>VFSW01004375.1_pt1 | contig 21109 bp, 14 predicted proteins | sample 5358111 | NCBI WGS metagenome assembly VFSW01 (sample SAMN11554181, study PRJNA540505) | mine drainage metagenome | isolation source: sediment from site ElyBrook_90M | place: USA: Ely Copper Mine, Vershire, VT | collected 2017
GCTCTCACCTGCGACGACGCGCTCGCCTACGACGTGACCGCTTATTTCGACGCGCTCTCCGGAGTCCTGGACAAATCCTTCACCGCCGCCGAGAGGGCGAAGGAGGATCACGTCAACTTCGCGCTCGACTACCTGGGCGGCATCGCGTCACCTTCGCAACTGGCTCCGGCACTGCGCGTGGTGTCCGCTTCCACGGCATTCAACGCCGCACAACGCGACCTGTTGATGAGCCGTCTCGGCGGAGTCGTCGAGAGCATGCAGCCCGACAGCCGTTCCTTCGAAGCCGCCCGCGCGGACATTGACGCGGCGATGCCGTCTTCTCTCCAACCGGCTTGGGAGAAATTGAAACGGCGCATGGCGGGCGGAACGCCGTGCGGCCAACCCGATCCACGCGCTTCGCAGAGCGTAACGCCAGGCTCCGCGCAGCCCACCGACAACATGCCGAAACCACAACCGCTCTGGCAGTCGCCCGAGTCGAAGGACATCATCGGCGCGGCGAAAAAAGTTCGCTTTGGCAGCTCCGACCACACCACGCCGGATTGGCAGGACGCCTTCTCCCTGCTGCTGGACAAGATCGCCGCCTGGCAACCTTCCGACAGCGAAACGCCGGCCATGTACTATCACGAGCGATGCACCCTCTATGAGGGATTGATCGACGTCGCGGCCACCGGCGCCCAACGCCAGCGTCTGTTGGAGGACTTCATCGGCTTCGTCGCCGCCTCCGCTCTGCAACGGGACAGCCCCGCCGAGTGGTTCTTTCACGTCCCATTGGTGCTGCGGCACATTCCCGATTCCGGCGGCGCCGAAGGCCGCAAGGTTCTGGACGCTTTCATTCATTCCGGCAACCCGTCTTTGACGCTCTATGCGACACTGGAGAAACTCATTCCCACTTCTCCAGGAGCGTTTCATTGAGAATTGCTTCGCTCGTCTTCGTATTTTCCACGCTCGCCACAGCCCAGACCTACGACACAATCATTCGTGGCGGCCACATCGTCGATGGAACGGGATCGCCATGGTATTCGGGCGACGTCGGCATCCGCGAGGGAAAAATCGCGGCGATCGGCGATCTGAGCGCCGCCCGCGCCAATCGCGTCGTCGACGCCCACGGCCGCATCGTCGCGCCGGGCTTCATCGACATGTTGGGCCAGTCCGAGACCACCATCCTCGTCGATCCTCACCTGCCTTCGAAAATCTACCAGGGCATCACCACGGAGGTCACCGGCGAAGGCGGCTCCATCGCTCCGCTGACCGCGGACCTGATCCGCGTCGACGCCGCCGCCTGGGACCACTATCGCATCCATCCGGATTGGACTCGTTTCTCCGGATATTTCGCGCGGCTGGAGCGCCAGGGCATGGGCATCAACCTCGCCAGCTATGTGGGTGCGACGCAAGTGCGGCGCGTCGTCCTCGGCGATGCCGATCGGAAACCCACCGCGGCCGAGCTTGCCCGCATGACCGGACTCGTCGCGGAGGCCATGCGCGAAGGCGCCTCCGGACTTTCCACATCGCTCGAATACGCGCCCGCCCCTTACGCCTCCACCGAAGAGTTGATCGCCCTGGCCAAGGCCGCGTCGAAATATGGCGGCATCTACGCCACCCACATGCGCAACGAAGGCTCCAACGTCTTCGAGGCCATCGACGAAGCGGTCCGCATCGGACGCGAAGCCAATATTCCCGTTGAAATTTGGCATTTGAAGGTGGCCGGCGTCGACAACTTCGGCAAGATGCCGCAAGTCGTCGCGCGGATCGAAGCGGCGCGGCGCGCGGGCGTCGATGTCACCGCCGACACTTATGCCTATACAGCCTGGTTCAACACTTTCTCCGCGTTCATCCCGCCGTGGGCGCACGATGGCGGCGATGCGAAGCTGGTCGAGCGCCTGAAAGATCCGGCGATGCGCGCCCGCATCCGGAAGGAGATGATGACGCCTTCCAAGCAATGGGACAACGAATGGCAGGAGATTCCCGGGCCGCAATCCATTCTCCTCTGCGTGGTGCAGAATCCGAAGCTGATGAAGTACCAGGGAATGACCATCGCCCAGATCGCGAAAGCGCGCGGAACCGATCCGATCGACACCATCTTCGACATCCTGGCCGAGGACGACGCGTTTTCCGAAGTTGCCGTGTTCGGCATGTCGGAACCCGACGTGGCGCTGGCGCTGGAGCAGCCTTGGGTTTCCGTCTGCAACGATTCGCAGGGCACGGCGCCCGATGGCATTCTCGGCCTGGAACATCCCCACCCGCGCGCCTATGGAACCTTTCCGCGCATTCTTCGAAAATACGTCCGCGAGGAACACAAGCTGCGCCTGGAGGATGCCATCCGAAAGTTCTCGGCGCTTCCCGCGCAACGCATGCGCTTCATCGATCGCGGCGTGTTGAAGAAAGGGATGTGGGCCGATGTCGTCGTGTTCGATCCGGACCGGATTACGGACGTCGCCACCTTCGACAAGCCCAATCAGCTCTCCAAAGGCATGGACTACGTGCTGGTGAACGGTGAGCCTGTCGTCGCCGAAGGGAAGATGACCGATGCTCTGCCTGGTAAAGTACTTCGCGGCCCAGGCTACCGGCCTTAAGCGCCCGTCCCCGCTACTTCTTCTCGGGTTCTTTACCAGGCAAATCGGCTGGATTTTCCTGCACCCGTTCGCGGAACCGGGCCGTCATTCCCGCCGCGAGCGTCACACTTGCGTCACCGTATTTGTCACGCAGCCGGTCCATCGCCGTCAAGGCCTTCCGCCAACGTTCGGTTTTGTCTTCGCCAAGCAGATTCGTCTGGCCCTCGTGCTCTTCGAAGGACGACGTGTGAACGCCCAGCAACCGCACGGCCCCGCGTTTCCACGTTTTGCGAAACAACGCCCGCGCCGCGGCGAATATTTCGGCGTCGATCTGCGTGGCGTGGTCGAGTGAAACCGCCCGGGTGTGCGTCGTGAAATCCGTGTCGCGCAGCTTCAATTGCACCGTCCGCGCGAATAGCCCGTGCTCGCGCAGCCTGCGCCCCACCATCTCCGATAGCCGCGCCAGCGTCGCCTCCAGCCGCGCGGCGTCGGCCGTATCCTCATTGAATGTGTGTTCGTGGCTCAACGATTTCGCCTCCCGTTCGGCGCCCACTTCCTCGTCGAACCACCCGCCGGCGTCCAGCCCGCGCGCTTTTCCCGCGAGCGCCAGCCCCCATTTCCCGAATCGCGCGCCGAGGAACCCCTCCTCCATCGCCGCGAGATCCCGCACCCGCCGCACGCCGCATTCGTGCAACCGCTTCTCCGTCACTTTCCCCACTCCGGGAATTTTGCGGACCTCGAGCGGCGCGAGAAACGCCGCCTCCGTTCCCGGCAGAATCCAAAGCACTCCATTCGGCTTCGCCTGATCGGAGGCGACCTTGGCCACCATCCGCGATCGCGAAATGCCGATGGAGCAGTTTAACCCGGTGGCCTCGCTCATCCGCGTGTGCAGCCGGTGGGCGGCCTCGAGCGGAGGTCCATGCAGCCGCTCGGTTCCCGTCACATCCAGATACGCCTCGTCGATCGAAGCCATGTCGACCCGCGGGGTGAACGACTGCAAAACGGCGAAGACCCGTTTGGAATAGTCGCGGTACCGGTCCATATGCCCTTCGACGAACAGCGCTTGCGGGCAGAGTTTATAGGCCGTTCGCAGCGGCATCGCCGAATGCACCCCGAATTTTCTCGCGGCGTACGAAGCGGCCGAAACGACGCCGCGCTGGTCCGGCTTGCCGCCCACCACCACCGCTTTCCCCTTCAGCGACGGATCGAACAGTTCTTCCACCGACACGAAGAACGCGTCCATATCGACATGAAAAAAAGTGGCCGCCATCGGGACTCCGTCAAACTTTTCGCGCCTCAAGGACGCGGGGAATGCCGGCCAGATCGGGGCCGGATCGCACATCCTTCCATCGCCCGTCCAGCATCGCGCGCACTCGTTCCTCCGAATTGTAGCCGAGCTCCAAGAGCAACCATCCGCCCGGCCGCAGCACGCGCAACGCATCCGTGGCCAAGCGCCGGTAAATCTCGGTTCCGGTCTCGCCGCCGAATAGCGCCACCTTCGGCTCGTAATCGCGCACTTCGCGCTGCAGCCCCTCGGCGCCCGTGAGCGGCACGTAGGGAGGATTCGAAACCAGCACGTCCACCGATTCCGCCGCAAAGGCCGCCGTGAGATCCCCGCACGTGAATGCTACGCGCGCCTGATGGCGCTCGGCATTGGCCGCCGCCACTCGCAACGCCGCCTCCGATATGTCGCTCGCCACCACGTTGATGCCCGGCCGTTCGATCGCCAGCGTAACCGCGATGGCCCCGGATCCCGTGCCGACGTCGAGCACGGCATCCTCCGGCGAGATCCGCTCCAGCGCCGCCTCCACCAGATGCTCCGTCTCGGGGCGGGGAATCAGCACGTCCGGCGTCACGCGAAACTCCCGTCCGTAAAACTCCTGCCGTCCCGTGATGTACTGCGTCGGCATCCCGCCCAGGCGCTGGTGCAGATACCGCCCATAATGAATCCAGGCGTTTTCGCTGAGTTCGTCGCCCGAGTGGGCGTAGAGAAACTCCCGCTCCTTTTGCAGCGCGAAACTGAGCAACACCTCGGCGGTCAATCGCGCCACCGGGATTCCGCCATCGTCGAGCAGAGCGGTCCCTTGCGCCAGTGCCGTTTGAAGCGTCACGCCGCGCCCGTTACGCCGCCCGCCCCTCCGAGCCTTCCTCTTTCAGTTTTTCCGTCTGATAATGCGTCGTCAGCGCTTCGATGATCGGCTCCAGCCTTCCCTCCATCACCAGATCCAATTGATGCAAAGTCAGCCCGATGCGGTGATCGGTAACGCGATTCTGGGGGAAGTTGTACGTGCGGATTTTCTCGCTGCGGTCGCCCGTGCCCACCATGCTGCGCCGCTCCGCGCCAATCTGCTCGCGCTGCTTCAGCGTTTCGATTTCATACAAGCGCGACCTCAGAACCCGCTCCGCTTTGGCCCGGTTCTTAATCTGCGATTTCTCATCCTGACAGGAGACCACGACTCCGGTCGGCAAGTGCGTAATGCGCACCGCCGAATAGGTCGTGTTCACGGACTGTCCGCCCGGCCCCGACGAACAAAACGTATCCACCCGGATGTCCTTGGCGTCGATCTTAATCTCCACGTCGTCGGCCTCGGGCAGCACCGCGACGGTAATGGCGGACGTGTGAACGCGCCCTTGCTGCTCGGTCTCCGGAACTCGTTGAACGCGATGCACGCCGCTCTCGTATTTGAGCTGGCTGAAGACTTTGTTGCCGCTCACGAGGGCGATCACTTCTTTCAAACCGCCCACCGAAGACTCGCTCACCGATGTCACTTCCACCCGCCAATGGCGCGCCTCGGCATAGCGACCATACATGCGGAACACCTCCGCCGCGAACAGCGTCGCTTCGTCGCCGCCGGTGCCCGCGCGGATTTCCAGCACGACGTTTTTCTCGTCGTTGGGGTCCTTCGGCAGCAGCATCACCTTCAGTTCTTCCTGGATCTGGGCGAGCCTCGGCTCCAACTGAAGAACCTCCGCCTCGGCCATTTCGCGAAGCTCGGCGTCGCTCTCCTGAAGAAACTGCCGCGCCTGCCCCAGGTTCTGCGCCACCAGCTTATATTCGCGATACTTCGCCGCAACCTCGGAAAGTTCGCTTTGCTGCTTCGTGATTTTCCGGTAGGCTTCCGAATCGCCGATCACCGACGGATCGGCCATCTGCGCCGTCAAGGCCTCGAACCGCCGCTCGATCTCGTCGAGCCTGCCGGAATATTCCATGTCCGCCAATTCGCTACTCCTCGTGGGTCAGGCGATTACCAACTCGCCGCCCTGCGCCTCTTCGAGCGCCATCGCGCCGTTCAGCGCGTGAATCGCCACCGCCGCTTGCGCGTCGTCCGGCGGCTTGGTCGTGATCCGCTGCAGCCACAGTCCCGGCGCGGTGAGCGCCGCCATCATCCCCCCGCGCCGCTTGGCCGCGAACCGGATCAACTCATAGCTCAACCCCGCCACCACCGGCAGCAGAGCGATGCGCCCGCCCAGTTTCGCCGCGAAGCCATCGAAGGGCAGCAGCGCGTAAACGAACATCGACAGCACCATCACCACCATCAAAAAACTGGTCCCGCACCGCGGATGCCACGTCACGAATTTCTGCGCGTTCTCCACCGTCACCGGAGCGCCGCTTTCATAATTGAACACCACTTTGTGTTCGGCGCCGTGATATTCGAAAACGCGCCGGATGTCTTTCATCCGCGACAAAAGCCCCAAATAGGCCAGGAAAATCGCGATGCGGATCGCCCCGTCCAGCAGATTCACCGCCAGCCTGCCGTGCAAAGGCGTGTAGTGCGCGCCGATGAATGTCGCGATCGACAGCGGCACGAATTTGAAAAGAAACAGAAACGCCAGCAACGAGAATACGAGATTCACGGTCATCATCCCCGACGAAATTTTGACCGGCTTCTCCTCCGCGGCTCCGTCGTCGAGCGAGGCGTTGGCGGAGAATCGCAGCGCCTTCATCCCCAGCCACATCGCATGGCCCAGCGTTCCCAATCCTCGCAAAATGGGCAGCTTGAACGCCGGATATTTCTCCGACACGCGGGGCAGCGGATTCTCTTCCGTGACGATCGTTCCGTCCGGCTTTCTCACCGCGACGCAATAGCTGTGCGGCGCGCGCATCATCACGCCCTCCATCACCGCCTGGCCGCCCACCAGCGTCTCCTCGCCGCTTTCGAGCAGCGGCAGCATCTGGATATGCGCGCTCAGGCGCAGAAAGCTCTGGATGGACTTGCGGATGGGCAAATTACGACTCCTAAACTCTAGTGTAACCCGCCGGCCGGTCCTACTTGGGCTCCATCGAATACAGGCTGTGCATCCGGAACGTGCGATAGCTGATCGAAGGCGAGCTTTCGTCCAGAACGAACGTGCCATTCGTAGGCGCATCGCCCGGTTTTACTTCGAAATCTTCCTCGTAGTTCATCGGTTTCGGCGGAGGGCCCCCGAAGCCGATCTGGAAATAATAATCCCCGCCGTCCAACCTCTGTGCGCTGCCCACCGCCATCGCGTAACGCCCGAGATCTTTCACCAGCACGGGGCTTGCCGTCCGCGCCGCCTCGTTCACCCGCAGCACCATCCCGCGGCTGTTCACGCTCGCGCCGGCGATCTTTTTCTCGACGCGCGAATTGCCATTGTCGAACACCGTCATCAACGCCAGGCCCGAATTTCCGGCCTCGGGATGATAGCCCACGTCGTGCTGATGGCTGAACCACGGGAATGGGTCGTCCCCGGCGTTCTCCATTTTGAAATCGCCATCGACCCCCATTTTCCAAAGAATCTTCCCGCTTCCCTTCCCATTGCCGTAGTCGATCTGAATCACCCAGTCCTGCATGCGCAGCGACATCACCATGCTGCCGTCTTCCGGAACGTAGACCGCGCTGTTGGCATGCAGCCAATTGTTCGCCACGCGCACGCCTTTCTTGTCGGGCAGCGCGGAAATCAGCGGCGGGCATCCGCCTTGCCGCGTTACGCCGCACGTATCCTCGCGCGTCCGGTTCACGTCCAGATGGTCGAAGCCGTCCCAGGCCCACTTCAATTGAAAATCGGGGTCCAGAACGAGCAAATACGCGCCCAGGACGTCCACCGGCAGCTCCGACTTCTGCGTGCCCGCTGGGAAATGGCGCTCGTGGCCGGCGATCAACAGCGTGTCGCCGTTCGGCATCCGCCGCGCCTCGTGATGAATGCCTCCGCACGGCTCCTTGCCCATCGCCGCCAGTTGCTCGGACAACCGCGAGGCGTTCGTCTCGCGAACGACATTTCCGGCCAAGTCCACTTCGCGCAACAACTGTTCCTGCTTCAAATCGCTCGACGAGTTCCACCCGTCTTCGATGATCAGAAACGTTCCGCCCTCCACCGGATGGGTCAATTCCACCATGCTCTTACTCGGGTAAAACCAAACCGGCGTCCCGGCCAGATCGACCGCCGTCACATACGCGATCGCCTCGGGATTGAGATCGAGGTAGTCGTGTACCAGGAATGGATAGGCCTCGTCCGTCCCCGGTCCCGCCGCGGTCTTCACCGTCACCGCGGGAGTGACCGAAGGCGCGCTCCCCGTTTCAAACTCCAGCGGAGGCCCCGCGGCCGCGCCGGCATCGGAAAACACTTCGTGCGTCATTACATACGCTGTCTTCGGGTGCATTCCGGCGACGTAAAAATTCTCGCTGAGCGTCGGCGTACAAGCCATTGCGGGCGTATAAGAGTACGCCGTGCTTCCGCGCGGGGCGAAGCGGATTCGAACCGTCGCGCCGCTCGCGCATCCCGGCGCGCTATAAATCGCCACCAACGGAACCGCCGTCCCGCTCACCGCGGCGTGGCCGCCTTTGACCCGCGAGGAAGCTTCAAATTCCGCGATTTTCTCCGCCGTCTTGCCGGTCGAGTTATTCCGCGCCGTCACTTCGATCTTGTACTGGCCTTCCCACGGGAACGGGCTCCAGGCGAACTCGGAGTCCTGGCTGAAGTCCCGGGCCATGTGAAAGACGCCGTCTTTTCCGGCGACGCGAAAACGGTAGGCGACGACGCCCTTGCCGGCGTTGGCCGTGGCCACTTTCCAGGTCACGGCGGTTCCTACCGGTTGCGGCGAGGCGGGCGACGGCGCCAGCGTCACCGTCATGCCATGGGCGGCGCCGGCGGCCAGCAGCAGCGCGCCGGTGAGTAAGCAAGACTTCATGCAAAAGTTGGACATAGCGAGTTTAGCGTCCTACAGAGTATACGAAAGTCCCGGACTTCGCGCCCGCGAATCGCGTTAAGATTTTCTATTCACACTCTACGCGCCGCCTCACGGCGTCCAATCGAAGGAAACCAACCGATGGCGGAATCGCCCATTACTCCACGCCAGAAGGACTTCGCGACCTGGTATCAAGATGTCGTTTTACGCGGCGACATGGCCGAGCCGGCCGAGATCGTCAAGGGCTGCATGGTGATCAAGCCGAACGGCTACGCGGTGTGGGAAGCGCTGCAAAAGGAGCTCGACGCGCGCTTCAAAGCCACCGGCCATCGCAATATCTACATGCCTCTGCTGATCCCGCGGAGTTTCCTGGAAAAGGAAGCGGAGCATGTGGAAGGCTTCGCGCCCGAACTGGCGGTGGTGACCATCGCCGGGGGCAAGAAACTGGAGGAGCCTTACGTCGTCCGCCCCACTTCGGAGACCCTCGTCGGCCATTTCTTCTCGAAATGGATTCAGAGTTACCGCGACCTGCCCGTCCTGGTGAATCAGTGGGCCAACGTCATCCGCTGGGAGCTGCGAACGCGCATGTTTTTGCGGACCACCGAGTTCCTTTGGCAGGAAGGGCACACCGCGCACGCGACGCACGAGGAGGCGACGGCGGAGGCGCTGCGCATCCTCGATCTGTACGCCGAGGTCGCCGAGGACGTCATGGCCATGCCCGTCGTGAAGGGCGAAAAGACGCGCGCCGAAAAGTTCGCCGGCGCCTTGAAATCGTACTCGATCGAGGCGATGATGCAAAACGGGTTGGCGCTCCAGGCGGGCACAAGCCACGATCTCGCGCAGAATTTCGGGAAAGCGTTCGATGTCAAGTTTCAGACCAAAGACGGCGCGCTCGACTATGTATGGCAAACCAGTTGGGGCGTCAGCACACGTTTGATCGGCGCGCTGATTATGACGCACTCCGACGATAAAGGCCTCGTTCTGCCGCCGAAGGTAGCCCCGCAAAAAGCGGTAATCGTTCCCATTTACCGCAAGGACGAAGAGCGCTCCCAGGTGCTGGAAGCCGCCGCGCGCCTCGGGGCGGAACTGGGTGCGGAGGTGGATTCGCGCGAAGGCCAGAGTCCCGGCGCGAAGTTCTTCCATTGGGAGCGCATGGGGGTTCCGGTGGTGTTTGAACTCGGCCCGCGCGACGTCGCGGCGGGCAGCATGGTCTTGAAACGCCGCGACACGGGCGCCAAGGAATCGATCCCTCAAGCCGAAGCCGCCTCGAAGTTAGCGGCGGCGCTCGATGCCATTCAAAAAGACCTCTACAGCGCGGCGAAGCGGCGATTGAAAGACAACACCGTGCTCGCCAATTCGATCGAACAGGTAGAGGCGATCCTGAACGACGTGACGGCCGAGAAGGGCGGCGGCAAATTCGTGATGGCGCATCTGAAGGACGATCCGGCTCACGACGCGCGCATCAAGGAATTCAAAGCCAGCGTGCGAAACATCCCGCTGGTGGACGAATTCGACGGGCCGGGTAAGTGCATTCTCTCCGGCGAACCGGTGGACCGCAGAGCCGTGATCGCGAAGGCTTACTGAGGACGCGCCGGGTAGGAGATACGAATGGCCGCCTTCAAAAACCGAAACCCCGGCGGCCGCCGCGTCGAATGAAAAACGCGGGGCCCACGGGGTTCCGGTATTACTGGGGAGAGTTCGCGGAGCGGGAGATCAGCCCCCGTTTTGGCAGACGCTCAGGGTCTCGCCCTGGAAGGTGGACCACTTATTCACCGAGACCCCGGGCTTGGCTCCGAAGTAGGGCAGCGTGACGAGATCCTGCAGGTTGTAGGTGAAGCCGTTGACGGTATAAGGGTAGCCGCCGAAGTTGGCGTTTCTTTCGAGAGGATCGCCGACTTCGAGGATTCCGCAAGCGACGTTGTTGTAGCCGTGGATGAGCGGATCGTCGACCCATTCGCCGATCTCGTGCGAGAGGGCGGAGACGTCCTGGGAAAAGGCGCCGGCCTTATCGACGTAGGTGAAGAAGGAGTACGACTGGGGACCGTTGGCGCTGTGATAGCCGCCGATGCAGCAACCGCCTCCGGACGTCAGATAGGTGTTGTAGGACATGAAGATCGGAATCGTGTTGGGCTGGATCTTGGTCAACGCGGTCATGATCGTGCCAAGTTGGGCGTCGAACCAGTTAATGTCCACCATGGCGGCTTTAATTCCGAACGCGTAGCCGGTGTGGCCGTAGCCCGCGGGTACGGTGAGAACCTGTTCCTTCAGAATGGTGGGTCCGGCCAGCAGCAGATGGGAGGTGGGATGGGCGGAGACGAAATACCAGAAATTAGCGCGTTGGAAAGCGTCGATATATTGCGTCGTGCCGACATCGACGCCGCCCTGGGTGTAGGTCGTGGTGGAGTCGAACATGGGCGAGTCGATCGTGTTTTGGACGACCGTTTTCTGATTGCTCAGTTTCGTAAAAGGATCGTAGACGCTGCCGTCGGACATCTTGAGCTTGATCGGAATGATGAAGGCATGGATCGAAACGGACTTTCCCGTTTCGGGGGAAGCGCCGACCATATTGTAGGTGTACTTTGTACCCTGATACGTAAACGCCCCGTTCCACGTGGGAAGGGCGCCGGAGGCGGGCACAGGAGCGTTGGGGTTTTTGGGAGGAAGGACGACGAAGCGTGGGACCTCCGAGCCTGGCACGAAATCACCGGCCCGCGCGCCGGAAACAACTCCAACGGCCAGCGCCGCGATCGCGGCGATGGGGTACGCCGGGCGTAAAATCATCTTAATATCGAATCGCATATTTCTCCATATCCTGTCAGATTTTGAACGTAAAGGTTACACTGCGAACAAGGGATTCGTAACGGTAACATAAGGTCTATCGACGGACAAGTAATGGAAGTTCCAGTACTCAAAAGACGGGAATGGGCAGTACTTATGAGAAAAGTGAGAGCCGGGCTGGCCGAATCGTCGTCACGCCAAAGCCACGGCCGGCCGGAGTGGCGCGCGCGCCGTTCTTCAACGCGTTTTCTTGAGGACGTTCCGCTCGATCATCCAATCCTCCAACCTTACATTCCAGGTGGAGACCGGCGCGTTCTTGTCCCTCATGCCGAAGCCATGGCCGCCGGTGGAGTAGACGTGCAGTTCGGCGGAGCCTCCGGCCTCTTCGAGCGCCAGGTAGAACTTCGCGGTAGTGACGACGTGGGAGCGGTCGTTATCGGCGCAGACCAGAAAGGCCGGCGGAGCGTCCTTCGGCACGGTGATCGCGTCCACTTTGAAGCCTGGATAGACCAGGACGGAAAAATCGGGGCGCGAGCCGAGCCGGTCCACCGGGTCGGCCGCCGCCGCGTTGCCAGAATCGAAGTGCGTTTCGGCCATCGCGGCCAGAGCGCCTCCGGCGGAAAATCCCATGATTCCAAGACGCCCGTCTTCGACGCCCCATTCTTTCGCGCGGCTCCGCACCAAACGGATCGCCCGCTGCGCGTCCGCGAAAGACGTCCCTTCCACGGTGTAGTGGGCGCCCGGCGTCTGCGCCAGCCGGTACTTTAAAACGAACGCCGCGATGCCTTGTTTGTTCAGCCAATCGGCGATCTCATAGCCTTCGACATCCATCGCCAAAAACCGGTGGCCGCCGCCTGGGTAGACCACAATGCCCGTCCCCGTCGCCTTGTCCTTGGGCGGAAGATAAATCAGAATCGATGGATTGTGAACGTTGGTGACGCCGATAAATGAATGGTCGCGGCTTCGCGGCGTCACGACCTCCGGGCCGGTCATTCCCTCCGAGCCGGGCGCGCCATCCGGCCATAAAAAGACCGCTTCACCGTTCGCTCCAAACGCCAGGGAGCACAAGGCGAGGACCATGCGGAGGAAGGCCGCCGCCGTCCCGGCCCCGCATCATCCGTTCAGTTCGGTCAAATGCTGCAATTTACCCGTGCTGTCGCCCACCGTCTCCGGCTCCACGCCCATGCGGTCCAGCAGCGTGAGGTAAAGGTTCGTCATTGGAGTCTGCTCATAGACGAGGTGGCGTCCCGGCTTCAGCCAGCCGCCGCCGCGCCCGGCCAGCAGCACCGGGAGATCCTTGTGTGTGTGCGAATTCCCGTCGCTGATCGCGCTGCCGTAGACGATCATCGAATGATCGAGCAGCGATCCATCGCCGTCCGGCGTGTTCTTCAGCTTGTCGAGGTAGTAAGCGAATAGCTCGACGTGGAACGTATTGATCTTCTGAAGCTTGGCGATCCACTCCGGATTGCCGCGATGATGCGACAACGGATGATGCGGGTCGGGAATGCCGATTTCTCCGTACGTCCGGACGCTGCCTTCGCGCCCGACGACTAACGTCGAAACCCGGGTCAGATCGGCCTGAAAAGCAACCACCTGAAGATCGTACATCAGCTTCACGTACTCGCCGAAGGTGTCGGGAATTCCGTCCGGGGCGGGCATTTCGGCGTGCGGAGCGGCGCCTTGTTTTTCGGCCATCTGAATCCGTTTCTCGATCTCCCGCACGGCATAAAGATACTCGTCCATTTTCCGCCGGTCGTTCGGTCCCAGGTCGCCCATCAGGCTCTGGGTGCGCTCGCTCACCAGATCGAGAATGCTGGAGCGGTCGGCCCGCCTGCGCGCTCGTTCTTTGGGGTCCAGGCTGGCGTCGGCTCCGAAGAGGCGGTCGAAAGCGGCGCGCGGATTCGTTTCCGGCGGCATCGGTGACGAGGGCGTTCTCCAGGAAATGCTGTTGGTGTACGCGCAACTGTAGCCGGAATCGCAATTGCCCACCGTGCGCGAATCCTCGCAGCCAAGTTCGAGGGTGGAGAACTTGGTCACCCCCTCCATCTTGCGTCCCAGGATCTGATCCACGGAAACACCCACATGCAAATCGGCGCCCGCGGGGTTTTTCGGATGCGCTCCGGTGAGGCAGCAGGCCGCGGCGCGGGCATGGTCGCCGCCGCCGTCGCCCAGCGCTTCGGCGTTGTGATGCGCCAAGCCGGTGAGCACCATCAGGTTCTCCCGCATCGCGGCCAGCGGCTTCAAGGTATTCGTGAATTCGAAGGCCTGGCCCGCCGCCGCCGGCGTCCAGTCCTTCATAATGACGCCATTCGGAACGTATGCGAAGGACATCCGCAACGGCGCCTGCGCGCCCGCCGTCGCCGCCTTCCCCATCGCCGGAAGCATGGCGTCCAGCATGGGCAGCGCCACCGCCGCGCCGATTCCTTGCAGAAACGTTCTTCGTCCTAAATGTTTACGAGTGATGATCGTCATGCTTCGCTCCGGCCTTAACTTCGACTTTTCCTTCGTCCCGTTCCTGAAACGCCGCGCTATCCACGATGCCCAAAACCAAACTGGAGAACCGGTACTGGTCCGCCGCCATCCGCGCCACGATCGCGTTCATCGCCGGACGGTCGTACCTCTCCACGCCACGCCCCAACGCATAGGTCAACAGCTTCTCGGCGATGCAGCGGGCGAACGTTTGCGGGTCGTCTTTCAGTATCTGCTTCATGCCCTCGGGCGTCGTAAAGGAGCGTCCGTCGGGCAGCGTTCCGGCGGCGTCCACCGGAAATTTTCCGTCTTTCGCGCGCCACTGTCCGATCGCGTTGTAATTTTCCAGGCCGAACCCCAGCGGGTCCATTCTTTGATGGCATGACGCGCAGACGGCGTTGGAGCGATGCTTCTCCATTTGCTGGCGCATCGAAACGGACGTGCCCACCTCTTCGACGTTCAGGTTCGGGACGTCGGGCGGAGGAGGCGGCGGAGGGTCGTTAAGTATATTTTCGAGCACCCACTTGCCGCGCAGCACCGGCGAGGTGCGCGTCGCATACGAGGACACGGTCAACACGCTGCTCTGCGTCAAGACCCCGCCGCGCTCGGGATTCGCGCTCAAATCCACTCTCTGGAACTCCGGCCCTTTTACGCCGCCGATGCCGTAATATTCGGCCAGGCGCTCGTTGAGAAACGTGTATTTTCCGTCGAGAAAATCCAGGACGCTGCGATCTTCCCCGATGACGCTCGCGATGAACAGCTCCGTTTCGCGACGCATCGACATCCGCAGGTATTCGTCGAAGTCCGGGAATCGCTCCCGGTCCGGCGAAGCCGATTCAAGCGCGCGGAACTCCAGCCACTGGCCTCCGAAGTTGGTGGCGAGAGCGGAGGATTTCGGATCCTTCAACATGCGCCGCGTTTGCGCTTCTATGACGTCGGGCCGCGACAGCGTGCCGTCTTTTGCGCAGCGGTACAGCTCCTCGTCCGGCATGGTGCTCCACAGGAAATAGGAGAGCCGCGAAGCCAGCTCGAACGGGTTCACCGGGTGCGTGCCTTCCTTGGGGCCGCGCTCGATGCGGAAAAGAAAATCGGGCGACACCAGAATCGCCTCGACGGCCACGCTCAAACCGCGCTCAAGGGAATCCCCCCGTGCTTGCGCGGCGGAGACGAGTTTCAAATAAGGGGTCACTTCGCGTTCTGCCACCGGCCGGCGGAACGCCCGCTCTTCGAGATTCGCGACGATTTTTCGCGGGCAACTAGCGTCGTGATGCCCATCGAGATGCCCGCAAACGTAGATCTTCTTCACACTCTCCGCCGACGGCCCCATCCTCTCGCGATACGGCCCCAAGACCTCGATGAAGTCGGCCGCCGCCGAATTGATCTGCTTCATTTCCTTAATTCGCTTGGCGATAAACTCCGCCCGCATCGCCAGTCTTTCCGGCGTCGCGTCCGGCTTCGGCGGGAACATGCTATTGAAATCCACCGGAGGCGGTTCCGGTTTCGCCGACGGGTTCGGCCCTCCGAAAGATTTCGGCAGGCCTTCGTAATAGTGCGGGATCGATACGGCCAGCCAGTGATCGCCGGCCGTCATCGCCACCCGGAATTCCAACGGGTGTGCGGAAAGCGTCTGCTGGCCCGGATTGTCCGATTTCATCGCATTGTCGCCGGCGTTCAGCTCCAGCGTCTTCTCGAGTTTCCCGTCGATCCACACCGCCAGTTGGACCTCCTCCGATCCCGCCGGCCGGAACCCCTTCGCCGCGACCCGCAGCGTGTATTCGCCATCCACCGGGAAGCGATGCATCGCGTGCAAGGCGTTCGGCATGCTCAGGCCCTGCTCATCGTAAACGGCGGGCGGCTTCGTCAGGGTGGGAATATGGCGCTGCGGATCGCTCAACTTCACCACCGTGGGCTTCATCGGGTCGGGACCGAGGAGAGCTACGCGCGAAATCTTCTCCGCCGCCGTCAAATATTTTTCCATCAACACCGGCGGCAGCGACAAGACATCGCCGATATCGTCGAAGCCATAGCCGGAATCGTCCTGCGGGAACGCGTCGGCCGGATGCGTGTCCACGCCCAGCAGATCTCGCACCGTGTTGTTATATTCGGCGCGGTTCAGCCGCCGCGCCGTCACGCGCCCCGCTTCCACCGGCGCCAGTTTATCGGCCCGGTCGAATTCGGCTTCGATCCAACCGGTGACGGCCCGCAATTGCTCCGGGTCCGGCCTCGGCATTCCTTTCGGTGGCATCTCGCCGGCCTTCAGTTTTTTAAGGATATTCTCCCAGACGTCGCGATGCTCCTCCACCGCGCCCGGCGAAGTGTAAGCGCCGACGTTCAAGCCTGCGGTTTTCGCTTTTTCGTTGTGGCAGAGCGCGCAATTTTTGGCGAGAAACGGCTGCACCGTTTGTTCGAAACCGGCGGCTCCCTGTGTCGCCAGGCACACGCTGGGCGTCAGGAGAAACGCGGCCAGTAGCCACTTGTGGCTATCGATCATGAGAGAATACAATTCACCATCAAAAGAATAGCGTTTTGCCTTGAACGCTGGTTACCCTTCGCACAACCGGAACCGGGGATTTTCGCGGAACCATCAGCGTTTTTGCGGCAATCGATTCGGTTTGAGTTTATCGCCGCGGGCCATTTCGCGGCCGTTCTCGGCAATGACGGGCAAAACGAGCGCCGAAGGCCGCAAGCTGTCGTGATAGACGGTTTGCCGCGCCGGACGGAGATTGGTTTCGTTCGCGATCGCGCCGCCGGTGTTCGGATTGCGATCGAAACGCGGGAAATTGGAACTGGCGATCTCCAGGCGAATGCGGTGCCCGGCGAGGAAAACATTGCTGGTGACGCCGGCGTCGATCTGAATGGGAAATACGTCGCCCGGCTTGGCGAGCGAAGGGTGTTCCAGACCGTTCCGGTACCGCAGCCGCAAGATGCCGTCGGTCAGATTGCGTGCCTCGCCGTCCGGGAACACGTCCACCAGTTTTGCGGTGAAGTCGGTGTCGCGTGCCGAGGTGGAAACCCACAGTTTCACCATGATCGGGCCGGTCACTTCCAGATCGCGCTTCATCGGCGCGGTGGTATAGACCAGCACATCGTCGCGCCGTTCCACCGGGCGCTGATCGAGCGGTCCCCAGGGGAAAACCTTCGGGTCGCAGCAGACCGGTCCTCCGCGCGTGGGCACGGGGTTGCGCGGGTCGTAAACGAAACGGTCCTGGCCGGAGGCGCGGGTGGCGTTCCAGGTCAGTTCCCCGTCGCCATGGGAGCTATTGGCATGGCCCCCGCCGGCCAGGCGCAGCGGAGTGGTCCGGGCGCGGGCGAGCGGCCATTCGCGCTCGTCGCGCCAGAGATTGGCGCCCATAACGAAGATGCGCAGCGGCGGTTCTTCCGCGACCGGGTCCGCCGGGGATCGCCGCAAGATCTCGTCGTACCACCGAAGCTGGAACCGGCGCAGCGGCGCGGAGCTTTGCGGGCCGAAATCGACGCCGGGGAATTTATAGGACATGCTGTGCGGCCACGGTCCGATTAACAGGTGCGGGCGGCGTCCCAGGCGCGTCAATTCGGTGAACGCGCGGAAGTCGCCTTCGACGTAATTGTCGTACCACCCCCCCGCGGAAAAGACGGGAACCGTCACCCGGTCCAAACGGCCAAAGACGCTGATCTTCTTCCAATAGCCGTCGTAGGAGGGATGGCTGAGCGCTTTTTGAAAGACGTCGAGCGTGCGGCCGGCGGCAACCCGGTCGGCGGTGCGCTCGGGAAGATGAAGGACGTAGTCTGCGAAGGGAGGGCCGTGGAAGCCGGGCGGGTCGAGATTGCTCGAGAGCCACTCCAGCCGATGGCCCAGCTTGAGCGCGCCGCCCGAGGAATAGAAGCGGTCCTGATAAGGATCGCATCCCGATACAACCGGAAAAATGGCCTTCAAATGCGGATTCCCGAGCAGCGCGGCTTCCCACTGCGCAAAACCGAGGTACGATCCGCCGGACATGACTACTTGTCCGTCCGACCAAGCCTCGGAAGCGATCCAGTTCAACGTGTCGTAGCCGTCGGGGCCTTCGCGCGCCGTGCCATCGAAGACGCCTTCGGAGCCATACCGCCCGCGGACGTCCTGGACGACGACGGCATAGCCGTGATCCAGAAAAAGCTGGTAGCCGGGCAACAGCTCCGCGCCTTTGCCGTATGGGGTGCGGACGAGGACGGCGGGGTGGCGTCCGTGAGCGGCGGGAAGAAAGACGTTGGTATCGAGATGAACGCCATCGCGCATGGCGACATGGGAGCGCAACGAGGGTGGAGTGGAAGGAACCGAGCCGAGGCCGGCCAGCGGGATGCCGGCGAGAAGAAGACTCAACCCGCCGAGCGGCGGCGCGATGCGTTTGCTAAGGATGATTCCGATGGTAGCAGGCGGCAAGGGCGGCGGCATAGGCGCGGGCCGAGGCGGAGGGGTCGTGAACGCTGGCAATATGCGCGGCGGCGCGTTTGCCGATGTCGCGCGCCTCATAAGGAAAACGCGCCAGCCAGATCATCGCGGCGGTGAGCGTGTCTTCCTCCGCCGGGCCCGAATCGATCCGGACGCAGGCCGCCTCCGGGAAGCCGGCGTTCTCGGCGCAGGCGGTGAGCAGCACCGGTTTTCCCAGCGCCATCAGGCGAACGCTGATTCCGGAGGACTCACCCGCCGACGGATGGCGCAGGTTGATGCAGGCTTGAACGGCGGCGGCGTGGCGCGCGAATTCGGCGTCGGAGGTGTGGCCCACGCGGTGGATCCCCGGCGCGCGCAGTAGGGGCGCGGCGGAGCGTTCGAGATCGGAGGAGACAAATTCCCCGGCGAAAAGCAGAGCGCAGGACGCGGTCTCGCGGACGCGGGCGAAGGCGCGCAGCACGGTTGCCACGCGTTTGGATTCGCGCAAGTGTCCGAACACGCCGAACAGGAATGCGCCGCGCGGGATGTTCAGAGAATCGCGGAGCCGCGCGATGTCCCATTGCGTGGGCGCAGCGGAGCCAAAGTGGAGATGGGGAACTTCGAAAACGCGCGCGCCGGGAACGTGAGCGCGGACCATCGCCGCGGCGCCGGGATTGTGAACGACGACGCCGAGCGCGGTTTCGACGGCTCGTTTCAGCATCGGATAAGCGAAGTAGCGCGGATCGGTGGCCGAGCGTGAACGCCCCGCCCACAGGCGGCGCCCGAGGCTTTCGCGCCACGGCCCGTAGTTGTAGACGAACTCCTCGACATAGGCGCTCCCGGTGAGCGAGCCGAGAAGGAAGTGGTGCAGCACGGCGTCGTGAAGAACGATCAGGCCCGGCCGCGCGAGGGCTTGGCGGTAGATTTCGCCATGCAGCGCGTTGTTGCCCAAATGGTAGAGGGCGATGTCGGCGCCGGAATCGGCGATGCGAACGTCGGCGAGCGGGCGCAGATGGGTGAGCAAGGCGGCCGAATAATCGGCGACGCCGGAGGGCGCCGGGGGCAGGGGTGAGAAGAAGCCAACCGTCACGGCTGCGGCGGTTTGGGGCGCGGACCGAAGAGCGCCGTGCCGACGCGGACGACGGTAGCCCCTTCCTCGATCGCCGCTTCCAGGTCGTGCGACATGCCCATCGACAATTCCGTCAGTCCGTGTCCGGCGGCCAACTCGCGCAACGCCCGGAAATACGGCCGCGACTCTTCCGGATTCTCCGTCCACGGAGGCATGGTCATCAATCCTCGCAGACGCAAATGCGGGCAGGCGAGGATCGCTTCCTTGATTTCCGCGACGTTCTCCGGCGCCGCGCCGGCTTTACTCTGCTCCGGCGACAGCTTCACCTCAATCCAGACATCCAGAGGCCGACCCGCCTCCTCGAGCCGCCGGGCCAGTTTCGCCGTGTCCACCGTTTGGATCGCCGAAAACAGCTTCGCGGCCTTGCCCGCCTTGTTCGATTGCAGATGGCCGATCAGGTGGAACCGCGCGCCGGCCAGCGCGAGAAGCGGCGCGGATTTGTCCTCGAACTCCTGAACATAGTTCTCTCCGAACTCGCGCAGCCCCAGTTCGTACGCCGCCAGAATCACCTCCGCCGGGAACTTCTTCGTCACCGCCAGTAGAAGAATCTCCTCGCGCCGCCGGCCGGCTCGTGCGGCCGCCGCGGCGATTCGTTCCTCCACCCGGTCTAATGCTTCCTTCAACAAGGGTCGATTACCATCATACGGGCATGCCGCTCGCCAATCAGTATCCCGCCGGTCCCGATGCCGCCGCCGCGGCGCTGGCCGCCGCCGCGGCGCTGGCCGGACTCGTGCGGGTGTTCGTCGCCTCCTGCGGCGAACCCGTCGTTTCGGAGCCGGGCGAGGATCTGCTCGCGTTGACGCCAGGTCAATGGACGCTCGATTTCCGCGCTGGCGCCGTCTATCTGGAGGCCTGGGACGACCGGCGCTCGCTCACCCGCCGCTTGCTCGGCGTTGGCGCATCGAATCGCCGCCGTTTGGACCTGAACGTCCAGCGCTTCGGAAAACGCACCGGAACTCTTTCGCTGCTCGACCGCCGCGCGCCCATGAACCACGACGCCGGCACAAGGGCCACGCGCGAATGCCTGCTCCAGGAATTCCATCGCCGGCTGTGCCGCCAGTTTCCCGGCGCCTCGATCGACGTCCTCACCACCGGGACCGATCTCGAACACAGTCTGTCGCCGTCTTTTCCTCGCGCGCTCCTCCGGCGCGGAGGCTCGGTATGGGCGGCGATCGCCGCGCCCCGCGATCCCGTCCGCGCCGCGCAGGTGCTGAGCTTCGGCCTCATCTGGCTGGATTATCTCCGGCGCTTCCGCCGCGAGCGCGTCCGCGGGCTCGCTCTTTTCGTCCCGGAAGGATCGGAAAATCCCACCTGCCTGCGGCTGCTCCATCTCGATCCGGCCGCGGCTGAATTCGCGGTCTTCTCCTGTCCAAAAGGCGGCGGCGAATACCGCCTCGACCTCGCCGACTTCGGCAACATCGACACGCACGCCGCGCGCCGGTCTTCGGAAGCCGTTCCCAAGGAAGCCGCGGGACCCGCCGAACACGAACTGGAACTGCGCGTCCGCGCGAGCGTCGATGCCTTGGACCCGCGTCTGCGGCCCGATCCCGTCTACCGCCAGGCGCTCGGCTCCTCCGCCTGCCAGCGCGGAATCATGGATCTGCTCGCCGTGGACCGGGACGGCCGCCTGACCATCGTCGAATTGAAGGTATCCG
>VFSW01004376.1_pt1 | contig 21102 bp, 21 predicted proteins | sample 5358111 | NCBI WGS metagenome assembly VFSW01 (sample SAMN11554181, study PRJNA540505) | mine drainage metagenome | isolation source: sediment from site ElyBrook_90M | place: USA: Ely Copper Mine, Vershire, VT | collected 2017
TCGAGAGTTGCGTCGGCGCACTCACTTTTGCACCGTGCACGAACGCGTTCGTGCATCTATTGGGGGTGCTGAAACTTTTTTATGCGGCCGAACACCGGGCGACAAAGTAGTCGTAGATGGCCTGCTTGCGCTCGTGGAACCAGCGCGGCATCGGGTAGGCGACGACGCCGCCGTCGTCGGCCCGCACGACGTAGGCCTCGTGGACGGTGATGCCCCAGTGACGTTCGAGGCACAGGATGGGCAGTCCTAGTTGCAGAAAGTGCTGGTTGATCGGGGCGTCGCTGACGTCCGCCAGCGGACCCTTCATCATCGAGCACGAGTGGTCGAGGTAGTCGCGGTAGCCGGTCTTGTTCTCGATGAGGATCAGTCGGCACTGCGAGTCCATGGCGATTTCGTCGATGCAGGTTCCGACGCGGCACTCGGGGAACGCCACGGGAAACTGCGAGACGAGCGACTTCCAGCCCCAGCGCTCGCGCGCCGCCAGCATCGCGGCGGTGAGCGGGTGCAGCGCGCCGGTGACGCGGCCGTCGTTGATCGCTTCGGTCATCTGCGCGTCGACCGCCGCGCCGTTCAGCAGTCCGCTCTTGCGGTGTCGGCGGCCCATGGCGGCGACGACCTCGGCGTCCTCCTTGGGGATGACGAGCGGCGCCTGCTGGCAGCCTGGCGCGGTGCCGAGCGGGCGCTTGGCGGCGCGGCGGTAGGACCAGACCGGATAGAAACAGGCGGCGAGCTGGTCGATCAGGCCGCGCGTCTTGACCCACTTGCCGTCCGAGCCGCTGTACTGGACGCAGCCGGCGCTTTCGGACCAGCGGACGTGCTCGCTCGCCTCGTGCGAGAACAGCGCCAGCAGATTCTGCTTGTTGAACCGTGCGTCCGCGCCGCTCAGATCGCGCACGTCGTTCGCCGCAGGTCGCTTCACGCCCTTGGACCGGCGCTTGATCTTTTTCGAAATCTTGCGCTGCACTTTATGAGTGATTCTTCGACCCATGGCGAGCGGAGCGCCTCCTGGACGCCGTTCGGCGGTTATCGGGCTCCAGTATTGTTGGTTGCGGCGGCAGCGGCGGAGGACGCCGCTCGTGCAGCGTCAGGCCGACGTAGAGCAGGGCGCCGACGAGCGCCAGCGGCGACGCGGTCGGCACCGAGAGGATCCAGAGGGTGCGGGCGGGCGAGGAATGCCTCCACCACCACCACGCGCCTCCGAACGCCGCGCTCCGCACGAGAAATTCGGGCAGCGACAGCTGAGGTGCCAGCGAAGCGGGCAGCGCGAGCGCCGCGGAGAGCGCCGCCCGCTCGGCCAGCGGCTGGCCGACAAAGCTCGCGATCATCGCCCCGATGGGCAGCAGCGCCAGCCACGGCTCGAGCGGTCCGAAGCGCAGCTGGCAGTAGGCGGCGGCCGTTCCGTAGGCCAGCCAGCCGAGCCAGTAGCGCACCGGCGTCGCCTCGGGCTGCGTCGCCTCGGCCGCCACGCCCAGGCATATGGCCGCCCAGCGCAACGGTCCGATGTCGAGCGTGTAGCAGCAGCCGGCCAGCACGACCGCCATCGCAAAGAGCACGCGACGCATAGAAATCGGACCGGATAGCGGCGGTTCCGTCGCCGTCGTCTTCGCCGCCGCCGCCGCCGCCTCAATCTCGATGGCCACCTCTTCGGACAGCGGTTCCTCCGCCTCGCCGCCGCCGTCGTCGTCATCGTCGCTGCTCATCGTGCACCAGCCAGTGGCACTGATGGTGGCACTTATGTGCGAGCAAAAGCCGCTCGAAGACTACCTGCCGGCGGCGATGCGCGAAATCGACTCGATCGTCGAGCGGTCGCTCGGCCGTCGGGTGGCGCCCAGCGGCGGCGCCCGTATGATCGACACGAGCACCGATCTGGCGCCGCTGAGCGTAAGCCGCGCGGCTCTGCTCGACTCGGCCGCGCGACGGCAACACGGTTGATTACTGGATTCGGAAGTAAGCCGGTTCTATAAAAGCGAATCGGTCCGAGCGGTCCCCGCATTTTTACGGCGGTCCTTTTAGCGGCCGATGTCGCGGGACATCCGCTCTATGATGATGCCCAAGAAGGACGCCGAGGCCATCGACCGTAAGCGCCGCGAGCAGGCCAGCAAGTCGGACGATTCCTCGTCGTCGTCTTCTTCTTCCGACGAGAATAATAAGAAGAAGAAGAAAAAGAAGAATAAGAACCACCACCACCACCACCACCACAACAACAAGAAGGATAAGAAGCATCGCAAGGACGATTCGTCGTCCGCTTCGGATTCCGAAGCGGAACTGCGGCGCAAGTTTGAGCAGGCCGAACAGGAGGAACGCGAGGCGGAGCGAAAGGCCGAGGTGCTCGACACCGACGGCGAGGGCGACGACGAGGGCGAGAAATTCGAGAGCGAGCTGCGCAAGAACAAGGAGGTTCGGCGCGTCAATGGCAAGGAGGTGCTGACGGTGGCGCCCGGCTCCGACGACCTGTTTGTCGTCTCGGACGACCACCTCTCGGATGGAGAGAAGGACGCCATCGACCACGACTTCTACGCGGCTTCGGTCGCCGCCGAGCACCTCGAGAGCCGGCGGCGGCGGCGGCTGCACAAGAAGGCGGACCGTCGCAAGCACGGCGACGAGGAAGACCGGCGCGCCCAGGAGGTCCTCGAGAAGTACGCCCGGCGCGAGCTGGCCGAGCTGCAGCGCGACCGCCGCATCGCCGAGAGTTCGTCGTTCGCCGGCAGCGAAGCGCCTTCGCCCAGCGTCGACGACAAGACCGGCGAGGCGCTGCGCCTGCGCCTCCGCGACAAGGGCTACTACAAGCGCCTGAGCGACGCCGAGCGTTTCATGCTGTGGGCCGAGATCCCGGTGCTGCAGATGCTCAACGACCGCGCCTGGAAGCGCTTGAAGGCCGACCCGGCCTTCAAGCACTCGGTCCGCGCGCAGACGCTGTTCCAGAAACAGCTCAACGACCTGGCCAACCGCGCCCGCAGCGCGATCCGCCCCGTCGACTCGACCGACATGCCGCGCTGGGAGGCGGCCGTCCAGGGCGTGCTGGCTCCGCCGTCGGGCGCGATGCCGTTCTCGTGGGACGAGCAGCGCGCCGAGCGCGCCGACCTGGTCTGCTCGTTCAGCGGCGCGCCGATCGCCGAGAACTCGCCGATCCACGTTCTGTCGGTCGCCGGTGCGCGCTACGTCACGCCGCAGTTTTCCTACGCCGCGCAGCTCGACTCTCTGGCCAAGTTTTCCGACATCTACAAGCACATTGGCAACTCGGCCCGCGCTCGCCTCGGCGAGCTGACGCTGCCCGACAACGCCGACATGGTCGACCGACTCCAGTGCCTGTTTGCCGACGCCGAGTGGACCGCCGAGCTGCGCGCCGTCTACGCCTACGGCGTTCGCATGTGCCAGGCCGTCGTCGAAAAGTACGGCAAGCGTTAATATCAAAGCCATCGTTGATAGCGCTCGGCGCCGCGGCCGCGGAATTTGGTGCGCGCCATCAGCGCCAGCTGCAGCGCCATGCACAGGTCGTCCTGCTCGCCGCCGATCTTGCCGGTGTAGCGCGGCTTCGAGTAGTCGTAGGTGCCGTTCTTGCGCTTGACGACGTCCTGGATTTTAGAATACCGGTGCATCTGCCGCTCGAACTTTGAGCAGAGATCGTCGCGCCGCCGGTTGGTCGTGAACCACTCCGAGTGCATGCGCAGCGCGCCGGCGCTCAGCAGCGCCTCGGTCGTGTGGTGCATCGCCTCCTTGGTCCACTCGTCGGTGTGCAGGCCGGGCTCGCCGGGGCGAGACGTCTCGCACAGCACGCAGCATCGCTGGCGCAGCCACTCGTCGAGCGCGATCTGGTGCGCGTTGTGCTCGTGCTCGCGCCCGGTGTTCGCCTCGTGCCCGATGACGAAGACGGTCTGGCCGAACAGCTGCGGCCCGAAATGCTCCACGATTCCGCGCAGATGCCCGACAAACAGCCGCTTGACCTCGGCCGTACCTGCGATTCCCATAAGCGGAAATGGGCGGGCATCGCCACTTACTTTGACAGTTGCTCGCCTCGAGGCCGCACACCTGCGAGTACGGCATGAGCGATCCGGAGGGCAACATCGTCACCGATTTTTTCGAGGAGCGCGATCCCGAGCGGCGCGTCTCGGTCCTCGTCGACCATCTGCAACCGATCTACGACATCCTGCAGCGCGACCACGGCGGACACCTGAAGCGCTTCCAGCCGCTGCTGCGGATGCTGCTCGAGCACGACAAGGACCCGCACATGCTGCTGCTCGTCTTCCTCGCGTTTCTGAACGTCACGCCGGCGATGAAGGAATACGTGTGCAACGCGACCGTCAACCGCCGGCCGATACCGTTCGAGAAGCGCTCCGAGTTCTTCCGAGCGCTCGGCAAGACCTGGGTCATGTACAGCTCGCGGCAGATCACGCGCGACCGCTTCTTCGGCCTGCTCTACCAAGTGCTGCGGACCGGCGCGCCGCTCGAGACCATCCTCCAATCGCCCGCCATCAAGACCGAAGAAATGACGTACGACGATTCCGCCGCCGTTCGGCAGGTCGAATAGCAGCGCCATCGACTGATCCGACGGCCCGTTGGCGTTCGGGTCGATGCCGACAAAGCAGTGCCGCACGACCGATCGGTCCATCAGCGGCCGCTGATAAAAGTTGCGCGCGTCGAACAGCCGCTGCACGTCCGCCGAGCAGAACGCCGGGTTGTGCTCCTCGGTCTCGACGCCGAGCGTCTCCTGGCGAAACTTGCCCATCTCGCGGGCCATCAGCGCCTTGACGCGCTTGTGCGCCCGCACCGACTGCCATTTCGGAATCTTGTTGTTCGAGTGCTTGCACGACTCGGGCGTCGCCACGCACTCGGGCCGGTCGCACACCAGCTTCATCGTGATGCACTCAAAGACCGGCTCTCCGCGCGCGTTCCGCATCTGCATCAGCGCCGAGAAGAAATTCTGCCCGCCGCGCACCGTGCTGATGCAGATCAGACACGCGGCGTCCATCTGCAGCAGCGGGCAGACCACCTCGTAGAAGACTTCGGTGTCCATCGCCGCCGCCTCTTCGCAGATGATCACATCGCCGCCTTGGCCCTTGAGAGTCTGCGAGAGAGAGAGGATAGCCTCGGCGTGCGTGACGCCTGGCATGACAAAAAACCGCATCCGATTCTATCCGAAGGGACCGCTTTGTAGCTCGAGACTTGCCGCCGCCGCCGCCGTCGTCCACAGCTCGCACCACAGCCGCTTTACGTACCCGTCTCTCCACGGTACGGAGAGGGTATAGGGAAACAGGGGTATTTATTCCGTCGAGCAATTACGCGGCGTCGAACACGAACAAAGAACGCGATTTACGGAAACGGCCTTTTGTTTGCACCGCCGCCATGTGATCGTGCAATAGGCTGTGATGCGCGTTTGCTTTTTAATTGAACGGCGGGAGGGACGGGGGGACCGTTCCCCGTAAATTTACGTTTATATGGGAGGAGGGGGGCGGGATCCGCGGCGACAGTATCAGCCACTTTCGCCACCATGAAGCGCCAAGTCGAATCTGCCGATGCTGATGCCGTCAAGAAGGCGCGCGCCGACCCGCTGGTCATCACCGAAGAGGAGCGCCGCTCGCTGCAGCGCAACGGTTTTCTGGTCAAGATGAACGTCGTGTCGGAGGGCGAGTGCGCGGCGGCGCAGGCCGAGTTTGAGGCGGCGCTGAAGCGCATAGACCCGACGTTCGGCCCCGACAGCTACCGCCGTATGCGCGGCCGGACCCCTAAGAGCATCCACGGCATCCAGGAGATGGGCGAGCTGGCCCACCTCGACTGCGTCAAGCGCATCCGCCTGCACCCGAACGTCGCGACCGTCTGGCGCTCGGTGCTACAGGAGCAGGACATCTGTTCGTCGTGGGACCGCGTCAACTACATGCCGGCGTTCACCAAGCCGGGTCGCAAGCCGTGGCACCACACCGACGTATCGCCGGGCTTCTCGGCCGACGACTACGAGCCGCTGCAGGCCTACGTGCAGGTCAGCCCGTCTTCGGTGCAGTGCCCTACCTACGAGCCGAGCTCCGTCGACAGCAACTCGCCGTGCATCGTCGTGTGGCGCCACTCGCACCTGGCGCACGCCAGCTATTTCCGGCGCAACGACATCACCAAGCTGAAGGTCAAGAACTGGCACGTCTACGACGAGGAGACCGTCAAGCAGTGGGAGCGCGACGGATCGCCCGATCTCTCGGATGCCGACATCCGGCAGCACTTTGGGTACCGGCGCGAAGTACCGTTCGAGCGCGTCGAGGTCCGAGTGCCGCGCGGCGCGATGGTCTTCTGGTACTCCAAGACGGCGCACATGAACACTGCCGGTTCCTACCTCGTCCCGAATTCGGTCGAGGGCGACTGGCTGTCGCCCGAGAACGGCTCGCCCTACGAGCGCTTCGTTGTCTACAGCTGCTTCGGCCCGCGCCGGCTGGTGAGCAAGCGCGACTCGGACAACATGAAGAAGGCGCTCGCCACGTGCCGCACCACCTCGCACTGGCCGTGCGCCAACCAGGTCAAGCTGTTCCAGAAGGTGCCGTTCCGCTGCGAGGCAGACTATGCCGAGAAGGTCAAGCGGCTGGACGTCCGGCCGCTCGAGTTTGACACGCGCGAGCGCTCGCTGTTGGCGATTTAATGAATCTTGGTCGGAATGGCCGATTTCTTGAGACCGGCTCGGAATGCCACGCAGGCGGCACAGAGGACGCGTCGATCGTCTTTCGTCGGTGTGGCGGCGAACCCGGCATAGTCGGAGCACTTTTCCTTCGAGCCGCAAATGACCGATTCGCACACGATACACTTGATACCTGCGTTGGCGCATCCGGCACAGAAGATCCGGCCGCAGTTCTTGCATCGATTGCCTGCGTGGCGCGCCTTGCGGGCGATCTGGCCGCATTCGACGCAGGCTTCCAGGCGGCCGAGCTCTCCGGTGCCTCGTTTGGCTCGTTTGCGCTCGCGGCGCCCCTCGGACAGGACGTCGGCCGTTCGGATCGCCAGGCGCTTCTGGTTGATCGAAGGATGCCGGGCGGCCAGGCTCAGCGCCTCGCCAAGCGAGGTCAGGGCCGCGAACGCCCGGTTGGCCGCCTTGCACGCCCGCCGCAGTTGCTTGGACGCCAGCGACAGGTGGCGCAGGTCGCGCAGCGGCAGTTTCGCCGCCACGAGGGCGAGCAGCTCGTCTGGGAGAGGCAGCGCCATACTGATTCCGAAAAGGGGCATGCTGTTATTTTTTAACGCCGGCGCGAAACAGAACGCATTTTTCGCAGACCTTGAGGTTGTCCAGCTGGGTCCTGTACCAGGTGGTTCCGGTGCGCGTGCATTTGGGACACGACCCGTAGGCGCAGTAGCTACAGGACGAGATGCACCGCGGAGCGCACTTGTCGCAGTAGTGGCGGCGGCAGCTGGTGCACTCGCCCTGCGGATGGCATGCGTCACAGAACGGTGCTTCGCAGTTGGTGCACGGGACGTGAAACAGGCATTTGTCGGTCGGGCACGGGACGCGCTCCGGCCGCTTGCGCTTGCGTGCACCGTGTTCGATCTCGAGCTTTTCGCGCGACAGATCGCAGACTGTGTCGGCGACCAGCGCGGCCGTTTGCCGAATCTTCCAAAGGTTGCGGCTGGCGTCACCGACGTTCTCGGTCTGATACAGTCCGCGGATGGTGCGCAGCTTGAGGCACCCGGCGCGGAACCACGGGTGCGCCGCCTCGCACGCCTTCCGCCACCGCGAACAGCTGCTCGCCAGTGCCTTGGTGTCGCGCGCGTTCAGGCGCACGGCGACCAGCGCCAGGACGTCGGTCGGGACCCGCTGCATCGAGGGCGCCGGTGTAATTGTAAAATGAAAATTTATGGCCAGTTAGTTAAAAGCATGGTGCGACAACCGAATGCCCGAGGCGCCGAGCTCCGCCGGCGCCGCCTGGACGTACAGGCCCGGCGCGCTCTGCGGGTAGTTGGTTGGTTGTGGCCGCGGCGCGGACTGACTCTGCGCCATGGGGCTGTTGGGGTAGCGCTGGCGAACCCAGTTGCGAATCTGGTTGTCGAGGTTGCCGCCCGGACCGTCCATTTTGCGTCCGTTGCGCTCTCCCAGTTATCGTTTATCTGGCAGAATAATTGCACTACTACACACGGTACACTTTAATGATCATGCCGACTGGCGTGCGGCAAATCGGACAGGCGCGCAGGCCCTTGTGGCAGTCGGCACACAGGCACTGGTGGCCGCACGGAACGCATACGTACGCCGGCGCGGCATCGTGGCACACCACGCATGTCTTTTCCTCCTCCTCCTCCTCCTCCCCTTCCACCCGCACCTCTTCCGCCCGTAGCGGCGGAAGAGGTGCGGGTGGAAGAGGAGGCGGTGGCGGTGGCGGTGGCATCGGTGGGGCTGGTTCGATGGCGCAGGCGGCCGAGCAGAAGGCAGTGTCAAAGGCGGCGCGCGGGTTCGTCACCGCGCAAAAGTGCCGCGCGCAGCGGCGGCAGCGGCGTTCGTTGTGCAGCGCGCGACACGAGTGGGCCGAGCAGAGCTGTCGGCCGCACGCGAGGCACGGCTCGGCAGCGATGGCGTGGCAGCGGTGGCAGAACGCCGGCAGCGAGCACACGAGGCGGTGCTCGGACCAGGCGCGCGCGCGGCACACGGTGCTGCAGTAGCCGGTGCCGCAGGCGTTGCAGCGGACGGCGTCGCGACCCGAGAGGCACGTGCGGCACGACATGCGGGGAACTACTGCTACTGGGAAGGCGGTCGGTTGTTATTATTTGTCCACTCGTCTTTCAACGACCGATTACACGACAGGCAGACGGGCTCGGGCAGGCGCGAGCTCTGCACGCCGGTCCAGGCGACCTGGGCGTCGAGCACGTGGCAGACCGTGCACGGGCCGCGACACAGCGTCGAGTTGGCGCGCGAGCCTCGCCGCTGGCAGGCCAGCTGTGGCAGCGTCGACAGCGAGCACGAGGTGACCAGCTGCGTGTAGAGGTTCTCGCGCAGCTCCTTCTCGATGGCGTTGATGCCGTTCTCGCCCCACATTGCACGCAGCTCTCCGATGCGCGCGTTCCGCTCCTCGGCCGCCTCGTTGTCGCCGCTGCGGTCGATCGTCTCGGCCAGCCGGTTCCACGAAAGTTGGCTATAGAACGTCATCGTTGGCGATGCACCCCTTCCGACCGCTTTCTTAACTGCCGCGAGTTTGCGGGGACCGCTGCCCTTTTAAGGAAGTGGCGGGGCAGGGGTGGCTTTTTTGTCGTATCGCGCATGGCTGGCTCGCGCAGACAACGTCGCGGCCGCGGCGTTCTGCGCGGGGTACTTTTCCACGTTTCAACTCCGACGAAGGACGCTGCGAGATCCTCCGCCGGCTCCGTTCGGTTCGGCCGTGGCGGGAGTGATCGCCGTTATGATTGCGGTTCTGGTGTGCCTGCTGGTGCCGGACTCGCTCGTGACGCTGACCTGCGCCGCGTCGGCCGTCTACCGGATCGCGGGCGACTGGCGGAGATGGCGGCGGCGACCATAGATAAATTGCTGTTCGAGCGGACGGTCCCCGCGTTTTTGGCATTTAAAGCAGCGCGGGGTGCGACTTGTCGGTCAGACTCGCTTCCATGGACGCCGCCACCGCCAACGAGACCGTCCGCGTTCTGCTCAAGCAGCTCGATGCGCAGCGCAAGCGCATCGAGGAGCTCGAGGAGCGTCAGAAGCGCCAACGCGAGGCGATGGCCGAGAAGAAACAAAAGAAGCCAAAGAAAGAAGAGGAACCTGCGACACCCAAGAAGCCGCCGCACTGCAAGGCGTGCGGGCTGCCCCGCAAAGGAAACGACCACAGCGGCTGCAAGAAAAAGCCGAGTGCTGATTAATTAATCATTAAATTCCATGGCGGGTCACAACGATGTCCGTCCTTTCTGTTGTCGTCTGCACTGGCTGTGGTAGTTCGTCCGAGTTGGATCGCGGCAGCGGCTGCCTCGTGCCGTTCTGTCCGAGCTGCGCGGGCGATTTCGATTCGATCGAGTGCTGGCCGGCGGGCGTCTATGGCCACCTGGCCAACGCGGCATTCGGCTGCGACAAGCACTACATCAACGCCGAGACGTTCGCGGTTTATATGAACTTTCAGCGGCCAGAGACCTATCCGGCATTTGCGTCTCGTCTCGACGTGTGCACCGATAGTCTCCGCTGCTCACCGGCGCGGTCGAAAAGCCGACCGCGCGATAGAAGGCGAGCCCCTCGTCGTTGCCGGCGGTGACCTTCAACTGAAGTTCGACGGGCGTCGTCCCGCGGTGTTCGACTTCGCAGCAGACAAAGCCGCCGACGAGCGAGCCGTGCAGCCGCACTCCGACGCAGCGACCAGAGACATGGTTTCCGTAAACGGTAGAACCGAGTCCCCGCGATTCCCGAATTGCATAAATTCGGGCGCCAGTTGATCGGGGGAGGGAGGCTGCAAACATGGCCGGCCCCACCCCCGAAGCCGCCTGGATCGTTCGCAACAAGCTGCTGTACGGCCCAAAGCCGACGAGCATGGGCCAGGCGCGCGCCATCGCCTCGTCCGCCCCCTGCATGCTGTCGGTCAACGACGACGACTACTCCCCCAACATCGCGGGCTCCTTCCGCGACTCGCGCCACTTTGACCTCGGCACCGGCGACGACATCCGTCGCTGCGTCGAAGAGGCGATGGCCATGATCGACCGGACCGGGGCCGTCTACGTGTTTGGCGAGAGCGCCTCGGTCGCGGTGGTTGCGCTTCTGGCGGGCCGCCTCGGTGCAGCCAAGAGCGCCTCGGACGCCATCGCGCTCGTCGCTCGCGCCTGGTCCGACCGCATCGTGCGCTCCGACAAGCAGCTGCCGTTCACCGAGGAGCGCCGCAAGCAGGTCGAGCAGATGTTTGTGAAATGACTTCGTTGCCATAAATAGCCACACGCGCTCTCGGTTGTTCGTTGTGCGCGGCCAGCCCCGATGTCCTACGAGCAGCCTCCGACGTGCGCCGGCTGCCGGCGCCGTATCCGCGCGCGCTCGCGCTACTATGTCGCTAGGTGCTCGGGCGAGCGCCACCCGAGCTACTTTCACCGCGCGTGCATCAAGCACGACTCGCGGTGCGGCCGGTGCCCGTGCGACATAGCCTCGCTGCACAAGCACACCGGCGTCGACTCGACGCACTTTATCAAGAAGCTGCGCACCCGGTACCGCAACGAGCAGCTGGCCGAGGCGCTGTTCGACGACATTGTATCGGGCCGCGCGTCCCCGGCGCTACCCGAGTGGCTCAAGCCCGTGCACCGCGCCGCCGTCCGGCGCCGCATCGAGTCGCTCAATTTCCGCGGCGACAAGTGGTCGGGCGACTACTTTCGCGTCGAGCCGCAGCGCATGCGAGCGATTCTCGGCCGACTGTTTATGCCGTAACACCAAACTTTTGCCGCGCGTGCTCTGTCCATCGCGCTAGGATCCCTTCGACCGCCTCGGCGTAAACGGGCGAGGACGCCAAGTGGGTCGACACACGCACTCGTCGCAGAAACGCGCGAATGACGGATGCCGCGTCGCCTTCGTCGCAGTCCTCGTCGGCGATCGAGCGCAATCCGTTACGTAATGCAGCGTAGGTGTAGTATTCGTCGGAGATGTCGAGGTGACCCGGTTTGACATCGAAATCGATGCCAAATGCGCCAACGACCAGCCGAAAACGCCGCATGGCTCGCGCGGCCTCGTCTTTGCAAGTCAGTCGATGATTGCGGTCGAAGGTCGAGACGTAGACCGTGTTTGGGATGCACCGCTCGCAGTACTCCGTGCGTAAAAAAGCAGCGGGATTCGGGGCACACGCGCACTTGGAATCTTCGGTGTCGACCAACTGGTCGACGTGCTGCGCGATCCAGCAACGGCGGCACGCCGCGGCGTCCCGTGGACGTCCCAGCCGCTTCCCGATGGCGTCGCCGCACTCGATGATCGCATTCTTGCGTCCTTGGTCCTTTTTGCCGCAGTAGAGGCAGCGCGCCACGGAAACGCTCTGCAGGCGGCGCAGCAGAGAGTCGCGGACGACGCGGCGGCGGTGCAGCGTGGCGCCGGCGCCCTCGGTGCTCCACGCCAGGCGATTGCTGATGCGGACCGAGTAGTAGGTGACGGCGTCCTCGCAGCGCGGGTCGGATCCGAGCGCTACGAGCATGTAGGCGAGCTGCACCGGGCCGGCGCCATAGTAGACGTAGTCGGCGATCTTGCCGAACGCGTCGCTCGGCAGCGCCCGGAATGGGTTCCGTAGGCAGTTGAGGCGCTTTCGCTTTGGTACCGCGAGCTTGCGCGAAGCCGAGTGGACGCGCTTCATGGCCGGCCGGACGAACCGTAAATGGAAAGCGTCCCCGCGAATTTGTGGTTTTAACCACACCATCACCACCGCCACCACCACCCACTCCCGATGGACGCCAGCATCCGCGATTGCATGCGCATGGCGGTGCGGGTGCGCGACGTTCGCGCGCTGAGCAAGCTGGCGGAGATCCGCGACGACCCCGCGCTGCTGTGGCAGGTCTTGCTCGACCGCGCCTCCGTCGAGTGGTTCGAAGAGCACCTGCGTTACACCGGCGCAATCGACTACGACCGCATCCTCGCGAACGCGGTCGTCCGCTGCGAGACGGTCGTCGAGTTTCTCGACTGGCTGTGCACCGAGAGAGGAGCGTGCGTGCCGAGCGACGTCCACTCGTGTGCGTCCACGTTTCGGGTCGTCCGGTGGCTGTTCGGCCACGGCGTGCCGCTTCTCGAGGAGAACTGGGGCTCCTACTACTGCAGGGCGGTGACCTCGGAGTCGGAATCCGAGTGCATGGACGACCTCGAGTGGCTCTACGCGAACGGGGCCCGGCCGACCGTAGATGTCGCGCGCGTCGCGGTTCGCCAGGCGTCGCATCCGCAAGCGGTGCTCGCCTGGCTGCGCGATCGCGAGCAAACGTGGACGGATGATATCGCCCACAGTGTGCTCGTCCGCTGCTATTTTCGGAACCGAGGCGAAGTGGGCGACTGCATCCAACTGTTGCTCTGGATGATCGGCCAAGGCGTCGTCATCGACTTTGAGTTTTGCCTCAACGTGGCCCGCTTCTCTACGGTGCCGGCCATGGCGCAATTCCTCGAAACCATCCCCGGCATCCGCGAGGCTTGGCCGCCCGCAGCCTACGACATCATGAGGGACCACTCCTTTGACGCGAACGCGCGCGCGCTGTACGACCTGGCGCTCAAGATGGGCCTGCGTCGATTCGAGGAGCCGTAAAAGACGACGTGTTTTTTTTAATGCAGTCCGAGGAGGCGGCGAGCCAGGAGCAGGCTCCGGTTCCAGACGTCGACCGTGTCGGGCGAGCCGGTCATGTGCGAGCCGAGGTGGTAGGTGCTGCGGCGGCCCTGGATCGCGGCGAGCTTCGAGTAGCCGTTGGGCGAGGCGCGCAGCTGCTCGATGCCAAACTGCGGCCCAAAGACCGGGTGCGGATCTTCGGCCAGCACCGTGTAGTTGGTCGCGACGCCGACGGCCTTGAGCGTCGCCATGGCCGAGTCGACGACGGCGCCGACCTGGTCGGCCGACAGGCCCCGAGACGAGATGACGATGGAGGCGGCCGGGCCGTAGGGCAGCGCGCGCTGGAAATACTCGACGCGCGGGTCGGGCAGCGGCGCCAGGAGATCGTAGTTCAAAAACAGATAGCCGTTGGGCAGCGAGGCGGGCGGCCCCTGGATGTCGACCTGCAGCGCGTAGAGGTTCGGCGCCGTCAGGCCGGCGAGGGCGTCCAGCTCGGTCGAGTCGAGCGCGTAGGCGCGGCCGGTCTCGGCGGTCAGCGCGTGGGCGATGACAAAGTTGCGCGCCAGCACGACGCGCTCGGCGCCTTCGGCGCTGCGCAGGGTGGCGCGGATCGGCCAGCCGTCGCGGCCGTGCGAGCGCGACATGTCGCCCTTGAGCGTCGTGCTGGTCAGGAGTTTCTCGCGGCCGATCGCGTCGGCCATGGCGTTGTACAGCCGCGCGCAGCCGCCGGCGAGGACAAAGCCGAGCTGCGGGCCGTCGGCCGGCAGCGGGAAGACGCCGAGGATGCCGAGCAGCGTCGGCGGCAGCTCGGCCAGGACGTACATCGTCGGCAGGCGCTTGTAGTCCAGTTCGCCGACGTTGACCTGCGTGATGAGCGAGTCGAGCACGGCGAGGTCGTACTGCTCCATCGTGATGCCGAAATCCTGCAGCAGCTCCTCGGGCAGCGGGTCGGGCCACTCGTAGGTCGCCAGGAACGGATACTTGGCCTCCAGCCCGAACAGCCGGCCGATGGCCTCGCCGAACGCCTGCTCGCCGTCCGCCGTCGGCGTCTGCAGGCCGTACTGGAAGAACGGGAACGGCGACTGCGCCGCCGGGTCGGCAAAGTTCTGGTAGTAGGTCGTCGGCGCCGGCAGCTGCGTCGGGTTGAAGAACTGCACGATGCCGGGCACGTAGGAGTCGGCGAACGCCACCGAATCGATCGCGAACGGGCCTTTGCTGACGTTGTACTGCTGCATGTAGAGCGCGTTGTACAGGGCACTGTTCTCGAACGACGACGTGCCGATGTCCTGCCATGACGGGTAGGGCCCGGGCGGAACCTCGCCGGCCGGGATCGGCACCGTGTTGCAGTTGCCAAACAGCTCGTCGTCCAGGTCGTAGCCGAGCATCGTCGCGTTGGGGTTCAGCGCGCGCATCTGCGCCATGAACGAGATGCCGCCCGGGCCGAGGCCGGCGACCAGGTAGTCCACCCGGATGACGCTGGCGCCGATCGCGGCGGCAAACAGCATCAGCAGTAACACGCGGCTCATCTCGGAGATCGGAGAAGATCAGAGCCGACGAAGATGTCGATTATAGCGTCGCTTTTTATTTATTTATTTACGGTTTCGCGGGGACGCCCCCTCGCAAGCCGCTTTCCTTTTTCGGTGAAAAGGCGCGCCATCTCTAGTCACATCTACGTTCCGGACGTTCGCGATACCGTCGCCCTCGACCGCCTCGAAAAAAAGCGCAGCAGCACGTCTCGGTCTGATTCGCACCGGGCGCCGCGGGCGAACTGCAGCCATCCAATGTACACACATCTATGACTACTTTGTCGCCCGGTGTTCGGCCGCATAAAAAAGTTTCAGCACCCCCAATAGATGCACGAACGCGTTCGTGCGCGGTGCAAAAGTGAGTGCGCCGACGCAACTCTCGAAAAAAATTTTTCGAGACCCCCCAAAGACCCCGTGGTAGGGTACCTATGGTCCCATTGGAAACGTATGGGCGAAGTTTCGCCAATTGTCGCGCCTGCGTACAAGACATCACTCAAGAATTACGTCATCCATTACGTCATCAGTCCATCTTGAGTGATGTCCTATACCCGGTTTGACAAAAGTGAGATAAAAGTGCACGAACGCGTTCGTGCAATGCACGAACGCACTCGATCAGTGCACGAACGCGTTCGTGCACTGCGTTAAACTCACGTGCCTTCCGTATATGGAAGTACCAACACCCCACTAGGTGCACGAACGCATTCGCGCAGTGCACGAACGCGCTCGTGCATTGCACGAACGCGTTCGTGCACTTTTATCTCACTTTTGTCAAACCGGGTATAGGACATCACTCAAGATGGACTGATGACGTAATGGATGACGTAATTCTTGAGTGATGTCTTGTACGCAGGCGCGACAATTGGCGAAACTTCGCCCATACGTTTCCAATGGGACCATAGGTACCCTACCACGGGGTCTTTGGGGGGTCTCGAAAAATTTTTTTCGAGAGTTGCGTCGGCGCACTCACTTTTGCACCGCGCACGAACGCGTTCGTGCACGTGCACGAACGCGTTCGTGCACCCGGCCGTATAGGACTTGGGTCCCAAAAGGCAAGTGCCTTGGTACACCGATCCGGGGCAGTGTTGCTCGGATGCGGTCACTGCTATGCCTCTTGTTGATGGTGGCGGCGGTAGTGGTGCATCGCGGATTGGCCTTCGTTGTTTGACTGCTGCGCGGCTGCCAGAGGACTCAAGTGCAGAATGGTGCATTTTCTTTGATGGAAAAAAAAATTAACAACGGCTATCCGACGACGGCGAGAGCCGCGAGTCGCGCCCACGCGCGTTCGTCTTCTTCGTGCACGGAGCGCGTCGCCTTCCGCGGAACGACGACCGAACCGTCGAGCGTCAGCGTTGTTCGGTGCAGGTAGCGGACGGTCGAGCAGCGAAGCACTTGCTCGGCGACGCGGCCGAGGAAGTCGTCCGGTGTTTCTCCGTCGCGAAACATCGGCGTGTTGGGCGCGCCGATCTCCCACTCGCGGATGATGATACAGGGCGACGGCGTCGGCGGTCGGCGATTGCCGTCTCGGGCCAGAACCACCTCGGGTTTCAGCTCGACAAAGGCTTCGAAAATGCGCCTATGCGTTCGGCAGACGTTGCCGGCGATGTGGCGGGCGGCGCGGGCGGCCGAGCGCGCCGCCCGCAGCTGCTCGTCGGGCGGGCGCGAGCGCCACAGCTCCAGCAGCTCGGCCGGCGTGGCGTCCAGCGCCGGCGAGTCGTGCGGAACGCCGCGCACTCGGAGGGCGAACATCGCACTCATCCTCGTTTGAGAAAGTATATGCCGGCAAAAGTTAGCGCCAGTCCGACCGAGAAGAACAGCGAGCTGCTGAGCGTAAAGTCGCTAAAGTCTCCAAACAGCAGCGCGCTGGCCGCGATGGTGGAGATGTTGAAGAAGACAAAGTAGGGCGGTATGACGAGCGCCGTGTCGAAATTGGCGAGCGCCTTGCCGAGCATGCTGACCTGAAAGACGAGCAGCGCCACAAAGATCGCCAGCAGCACGTAGGTCAGCGGATAGATGAACTGGTTTCGGTGCTCGAGAAACGTGTCGATGAAGGCGATCGATATGCACTTGGTCAGCGTCACCGTGAACGTGCCGACGACCGACAGGATGCCGATGTAGATCATCAGGTTGTCGGGCCAGCGCGGGTTGCGCCGGTCTTCGCAGACGAGCAGCCCGACCAGCATGGCCAGCAGCGTCGTCACAAACAGCATGAAATCGAGGTTGGCCATGCGCGCGCCAAAGGCCGGCACGTCGTCCGGCTCGGCGCCCGCCTCCGCTCCCTCCTTTGGCGGCATGGCCACGACGATCAGCGTGCTGCCGCCGATCAGCACCAGCGTGCCAAACACCCGGCTGGCGGTCATCGGTTCGCGGAGGACCAGCGACGAGCCGAGCTGGTTGACGAGCACCGCCGTCGCGCCGAGCGGCGCGATGATCGACGGCGGCGCCAGGCCGTAGGCGGCAAAGTTGCCGATCTCCCCGACGCCCATCATCGCCTGGCCGAGCCACCAGAGCGGCTCCGCTTGCAGGCGGCTCCCGGACGCCCGATTCGTCGCGTACTTTATCACACAGAAACTGGCTCCTATCAGCGCATTCCCGACGACGGCCAGCGCGATGCCGACGTAGCGCGCCAGATCCGAGTCGGTCAGCAGCATCCCGACGGCGTCTCGGCGGCGGGCGGCACCGGCGGTTGAGCCAGCCGAAAGACGCCGGCCGGTTTATCCGCGGCGGGTTTACTTGGACCGGCGCGGGCCAGCTGGTCGATGCACATCTGGAACGGCTCGGCCGCCCGGTCGCGCACCGTCGCGGTCGTCAGGACGTGCGCGTAGCCGTGCTTGGAGCAGTAGTCGGTCGCCTCTCGGATCGCCGGCGTGTCGGTTCCGCCCAGGTCGGTCTTGTTGCCGGCGACCACGACCGTGTCGCGCCGCAGCAGCTCGCCGCGGTCGAACGCGAACGGCATCCACGTCGTGCGCAGCTGCATCAGCGACGCCGGGTCGGTCACGTCGTAGACAAAGACGACGCCGGCCGCCGACCGCAGATACGAGTTCATCAGGCCCTGGTAGCGCTCCTGGCCGGCGGTGTCCCACAGGCGGACGAACCACCGGTCGCGGTGCTTCCTGTCGAACATCTCGACCTGGTGCGTCTGCGGCGCCACCGTGCTGACCGTGTCGCGCAGCTCGCCTCGCGCGAACGACATCACCAGCGAGGTCTTGCCGACCGCCACCGGCCCCAGGACGCACACCTTGATCTCGCGGACCGGAGCGGGAATCATCGTATCCGGGAAATCTCAGCTTTTATCTTCCGCCTTTTCATAGCGCGGGCGTTTGTTTGGTTGGACCGCGGGCCGGCCGGCCTGCAGCATGACGGCCAGCGGCGTGACGGATCCGAACGGCCGGCGGTGCAGCGCCTCGCGCCGCTCTCGCTCGATCTGCTCGGGCGACTCGCCGAGCAGCAGAAGCTGCGGCGCTTCTCCTCCGCACATCTCCGCCGCGGCGTACAGGTGCTCGGAGCGAGTCCGCTCCGAGCAGATCACCGCGACGTGCGCCGCCTTGACCGACGGCAACTGGTGCAGCAGCAGGAAGCGGCCGTGGTCGACGCCGTTCAGCCGCCCGTCGTAGCAGCGGATGCGGACGGTGCTGTCGCGGTTGCCCTCGCTCAGCACTCGCACCGTAAAAGTGACAGCGACGGCGTCGCTCGGCATCTGCCGAGCGTCGAAAACGTCGTCGCGGTAGATGTGCCGCCCGTCCGGCTGTTCGATGTAAAAGTCGGAGATGGTGGCGAGCCAGTGCTCGTGCCGAAAGTAGGCAATGTCGGTGCGGCACCGCAGGCGGTGCGGGTAGTCGTTCGGCCGCTGGCGCTCGGCAAAGTACGCTTGGGCGTACGAGCTGCGCTCGGCGGCGCCCGGCGCAAGCACGATGAGGTCTCGCGCGTTGGCCATCGCGCAGGCGCGCGCGTCACTCCGGTCGTAGACGACGACGCCCGGCCCGGGGCGCTCGGGCGCAAAGACCGACTGGCAGACGCGGGCGGTCGACGTCAGCTCGGCGCCGGGGCGACGGCGGGCCTCGATGCACCGGCCGACGTCGGCCGTCCACAGGACTCGGCACGGATTCGGAGTCAGCAGGCCCTCGGAGCGAACGCCGCGCGAGCGATCGTCGATGATCAGGACGACGCGCGAGATGCTCTCGCCGGCGTTGCGAATCGTCTGCAGCAGCCGGTGGCTGTCGAGCCGGTGGGCGTGCAGCACGATCAGCGTCGAGAGGTTGCGCTGGCCGATGGCGAAGGCGACGTGGCGCTCGTTCGGCGAGATCAGGTCGCGCACGAGCACGCGGTTCTCGGCGGCGATGCACAGGTCCTCGGCGCTCGGGTCGCACAGCGCCACGACGCACTCTTGGTCCAGGCGCTCGATCAGCGGCTGCACATAGTCGTAGGGCGTCTCGGGCGACGACAGAAGCGTCAGCGGAGACTCGATCGCCTCGCGCAGGAACGCGGCGACGTGGTCGTCCGGAATCGAGTCTCCGACCGGCGCTTGCGTCCGCGGCTCCTCTGGAGTCTGCTTCAGCAGCTGTTCGAGAGTGGCGTGCAGCAGCGCGTCGTGGTGCCACACGTTGGTGAAAAAGTAGGGCTGCGCGCGGTGATCGGGGCAGAGCTTCAGGACTCCGCTGCGCTCCATGTCGCCGATGGCTTCGAGTATCTCGGCGCGCGATCCGCCCAGCTGCGAGCGCTCGGCATCGTCGACCGTCGAGCCGATGGCGCCGTAGCCGCGCATCCGCCCCTGCAGGTCGTCGAAGATGGCCCAGCGGACGCGGCATGCTCGCAGCACATCGCGGTGCGACTGCCGCTCGTCCTCGGGCACCGTCGAGCCGACCTGCTCGGCCATGTCGATCAGGCACTGCAGGCGCGTCTCGACGTCGCGCTTTCCGATGGCCCGTATCGAGCAGGTCGAGGCGCGGAAAAAGTCGTCGCGGAAGATCGACTCGTCCAGCATCGGGACGAGCCACGGCGCGACCATCAGGCGCTCCATCAGCGCGCGCCCGTGCTCGGTCGGGCGCATCCGCTCGACCGCCTCGGTGCCGACCAGCAGCGCCACCTTGGCCGACGCGTGGTCCCAGAAGACGCGCTCGTCGAACGATCGCGCCGACCAGCGCGCAAAGCGTCCATTGCCGCAGCGACTGCACAGCGCGCGCAGCTGGTTCTCGCCGATCGATTCGTTCGAGCGCAGCGTCTCTGCCAGTGTCGTCATCGCCGCCGTCTTCTTCATGTTCGCCGCCCGCTTGCGCTCGTAGACGTCCCAGTGGTCGTTCGACGGGTTGCCCTCGCCGCGCGTCTCGCGCAGCTCCAGCTGGACCAGCGCGGCCACCAGCCATTCGAACGACTCGCCGCGCGCCATCCGGCACATCGGCTCGCTCAGCCGCTCGTCCGGATCGTCGGTGCCGTCCTCGCCGTCGGACGTCTTCACCGTACGCATGACATGCAGGACGACGACGCGGATCGGAGGACTCGAGTCGTCGTCGTCGGTCGCGTCGCGAAAGTCCGACGCTTTCTCGGATGCGACCATGTAGGTGTAGAGCGGCGAGGCCGACGGGAACGTTCCGCGGACCTTGAACGTGCGCCAGCGCTCATAGCGGTTCGCGCTGTGCAGCAGAGTTTCGGCCGCCTGCGTCTCGAAGCTGCGCGCAGGCTCGAGGCACATCTTTACGACGCGCTGGTCGCCCCACTCGTTCAGAACCTCGCGGATGTGACCGACCATGCACGGACGCGCGCCGTCGGAGGCCATCGCGGCTTGAAAAATGAAATCGGGCGCCCGCGCGCTCTTTTTTTTATGAGGCCGGTTCCTTTTGCGGAATTTGCGGGGACAGCGTCAGCAACTCGATCGCCGGCCGGACGTGACGTTTGGCCGGGTCTAGCGGTCCGCAGGACTCGGGTTGTACGTATTCAAAGTGCCGCTTGAGCATATCGACCCACTGGTCGCGTGTCAAATCGGTGACTCGGAACGAGCGCGACAGGCGATCGACGATGAACTCGGCCGGCGTTCGTCTCGCCAGCGTCTTGCACAGCGCCACAAAGGTCGAATCGAGCACTCGCTGCGTGCACGTTCGGAAGGCCGAGGCGAGCGCGCCGGTCGCAAAGATCATGTCGATGGCCGCCTCCACATAGCGCGCCTCGAACTCGAACTCGGGGCCGGCGCCCCGGACGGCCTCGATTGTCAACCTGTGGCGCTCGTCCTCGCGCTTTTGCATGGCGGCGTGCAGATCGCGTCTCGCGACTGCCTTCTTTTTGGGAGCGTGCTCGAGCGCTGGGACGGCATCGTCGCTCGCCTTGCGTTTGGCGAAGCGGGCCTCGAAAGCTCGCAGATCCGCGACGTCTATGGCCGGGCCGACGTCCATCGTCGAGAGGAG
>VFSW01004377.1_pt1 | contig 21102 bp, 18 predicted proteins | sample 5358111 | NCBI WGS metagenome assembly VFSW01 (sample SAMN11554181, study PRJNA540505) | mine drainage metagenome | isolation source: sediment from site ElyBrook_90M | place: USA: Ely Copper Mine, Vershire, VT | collected 2017
CACCGGCAGCAGGGCGTAGGACTGGCCGGCCAGGATATCGATGTCGAAGCTGCGTATCAGCTCCACCAGCGCCTCGCGCGCGGCCGGCTCGCCGGCGATCACCAGGGCGTTGCGGCCGGGATCCGCGATCAGCCGGGGGCCGGTAGTGGGGGCGAACGGGGCCAGCACCTTGGCCAGGTCCTCGGCCGAGGCATAGCGCAGCGGCACCACCACGCTGCCGGCGCTGGCCGCATCCTCGGCCGGGTTGGCGGCCCCGGAAGCGGCGGCGGCGGGCACCACGCGGAAGATGGATCCCGATTGCAGCAGCGCCGCCCCGGACTGGCTCAGCAGCGTCTGCAGGGCCGGCAGCAACTGGGCGCGCGTGAGCGGACGGGCGGAATGGAAGGTCGCGGTGCCATGCACGCCGGGGTCGATCGAGAAATTGACCTTCAGCATCGTGCCCAGCACCTGGGCCACCACCTCGCGGATATCGGTATCGGCGAAATCCAGCGAGAACTCGCCGCCGGTCTCGGTCGTGCCGCCGCGGGCGGCGGGGGGGCCGCTCGGGGAGGTGCCGAAATCCACCTGCGCCGGCGGCAGTGCCTCGGTCGAACCCACGCCGCCGCTCTTGCGCGGTGTTGCGACACCGGCGGCGGCGGGCACCCCCGGCAGCTGTTCCAGCTGCGGCGGCGGCAGCGTGCCGCAGCCCGAAAGCGCCGCCAGCGCAAGGCCGGCGGCCCGCATTCTCCGGACTATGCGCATCACCGGGAGTCGGCCGCCGGCCGCACCATAGCCCCGTTCGCCGGCATCATCGCGGCGGCCGAAAAGATCGGCGGCGCGGGGGACAGTTCGGCCGCCCTGCGCGGCAGCGGGCCCGGCTGAGGCGGTGGGCCCGGCTGAGGCGATGGGCCCGGCGGTCCGGGGGGCGTGAAGCCCGGGGGCAGACCGGTGGGCACAGCCGGGGTCGGCTTCGGTGGATTGGGGTCGAAGGTCGGGTGCAGCGTGCGGGCGCCTTCGGGTCCTTCCAGCGTCACTTCGCCCGGCGCGATGCTGCGGATGGTGAAGCCGGCGAGAGTGCCGCCCTCCTTGATCACCCGCGGCTTGCCGCCGTCGGTCGCAGCGAAGATCGCGCTGCGCCCGGCGGGACCGACCAGGGTTCCCGCCAGCCGGGGCAGCCCGTCGGGGCCGGCCGGCGTGGCGGTTTCCTCCTCCTCGGACACCGGCTTGCGGTCATGGCTGAACAGCGGCCGGCTGAGCATCGTCTCCACCCAGTCATCGATGTGATCTTCGGCGCTCGGCGCGGCGGTGGCCGCGACCGGAATGGCGGCATGTGGCGAGGGTGGCGGCAGCGGCTCCGCCGGGTCTGAGGTGAGTTCAAGGGCGATGGTCCCCGCCAGCAGGACCCCCAGCAGCCCGAGCGGCAGCAGCGCGGTGGGTCTCATCGGCTGATCGCCGTGGCCGGCGCCTCGGCGGTGCCGGCGACCTGTCCGGCGGCGCGGGCGGCATCGCTCGCCGTGCCGGCCCGCAGTGCCAGAATGGTGAAGGTCGCATCCAGGGTCAGCGCCCGCGACCGGGCCGCGAGGGGCGGGGCGTGCAGCTGCAGGTCGTCGATGAACATCCGCGGGCTGGCCTGGGCGAGTGACTGGAACAGCCGCACCAGCACCGGCCAGCTGGCATCGACCGAGACGCGCAGGCCGATCCGGCGATGTTGTCCCACCTGTTCGGCCGGCAGGGTCTCGGCGCTCGCCAGCCTGGCCCTGGCATTGGCCGCCATCGTTTCCACCAGGCCCTGCAGCGCGGCGCCGGCCAGCGCATCGCTCGCCCCGTCCAGCAGAGTGTTGACCGGCGGGCCTGCGGCCTGGCGGGATTTGGCCGCGGCCATCAGTTCGGGCAGCTGCGCCGCCAGATCCGCCATGTGCCGGGCGAGCACCCGGCGGCTTTCAAGCGCCTGGGCACGCTCGGCGTACCAGCCGAGCATCGGCTCGACCACCCCTGCCCAGGCCGAGGCCGCCAGTACCAGCGCGAGACCGACGGCGAGCAGCCGTCCGCGCGGCCCGGTGGGCAATGCGAGCGTCACGTCGCCCCTCCCGGCCGCATCCGGCACATCGCGCCGGGCGGACCCATCGGGGCCGGAGTCCGGGCGAACCACGCCACCCTGGCGGGCGGTCTGCGGGCTGCGATCGCGCTCATCGCCGGGCGCTCATGGTCCGAGCTCGGCGCGGATCGAGAACACGTCGATATCCTTAGTGTTGCGCGTCACCGGTGCGCCGAAGGCGGCGTTGCGGATCACCGGATCGGCGGAGAGCGCCCCGATCAGCTTGGCTGCAGCTGGCGACTGGCCTTCCATGGTGATCTTGCGCTGATGCAGCGCGAGTGCGGTCAGGAAGGTGTCGTCGGGCAGGATGTCGGTCAGTGCCGCGATCGCCTGCAGCGCATTGCCGTTGCGGGCCGCCTCGGCGGCGATCACGTCCGATCCATTGGTCTCGTTGGCGATCCGCTTGCGCAGCGCCTCGGCTTCGGCCACGCGCGGGCGAAGCGAGTCGATCCGCGCTTCGACCTCGGCCGAGGCGGCGGACTGGCGCAGGAAGGGCAGCGCCACGGCGGTCAGAAACAGAATCAGACAGCACAGCGCCGCGCCGGCGACGAGCGCCCGCCGCACGCGCGCCCGCCGCGGATCGGGGTGTCCGGCGGAAATCCGCCGCAGGGTGCCATCGCCGATCGGGGCCTCCAGCAGGCCCGGCACCACACCCGCCTGCGCCAGCGCGTCCAGCAGCGGCGCGAGGCGCAGCCGCGGCACCAGTGAGACCAGCACATGCAGCCGGCCATTGGCGCGGTCGCGGCGCTCGATTGCCGCGGTCCACAGCACTTCCTCGGCGGCGAAGGGGGTGAAACGGTCCATCTCGTACTGGACCACCCGTTCGATTTCGCGTTCCGCGGCGAGCGGCAGCACGACCCGGCGTTCCAGCAGCATCCAGCCCGGCAGGTGCAGCACCACGGTCCCGCCCTTGGCATGACCGCCGATCGCCTGCCGGGCGGCACGGCGGCCGGGCTCGTCCAGTACGAACCGGCCGAGCTGCGTCTCGCGCCGGCGCCGGCGCAGCAGGAAGGTCACGCCATGCGCGTTCAACGTAGCGGCCATCGGCGTGGCGGACGCCGAGACGGCCTCGGTTTCCGGGACCACCACCAGCGCGTCGGCGGCGTCGGTTTCACGCCGGCGGAGCCGCTCGGGCACCAGGGCCATCAGCTCGGCCAGCCACCAGGTGATGAATTCATTCAGCATGCGACTTCGGACCCATTGCTGCGTGCCGAGCCAGCGCCCACGTCGCCCCGTTCGGGGGCGCACCCCGTGTCGGCAGCCTCCATTCTAGCCCTTGCGGGCCAGGGGTTGAAAGTAACGCACACCACATCCTGCGCTGCTAAGACGCGAACCCCGGGCCGCGGTCAAGTCATGCTTTCTTGTCAGTCCCCCGGTATTCGGAAATGTGTTCGCGGCATGATCGGTGCCGGCCTGGGCCGACCCGGTGGGGAGAGGCAGGGCCGGGGGCTGTGCACTTCGGATCCCGCCGGGGCGCCGGAACCCCTCACCTGGAGGTGCGTCCCAGGCCTGCCGGATCCGGATGGGCCGCACGCCAGAGCCCTCGATCCCGCGCCTATCTTCCCCGCAGCCGGAAGGGCAGTCCCCAGCGCAGCGCGATCCAGAGTTTTCGCCAGCGCGGCAGGCGCACCCGCTGGTCCAGGCGCCGCCAGCCGCGCCGTTGCAGCTGCTTCAGCAGCGGCTGGTAGCTCGCGGCCATCATCCGTGCTGGGCGCATCGCCCGCTGGTCGCAGGCGGCCATCGCCCGTTTCGCCGCGATGAAATGCGCCTCTGCCCGCTGCGCCAGGCGCGTGCACACGGCAGCCAGCCCGGGCGCTGCCAGGGCGGTGCGGGGATCGTTCGGCACGCCCGCCTCGTCCAGCCATTCGCGCGGCAGATAAAGCCGCCCGCGGCGTGAATCCTCATCGAGATCACGCAGGATATTGGTCAGCTGCAGCGCCCGTCCGAGCTCAAAGGCGACGCGGTCGGCGGCTTCCGAGGCATCGCCGAAGGCCCGCACCGAAAGCCGGCCGACGGCGGCGGCGGCGCGGTCGCAATAGACATCGAGCGTGGCGAGATCGGGGGCGACGATCGGCGCTTCGGCATCCATCTGCATGCCCGCGATGACCGCCAGGAAATCCTCCTGGCGCAACGCGAAGCGGGGCACCGCGGCGGCCAGCACGCGCGTCACCGGCCCGTCGGTGTGGCCCCGGTACAGCGCCAGGATCCGGTAGCGCCAGGCGGTCAGGCGCGGCAGTTTGTGCTCGAAGGCCTCGTCCTCGTCGGCGATGTCATCGACCAGCCGGCAGAAGGCATAGATCGCATACATTGCATGGCGCCGGTCGGGCGGCAGCACGCGCATGCCCAGATGAAAGCTGGTGCCGGCGGCGCGCACGATCTCCTCCACCGCGTCGAGATCGGCCTGCGCCACGCCCATTGCTCCTTTGGGGGGCTCCTTGGGGGTCTCCCCGGATGCGGCCACGGGCGCTGCCACCGGCACCGTCATGGCAGGTACCGCAGCGCGCCGGCCAGGCTGAGCGCGAAATCGGCGCGGCGCAGCTTCACCCTGCCGGCCAGCGGATCACCCCGGCGCAGGCGCCGCGCGAGCCGGCGCGACAACCCCAGGATGACCGCGGTTTCCAGCCGCAGCCGCCGGTCGGCCACGCGCCGCGGCAGACTGGCGGCCTGAATCTGCAGCGTCGCCACCCGATCGAGCAGGGCGGTGAAGACCCGGCGCAGCCCCGGCGTTTCGGCCCCGCCGCGCAGATCCGCGATCGTGGCGCCGGCGTCCTCCATCAGATCCAGCGGCAGGTAGCAGCGATCGAGGGCGGCGAGGTCGCGCGCGCAATCCTGCAGGTGGTTGAGCACCTGCAGCGCCGCGCAGAGCGCATCCGAGGGTGCGTGGGTCGCCTGATCCTCGCCATGCAGGTCGAGCACGTGGCGCCCGACCGGCATGGCGGACACCCGGCAATAGTCCAGCAGATCGTCCCAGCCGGCATAGCGGGTCTGCGTCGCGTCCTGGCGGAAGGCGCGCAGCAGATCGGTCGCATGGCGCGGGTCGACCCCGGTTTCGGCGAGGCTCGCGCGGAGCGTTCTGGCGCTGGGCGCGCCGTGCTCGGCCCGGCCGAGCAGCACGGCCTCCATCACGCCGAGCCGGGCAAGTTTGTCCTGCGGCGAGAGGACAGGGCTGTCGGCGATGTCATCTGCATTGCGGGCGAAGGCGTAGAAAGCGTGGATGTGCGGTCGCAGCGCCGGGCGGATCAGTGCCGAGCCGACGGGGAAGTTCTCGTCCGCCCGGTCCTTGCCGGACCAGATTTCGACCGAGGCAGCGCTCATCGGCCCATTTCCGGATCGCTCATCTCCGGGCCCGCGCCCGTGCTCGATGTGGCGTATGCGCGGCCTTTCCAGGCAACACCCCGGCCACGCCAGTGGTTCCAGGCCGAACCCAGCGTCGCCGCCATGTAGAAGGCGGCGATCGCCGGCAACGCCGCGGCCCAGGCCGGGTGGCGGCCGAAGCGGCGCAGCGTGGGCAGGAAGGAGGCCGCCATCGCCACCCAGGCGGCGAGACCCGCGAGGCAGGCGCGTGCCGATCCGCCCGGCACCGATCCCGAAGGCGCGAGCCCATCGAGCGCAGCCGCCGGCGGCACCAGAAACACCAGTGCCATCCCGAGCAGGCTGAGCACCAGCAGCACCGGCGAGCAGCGCAGCTGCACATAGGCGCTGCGCGCCACCATCCGCCAGATGTCCGCCACGTGCGGATAGGGCCGGATGCTGCGCGCCAGCCCCGAATGGCCGAGCCAGATGCGGCCCCCGCGCTTGACCGACGCGGCCAGCGCCACGTCGTCGATCAGCGCCCCGCGCATGGACGCGATGCCGCCGATCCGTTCCAGCGCGCGGCGGCGGATCAGCACGCTGCCGCCAGCGGCGGCGGCGGTGGCGCGCCGCGGATCGTTGACCCAGGCGAACGGGTAGAGCAGCTGGAAGAAATAGACGAAGGCCGGCACCAGCGCCCGCTCGGCCGGGCTGTCACAGGCGAGCGCCACCATTTCCGAGACCAGATCGAGATCCCCGGCTTCCGCCCTGGCGACCAGCGTCGCCAGGTGAAGCGGATCGTGCACGATGTCGGCATCGGTCAGCAGCACGAATTCGGCCGGCTCCGGCGGCCCGGGGAGCAGCTCCGGCCCAATGCCGATGCCGGCGCTGAGGCCCATGTCGATCCCCGCCTCGATCCCTTGGGCCACGGCCCAGAGCTTGCCGGCCCAGCCGGGCGGGCGCGGGCGCCCGGACAGCACCGTCAGGCGCGGCGAGGCGAAGCCGCGCGCGATCGCGCCAGTGGCATCGGTGCTGGCATCGTCCACCAGTATTACCCGCCAGGGGCCGGCATAGTCCTGCGCCAGGATCGAGCCGAGGCTGGCGGCGATCATCTCCGCCTCATCGCGCGCGGGGATCACCACGCAGACCGCGGCGGCGCGATCCGGGCGGGCGGGGGCCAGCATCGGTCCGGACTGCCAGAACCGACCATGCCGGGTCAGCAGCCAGGCCCAGATCGCGCAGGCCAGCAGCGCCAGCGCGGTCATGGCGCGGACCGCACGGGCGAGGTCCCGGCGTTCGGGTCTTCCCCTGGCCTGTCCTGCCCGGGCACGTGCCCGGTCCGGGTCCCGACCGGCCGGCTTGTCTCCGGATCGTGATCCTCCCCAGCGGTATCGGGGCGGGCATCGGCGCCGCCGCCCCCGGGGGCGTGACTTTGGGCGTGACTTTGGGCGTGACTTTGGGCGTGACCTTGGGCGCCGGTCGAGGCGTCTTCCCGGCTGCCCTGCCGGGCGCCTTCCTGGGCGCGGAACCAGGCCAGCGCGTCGGCCACCGCCTCACGGGCCGGCCGGGGCGCATAGCCGAGCTCCGCCATCGCCTTGGCCGAGGAGAAGAACATCCGCTTGCGCGCCATGCGCAGATGGTCCCGTGTCACCGGCGGCTCGGTGCCCGTAGCCCGCGCGATCGCCTCGGCCGCGATCGCGACCGGCCAGAGCAGGCCGATCGGCAGGCGCAGCCGCGGCGGACGGCGTCCGGCGAGCTCGGCGATCAGGGCGAACAGGTCACGCAGAAGCAGATTCTCCCCGCCCAGGATGTAGCGCTCGCCGATCCGCCCGCGCTCCAGCGCCAGCGCATGGCCTTCGGCCACATCGTCCACATGCACGATGTTGAGCCCGGTCTCGACATAGGCGGGCAGCCGGCCGGCGGCGGCGTCGCGGATCATCCGCCCCGTGGGCGTGGGCTTGATGTCGCGCGGGCCGACCGGGCCGGCCGGGTTGACGATCACCGCCGGCAGCCCGTCGCGCACGAGGGCCAGCACAGCCTGCTCGGCCAGGAATTTCGAGCGCTTGTAAATGCCGGCCATGGCGGCCTCGCTGGCCGGGATGGTCTCGTCGGCCGGGCTGCCATCGGCGGTCAGGCCGAGGGCCGCGACGCTGCTGCAATGGACGATCCGCTCCACCCCCGCTTCCCCTGCCGCGCGCATCAGCGCGACGGTGCCGGCGACGTTGGCCGCCAGCATCCGCGCCGGGTCGGGCACCCAGATGCGGTAATCGGCCGCGACATGGACCAGGTAGCGGCAGCCCGCGACCGCTCGGACCAGGCTGGCCGGATCGGTGAGGTCGCCCTCGACGAGGTCGGCGTCCAGCCCGGCGAGGTTGCGCCGGTCGCTGCCGCGCCGCACCAGCAGGCGCAGCGCATGGCCGCGGCCGGCCAGCACCCTGGCCACCGCCGATCCCACGAACCCGCTCGCCCCCGTCAGCAGCGTCGGTGCTGTTCCCGCCACAGTCTCCCCGCTTTCTCCGGCCGGGCTGTATAGCCCGCGCCCGGGCGGTTGGTGTAGAGCCGGCGGCCGGTTGCGGGGGGCAAGAGTGCGGACGCTGTCGATTGTTCTGGCGGTGCTGGGCCTGGCCGCGGCGACCCTGCTGATCGGCTGGTCGGGCGCCGGACGGGTGGCCGCGACCGTGCTGTCGGCGGGCTGGGGGGGCTTCGCCCTGCTGATCGCCTGGCAGATGCTGTTGTTCGTGGTACTGGGCCTCGCCTGGGCGGCGCTGGTGGTGAGTCCGCCCGGCCAGCGCCGCCCGCATCATGGCATCGGAAGGTCCTGCGCCTCCGGACTGGCGGGTGCCGCTGACGCGCCGATCCTGGCCGCGCCTGCGGGCGGGGCGGAACCGGCCGACGCGGCGCGGTGGGTCGCAAGCGGCGCTCTGGTGATGATCTGGGGGCGCATGGTGCGCGATGCTGCGGCCACCTGCCTGCCGTTCTCGACGCTGGGCGGGTTCCTGCTCGGCGCCCGCGCGGTCGGGCTGCACGGCGTCAGCTGGCCGCTCGCCGCCGGATCGACCGTGGTGGATGTCACCGCCGAGTTGCTGGCGCAGATCGTCTTCGTCGCGGTCGGGCTCGCCATCCTGCTGGTCCGCCAGCCGGATACGGCCCTCGCCTGGCCGCTGGCGGGGGGTCTGCTGGTCGCAGTTGCGGCGGCCGGCGGCTTCGTCTGGGTGCAGCACCGTGCCGGGGCGCTGTTCGCCTGGCTGGGCCGGCGCATCGGCGCCACCTGGTTCGCCGGCCGGCGCGAGGGCCTGCCAGAGACGCTGGCAGCGTTGTATCGCCGGCCCGGGCGGCTGGTCGCCGGCTTCGCCCTGCATCTGCTGGGCTGGCTGGGCACCGGGATCGGCGGGTTCATCGCCTTCCGCCTGCTGGGCGCGCGGATCGACCTGCCCGCGGCGCTGGCGATCGAGGCGCTGCTGCATGCCGTGCTGGCGCTGGCCTTCGTGGTGCCGGGCTATGCCGGGGTGCAGGAGGCCGCCTATGCCGGGCTGGGGGCGATCTTCGGCGTGCCGGCCGAGATCGCTCTGGGGGTTTCGCTGCTGCGCCGGGCGCGGGATCTGGCGGTGGGCGTGCCAATCCTGCTGTGCTGGCAGGGGGTGGAATTGCGGCGCCTGCGGCGGGCGTGAGCGACCAGGAGCAGAAATATTGCGCTTGACTTACTCAGGTGTTTCTGTGCCAGTCCGTGCCGTTCACCGTGTTTTGCCAGCCTTGCCGCGTCTCCGGAGCACCGGTCGCCCAAGTCTCGAAGGACCCGGTCGTTCAAGGCGCCGTGGATTTGGATCCGCGGGCCATCATCAGGAGAGTGCGTTCGCATGGCTATCGGCACCGTTAAGTGGTTCAACGCCGCCAAGGGCTTCGGGTTCATCATGCCGCAGGATGGCAGCAAGGATGTGTTCGTGCACATCACCGCCGTGCAGGCGGCCGGGCTGCATGGCCTGAACGAGGGCCAGAAGGTCAGCTACGAAGTGCAGATGGAGCGCGGCAAGGCCGCTGCTACCCAGCTGCGCGCCGTCTGATCCGCCGCCACCACGGCGTTTGACTCGAGCGGGCCGTCCCAACTGGGGCGGCCCGTTTGCGTTGATGGGGCCGGCACTGCCCGGCCAACCCGCAGGCCGCCGGGTCTTGACGCGCCGGCCGACAGCCGCACCATCGGTCATCGGGGAGCATCCTCCCCGGTCGCGGGGGGGCGGTGATGGAACGGGTGGAGTGTGTCGTCATCGGCGCCGGCGTGATCGGCCTGGCGGTTGCTCGCGCCCTGGCCCAGGCCGGGCGCGAGGTGCTGGTGCTGGAAGCGGCCGAGGCGATCGGCACCGAGACCTCCTCGCGCAACAGCGAGGTGATCCACGCAGGCATCTATTATCCGCAGGGCAGCCTGATGGCCCGCGCCTGCGTCGCGGGCAGGCGGGCGCTTTATGCCTATTGCGCCGAACGTGGCGTGGCGGCCCGCGCCTGCGGCAAGCTGATCGTCGCCGCCACCGCCGAGGAGGCCGAAAAACTCCGCGCTATCCAGGCCCGTGCCGAGGCGAACGGGGTGGAGGGCATGCGCCTGCTGTCGGCCCGCGAGGCCGTCGCGCTGGAACCGAACCTGACCTGCACCGCTGCGCTGCTGTCCCCTAGCACCGGCATTCTGGACAGCCATGCCTATATGCTGGCGCTGCAGGGGGATGCCGAGGCCGCCGGGGCGGTGTTCGCCTTCCATTGCGAGGTTCTGCAGGGCCGGGCGACTGCCACCGGCCCGGAGCTCAGCGTGGGCGGGGTGGAGCCAATGCGGCTGGCCTGTCGGCTGGTGGTCAATGCCGCGGGGCTGGGCGCACCGGGGCTGGCACGGCGCATTATCGGAATGCCGGAAGCGATGATCCCCACCCCGTATTACGCGAAGGGCAGTTATTTCACCCTGTCCGGCCGGTCGCCCTTTTCGCGGCTGATCTATCCGGTTCCCGTGCCGGGCGGGCTTGGCGTGCATCTGACGATCGATCTGGCCGGCCAGGCGCGGTTCGGGCCGGATGTGGAATGGGTGCCGGCGCCCGAGTATCGGGTGGATCCGGCGCGGGCGGAGGGGTTCTACGAAGCCGTGCGGCGCTACTGGCCGGGCCTGGCCGACGGGGCGCTGCTGCCCGGCTATGCCGGGGTCCGGCCGAAGATCGTACCGCCGGGGGCGCCCGGGCAGGACTTCGTGATCCAGGGGCCGGAAGCGCACGGGGTGGCCGGGTTGGTGAACCTGTTCGGGATCGAATCGCCCGGGCTGACTGCATCCCTGGCGCTGGCCGACGCGGTGACCGCGCGGGCCGCCGGCGCGCAGATACCCGGCCTGGCGGGCGGATAGGCCAGGCCTGGGCGATTGGCTGGGCTATTCTGTGCCGGCCGGCCCGGATGTGACCCATGAAACGGGGATGACCGGGTGAGAGCGCGGCGGCGATGGCCTGCGGGCGGGGCCGTCGGACCCGTTTTCGTCCAAGGCGCAAGGGCCGCCGACGGGGGTGGGAGCCCGGGTGTTCAGTGTCACCGGAAAGCGACGGACTGCCTCAAAGATTGACGTTGTCCGGCAGACCGGCATTCCGGCGCGCAGCCCCTGGTGGGGCCAGAGCATAGCCCGGGCCGCACTCGCCGGATCGACGCCGATGCCGCCAGCCGCACCCTGCAGACCCGGACAGCGCGCTCGGGCCCGGCCGCGGCCCTGGTGCAGCAGACCGATCTTGCGGGTGCGGCGGCAGGCTGCATCAGGTGTCGCCGTCGCTCAGCTGCAGCGTTCCCTCGTGGCTCGAGTCGTGACGCATTGCCTCGGCCTCGTGCTTCAGCCGGCGGAAGCTGCGCAGGCTGAGCGGCAGCATCGCCACGTAGAGCAGCCCGGCCGCGGCCAGTGCCGCCCAGGGATCGGCTACCAGCACGGCGGCGAACACGCCGGTGCCCAGCAGCATCGGCAGCACGTATTCGGCCGGCACCTTGAAATTCTTGAAGCTCCAGACCGGCAGGGTGGAGACCAGCAGCAGGGCGGTGCCGACCAGCACCACCGCGCAGAACAGCGGGAACTGCGCCGCGTTCAGCAGCCAGGTCCAGCCGAACTGCCGCGCTTCCAGCCCGAGGAACAGCGGAAACAGCGCGAGCCCCGCGCCCGCCGGGGCCGGCACGCCGGTGAAGAAATTATAGGCGTAGGCAGGCCCTGGCGCGCTGTCCAGCGCAGCGTTGAACCGAGCGAGCCGCAGCGCCATGCACACCGCGAACATCAGGCACGGGGTGAAGCCGAAGGCGCCCAGCCGCTGCAGCGACCAAAGATAGATGATGAAGGCCGGGGCGACGCCGAAGCACAGGAAATCGGCCAGGCTGTCGAATTCCGCGCCGAAGCGGGACACCGCTTTCAGCAGCCGTGCCAGCCGCCCGTCCAGCCCGTCGATCGCACCGGCGACCACGATCCCCACTGCCGCGGCGCCGAAGCGGCCTTCCAGCGCGAAGCGCATCGCTGTCAGCCCTGCACACAGGCCCAGCATGGTCAGCAGGTTGGGGACCATACGGTTGAAGGACGGGCCCTTGAACCGCGGCCGCTGGCGGGGGCGGAAGCGGCTCTGCAGCCGCCGTATCGGGGATACGCGCGGGTCCGGGGTCATGGTGCCCCGTCCGCCCCCCCGAGCGCGGCGAGCACCGTCTCTCCGCCCACCATGGTCTGTCCCACCGCGACCAGCGGGCGCACGCCCCCGGGCAGATACAGATCGGTGCGGCTGCCGAAGCGGATGATGCCGAAGCGCGCGCCGGCGCGCGTCGTCGCGCCCTCGCGCAGGTCGCAGACGATGCGCCTGGCGATCAGCCCGGCGATCTGCACCACCGCGATGTCCCGCCCGTCGGCCAGGCGGATCGCGATGGCATTGCGTTCATTGAGTTCGCTCGCCTTGTCCAGGCTGGCATTGAGGAAGCGGCCGTGGCGATAGGCGATGCGGGTCACGGTCCCGGTGGCGGGCGCGCGGTTGACATGCACATCCAGCACCGAGAGGAAGATCGCCACCCGCCAGCGCGGCGCCGCGCCCAGATCCAGTTCGGGCGGCGGGGCGACCTGCTCGACCGAGACCACGCGGCCATCGGCCGGCGCCAGCAGCAGTTCCGGCCGGTCCGGCGCCACGCGGTCGGGATCACGGAAGAAATACAGGCAGAACAGCACGAACAGCAGCCCCGCCCAGGCCAGCGCATGGCCCGGCCAGGACCCGAGCCCGAGCCCGACCAGCACGGCCACCAGCCCGGCCAGCAGGAAGGGCCGGCCGGCAGGGTGGGGGGGTGCCACGACGAGCCGCAGCGTATCGACGACGGACATGGCGATTCATTCTGTCAGAAGCGCCAGTTTATGGATGCTTCACCAGCGCCGGGCAAGACTAAGGCTTTCACGGGCCAGCCCGGAGCATCGAACCATGCCGTTCCATGAGCCTTTTCGTCTGGGGCCGTTCCTGGTCGACAATGCCGGCAGGCTGTCCCTGCGGGAGCCGCATTATGCGCCCGGCTTCCGCTTCCGCTGGCGGGAGCGGCTGTTTCACGCCCTGCTCGGCGATGGCCTGGTGGCGCTGAGCGCGGTGCTCGGCCGGGTGCCCAGCACCGCCGCCGACCCCTCCGGCGTTCGGGATCGCAGTTTCGCGACCTTGCGTGGTCTGCAAGCCACGTTGCCGCCGGGCTGGCGGCTGCGGCTGCGGCCCGACCACAGCGTGGAACTGCTGAGCGAAGCCGTGCTGGTGACCCCGACCACCGCCCCGGCGCTGCTCGCCACGGTGGTGGGCTTCGTGCTGGCGCTCGATCCCTATCTGGCGCTGCTCGACGAGGACGGGCTGGCCCAGGTCCCGCCCGCGGTACGGGCGGCGGCCTGAGGCCGCATTCCCTGGATCATGCCCCGCACCGGAAACGGACCCCGATCGGCCCTCGGGGGGCGCTGCGCCCTGGCGAATTCCCGGAATGGCGCAGCTCTGTGGCCTGCGATGATCTCGGTGACCCTGTGCGACCGGGCCTGGCAGGCATCGGCGACGTGCCGCCGGGCACGTTGCGGGTAAAGCCTTCCCAGGTCACTGGGCCGAGGAAGCCCGGTACTGCCAGATCCCGGTACTGCCAGATCCCGGTACTGCCAGATCCCGGTACTGCCAGATCGACGAGGCCGTCATCGAGACAGAGCGGCAGCACACGAGGCCTGTCGGTGCTCGCCGTGCAGTGGTCGGGCGGCAGCGCCATAGCCGGCCGGCCATAGCGACACAAAAACAACTGTCACCGGACAGACGCGCAATTCGCGGATCGTCCCGGCCCTTCAGATCCCAAGGCGGCTGCGCGTCGTCAGTTGTGGCAGTTCTCCGTCATGCTGCCGGCATTGCCGGAGCTGGTCATGGTGCGGTGCAGGTCCTGTTGGCCGGCATCGCGATACTCGGCATATCGATGTTGGGGATCCCCATGTCGGACATCCGGGTCGAGGACGCGGCGGGCGGGCCAGGCCGGTTCGCCGCATCGCGTGCCGCCTGGGCGTCCCGGTCGCGCTGCGCCTGCGCGGCGATCGCGGCGGAGATGCTTGCGCTGGCACCCGTCAAGACTATTCAAAGCCCTTTTTATTGCAGACAGCGCTTCCCTGGAGCGCTTGCGCAGTCATCCCGAAAGTGCACACTACGAACTTTGGCTGCATCAAATCGGCAGCGATTTACTCCGCGCCTCTGCAATGGATGACGCGGGGTTGCCTCTGGCTTGCTACCCGGCCTGATGGCTTGCCCCGGCGCAGGGGCGCCGCCGCGTCGGCAGTATCGGCGTCACCACCACAATGATCAGTCTGCTGGCGGGAGGAAAAACATTGGCTCGAATGAAATCGCGTCGGCTACGGCGCCGTGCGCCGCGCTGGATGGCTGCGCTCTGTCTGGGTGCGGCGGCGCTGATCCCGGCCGCCCTGCCGCCCGGCACCGCCCGGGCTCAGGCTGCACCGGAGGCCAGTGTCGTGGGCAAGCCCATCCTGCCGACGGCGCGGGCCTCGGTGGACCCGCAGGCCAGTTACGAGCGAAGCGCCGAGGATATGGCGGCGGCGCAGGCCGCGCTGCCGGCCACCGGGTCGGGCGCCGGCCCGGCCCTGCCGTTGCGGCCGACGATGGACCCGGAAGCCTATCGGGCAGCGAAGCGGGCGGCCGACGAAGCGCTTTCCCACGCTATCGCCAAGCCCACCGCGGCGCTGGCGGGGACGAGCCTATTGAACGCGCCGACGACGGTCATCGTCAAAAAGCCCGGCCCCAACCAGACCGGCGCGGGCAATGGCGGCTACCCGCCTGATACCACCGGCGCGATCGGGCCGTCCGAGGTCGTCTACACCGTGAACCAGACCATCAACGTCTACAGCCGCAAGGGGGTGCTGCAGAAATCCACGGGTTTCGGCGCCTTCTTCGGCACCAGCGACCTCCTCAGCGATCCGCGGGTGGTCTATGATACGCTCTGGAACCGCTGGGTGGTCACGGACACCAGGGTGCCCCCGGCCAGCGGCGATACCGTCTCGGCCTGCTTCTGGATCGCGGTCTCGAAGACCGCCAAGGCCACCGGCGCCTGGTACACCTATCGCAGCTGCTCCGGGGGCGGCATCTTCGTCAACGGCGACCTGTGGGACTACGATCAACTCGGCATCACCCAGGACGCGATCCTGGTGACCGGCAACATCTTCGGCAGTTCCGGCTTCAAGGGCGCGGCGATGATGCCGATTCCCAAGGCGGAGATCTATAACGGCTTCGGTTGGAGTTCGCCGATCTTCACGCTGCCCACCTCGGTCGGCACGATCGCCCCGCCGGTCGTCGCCGACATCAACGGCATCGGCTTCTTCCTGGCGATCGACGCCAGCCGCGCGGTGCTCGACCTGTACCGCGGCACCGAACTCAGCGACGAGTACCAGGCGAGCTTCGTCCTGCAGGCCCAGATCGCGGTGCCCACCTATGGCTTGCCTCCCAACGCCCTCCAGCCGGGGACCAGCCAGGTGCTCGACACCCTGGACGGCCGATTCCAGAACGCCAGCACGCAGTACAGCAACTCGCTGTGGAACGTCCACACGGTGATCGGGACCGGGGCGCGCCCGATGCCGATATACTATCAGATCGATACGAATGCTAACACGGTGATCCAGTCGGGCGCCTTGGTCGAATCGTCCACTTCGAACGATTTCAACCCATCGGTCGCCGCCAACAGCGGTGGCGACGCATTCTTCACCTGGTCGACCACCGACGCGCTCAGCAGCAGCGGCGGCCAGCACAATGCGGCGGTGCGCTTTTCGGGCCGCCTGGCCGCTGATCCGTTGGGCGCGGTCGGGCCGGGTTCGGTGCTGTTCACGAGCCCGGTGGCTTTGACCGGCGATCTGCAGAACGGCATCCAGCGCTGGGGCGACTATTCCCGCGTCGCGCTCGACCCGGTTACATCCACCTGCGGCGCCGGCAAGCGCGCCGCAGTGTTCAACGAGACGATCCTCGATGCCAATGACTGGAGCACCGAGTACGGGTTGATCGGCTTCTGTCGGTAGGCCGCAGGCGCCCGGAACGGCTTCATCGCGGGGGGCCGACCCCAGTGGGCAAATCCCATGGGCAAATCCCATGGGCAAATCCAGTGGGCAGACCCCGGGGGCCGGCCTTTGGGGCCGGCTTCTGGGGCAGGCTTCTGGGGCCACGGCCTGCCCCGCATGAAGCCGCGCCGTCCGCTATCCGGCGAGCGGCACCAGATTGGCCAGGAACGTCTCGGCGCAGGCACGCCAGCCATAGCGCTCGGCATGGGCCCGGCAGGCGTCACGATCGGCGGCCAGCGCCGCTAGCGCGGCGCTGCGCAGATCGGCATCCACCGCCCCGATCACTCCGGCGGCATCCGCCAGCACGTCCTTGGGCCCGGTCACCGGGAAGGCCGCCACCGGAGTGCCACAGGCCAGCGCTTCCAGGATCACCAGGCCGAACGTGTCGGTCAGGCTCGGGAAGACGAACACATCAGCCCCGGCATAGGCGCGCGCCAGCGCCGCACCGTGGCGCGGACCAGTGAAGTGAACCCCCTTGTAGCGCCGTTGCAGCGCGGCCAGCTGCGGTCCGCCGCCGACCACCACCTTGCTGCCGGGCAGGTCGAGATCGAGGAACGCGCCGATGTTCTTCTCCACCGCGACCCGCCCGACATACAGGAAGACCGGCCGTGGCAGGGCCCAGTCCTCACGCGGGAAGGGGTGGAACATGTCGAGATCCACGCCGCGCGACCAGGAGCGGATATTGCTGAAGCCGAGTCCGGCGAGCTCCTGCCGCAGGCTTTCGGTCGCCACCATGATGCCCTGGCCGGTGCCGTGGAAGCGCCGCAGCCAGGCATACAGCGCGCGCGGCGGCAGGCCGGTGCGGGCCTGGACATATTCGGGAAACCGGGTGTGGAAGGCGGTGGTGAACGACCGGCCGTGCCGGCGGGCCCAGGCGCGGGCGGCGAGGCCCAGCGGGCCTTCGGTGGCGATATGCAGCGCATCCGGGGCGAAATCCTCGATCATCCGTCCGAGCCGGCGGCCTGGCAGCAGCGAGAGGCGGATATCGGGATAGGTGGGACAGGGCAGTGTGCGGAACCGGTCCGGGCCGATCACCTCCGCCACATGGCCCATCGCCGAGAGTTCCCCGACCACGGTTGCCAGTGTGCGGACCACGCCATTGACCTGCGGTTTCCAGGCGTCGGAGACGATCAGGATCCGGTGCGACGCGGTGGGAGCCAGCATGTCGTACGCCGCGAGGGCCGGCGTGATGTCGTCGGCCAGCGTTTGATCCTGGAGGGGGGTCGCGTCAGGCAGCTTCTGGCAGGGCGGCGCGGCGTGGCGCGAAGAAGGACATCCGGTTCAGGGCCGCCCAGTCGATCAGTTCCAGCCTGCCGTCATGATGTTCGACCAGCGCCGTGCAGCTTTCCACCCAGTCGCCGTCGTTCAGATAGAGCACTCCGTTCACCATACGCATCTCGGCATGGTGGATATGACCGCAAACCACCCCGTCGAAGCCGCGGCGGCGGGCCTCGCCGGCCAGGGCGGTCTCGAACCGGTCGATCGCCTTCACCGCTTCCTTCACCTGCCGCTTGAGCCAGGCCGACAGCGACCAGTAAGGATAGCCCAGGCGTCGCCGGCCGGCATTGAACCATCGGTTGACCACCAGCGCGGCAGTATAGGCCCAGTCACCCAGCAGGGCCAGGAACTTCGCGTAGCGCACCACGCTGTCGAATTCGTCGCCATGCATCACCAGCAGGCGGCGGCCATCGGCGGTGGTGTGGGCCGCTTCCTTGCGCAATTTGATCCCGGCCACCTCGAGCCCGCCGGGAAACATCGGCGGCAGCCAGGCGCGAAACATCTCGTCGTGGTTGCCGGGGATGTAGACCACTTCGGTCCCGGCCCGGGCATGGCGCAGCACCAGCCGGATCACCTGGTCGTGGCTGTCATCCCAGTACCAGGATTTGCGCAGCCGCCAGCCATCGATGATGTCACCGACCAGGAACAGGTGCTGGCAGGACATGTGCTGGAGGAAATCCGCCAGGAAGTCGCTGCGGCAGCCGCGAGTGCCAAGATGGATGTCGGAGATGAATACACTGCGATAGGCCGGGCGGGCAGCGTCGGACAGATGAGCGTTCATACCGCGGGCCATGTCTGGAAAGCCGGTTGAGGAGCATGCCGGAACATCTGCGGCGCAGCAGATACGTCAGGTTCCGCGCCGCGTAAGTGAAGATTGCATGACCAGCGCCACGGTGGATACCGATCCGAAAATTCATCGAATGGACCGGGGCCATTCATACGCATGTCACGGTCGGGCAGTATTTTTATAAGTTCGCCAAATGAACCTCGGGAATTTGCCGTGCCGCCGTGGTGATCGTGTTCAACCCGACAGCGGGTCGCCGCCGGACCCGGCTGCTCTGGGACGTGATCGACGTGCTGGTCGCCAACGGCATCCGCCTGGAACTGGCGGAGACGCGGCGGCCTGGCCATGCGGAAGCGCTGGCGCGCGAGGCCGCCGCCGCCGGCGTCGAGCTCGTGGTGGCCGCCGGCGGGGACGGCACCATCGCCGAGGTCGCCAATGGTCTGCTCGGCTCCGATGCCATGCTGGGGGTGATCCCGCTCGGCACCGCCAATGTCCTGGCCCATGAGCTCGGGCTGCCCTTCGCGCCACGCGCGATTGCCGCCGCCCTGGCCTTCGGCCGTACCAGGCTGCTCTGGCCCGGCATCCTGCGCGGGAAGGCGCGGACTTCGCGGCTGTTCGTGCAGATGGTCGGCGTAGGGTTCGATGCCCATGTCGTCCATCATCTGTCCCTGCCCGCCAAACGGCTGATGGGCCGGGGCGCCTATGTGCTGCAAAGCCTGCGTGAGAGTGCCCGCTACCGGTTTCCGACGATCACGCTGGAAGTCGATGGCACCCGCACCCAGGCTGGCAGCGTCATCGTCAGCAAGGGGCGGCTGTATGGTGGTCGCTATCTGTTGGCGCCACAAGCGGTGCCGAGCGAGCCCGGCTTCTCGGTCGCGCTGTTCGACCGGGCCGGAGCGGCCGCCGCGCTGATGTACGGGGCGGCGCTGCCGCTCGATCTGCTCGGCCGCGCCCCGGGCGTGCGGCATCTGCGGGCGCGACTGGTGGAGATCATCGGCAATGCCCCGCTGCCGGCGCAGGCGGACGGTGATGCCGCCGGGTTCACCCCGGTGAGCATCGGCGACGCACCCGGGCCGATCCGGGTGGTGACGGGCTGAGCCTCCGCCCGCCACCGCCAGGCCTGCCGCCATCGGGCAAGCCGTGGCGGACGTTCAGCCGGCCACCACCAGCCGCCGGTAGAGATGCCAGGTGGCATGGCCCAGCACCGGCATCACAACCACCAGGCCGAGCAGCAGCGGAAGTGCGCCCACCACCAGCAAACCGGCCACGATCAGCCCCCAGGCCGCCATCGTCCGGGGATTGGCCGCCACCGCCCGCACCGAGGTCAGGATCGCCGCTTCCAGCCCGATCCGGCGATCGAGCAGCAGGGGAAACGACACGACGCTGATCGCCAGCACCGCGACCGCGAAGCCGAACCCGACGCCGCAGCCCAGCACGATCAGCGCCCAGCCGCCGCGGGTCAGGAACACGTCATGCAGGAACTGCCCGGCCGAGGCCGGCTGCCCGGGGCCCATCGTCGCGTTGTAGATCAGCCCCGCCGCCACCAGCCAGACCAGGAAGATCGCCATCAGCAGCAGCCCCAGCACCAGGATCGAGCGGATCGCGGCAGCGCTGAACACACCGAGCGCGTCGGCCCAGCCGACCGGGCCGCCCTGCTCGCGCCGGCGGCTCATCTCGTTCAGCCCGACCGCGGCGAAGGGCCCTACCAGGGCAAAGCCGGAGGCCAGGGGAAATACCAGCGGCAGCACCCCGTAGCCCGAGGCGAGGCGGGCCAGCAGCAGGCCGATCAGCGGATACATCACGCAGACGAAGATCACGTCGGACCGGTTCTGGGCGAAATCGTCCCAGCCCAGCGCCAGGCAGTCGCGCAGATCCTGCAGGCCGATCCGCCGCACCGCGGGCAGGCGCTGCACGGCCCCCGCGGCGCTCTCCTCGCTCGTGGCGCTGACCGCCAGCGAGGTGCTGCGCAGCCGATACCAGCTCCATTCGACCGGATTTCTGATGGTCATGTCTGTCCCTCCCGAACTCGTTGGTTCAGGGGCGCGGCCCAAGCGAGCCCGGACCTCGAGACGAACACAGGCAGAGACATGTCAGGCGGTCCGGAGAGCCGCGACCCGTCTGCTGGACAGTATAAACGAGGGGGTGGCCGCGCGTCTTGTACTGCGTGGTGCGCAACCCAGGATCGCCAGGCCTCCGGATCCGGCACGTCGGCGCGCGCATGGGCGGGGCCGGTTGCGTCGCCCTACGGCTCCCCGGACGACCCCGATGGGGTCGTGGCGCCCGACCCTTCCAGCCCGCCCATTGACGCGGCGGCGTCATTCTTGCCACGGATACGGTCACGGATGCCGTGAAGGATACGGCGACGGATGCCGTCACGGATACGGTCACGGACGCCGTCAAGGATGCCGTCATGGATGCGATCAGCGCGCTGTGCCGCGACTGTGGCGGCATCGGGGCCATCTCCGACCCGTGTCCGGTCTGCGGCGGCGGGCGGATCCTGCGCCATGCCGAGCTGTTCCGCCTGGCGATCGCCCATATCGACTGCGACGCGTTCTACGCCAGTGTCGAGAAGCGCGACCGGCCGGAGCTGATCGCGCGCCCGGTGATCGTCGGCGGCGGGCGGCGCGGGGTGGTCGCTGCCGCCTGCTATGTCGCCCGCATGCACGGCGTGCGCAGCGCGATGCCGATGTTCAAGGCGCTCGCCGCCTGCCCCGACGCGGTGGTGATCCGACCGGATTTTCCGAAATACCTGGAAGCGGCGCGCCGGATCCGCGCGCTGATGCAGACCCTGACCCCGCTGGTGCAGCCGCTGTCGATCGACGAGGCGGTGCTGGACCTGTCCGGCACCGAGGCGCTGCACGCCGCCCCGCCGGCGCTGGTGCTGGCCCGTTTCGCCGCCCGGGTGGAGCGCGAGGTGGGGGTCAGCGTGTCGATCGGTCTCGCCCCCAACCGGCTGCTGGCCAAGATCGCGGCGGGGCGGGACAAGCCGCGCGGCTTCGCGGTGATCGGCGCGGCCGAGGCGCTGGCCGTGCTGGCCCCGGCGCCGGTGCGGCTGCTGCCGGGGGTGGGCCCGGTCCAGGCCCGGCATCTGGCGGCGCGGGGCTTCACCAC
>VFSW01004378.1_pt1 | contig 21101 bp, 14 predicted proteins | sample 5358111 | NCBI WGS metagenome assembly VFSW01 (sample SAMN11554181, study PRJNA540505) | mine drainage metagenome | isolation source: sediment from site ElyBrook_90M | place: USA: Ely Copper Mine, Vershire, VT | collected 2017
GCAAGCAAGCAAGCAAGCAAGCAAGCAAGCAAGCAAGCAAGCAAGCAAGCAAGCATTAGGATCAACATTTCCTGAGAGTTCCGTACTTGATGAACAAATTTCAGATCAAGCACCTTTTGAAAAACCAAGTCTAACGCACGGTCACAAGTTACTCGGCAGCACATTAGAACTTTTCCCTCAGCATTGGCTCATCAATACGCTTTTTGACGACGGTTTCATAGCGCAAAAGAAATCTGAGCTGTCATCCAAGCCTCTGCCTTACGATTTACGAAATTGGCTAAACATTAATTTCGATGCAACAGCTCTTGCTGCCCGGAATGAAGCGCAACTCGAAGATAAATTTATTGCCCCTTTGTTGGCTCACTTAGGCTGGGCAAAAGCTTATCAAGTCGGCATAACCGTACAAGGGAAATTTGCCAAGCCTGACTACTGCTTGCTGCTGCAGCCTGAACAGGAAAATGCTCTGATCGCCAGTAAGGATCACTCCCTTATCACTGCAATATGCGAATCCAAAGCGTGGAGTAAAACTTTAGATACTGGCAAAGCTGACCGCAAGGACAACCCTCATCACCAACTTCAGGACTACCTCAGCACCTTGCGCGTGCGTTTTGGTTTTTTGACGAATGGTCGAATTTGGCGCGTATATGACACCGACAAAATTACCGCCAAGAAAACCTTTATCGAATTTGATCTGGAAAAATTATTGGCATTGGATGACGCAACAGAAAGAACGCAAGGCTTGGCATTGTTCGCTTTTTTCTTTTGCCGTGACACTTACGACAGGTCACCCGATAAGACCAGCGCCATTCAACAGGCTATCGAAGACTCCAATGACTTTACCCTGGCTGTAGAAGAAAATCTCAAGGCGGTCATTTACGGTTATGCTGGCGAAGAATCCTTGTTTGAGATTATGGGACGCGCGATTCAGCAAGCCAATCCCAAAGCTAGTCTTGCGGACGTGTATGAAAACAGCGTCGTGTTGCTGTTTCGCCTATTGTTCGTAGTCTATTTCGAGGATAAAAACCGCGACCTTCTGAACAAGCATCCGTTTTATCAGCGTTATAGCCTTAGCCACATTTTTGCAACGCTACGACACGAAAGCGCCGACCGCGACGCGTTGCACGACGGCGTCTATGCTCTAAAACATCTATTTGAAATGCTCGACAAAGGTGCAGAAGATATCAACATTCCGCTTTTTAATGGTGGGTTGTTTGACCCGGTACGTGCGCCCTTGTTACTCACGCCGAAAATATTTGACAATAGCACCCTGTGTATTTTGCTGGAAAAACTGCTCTATAAAACCAGCCGTGGCACTACCTTGTTCGATACCCGTCGTGACTTTAAAAATATGAGCGTCACCCATTTGGGACGAATCTACGAGGGATTGCTGGAATTCCGTTTTGAGCGCGCCACAGAAACCGCCGTCTATCTCGAATACGAAAGCAGCAACACCAAAGGAAAAACCGTTGAAGCGTACTTTGATAGCTATGATCTTGCCAACATCCGGAAAGAAAAAGGCTATCGCGCGTGGCGAGAAACACCTGTCAAAAAGGGCGATGTCTATATCAAGAGTGCTAGTAATTCACGTAAATCCACAGCCAGCTACTACACGCCACCCTCATTATCACAGCCATTAGTTAAGGCGGCCATTGACCTCTCCACTTACGCGGGGAAGAAATTTACTGAACTCAAAATTCTCGACAACGCATGCGGGAGTGGACATTTTTTGGTCGAAGCCCTTGGTTACCTAACTGACTTGGCGCTCGCTCAACTCGAAACAGATATCGATCTGCAAAAAATGGTGTCCGAAGAACGCGAAAAGATTACGTCGCAGCTGCATTTTCTTAATCTTGACTATGTGCCGGAAGATGCGCAAATTCTCAAGCGTGCGCTGCTCAAACGCTGCATTTTTGGAGTGGACTTAAATCCATTTGCCGTTGAGTTAGCGCGACTATCATTGTGGATGGACAGCTTCATTTTCGGCACGCCCCTTTCATTCATCGAACACCACATTCAACTCGGCAATGCCTTAATGGGCGCAACTGTGCAGGATTTCATTAACTACAACGCCGTCGAAGTCAAACAAAACGATTTATTCGTAGACAACCTCGGCGCACGCTTTGACGAATTGCGAAATGTGATGCAAGAATTGGATGCGATGCGCGACACAACTACTATCGAGGTAGAACAATCCAAATCGCTGTGGAAGAATTCTATTGCTCCAAAGCTCCAACTGCTGTCGCGGGCGCTCAGTTTCATCTGCACCCGGCGCGCCATGCAGGCGGAAGGCGATAGCAAAGCCTGCCAGGTACTGGACAAAACACCTGATCTCATCAGTCAATTATTTGACGAAAACAAAACCAAAACTGCAGCACTTAAGCAGGTGGAAAGTTACGCTGCGCGCTACCACTTTTTTCATTACGAAGTTGCTTTCCCAGAAGCATTCGCCGGAGACAACAAAGGTTTCGACATTATTGTTGGCAACCCGCCGTGGGGCAAAACAAAATTTTCTGATGCCGGCTTCTTTCCACAATACCACAGCAATTATCGTATCCTGCAATTCAACGACAAAGCCGCTGTAAAAAAACGGCTACTAGAAAGTGAACACATAGCCGTTGCCTATCATAATGCGCAACGCAGTATGGAAGTAGTCGACGATTACTACACAGCAGCCTTCCCACTTAATAAGGGCTCGGGAGATGGAAATCTGTTTCGCTTGTTTGTTGAGCGCAACCTGAGTCTTCTAACACCCAGTGGGAGTTTGAATTACGTAATTCCCAGTGCGTTGATGCTTGAGGAAGGTTCTACTGTCTTACGTAAACATATTTTTACACACTACCAGATGACTTATTTCCACAGCTTTGAAAATCGCAATGGACTTTTTCAAGATGTTCATAGAAGCTATAAATTTGCCCTTATGCAGTTGGTCAACCGCGTCCATGATCCCAAACAGAGCAGCATTATGGATACCGCTTTCTACGTACTCGATGCTTCAGAACTAGACAAAGAAGAGCGCCATATATCCTATTCTTTGACAACTCTTAAAGCTCTCTCGCCGCAGCAGTGGGCGTTGATGGAGTTACGAGATAGCTGCGACTTGCCCATATTGCAGAAGTGCTACCTGGCTTTCCCTGCTTTATCTGAAGACTGGCTTAATTTCCGGCGCGAATTACACATGACCGGTGACAAGGACCTGTTCATTGAACAAGTCAAACCGGGGCTTCTTCCACTGTTTGAGGGCAAGATGATCTGGCAATACAGCCACCTGTTCGACGTACCTCAGTACTGGCTAAATTCCGCCGCGTTTGATGCGCGGATGAAAAGCAAAGAACTGCACCGCATGGCACAAGATTTGGGAATACCCAAGTCCGAGGCTAATAAACACGAAGCCGCGATAAGCTATGACCGCGAGTTTGTGCGCCTTGGTTTTAGGGTGGTTGCAAGAGACACCGATGAGCGCACTTTGATATTTTCCTTGTTTCCGAAGAATTGTGGCTCTGGGCATTCGATGTTTGCCAATACACCTAAAACCTATGTACGAGGTACAGATGGTGAAGTCACAACTCAGGCCACCTCGACATTACGATTGTTGTTTGCTATGGCGTTATTTAACAGTATTCCGGTAGACTGGATAGCGCGCTTCATGATCCAAATTAACGTCAGTCAAACCTACTTATACCGACTTCCCATGCCCCAGCCAAGCGATGACGAAATTTGCAACAATACCAATTATGCGCAATTGGCAAAAAATGCATTACTTCTCAGTCTTGCAACCAATTGGGATGATTTTGCCGAACTTGCACCGTTGTTTGACTTGAAGAAAGACGACCTGCCTCATACCACAAAAGCTCAGGACATTTTGCGCGCGCAAAACGATAAGCTTGTTGCCAGCATCTATGGGATAACCGACGCCGAATTCACACATTTACTACAAAGCTTTAAGGTGATGTCAAGCAAGCGTCCAGAATATCTAACACTACTACAGTGAGTTTTTCTTTCTCACAAGTAAGTACGAGGCATAGTGATAACGAATATGCACTGGGCAACATTCTGTGAAGGGAGGCATTTAATTGCACTCGGTACGAATCATATCTTTGCATCATGCATATGCAGTTCGATTCCTGATAAAACAGCCGAGTCGGAGAGTTGGTCCCCTTTCCTTCATCAGATGTGATATCTAACGGCAAAATACTGGTGACAGGTGGTAATGGAACAGGCGTTCTTGGTGACGCGGAACTTTATTGGTAGTAAGCCTTCCTCATATAATGACAGTGATTAGTCGGCAGCAAAAACGATAAATATGAAGACAGCTCTACTACTTGGCGCCGGATTTTCGTACGACCTGGGGATGCCGATTTCCAGTGAGCTGACTGAGGTCTTCCTCGGCATGTTCGATAAGGCAAACACCACTAGGTTCGCGGCGACCATGTCACGCCAACAACCGTTTGGCGACGATCGGCCGATTAACAGCAAGGCAATTGAAGCCTGTTCTCTCTGCTGCTGCAGTACAAGAAGGACAAGGGTGCAAACTACGAGGAACTCCTGATGAAAATACAGGAAGGAGCCGAGCGATATACCGACAACCACTCCCAGTCCGACAGGGATTCATACCACTTCGTCTTCGCGGTCCTGTACGACATGATCCACACCATTCTGTCGCTGTATCAAGCCATCGCCTACGAAGTGCTGTACCCCAAGAACGCCCAATGGTTCTCCAAGCTCGACGATATTCTGTCGAATAAGGGGGAGACTTGGGTCGTTTCGCTTAATCACGACTTGCTTCTCGAGTGCCTTGCGATCGATTTCGGCATTCCGATCACCTACGGGGCCACGAATCAACGGTCCTTCCCGGTCAGCAACTTGGCAATGCAGGATGGCATCGTCTTCTCCTGTATGGATAGATCGGACTACAACGTTAGTAGTCCCGGATTCATTCGCGAGAAACGAGGAATTAATCTCGTGAAGTTGCATGGCAGCCTTACCGAGCACGAATACAAGGATCGCGAAGAAATCCTTAATCCAACTCTTGAGAGAATATCATCACGCGAATTGATCGGAGACTTTCATAAAATCCAAAATATGACCTATTTCCACCAGGGACGGCCAGTGCCATCGGGTAGAGAGCGAGCCATAACGGGTCCAAATGGTGAGCTGGACCTCATGAGCAAAGCTATCCTGACTGGCGGCCGCAAATACAGTACTGTCGCCAAGATACAGAAAGGCGAGGAGAAGCTGGCGATCTTTGATGACATTTTGCGACAAGTCGATCAACTCACAATCATTGGCTATGGTTTTGGCGATCGGCACGTTAACTTTCGCATACAGAATGCGATGGCACGTCGCGATGAGCTGATCGTACATGTCGTCGATCCGCACCTCTCAAAGCTACCAGATTGTTTGAACCCTTTCGATTACGACTCACGCGTCACGAGTGCGCGATGCGGAGCAGCACATTGGCTTGATTACTGTCGCACAAAACAATGGCATATCGAGCAGATGAACAGTCTGAAAGAAAACGTAGCGTTGCGCGACGTCATTAGGCAGCAGGTAGTGGTGGCTGTAAGGAGCGGCAAGCCAGAACGGGAACGCAGCTCATAGAATCCAGCGCCATGGGAGGCATTTAATTGCGCTCAAACGAATCCTATTCTCACATCATGCATATGCGGTACACCAGCGCTTTCGATGATGTGCAATTTCGCTTTTGCAGCTTCTTTACAGTTTGCAAAGCTGTCAAATTGCGCCCCCACCCGTGTTCACTCAACGTGAACTTGAGTGTCTAAAAATGGTGTGCAGCCGGCAAGAGTTCTTGGGAAATAGCGCAAACACTGGGATGTTCAGAAGCCGCAGTCAACTTTCATTTCGGAAATCTTCGCCACAAGTTCCATGCTACTGCCCGTAGACAAGCAGTTGTCAAAGCTATTCACTCTGAATTGCCTCGTTCTCATTAGACATTTCACTCTCCAAAACCTGATTGCAGCATATACACATAATGCCGAGCCCTGGCTTGCCCCAAACATTGGTTGCGCATTCGGGGCAGGAATACTTGATCTTTTTCTTTTGTTCGCGACCTAATTTTTCAAGCGGGAGAAGTTCGGGAAACGACTGGAGAAGCGGTGCGTTTAACTTATCAGAGATTTCTGTAGGCATGCTGCGATACGAAACTCGATCTATGCTGAAATCGCGATCAATCCAGTTGAGGCCAAATCCAGACTCCACCAACATCTTGCAGATCTGGATAAATTTTCCATTTGGGGCGGGATAATCCGCCATTTTTTGGCCGATTCTATTGCCACCAACATCACCAGTTGAACTCGGGATGAGGCCTATTTTTTCCATCCTCTCCGCCCATTCTTGATTGTGGTAGCCTGGGCGTGGCTTATGTCGACCATGTTGATGCTGCCAAAGATGGCAAAGTTCATGCACGATGGTTTGGAACAACACTATTAGAGACTGGTTAGCGAGGTAGCAGGGATTAATTGCGATCTCGCTGGCAAACTCCCCGTGTGCATTGCCCCATTGGTTGGGGGAAAAATATCCGGTCGTGTTTTTGCCACGCTGTAGAGTTAAAACAAATAGTGGCAACTCGTTGTTGAAAAGTTCTTCATTGAAGATTCGAGCTGCCATTTGCAACTGCGAATAAAGCTCATTGTGGGCATTGACATGTGGGTGTTCCATACATAAAATGTATCGTACGATACATTTTCGAGTCAAGACATTTCGTGGATTTGATTGATCTGGTCAGGGGAGTTTGAATGAGCGAACCAATTCTTCGTTGGGCTGGCAGCAAGAAAAAATTGTTACCCCTCCTGTGCGCGGCCGCACCTGCTAAGTTCGACCGTTATGTCGAGCCGTTTGTTGGCTCAGGAGTATTCTTCTTGCGACTTGGTGCGACGAAGGCAATTCTGGGGGATATAAATACAGATCTAATTGAAACATACAAAACTATTCGCTCAAACCCGCGAGCTGTTTGGGGTCGGCTGTCCTCGATGAGTACGGATGAGGACTATTACTATGAGCTACGTTCCACGGTGCCAGAAAACCTAGAAGAGCTTGATAGAGCTGCCCGATTTGTCTACCTCAATCGATTCTGCTTCAATGGTGTATATCGGACAAATCGCCAGGGGCGATTTAATGTGTCCCGCGGCAAAGGCCATTTGTACATCCCAACATTTGATGTTTTCGACGAATTTTCAAAACGCCTTGAAAAGGTTTCTTTAAAAAATACTGATTTTGAATCAATAGTAAACAAGACAAAAGCTGGTGATTTTCTCTACCTTGATCCACCATACGCGCTTCAGGGCCAGCGCGACCGGGGTGAATATGGTGTAGGGGCATTCAGGGAAGCTGACGAAGATCGCTTAGTTGACGCACTGCTTAGTGCTGAGAAACGAGATGTTAAAGTATTGCTCTCATATTCACCGTCAGCCAATTTAATTCAAAAGCTAAAAGGATGGCAGGTTCACAGCCTCACCGTGGCGCGAAATGTTGCAGGTTTTGCTCACTCAAGAAGAACTGCGAAAGAAATACTTGTTTCTAACTATGCGTGGACTCCCCGATAAAATTGCATCCAAGATTGGCGCATCAATTGTTGTAGGTTGATGCGTACCTGACAGCTTATCCAACGACATGCGCTCCCAGTCCACTCCTGTTGCACGGGCGGCGTCCACTGAGTTCGCGAGCGCAGGATACCCAACGTTTGAGTTTCCCGGAGCTGCGCGGCTTTTCGCACAGGCCCGGTGGAATGACGGGTTGGGCATCAGCCGAAATAAGGACTATTTGAACGGAGGAGGAGGCGGCGGCGAAGTGTAATCCTCGGTAAGTCTCTTGAATTCTTCCAATGCTTTCTCAATTGTCGGGAAGTGACCGATTTCACTTCCCTCCGGATCAAGGATGGCATAACCTACTATGGTGATGCTTCCGTCGGCCTCCACATGCACGACTTCCACTAGCTTGAAGCCATTCTTTTCTTGAATCGTCTTGCCATATTTCGTCATCGAAGCAGCCCTCAGAGGTTGGTCGGGAAGCCCTTTGCGAAAGATGCGTATCGCATCTTCTGCGGCTTGTTCGTGCGATTGGTAAATTGGTTTCGACACAACGAATGGATTTGCTGAGCTGTCCGGGTAGTACACCTCAACAAAGTACAATCCCGTCTTTGCGTCGAACACGGTTTCAACCCGGAATGTTGCCATTACAACCTCCTATACGATATTGATGATGCCCAACTCACTCATCATCTGCGGAATGTTCTATCCTTTTTACGATGCAACGTAATCCAGTGGTGTAAGCCGATGGAGCACGATCAACGGGTAATTCATGTTCTTCTCCACTAACATGCCAAACCGAGGCCTCGGGGTGCGCAACCGCTACAAGCGCGGATACTGCAAAAAAGATTTTTGGACCGAAAGGAAGCAGAACCGGCTTCGCGTAACTTTTTAGACCCGCGACAACAGAGCCAAGAGTATGAAGTGCCTGCACCGGCTTCAATACCTCATAGTCCAAAATTCTTTCCGGACGAGTCGCTCCAATAAGTTGTCGATTATGCTGCTCTACCTTTGATCTAAATTTTGCCTCGGGTGAATGAGGCACAAACAAAAACCAATCGGATGCCTGTAAGTATTCTCGGGCGCCTAGTGCCTTCCCCCTTTCATACCCTAAGCCCATTACTGCTGATACAGGTAAGCCAGGCTGACACGTCCAGCCAGCAAAAAAAGGGTGAACAGGAGCAACAAGCTTGTTTGGCTCCAACCCGGATTTGGAGGGAGGGATATAGCGTGCCAACGTGTAGCTTATCGAAAGGTCAATAGCTAACAAGCCACAACGACTAATGATCTCACCAAGAATAGACGCGATGACGCGTCTTGGAAGGCTAGTGACGTCAACAAGAACACGAATTGGCTCGTTGCTGGAATAGCGAGTTCTTTCCTGAATGACTGACTCAATTTCGCCAACAAGATGATTGTTGTCGAATGGACAAACAGAAAACCCATAAGCAGTTAGCCACTTCTTTCGACGGCGTAATGATGGGTCATCACCCTGGAGTTCATAAGCTATTTTGCGAGCAGAGGCAGTTCTAAGAAGTTCAGGAACACGAATGCAGCGACTCTCAATACAATGTGCCCCAAAAATAAGATCATAATTTGATTCGATTTGCCTAAGAGCATCAGAATCTAAACCTCGAATACCCGATAAAGTAAACGAACTCGTCAAAATAAACTTTCTTGCAAAGTAGTGTGTTTGGACTTGTCCATTCTGGATGAAGTGGACAACTGGTAACCTGCAAGGATAGAAGTAAGCGCCAAAACCTTGGTTGATCGCAACGGCAAACTGAATTTTGGCGCGAGTTGATAGGCAAGACGGAATCGCTTACCTTTAAGGGTTCTGTAACCTCCCATTTCATCAGATTCAGTCATGCAGACAATCGCGCCGTGATTGAACGCGATGCGGAGTGCATTTTCAGTGTCATCATCAACCCCATCATCTACGTCGAACGACAGTGGTGGCTCTTCCATGAATGGTTCATCAACTAATCGTTTATTAAAATATCTGCCGATATCTTCCAAAAGGCCGAATATGGGCACTCGGGTACTAATTCCTACAGCATGCTCGGTTGCTGCCGTATGAAGCATTGCTGTAAATTGTTCTGTTGCAGCTTCAATTTGATCGTGTTGAATTGATGTGCTAACAGGTAATTTTGTAGCATTTCTTAGTCGAGATGCGATGATGTTTAGCATACCAATTAGCCATCTAGGATTGCCCTCACTTATTGCCGCAAGAGCCTCCCATCCTGTGTAAGCAAAAAACAGCTTTTTTCTGCCCTTGCGAGTTGATGTTAACGTTCTTCGATGCGCGTTGCGAAATGCGACAAGCGGAGCGATCTTCCTGACGACGGAAAGCGAGGAGTCAAGTCGGTCTACATCAATATTCTTTGTTTTAAGGTATTCTGAGAAAGTCTCATCTTTTTGAGCCAGCTCTACAAACTCGTTTCCCCATCGTGCGTTCCATTCCTGTGAGCCTTTGGAGCCTTCGGTATCTATGTCGTAATATTGTGTGCTGCCAAATGCCTCCTCCGGGGACTTGCCACTAAATAATGGAAATCTTCCCATGCGAGCAGTAAATACTTGCGAACAAAAGGCCATAGCCGAATTCTTATCGCGATACCACAATTCAATTTGACGATAGTCATTGCCACCACTTGGAGGCGCAAGCGTTGCTAATGACGCATTTGTGTGTGGTCCACATGGAGCGAGCGCTATTTTATAAATCAATTTTGTGTTTGATGAACGGAGATTCGCGAGCACCTGATTCTGAAGAGATTCAGGCGCAATTTCGAATTCATCTAACAGGAGCGCCCACTTTCCATCACGATCACTAATCGACTCATCCAAACGCGTCAAAGCAAATGTAAGTGCCTCATTTAGGTCGATTGTTGAATATTCTAGTAATCTATAAACATCGCCCAATGAATGATTTTCGATAACTGAAATCTCAAGAGCAATTGACTTGATCTCTAACAACCGCAACCCCAACGCAGCACGCAAACCACTAAACGAAAGTGACGTGCCAGAAAGTTTCCAGGCACCAGCAATTTCTCTGAGTACCTGCTCTAATGCTTGAGGTTCAATCTCAGCGAAACGATAGCTCCCATATGGCATATCAGGTGCTATTCGCACCCGATCCTCCATAGCGCTGACTGCAGACAGTAAAACATTAGTCGAAAATGCGGTATACGCGACAGCGTTGAAGCAATCTACTCTAAGACGGCCTCCTCCCAATGCATCAACCATTGAGCCCCACGCAATATCTGAGGGGACAAATATTCCAGTGTAATTAATTCCACCCCGATAATCATCGGCATCCTGATGTCGCCATGCCCTAAGAGTCTTCAACTCCAACATCCTAAGGTACGTAGTTTTCCCGCTACCTCGTGGACCGATCAGCAAAGCGTGCCAGGCACCTGCCAACTCGCGGAACTTATCTGTCGGCACGAAAGAATCCGCCACATCAACTGTGCGCATAAGCTTTGCATTAAAGGCTTCCAAAACCGAGATTGCCATCAATTCATCCTTGCAAGTGATTCGAATGCACCTTCATTGTCTAATTGAAAGCGGAGATTGTGCCGTCGTTCAAGACTTTTACCAATACTCTTCATATCCCTTGGTGTAACAAAATACATTTCTGGAATCGCAGCCACAACGTCAGTCCACAGCAACGGTAATTTTGAAGCGCACTGACTTGCAATTTGATCTGCAAAACTATCTGGATGGGTCTTATGGCCAAACCCACATCCGGAAAAGATTCCATCTTTGAGACTGAGAGATTTTCGCCAACCTAGTCCAGGGAACCAGTTCCACGCGTTGATAGTTCCTTTTAGTGGTCCTCCTGTAGCACTCAAATTCAAATCAACCAAGTAAAACTGATTACGCAATGAATATCCTGCATCCTCGTACACAGCTGAAAAGCTACTCGCTGCAAATACAACCGGTGCAGAGGCAGAGCCGGCCCCGTAAGAAAGCTTAGCTTGGTGTTTATGCCCGTGAATTACCAACCAATCGCCATGCTCTGACAGTACGTCCATAAGCAATTGACCGTTTTGCATAAAGTCATAAGAGCCAGAGCGATGATCTTCATGCTGTATTGGATGATGATGACAAACTAAGATGTTTATCTTGGGGGGCTGACTTTCAGTTCCCTTCAAATATTTTTTAAACCACTCGAGCGTTGTATCTGCAATGCGCCCGCGTTCATAATCTGTAGGCACGGTAGTGTGACGCGCGCAACTATTTAACACCACAAGGCGATAATCTGGGTTCTCGTCAAGAACCACATAATCAGCTCCAAAATAGTGAATCCTGCGTTCGTGCGCAAGGTCATCTGACGTTCCTGCACGCCTATCGAATATCGGATAAGCCGGTGCCAATCGTTTAAGGTTTTCGAACAAATCAGTAGGATTGTTGAGATCACGTATTACATTCTCAGTCTTACAAATTGGCCTTGATGTCACATCATGATTTCCAGTTGCAACTGCGACTGCTTCGACGTTTAGGCGATTTCCTAAGTCAACTAATCGAGCCCAAGCTGTTGTAAGGGCATCATGATCGGCCCAAGTCGTTATATCTCCTGGCGAGACCAGAAGATCCGCACTAATTCCTTCCAATTCGAGCAGTGATTCAAGGCTCGACCAAGGATTGTCTGGATTGCGAAAAGCACAGGGGGATACTCCCTTACTAATGCCAAGCCACGATGGCGTTACATCTCCTTTGGCATCCTCACAAAAAAAGTGCATATCACTCAGCAGTGCAATTCTAAGCTTGATATCTTGCCGCATTAACATAGTCCCAGCGAATACCCTTCTAATTCGGAGTGCTCAGAAATAACTGACAGGTTGGCGATCTGCACAAAAGATCAGGTTAAGTCGCGGGCGTTCCCGCAACTCCAATTTCTTGGCTTGAACAGCCAAACATCGCGACAAATGCCGTCGTTGGTGTTGCAATGCGCGCCTTTGCCATCGTTTCCCCAGTTCTCGCACCAATTACGCAACATTAAAGGGTTTATACATCAAACCGAAGAAATTATGTGATGTCGAAAGATATAGACCAAGATATAGGTCACACTAGTACTTCAAAGTACCCAGTTCGAAGCTAACGAATAGCATTTATCTGCCGCCCTACCCAATCGTATGCTCATTACCGACCTATCGGCAGCGGATAAACTGCGTTATGACTGAACCCACGGAGAGCGGAACCTAAGGGGATTGTAAGGTTTTGCAGTGTGGCGTCAACCCAACATCCTGCGATGTGCGGCAACAGGACCTCCTTGTTGCATAGGAGCAGCAAGAGTAAAGTCGTTATTTGTCAAAGGGGATAACCAATAATGGAAGACTCCGTAAAAGCTGCTGAAGAATTAAGTAACACCATAGTTCAATTGAAAGAACGAGCAGAAACTGCGGCACGGGCAGCGGAAGAAGCAAGCAGCAAGGCAAATAGCGAAAGCGGTTTTGCTTTCAATGCAAAAGTAAACGCTGAAGAACATGCAAAAGCAATAGCTCAGGTCCGTGGGACGGTTGATGCTGAGTTTGCAGGATTGGCAACCACAAAGAAGAACGCAGAAGAGGCAGTAAGTGCAATCACGGCCTCAAAAGGGATCGCGGAAGCTAGCGCACGTGCCGTGTCAGAAACAAGGGTTGTAGTTGAAAATGACGCTGCTGTATCAAAAGCTGCAAGTGAAAGGAGTACTGCAGCACTTTCAATAATTGATAAAACTCAAACCGATGTTTCTGCCGCTTTAAAAGAGGTCAGCATTGGGGCAGCGGCAATACCCCAAGACCAGACTGATAGTCCGCATATGTCCATCTGTTATTCGATAACAAATACTTTAACGTCCACCCTTCGCTTTCAATCGGTGGTCAATATTGCTGTTGGCGAACGGTAAATTATTCAAAACATGCGATTCTCCTCCGGCTTCTTCGGCTCGAGGCGGCAAATCAAGGGAGGCATTGGCATCACCGCAATAGGTTTTCGTACATAAACGATGCCAATTGTGCAGCAGCATGAACTAGGTGTTCAATTTCCTCAGAATTCGCACTAGTAAACGCATATCAACTCAATGCCCAGTTTTTATAGCAATAAATTGGGCCGCGCATCATCGCTACATCTACGGTCCTCTTGAATCGCTCTCCAACTGCGCTATGACTGAACCCACGTCGGGTTCCAGCAGAAGTAAACACGCAATCAACATCAGGTTTTGGGCGCAAGAGTGGACGCATCGTGTCGAAATACCACTCAACCCAAACTCTTACTTGACCCGGAGTTCGAGCCACATCGGCAAAATTTAGCTGAACCTTTTCTGGAACAATCGAACGAATCTGATCAATAGTTAGCTTAGCCAATGCACCTTCGCTCATACCCAACAGTCGACCGCAAGCAAACATTATCTTGTCCCTGATTAGGCAGGCCCGTTTTGTCTCGTCCAGAGTTCCAGCTATTTGATGATCAATGCACGTAAGGAGGTCCTCATACACGTCATCCGAAACAGGACTCACTTTGCGATCTGGAAGGTGTAAAGAAATATCCCGCCCGGAGAGGCTTTTGGCCTTGCCTTGGGAGAATCGCCCATGTTTTGCGATCACAGCAGCGCAAATTGAATTGGCCTCATCCAAACCAATTGCAGCATACCCGCTTCCAGCTTCTCGCCGTATCACATACTCATACCAAAACATGCGCTGGTCACTATCCCCTTTCAAATCGGCATAACGCAACTTGCACTCATGGATCAGGGGGACGAAATTGGCTGGCCATTTTTCCAGGACAATGGCAAGCAAATGAAACAATTCACGTCTATGTGGCTGCGTTGTCATTTCAAACTGCATGCGAGGCCAGTCATCCAATGTTGTGCCGTTTAGTCGCGCCGATCTCTTTATACGTTCGCGCGTTTGTTTAGACGTTATGCCTGCAATCAGCGCGCGCAATCCCTCGAAGAACACGATTGAATGCATAGCAGGGTTGCCTGCCCAATCCGAATATCCATGCTCAAGCACTGACTCTAACTGAAGCTGCAAAATTGCCGAACTACTATCTTCAACTTTGATTGCCAAGCCTGACCGTAAGTCGAATCCGCACTTCCAGCAGTAAGCTATCAAGGAACCGCGAGGGTAGAATTCCTTGCCGCGCATATCGGCTCGATGAGGTGCCAAGGGCGATTCACATTGCGGGCAAGCATCCAGCAAATGGCAATTATGCTTCGTGCAGATAGTTGAAAGGGCTAAACGCCAGCGCTTACGGAAATATGGTTCTACATCCTCCGCTAAGCAATGCGGACAAAACTGAAGGCCTCGTCCGCGCCGTGTACGGTGATACACCCCCAACGGCAGTATCCACTTGGTATTTCCATTAGGCTGATGATGCTCATACAGAACGCCCTCATATGATTTCAGAGTGGTGTCCACGACCAATTGCAATGGCGCGCCCGTGCACTCAGCAAGCTTGGATATCAGCCAGTCAGGCGCCATCTTGTCGATGTCTCGGTTCCAAATGGATTTGTCGCGTCCGAATACAAGCGCGCAAAAAGTCTGCAACTTCAACCCATGCCCATGCGCCAAGCGAACCACCCAAGACGATAGCAGTTCATCCGGGAATGGCTTTAAATGGATAGGCCAAAGGTTTCCACTCAGGCCCGCGATGGTCATACCTTATTGGCCACGCTTCTTCGATTTGAGGAGGGGATAAATCCGCAACCATCAAGAGCGGCTTTATCTATACATTCTGGTTTGCCAGCCTTTGTATTTCGTATCGCCCAGATCGCAGCAGTATTAAGCAACAGGGACAGCTCACCGATTATGCCTTCAGACATGGCGTGTAATTTCATCGCCAAATGCTTTTCAGTCAGATTCGAGGAGGTTTTTAGCGGCAACATTTTTTCCAGGCTTGCAAGCAGCCGTAGGAATTCCGTGTCTAGCTGCCAGGTTGTAAGAGCGGCTGGCAAGAACCTATTCGAGAGCTGTTTATCGACCTGCAATGCGATCAATACCTCTGCTGTACCCACTCCGACGATTGAACGTTGAATCTGGTTACCAAGGTACTTGATGGAGTTGAGAAAGGCTCGCTGGCTGAGTGGTGAGCCTGCGACGAGATTGTTCATTTCATCAATCACTACGATTCCGAGATCGATTCGCTTCAAAACATCGATGACCTGCGATTGCAGGTTCATTTCTTTTTCATTGGCCTTGCGAGGAACAACCAGCGTGTCCAGTATAGTGGCGTATAGATGAGAAATGTCCGGCTTGTCTGGTGCCTCCACGTATAACACCGGCACCTTGATTCCCTGACCTGAGGGATTGTCTGAGGCGGGATGCAGATCACGAAAGTGTTTCACCAAGTGACTTTTGCCATTATTGGTTTTGCCTGTGATCAGCATGTTTGGCATCCGCCCAATCTTGGGATGAACCAGCAGATCTTCCAGGCGGGTGATTATTTCATTTGCCCTGGTGTAGCCAACCCATCGATCTTCAAGAATGTACCGAATACGCTCTTCGTTGGAGAAAGCTAATGCTTGCCTAGCCTTCGGCGCAAGGTGATCGCCGGTATTCATGAGGCCTCCTGAATATCAAATGCAGTAATCGGTTTGGAGAATATGTCATCATCCACCGCGCTGGAAGTGTCATTGGTCTCTTGTGCCGGCGGGGCGATATGCTCCTTGGATTTCTTCCATCCCTTACTGCGAGCTTGTTGTTTCCGAACCTTTTTGGTTATGGCCTTCTCTGAAGCAACAATATCCTTCATCTTCCTGACCGCGCCAAAAATCAACTCCTCGTTGATAACGGTATAGCCTTCGTCAGCCAATATTTTCTTGGCAGCGCGCAATTCCCAAATACTGATTGGAGGCCGAGTGATGTCGCGGTAAGGAATGGCTGCATATTCCTTCGTCTCAGGATCTAGGAAGTGGATCGTGCTTAGGTCTCGGGGATCATATCTACAGATAAATTTGCGCTTACGTTTGATGTCGTCTGGATCGATTGCGTGCATCCAAGGCTGTAAAGCAGGGTGGTAATAATATATATCTTCGATCACGATCCCATATTCTTGGACAGTGCGCATTTCGAACGGCAGAAAATCAAGCTTGAATTTGGTTTCATCAGTAATTCTTGAGGGCAAACCCACGCCTGGGGAGTCTTCGCTACCTAGTATTCCACGTTCCCATACGACAATTGGCGGAACGCCGTTATTCCCCTTGTGTGGCTTTTGGTGGTAATACTCGACGATGAAGATGGCGAACCATTTTTCAAGTGCGGCAAGCGTCATGCACGCATTACCCTCAGAATCGTATTCTCCCTTGTCTTGGACGTTTGAACGCGTGGTTCCCGGCAAAGTATGTACTTTGCTCATGTAAGTACGGAAAGCGCGCTCTATGTGTCCGCCATACTGAGGTTCACCCTTCGGTCGCTGTTCCAGTACGATGTTATGTTCGTCGCATGCCTTGGATAGCATGGTTCCGCGAAATTCCTTTGCATTGTCGGTGTGTATAACTCGCATCCTTCCCCAAACAGGCCATGGGGTGGAAATGTCCATCTTGGCTAGCCACTGATCCTTTGGCAGGACGGCATGCGTAATACACAATCCGGTTGAAAGAGCACCAGGCGGATCGAGACTGATGTAGTAGCCACCGACCATTTTGCTATTTATATCCATAGCAAGAGTCAGATAGGGTCTATCGATCGGTTTTCGATATTGGTCATCCACAACGATGATGTCCATTGGTGTATGGTCGATCTGTACGACGGCAAGAGGATAGTCAGCCCCTGGAAATGAACCTTTGTGCGGCGTGAATTTCTCTTTGGCGGCCTTTTTACCCTTCCTCTTCGCCAACTTCTTCTCTTCCGAAAGCAAGGCGATGCGATTCCGGAGCGTATTCTGGTGAGGTGTTGGCAGTTTCAGCTTCAGGCAACGCTCCTTGATGCTGTCCCAAACATCTGAGGGAGAAGGCTGCTCTTCCGTGAGGTATTCCTTGTTAATTTCTTCCTTCATGATCTTTTCGACCTCTGGGTCGAGCCGCGAACTGCCAGCATCTTTGCGAGTGGAGCGGAGCAGGGAGGAAACAAGTTCCGTCTTTTCGTATGCGCTTATCCAACGATATATTGTGGCTGTGTTGACTTCGTTTTCCTCAGCGACGCGTTTCACCTTTTCTTTGGTTCGGTTACCTCCCGATAGCATTAGCAGGGGCCGAATTTGGTCAAAGCGTTGTCGAGCTTCTAACCAATCCTCATCCTTGACGGTCAACAGATCCTGTCGGACAACTTTTTTGCCCACTACCAGATCCGGCGACAACTGATTTACAGGGATGCGCTCTGTTTTGCCGGACACCGCTTCCTTCGCAATGACGGCATCAAGTCCGGCTATGTCGAGAATGACGTACTGTTTGCCTTGATAAAGAACGGTGTAACCCGGTATCAGTTTGATTTCGCCTATAGCCATTTTATTCCCCCATGCGCCAAATCTTGCTGCGCATCGTAATTGGCTGAGTCAAATCGTTCCCAATACGACGTATGGCGATCAGATGCCATACTACTGGTAACAACTCAGCTTGATTCCACTTGTCCCGATAGATAGAGACAAGCAAGGTTTCCACATCCGTTTCACGCAATTCACGTACCCGGTCCAGCACCATCTGCACAATTTCGAATTTTGGGTAAGGATCCGGGTTTGTGTACCCCAGCAGGAACTTCGCGTTCGCCATATATGGAGTGCGAATTTCCCGGTCGGTGAGCAGTTTGAATTTCCATCCTCGCTCTTTGGCGTAGCGGATAGCCGCCTTGAACTTAGGGCGTAGTTCTTTGAAGTTTTTACGTAGATCTTCGCGGTACTTCACTTCGCCAAGAATAGTTGGCATATTCTTGGCCGGCAGAATATCCTTACGGTGATAAATGACAATATCTGGGGTGTAGCTCCTCAATTTTCCGTCCTTGTCCCGATATTCGATCTTTACGGGCTGGGCTATGTATTTGTCGACGTTGATATCGAAGCGCAGGATGTACATCAGATCGCGCTCGAGAGTTGATTCGAACCGCGCACCACCGGGCATAGTGCCCGTGATGCTGCGGGTGGCGATGGGGATATTTCTAACTGGGAGAAGTGGATGGTCAGTCATTCGCAAATATATCTGTATGGTTTGTCGGATTGTCGCAAATAATTATGGAAATTACAGGCGGCAGCAATCCGCGTCCCGGTGAAATCTCGGTCGCCATGCATGGCGTTTTATTCCTGGATGAACTGCCGGAATTCGACCGGGGTGTACTGGAAGTGCTGCGGGAACCCCTGGAAAGCGGACGCATCACCATCTCGCGAGCGGCACGCCGGGCGGATTTCCGTGCCCAATTCCAGCTGGTTGCCGCGATGAACCCGTGTCCCTGCGGTTATCTCGGGCACTACAACGGCAAGTGCCGCTGCACGCCGGACCAGGTTTCGCGCTATCGCGGCAAGATATCCGGTCCGCTGCTGGATCGCATCGACATCCAGATTGAAGTGCCCGCCGTGCCGCAGGAGGATTTGCTCAAACAGGCTGACGGCGAACACAGTGCGCCGATACAGGCCAGGGCAGAAGACGCGCGGCAGCGGCAGCTTGTGCGCCAAGGCAAACCCAACGCGCTGCTCTCCGTCACTGAAATCGACACATGGTGCGCACCCGATACGAAGGGAGAGACACTGCTGCGCCAAGCCATCACTCGTCTGGATCTTTCAGCCCGCGCTTATCACCGGATACTCAAGGTAGCGCGCACGATCGCCGACCTGGCGGGCAGCGAAAACATACTGGCTGTTCATATCGCCGAAGCAGTGCAATATCGGCGCATGAGCTTTTAGTCCTCCGCCCGTCATCCGAACAGGCGCGCAAATATTCCCTTGTTTGCTTTCTGAAAATCAGGTTGCGCCTGCAGATGCTGCTTTGCCAGCTCAGCATAGTCGGTATCGTCGTGCTTGAGGTGGTCCAGCAACCAATTGGTCAAATAGCTTTCCAGTTCCCCTGAAATATCCTCGCCTTCAGCGAATCTTGTTTGAAAGTTGGCCAGACGCTTGGCAAACTGAACATGCAGTCTCTGGTGGGCTTTGATATACGGGTACCCCACTTCTTGCTGTATCTTTTCTTCAAAGTTGAAGTGAAAGATCGTGTGATCGATCAGTGCATTGATCAAGTTACCGATCTCCATGTTCGAGTGAACCCTGGAATTTATGTCATCCAGTTGATTGAGGTATTCGACAATCTTGCGGTGTTGCTGATCGATAACTTCGATACCAACGTTGAACTGTTCCGTCCATATCAATTTAGCCATTGAAGCTCCTAAACGAAATTACATACCGTATATCTCATCCAAAAATTATTGCCGGAAAGGCGCACAATAACCTTACCAATGGTATTGATTATTCAGAACCGGATCAAGCCACGCTCTTCAGCATGCTAAAATCCGCGTCCTTTTATCGACTTACGCACCATGAACCACGCTTCGCACCCTATCGAAAAGCTCCTGCAACAGCGTATCCTGATCCTGGATGGGGCGATGGGAACCATGATCCAGCGCTACAAGCTGACCGAGGCACACTACCGCGGCACGGAACTCTTCGGTGACTACAAGGGTGAGCGCAAGACCTTCGCCGACCATCCGATCGATGTAAAAGGCTGCAACGACCTGCTGCTGCTGACCCAGCCGCACATCATCGGCGGCATCCATCGAGAATATCTGGAAGCGGGTGCAGACATCCTCGAGACCAGCACTTTCAACTCCACTTCAATCTCGATGGCGGACTACGAGTTGCAGCATCTTGTGTATGAACTAAACGTGGCGGGAGCCAAACTGGCGCGCGGGTTGTGCGACGAATTTTCCACACCGGAAAAGCCGCGCTTCGTCGCAGGCGTGCTCGGCCCAACCGGTCGCACCGCCTCCATCTCGCCGGATGTGAACGACCCCGGTGCGCGCAACGTCACTTTCGACGAACTGGTGGAGAGCTATGCCGAAGCGATACGCGGCCTGCTCGATGGCGGCGCGGATATCCTGATGGTCGAGACCATCTTCGATACGCTCAATGCCAAGGCCGCGCTGTTCGCCATCGAACGCCATTTCGAGCAACACAATATGAGCGTGCCGATCATGATCTCCGGCACGATCACCGATGCCTCCGGACGCACGCTTTCCGGCCAGACCACTGAAGCCTTCTGCAATTCCTTGCTGCATGCCCGCCCGCTTTCCATCGGTCTCAATTGCGCGCTGGGTGCGGAACTGATGCGGCCCTATGTGGAAGAAATGTCGCGCGTGGCAAGTTGCTACGTGAGTGCACACCCCAACGCGGGCCTGCCCAATCCCTTGTCAGAGACCGGCTACGATGAAGCGCCGGAGACGACGGCCAGGCTCGTGAAGGAATTCGCCACCAGCGGCTTCCTCAATATCGCCGGCGGCTGCTGCGGCACTTCGCCCGCGCACATCAAGGCCATTGCCGAAGCATTGAAAGATGTGCCGCCGCGCAAGCTGCCGGACATCGAGAAGAAGTGCCGCCTCTCGGGACTGGAGCCGTTCAACATCGGCGACGACTCGCTGTTCGTCAACGTCGGCGAGCGCGCCAACGTCA
>VFSW01004379.1_pt1 | contig 21099 bp, 15 predicted proteins | sample 5358111 | NCBI WGS metagenome assembly VFSW01 (sample SAMN11554181, study PRJNA540505) | mine drainage metagenome | isolation source: sediment from site ElyBrook_90M | place: USA: Ely Copper Mine, Vershire, VT | collected 2017
CCCACGGGCGTGGGCTGTGACCGCACAATTCGATCTCCAGACGGCACCATTTCGAAAGGTTTCGCCTGATAAAATCGATGTTTCGCAGGGCCAACCTCCGACAGTTTCCTTGCCATGTCATTTATCGGGGGATTCCGGAAGGAATTCGGATCACGCCGGTTCGCCACCATCGGCGCGAGCCAGGCTTCGGGATGAACCGGGAATGAGAAACCATCTGGAAATGCTCCTCAGCGTTCATGGTAGGCGCGGTGGTTTCGATAAATGTCACGAAGTTCGAGATTGCGGGCGGCCAAGTTCTCGTTGCCTTGGGTTTTTGCCAGATCATGCGCTTTTTGGGCGGTGGCAACGGCTTTGTCAAACTGGCCGGCCTCCGCATACGCGGCGGCCAGTGTGCCCAGCAGCAGCGGTTCTTTTTCGGCGGTTATTTTGCAGGCCCGCGCGGCCAGTTCAACCGCCTCCGGCCCGTCGCGATTTTGCGCGGCGGAATCGGCGGCCAATATCCAGGCTAGATTGTTGAGGGCCTCCGGGTAGTTCGGCTTGAATTTGAGCGCCGTTCGGTAATGGGAAATGGCCTCGGCGGTTTTGCGCTGCGTTTCCAGCGCCAGCGCCAATTGATAATGGGCGTCAGGATACTCGAAAACCAGGCCAATCGCCTCGCGAAATTCGGCGCGCGCCCCATCCAGTTTGCCCTGCGCAGCCAGCGCCTTGCCGAGGCGGCAGTGGGCGCCGGGATTGCCGGGGTCGAGTTGCAACTCGGCGCCAAACTGCCCGGCGGCTTCCGCGGGCAATTTTCGGGCCATGAGAATCTCGCCCAGCAGGCGGCAGGCATCGGAGGAGTGCGGATCGATTTGCCGGACGACTGCCATTTCCCGCGCCGCGTCCTCAAGATCGCCTTGCAAGTATAGCGTGTTTCCGAGGAAAAGGCGCCCGGAGGGATAATCGGGGCGGAGCTTGACGGCCATCTCGCACTCGGCCCGCGCTTGTTTCAAATGATGTTGGTTTAGCAGGAAGGAACCGTAAGTCGCGTGGGCGATGTAGTTGTTCGGCGTCACCGCCAATGCGCGCAAAAATACTGTGCCGCCATCGCGCCAGTATTGAAGCTGCCGTCCCGCCTGGCTCGCAAAGGCGGACAGGACGAATGTCGTCAATGCGACGAGGGCGAATTGAGAATAACGCCATGAATGGAGGATGTCGTAAATTCCCCAGCATGTTGCTGCGAATAATCCAATGGAAGGAATGTAGCTGTAGCGGTCGGCCATCGCCTGCCCGCCCACCTGGACCAAACCGATCACCGGCACGAGTGTGCCGAGATACCAGAGCCATCCCATTAAGACGCAGGGATAGCGCTTGCGCGACCATGCCGCCGCGAAGGTGACGGCGATGAGAAAAAAGGCCGCCGCCGCCACGAGCCAAACCGGGAGGGGATTATCCAGAGGATAGCTTATCGCCAGGTTCACCGGCCAGATTAGTTTTTCGACGTAGCGCAGATACGCGACCGTCGCATTGGCGAGCCGGGCCGAGAGGGGAAGATTCGCCAATGCCAGGACGGCCCCGGTGGTATTTTGGGCGATATAGGTTAAAACACAGGAAATAGTTGACAATACAAAGAACGGAATTTTCTCGATCAACAACGCGAGACTTCTTTCGGGGAGGGCGGTTGGTTTTGATCGCGCCGCCCGCGGGTGGCCTTGGGCCGTTTGGAGGTTCGCGCCGAAACGGCCTAGCGGCCACCAATCCAGAAGCAGCAGGACGAACGGCAGCGTCACCAGCATCGGCTTGGCCATCAGGCCAAGCGCGAATAACAGTATTGACACCCCGTAAAAAATTGCGCTTCGCCCAACGAAAGGACGCCCGCCGTCGGATTGTTTTGCCGCCTCGCGGACGTAACGCGAATAAGCCCATAGCGCGAGCAATCCGAAGAATGTGCTCAGCACATCCTTGCGCTCGGACACCCACGCCACGGACTCGACGTGAAGGGGATGCCACGCGAAGAGCGCGGCGACCACCGCGCTGCGCCAGAGCGCGCCGGTCACTGATCTGAAAACCAGGAAGACCAGGACCGAATTGAGGACATGCAGCAACACGTTCACCGCGTGATGTCCCGCGGGCCGAAGTCCGAAGAACTGGCAATCCAGCATGTGGGACATCCAGGTCATCGGATGCCAGTTGTTGCAGGCGCCGGCCTGGAAACACCACGCCAGTTCGCGCCATTTCCAACCGCGATTAACATGGACATTGTTGAGGAGATAATTCTGATCGTCAAAGTTTATGAAATCGAAGCCAAGCGCGGGAAAATAGAGCAGGGCCGTGGCGAGCGCCAAAACGAGGCAAATCAATGTCGTCCGGAGATGATTTTTATCGGTCACGACGGCAGTTTAATCGCAGGAATACTCCCGTTGGATACGAAAATTAGTAACTATTCAGCACCGTCGCCGACCAGGTGTGGGCAGGCATCCTGCCTGCCGGTTAGCCCGGCTTCCAGCCGGGCGCTTCTGGCATCAGTGCTGAATAGTTACGAAAATTATTGGTAGCGCGTACGGGAATCGCACCCGTCTTTCAGCCTTGAGAGGGCCGTGTCCTAACTGATAGACGAACGCGCCATCCAAACAAAAGGAGGATATTTGCGAGCAGGGGCGAGTGTCAATATGCATCCCTGTGGCTTCCCTTCCGGTCTTGCTCCCGGCAATGGATGGCGAAAGCGGCCGATAGATCACAATACTCAGCCACGAAGCGACTGGCAGAAAACCACAGGCCGCTTCCGGCGTCTATCGCCGGGAGCAAAAGAGGAAGGGCGGGCGCGCCCGGCCAAGCTCTTTGACAGGCCATTTTCTGTTCGCGAAGATTCACGAAGGGTGCGTTTCGCTTTCGGCTTGTCGGTCTTGGCGGCATCGCCCATGCTTTTGGCGATGGCTGAACGAAACATTTCCGATGTGCTGGCCAAGCCGGATGCCGCCTTGGAAATGACACTGCGGCCGTCGCTGTTTTCCGAATTCACGGGCCAGGCCAATGTCAAGGAGCGCCTGGAAATCGCGGTGCAGGCGGCCAAACAACGGGGCGAGGCGCTGGATCATTTGCTCTTCAGCGGGCCGCCGGGCCTGGGCAAAACGACGCTGGCCCACATCATCTCCAAAAGCGTGGGCGCCAGCATCAAATGCACCAGCGGCCCGGCCATCGAGAAGGCGGCCGATCTGGCCGGTCTGCTCACCAATCTGGAGGAACGCGACGTGCTCTTCATTGATGAAATTCACCGGCTGCAAAAAACAATCGAGGAATATCTTTACCCGGCGCTGGAGGATTTCAAGCTGGATATTATAATTGACCAAGGACCCAACGCGCGCAGCGTCCGGTTGAATTTGCCGCGATTCACGCTTATTGGCGCCACCACTCGCAGCGGGCTGTTAAGCGCGCCTTTGCTCACGCGCTTCCCGATCCGCGAAAGGCTGGATTATTATCGCAGCGAGGAGCTTCAGCAAATTGTGGTCCGGTCGGCCAATCTCCTGGGAGTTGGCATTGATGCGCCCGGCGCCTGGGAAATCGCCCGGCGCAGCCGCGGCACACCGCGCATCGCGAACAACTTGTTGCGGCGCGTGCGCGATTACGCCCAGGTGCGAAGCGACGGGCGCATCACTGTGGCGGTGGCCGATCTGGCGCTGTCCATGCTGGCCATTGACCAAAACGGCCTGGATGAAATGGACAAACGGATTCTTGAGACCATTGTCGCCAAATTCGGCGGCGGCCCCGTCGGCATCAATTCTTTGGCTGTGGCCGTGGGCGAGGAGCCGGACACGTTGGAAGAGGTGTATGAGCCGTTTCTCATCATGGAAGGGTATCTCAACCGCACTTCGCAGGGCCGCGTGGCGACTGAGCTAAGTTACAAAAAGCTCGGTGTGAAACCTCCCGGCGCCAACCAGGCCAGGCTTTTTTGAGCGGGTGTTTCACGCATCGAAGGCATCCAGCGTGAAATTCGGCGCGAACTTTGGATTTTGAATTTTCGGTTGCGCGGCTTAGTCTTGCGCCCATGCAATCCAGTTTCGAGGTTCTGTTTGCGCCCGCGGAATTTGCGGCGCTTGGCAGGCGGGACCTCTCGGAGACGGTCTGCGTGGTCTTTGATGTCTTGCGCGCGACGACTTCAATGCTGACGGCCTTGCACAATGGCGCGCGCAAAATTTATGCCGTGGCCGAGATTTCCGAGGCCGTCGCCCTGCATCGCAAACATGCCGGCGCATTGCTGGCCGGCGAGCGTCAAGGACTGCGAATCCGCAAGGACCAGACTGGCGGAATTGATTTTCATCTGGGCAATTCACCGCGCGAATTCACCCCGGCGCGCGTGTCCGGCAAGACAATCATTATGACAACCACCAACGGGACGCGCGCGTTGCAAAGTGGCGCGGGCGCGCGCCGGGTTCTCATTGGCGGCTTTGTAAATCTGCCCGCGCTGGCCCGGATGCTTGACAAAGAAGCGCCGGCCAGCTTGCTGGTCATTTGCGCCGGGACGTTCGAGCAAGCCGCTTACGAGGACATCCTGGCGGCGGGCGCTCTTGCCGAATTGCTCTCCACGCCGTTTGAGCAGGTTGCCGATTCGGTCCACATCGCCCGCGAGATTTTCCGCGCCACTTATGGCGATCTTCAAATCGCCGTTCAACGCCATTCGCGAAACGCCCGGCGGCTGCTCGGCCAGCCGGATTTGCGCGAGGATGTGGATTATTGCCTGCAGCGCGACACCATCGGTTTTAACGCCCAACTTCACGCGGGCGCCGTCGAGCGGGTGGAATAGCCAGCGGAACTGGCATTCCGAATCGCCGCCTTGGCTGACGCTCCTAATGCCTGAAATGGCGGATGCCTGTGAATGCCATCGCCATCTGGCGTTCGTCGGCCGCGGCGATCACCTCCGGGTCGCGGATGGAGCCGCCGGGTGGTTGGGCGGGGGGGGCGCCGGGTTCGCTTGCGGCTATAAATCCGGCGTCAAAGGTAAAAACGGCGTCGCTGCACACGACGCTTCCCTGAAGAGACAGGCCGGCCTGGGCGGCTTTCCAGACGGCCAGACGGCTGGCGTCCACGCGGCTCATCTGGCCGGCGCCGATGCCAAGGGTGCGGTCCCGGCCCGCGTACACGATGGCATTGGACTTGACGTGTTTTGCCACGCGCCAGCCAAAAAGCATCGCTTGCAGCTCGGCGGCGGTTGGTTTGCGGGCGGTGACGATCCGCAAGTCATCCGCGCCGACTTTCCGTTCGTCGCGTTCCTGGACGAGCATCGCGCCGGGGCCCGCGCCGCGAAATTGCAAAGAGGAAGCGGCGGACGGCGGCCTGAGAATTTTGATTAATCGCAGGCTTTTCTTTTTTTCCAACAGGCGAAGGGCGTCGGGCGCGAATCCGGGCGCGACAATCACCTCGCTGAAAACTTCCGCAACGGCCTCGGCGCATTGCAAGTCAAGATTTCGATTGGTGGCGATAATTCCGCCGAACGGGGCCTGTTTGTCGGTTTCAAACGCTTTCTCCCAGGCCTCGCGCAACGTCGCGCCCTGGCCCGCGCCGCAGGGGTTGGTATGTTTGACAATTACGACGGTGGGCGAATCATCCGCGAACTCCTGCGCGGCTTCAGCCGCCGCCGTCAGGTCCAGGATATTGTTGTAGGAAAGTTCCTTGCCTGCCAACTGCTGAAAGTATTCGCCGAACGAGCCGTAAAGGGCGGCCGCCTGATGCGGGTTTTCGCCGTATCGCAACGCCTGGGAAAAAGGCAAATTCAATTACAGCTTTTGCGGCCAGCCCGCGCCGGACTTGGGAGCCGTCAGCGCGGGGGCGGCGCCGGGTTTCGGAATGCTGACGTTGAATACTTTGCCCAGATAGGCGGCGATCTGGGCGTCATAAGAGGCCGTCCGCGCAAATGCGCGCACGGACAGGCGCTGGCGCAGTTGCGGCGTCGTCTCGCCATTGGCCGTGATTTGCCCGGCAACCTCGGCGTAATCTGCCGGGTCGATGACCACCGTCACGCTCTCGTGATTTTTGGCGGCGCTGCGCAGCATGGAGGGACCGCCGATATCGATGTTTTCAACCGCCTCGGCCAAGGTCACGTCCGGGCGGGCGACCGTTTGCTCAAAGGGATAGAGATTTACGACGATTAAATCGATTGGTTTGATGTCGTGCTTGCGGGCGGCGGCTTCGTGAACTTTGTTGCCGCGAAGAAACAGCAGGCCGCCGTGGATTCTCGGGTGCAACGTCTTGACGCGTCCATCCATCATTTCGGGAAATTCCGTATAGGCGCTCAAATCGCTCACGATGATGCCCTGCTCGCGCAAGACTTTGGCGGTGCCGCCTGTGGAAATAATCTCCAGGCCGGCGGCCACCAGCGCCTGGGCAAAGGGGAGCAGCCCGGTCTTGTCATAAACGGAAATTACCGCGCGTTGCATCTTCGACATAAAGCGATCAGAAAAGAAATTATGAGTTGGGAAAGAGCAATTAGGAATAGAAAAGTGCTGTCGCCTGACACATCACACAAATCAGAAATCTTTTCGGACGCGACGGGGCGGCGCGGCAAAAACCGTGAGATGGCCGGGCATGGATTCTCGACATCATCCGAGATTGTCTATGAGACATTGCAACGCCACCCACAGATTTGCCTGGGTCCAAAGCAATGGCGTGTTTTCGTTGGTAACGTAGCGTCCGGCGCGCGAGTAATACAATTCCGGGCATTGATAGGCGCCGCCGTGATCGCCCGCGTCTGTGATCTGTCCCAGGCAACGGTTCAGGTAAGCGGTCTGCAAATCCAGGTCGCGGCGATTGCCGCTTTGGCGATATTTGCGGCCGTAAATGATCGACACAATTGGATCGAACAGGCACCATTGCGCCTCCTCGGCGCCTTTGAAGAGTTCATTGCGCTGGAGAGAATCCAAGTGGTAACGCATGCCGCGCTTTTTAACCGACAAACGTTCCTTGTAGTCGGCCGCCCAATACGAATCGCCCGGATAACGCCGGATTCCATAGTCGCCCTGCAAATGTCCGGTGACATCCTGGAGAATCTGATCTCCCATCTGGCGCGAAACGATGTCCATCGGATAGATCAGGAAAAGCAGCGCGGCGTCGTAGCGCCGGTGAAGGCCGCGCTGGACGCATTCGGAGGGCAGGATATTGGCGAGGGCCTGCAAGCCCCTTGAGATCAGATTATCCACCAGAGATTGGTCCACTCCGCGCGCGCCAAACTGCAAACACTCTTCGAGTTGAAGCCGCTTCATTGTCAACCGCAGCATTCGTAAAGCGGCGGTCACAACGCCAATGCTTGACGCCTGGACTTTGCGATGCTCCTCCCAGTGGCCGGAATCCGCGTCGCTCCAGAAGCGGATGGAATGAAAATACAGTGGAAAAGAGGCCAGCAGTTCAAAATCAATGGCGGCGGGTCTCATCTGCCCGTCCATGATCAAACGGCAATAGAACCATAGGAAGTATCCCAGCGCGTCATTTTGGGCATGAGACCAGTTCTGTTTAAGCTCGCGTCCGTTGCAGTCAAATCGAATGTGCGGGCGGTTCATCGGCTCGTCAATATCAGCGCCGCCGCCGATGACTTTGGCAAAGCGGTCCTTTTGTGCTTTAAAAAATGCCGCAAGCGCCCTCACATTTTTCAACGCCACCGCGCGCCGTCCCATCACGTAATGGGCGTGGGCCACGTAACAATTATCGCGCACCCAGACATTTTGATAGCCGGTGATGAGGTCCCTGCGCCCGCCCAGGCTCGCGGCCGGGAAAAGACCGTTTGCGCATTGGGCAAATCGGAACGTTCCCGCCCGGTTCAGAAAATTGAGAATTGCCCGGGCTTCCGGCGCGGTGTAAGAGGCTTGGATTTTACCTAGCAGCGACTGGTTTCGGACAATTAACATTGGCGTGAAGTTAGCACATCTAATGCGGGAGGCCAAGGTGGGAAGGGCCGCGCGGTGCTTGGCGGCGTGTGACAGGCGTCCTTTTGATCTTCAAGGTCAAGAGTTTCAATTCGCCGGAAATGGCGTAAAGTTGTTCTTGCGTGGAAGAAGACGCCCGATACGCTAAACATACGTGAAAATAACCGAATCCAGAATGATCTCCGCCTCCAGTCTCGTCCGAACCCCTCGCCATGCGATGGCCCTCGCGCTGGGCCTTGCCATGACGGCCGCTTTTGCGGGCGTGGTTTGCGCCGGCACCGTTTATGTGCCCAATTATTCCTTTGAATTGCCGGTGATCGGGACAAATTCGCCTTACGCCGCGCCGGTGTTGGAATCGTGGCAGGAATCGTCCCAGCCGTCCTGGTATGTTCCGGCCGATTACGGCGGGTCGCCGTGGGCGGATTTGGTGGGCACCTTTTACAACGTCCCCAATTTCACCAATTCCACAGCCACAAATGCAAGTTACATTGATAATTGCGACGGCGTCCAGGCGGCGTTCCTTTTCGCCCTTCCGCAGGTCGCCATGGCTGAGGACTTGGGCGCGACCTTCAACGCCGGCAAAAGCTACACTCTGACCGTCGGCGTCATTGGCGGAGGAGGAGGCATGGCGCAGAATTCCACATTTCAACTGAGCCTTTACTACCGGGACGCATCCAGCAACATAGTCAATGTCGCGGCGACCACGATTACAAATACGGCGGCCAATTTTCCCACCGAGACGCATTTTGTGGATTTTCATGTGCAAGTTCCCGGGGTTCAATCCACCAATTCCTGGGCTGGAAGGAATATTGGAATCCAATTGCTTGCGACTCCCGATACCAACAATCCCCAAGCGTACGGAGGTTATTGGGATGTGGACAACGTGCGGCTGACGGAAGGAATTTATGTCCCAAATTACTCGTTCGAACTGCCGGTGATCGGGACCAACTCCCCTTACGCCGCGCCGGTATTTGATTCCTGGGAGGAATCGCCCCAGCCGAGTTGGTATTCTCCGGCCGATTACGGCGGCTCGCCCTGGGCGGACTTGATGGGCACCTTTTACAACCTTCCCGATTTCACCAATTCCATGGGCACCAACACCAGTTACATTTACAATTGCGACGGCGTCCAGGGCGCGTTTTTGTTCGGCACGCCTCAAGTGGCAATCTTCCAGGATTACGACTCGATTGGCCAAAACGGCTCCGCTCCAAGCCACGCGTTTAACGCCACTTTCAACGTGGGCAAAGCCTATGCGCTGACCGCCGGCCTCATCGGCGGCGGGGGAAACATGCCGCAAGGGGCAACGTTCCAACTGAGCCTCTACTACCGCGATACCTCCAGCAACATGGACATCGTGGCGGCGACCACGGTGACGAACACGACGGCGGCTTTCCCCACCGACACGGAGTTCGTGGATTTTAGTGTGCAAGTTCCGGCAGTTCAACCGGGAAACCCCTGGGCCGGACAGAACATTGGCATACAATTGCTGGCGACCCCCGATCCCACAGACCTGAGCCAATGGGGAGGCTATTGGGACGCCGATAACGTGCGCCTTGTCGAGACGACCCCGCTCAATCTGGCGAACCCGGCCATGACCAACGGCCAATTGCGGCTTACCGGGCAAAGTGAACCGGGAACGGTCTTCCAGATTCTGGCCACGACGAATCTCAGTCTATCGGCGAGCAATTGGACCAGCCTGGCAACCCTCACCAACGTCACCGGCGCCATGCCATACGTGGACCAGTCGGCCGCCGCCGGCCAGCGTTTTTACACGGCGCGGCAATTGCCGTGACGAAGGAACGGCGCATGACAAATCCGTCCCGGCCATCGCACTCTCGAGGCTTTACGCTCGTGGAGTTGTTGGTTGTGATTGCCGTTCTCGGTCTTCTGGCGGCCCTCCTTTTGCCCGCCCTTGCCGCCTCCAAAGAGCGAAGCAAGGGAACTGCCTGCATGGCGAATTTGCGGCAAATTGGCATCGCCATCCGCGCTTATGCCGACGACAACTCCGGGAACATCCCGTTTGGCCCCAAGGCGCCTCCATTCACCAGCGCCTTTGATCTTTACCCCTCCACTGGCGCGCCCACCAGTCTGATTTCCCTGACCACCGGCGCTCCGGTGGCTTTGGGACTGTTGTTGCAGTCTTATGTGGCCGGCCAGCAGAAGGTTCTGTTCTGTCCCAGCAGCGATCAATCCTTCAATAGCGACGCCCAGCTCGCCCAAGTCGGCGTCGGCCAGGCCCAGTGCAGTTACTATTACCGCCACGCTGGCAACACCTCGCTCTTCGACAATTCCGCCAGCCCATTCATGCCCGCCAATATCAAGCTCGACAACCTGGGCGCCAACCGCAAGGGCCAGCCCATCCGTGCCTTGGCGCTGGACACGGAGTTTTTGTGTTCTCCCGCGCTGGCGGCCTACAACGTGGTGCCGAGCACACATCACCAGCAAATGTACGCCAACATTCTCTTTGCCGACGGCCATGTCGCCTCCCGTCCCAACACCGGCGGCTGTTTCGACGTGGACTTGGGCAGCAATGTCGATCCGTCCGAGGCTTTCGGGCTGATCCTTTCAGTCCTAGAGCGCGCGGATTTGGAGCAATGACTATGCCGCACTGGACACGGATGCGCGCGATGGTTTTGCGACACCATGTTCGTGGGAATTGACGGCTTGGACGCGCGTCAGCTTCCGCAATTCGCCCAAAAGTTCGCCGAGCCGCTCCCGCGCATACTCGCCCATCAGGCAGATTTGAATCCAGTTGCGCTGGCGCAGGTAATCGCTGTTATAGCTGAGCAGAAAGCCCGCTTTCTCAAGTTGTTGACATAGGCGGGCGGAATCCTGCTCCGAGGGCAGCGCGATCGTCGCCACTCCCGGAATGGCTTGCGCATCCGGGGCAACCAGGCGGAAGCCCAACTGCCGCAGGCTTTCCCGCAACCAGACGGAAACCTCGACCAATTGCGCGAATTTTTTGGGCCAATCAACTTGTCGAATGGCCGTGTCCAATGCGTGGACCAAATTGGACGAGTGCGTGAAGGCGATGCCCTGGTGTTCGCCATACCAACCCAGGTCGAGGTATCGCGGCAGGCGCTGGGAAGAGGCAATTTGGTGGTTGTAAAAAACAAAGCTCAACCCAGGATAGCCGGCCAAACCTTTGCCGCTGGCCGAGGAAGCCAGATAAATGCCGTCTAAATTGACGGGTATCAACCCAATGGAACTGATGCAATCGGCGCAAAGTTTTATTTTGGATTTGGCGCAGAGCGATTGCAAGGCCGACAAGGGATTGAGCACACCGGTGGAAGTTTCACAATGCGCGCACCACAGCCAGCCAGGCGCCGGACCGCGCGTGGCGGCCTGTTGGATGGCCGCCAGATCAAAAGGTTCGCCCCAGGCAAACTCCAAGGCATCGAACTTCAGGCCGAATCTGCGGGCGTGATTGATCAACCGCTGGCCAAATTCGCCGTTGCTGAGAATCAGGCCGGGTTTGTGCTGCAAAGATAACTGCGCGGCCACCGCGTCGTTGGCCAGTGTGCCCGAACCCATGAGGATTTCGACATGGCGGGCGGCAACCAATTGACAGAGCCGGTTGCGTATCTGCTGAAATTCCCATACGAAACGATCGGAACGATGGGACTCCGGCAGGCGCTCGAATGCCTTGCGAACCTGCTCGTTGACCGCCACCGGCCCCGGCAGGAAGCTGACAACGCGGGTGGGAGTTGAGCGCAGGCGCAAAAATTCCTCCGCCCGTTTTTCGAAAATTTCCAGCGTCAGATACATCGGCTGAAATGTCGCCTCGCCGTTGCCCACAAGCGGCCCAAATGGCACGAAGCCCAGGTGCCGGTAGAGCTTTTGCTGGCGGGTCGTGCCCGAAATAATGGCCATATCGTAACCGTGTTCGGTCCCGAACTGCCACATCAGGGCCGTCAGGCCGCGGAAAACCTGGCCGTTGCGAAATTCCTTCTCGACGGCCAGCAACCGGATTTCACATGGGCATCGGCCCGGCGGCAGATACGAATCCAGATTGGGCAGTTTTTGATCCAGCGAAAAGGGGCGGCGACTGCGGGTGGCGATCATGCCAATGACCCGTTTGCCGGAAAGGCAGATCAAATAGGTGTTTTCCGCGTGGAATTTATCGACCAGGCGCGGCGTCGTGGAAGGCTGGTGCTGTGGAATTTCTTCCACAAAGGTCCTGTAATTAAGCTGGTGAACCTGCTCGAATTCCCACTCCTGGGTTGCGACTTTGAATTGCAAGGCGTGTTCGCTCATATTTCTTTGACTGGTAACTCAGGCGCCGTCTGGAGACTTCGGCGCTTCAACAGGTGGTTGATTCCTTCGGCCACGTTTCGATGATGCGCAATCAAGATGATGACGGCAAGGATGGAAATGTCCCGGGCGCGGGCGGGGTCTTTGGTGGAAAGGTAGCAACCCAATGGGAGCAATACATAGGCTATGAGACTGCTGGCAACCGCCCGCCGGGTCAATGCAAAAGTCAGGCCAAAGACAACGCAGTAAATTAGCGTGAACCACGGATTATAAAGGAGCAGCCCGGCCAGCGAGGTGGCGATGCCCCTGCCGCCGTGAAAACGCAATTGCGCGGGCCACACATGCCCAAGCACCACAGCCATTAATGCGAACAATGCCGCCCGGTCACTACCCGTAAGCCATTGGGCAAGCCAGACGGCAATGCCGCCTTTTGCCAGGTCCCCCGTCATCGTAAAGACAAATCCGTTGGAGCCGAGGATGCGGCTGACATTGCGGGCGCCGGTGCTGCCGCTGCCCTCCTTGCGAATGTCCCGGCCGGTGCGGGCGCGGACCAAATAATAGCCGGTGGACACGCAACCAATACAATAGGCGCCCGCCAGCACCGCGATGAGCAGGACAGGCGGAACGGTTCCCAGCCCGGAATCATTTGCTTGAATGGCAAATAAATGCGTCCACGACATAAAATGTATGCCGTCAATCAATTGCGTTCAACTTGTATAACCTTACAAGGCACGTTCATACAAATCCAAATACATCCCTCCGGCGTTGAAACGCCGGGCTATTGCCAGTGATGTCCCTTCGGGACAAAAGCCCTCCGAAATGGATGGAAGAATCCGAGACGGCCTCACTTTCCACCTCCGCCGCACTGGCCGCGCTGCCTGAGTGCGTGATCCACCAGCACCAGGGCGGCCATTGCCTCGACTATCGGGACGGCTCGCGGCAGCACACAAGGGTCGTGACGGCCGCGTCCCGTGAGCGTGGTGTTTTTCAAATTGACGTCCACCGTTTCCTGCTCGCGCATGACGGTGGCCACGGGCTTGAAGGCAACGCGGAAGAAAATGTTCTCGCCGTTGGAAATGCCGCCCTGGATGCCGCCGGAATTATTGGTGAGCGTGCGCGCTTTGCCGGCCCTGCCGCGAAAAAGATCGTTGTGCTGCGTGCCAGTCATCAAAATGCCGGCGAAACCGGAGCCGATCTCAAAGCCTTTGGATGCCGGCAAACTCAGCATCGCCTTGGCGAGATCAGCTTCCAGCCGATCAAAAACCGGTTCGCCCCATCCAACCGGAACACCCCGGGCAAGGCATTCGATGATTCCACCCACTGTGTCGCCCGCCCGACGGGTCCGTTCGATGAGCGCGATCATTTTGGCGGCGGCGGCCGGATCAGGACAACGCACGATGTTGGACTCGATTTCCTTTCGGGTCAGCGTATCGAGGTCCACTTCGCCTTGGATGCGCTGGACTTGTTTGACGTAAGCCAGAATCTCCACGCCAAATTGTTCGCGTAAAATCTTTCGCGCGACCGCCCCGGCGGCCACTCGTCCGATCGTTTCCCGCGCGCTGGTCCGCCCGCCTCCCTGCCAATTGCGAATACCGAACTTTGCCTGGTAAGTGTAGTCCGCGTGGGACGGGCGGAATTTGACCGCCATCTCGTTGTATGCCTCCGGCCGCGCGTCTTCATTCTTGACCCACATCGAAATGGGCGTGCCCAGCGTTTGGCCCTCGAAGGTGCCGGAGAGAATTTGCACCCGGTCTGATTCCTGGCGCGGGCTGACAATGGCCGACTGCCCCGGACGGCGGCGGTCCAAGTCGGGCTGAATGTCGGCTTCAGTGAGCCGTAGTCGCGGAGGGCAGCCGTCAATGACAACGCCGACTCCGCCGCCGTGAGATTCGCCCCAGGTGGTGATGCGAAAAAGATGTCCGAAAGAATTGCCCACGGCGCTTAAGTTTTAACGTCCAAGGTGGTGTGATTGGTGTGCCGGCCTCAACTGTGCGCCGATGCGCGCCGAACGATTTGCATTTTCACCCGGCCTTGGGCCTTTTGCCCAGCTTGCAAGGCACACGCTTGCGGAGGAGCAGGGCGAATTTTGGGAGGCCGCCTTCGACCGGCACGTTGACTTGGCCCTCGATGAGCGGGCGGCAGTAGTCAATGAATTTCTCGTTGGGCATGAAGCCGTCGGCGCTAATCCAGTCGCGCGGGACGGTCTTTTCGACCAGCGCGATGTCGCCAATGGGTTGCAATCCAGTTGTCCAGCCATAGGGCGCCGAGCCTGTGCGAACGATCTTGACCATGAAGCCGCTCTTGCCCTCCGCGGCGGCGCGGACGGCGGCGGCGCCGCAGGCTGCCGCTTCGACCGCGTCGATCCCGCTGGCATAGTGGGCGGCGCAACGCTGGGCGTAGCCGAGTTTGACGGAGCGGGTTTTGGTGTTGAGCTTTCCATAGACAAGTTCGGCCAGGCGCTCGGCGGCGCCGGAAAGGACGGGATGCCCGAAGGCATCGCGGCGCGAGGTGTTGGCGCTGTACTCGGCGCCATCCGGTTTCTTGAGACCCTCGCCGACAACAATGATGCAATAGCGCAATTTGTCCACCGTCTCTTTGACTTTTGCCAGAAAGGACCCCTCATTGAACGGAATCTCGGGCAGCAAAATGATGTGCGGCGCGTCGGCCGGCGCACGTTGGGCAAGCACGGTGCCGGCGGCAAGCCAGCCGGCGCTGCGTCCCATGACTTCGATGACGCAACAGACGCCCTCGTCGGTGGCCATGCTGCTGACGTCCTGCTCAATTTCCATCACCGTGCAGGCATTGTATTTGGCGGCTGAACCAAAACCGGGGCAGTGATCTGTGTGAGGCAGATCGTTATCGATGGTTTTGGGCACTCCGATGACGCGTAAAGGAATGCCGCGTTTGACGGCTTCCTTATCGATTTTGTCGGCGGTGTCCTGCGAATCATTGCCGCCGGCGTAAAAGAAAAACCGGATGTCGTGGGCCAGAAAAACATCGAAGAGCCGGTCCATGTCCAACGCCGCCTGGCCGGGCTTCTTTTTAAAATCAATTTTATATCGGCAGGTTCCAAGGGCGGCGGCGGGAGTGTGCTTGAGATCCTCGATTGTCGCGCGATCCTCTTGTTTAAGGTCAATCAATTGTTCCTTGAGGATTCCCAGTATTCCATTTAGCCCGCCGTAAACCTCCCGGATGCAGTCGTGCTTTGCGGCTTCTTGCACAACTCCCGCGACGCTGGCGTTGATGACGGCCGTCGGGCCGCCAGATTGCGCAACCAAAAGATTTCCAACGAATTCCGGCATAGTATTTTTTGTGCAGTTTACGCGGAACAGCCGCGCGGAAAAGAAAATTAAGAATTGGATGGGCTGCGGTTACTGCCAAGGCGGTGGGATAGACGACACTTCTTCACGGTGCTTTGGTTCTCGGGCGGCGTTGCTCGCTCGGGCAGAGACCGTTAACAGGTATCTTTCCTCGCTCGCGCCTTGCCGGAGAACCAAATTCCTCGTGACCAAGTGTCCTCTATCCCACCGTCTTGGCAGTACATGAGCCGTCCGTGAAATCAGGGCGTCGCGGAGCTCCGTCCTCCCGTGACGAGGGGGCGCTGCGTCAATGCCGCGGCTTCAAGGTTCCCCGTAATTTTGCCGGGTGGGATTGGCGCCTTCGACGCCCATTTGGAGTATCTCGCCGCCCCAACCCAGTAAATCCAGTGGCATATTCGGAACACTTGACGCATTGTTGGAACCTGCGATGGACAAACTCCTGTTAATCGATGATGAAGCGGACGTGCAATACTCGTTCAGGCGGATTTTTGATCAGCCGGACATTGAGCTTGCCACCGCCGACAGCGGCGAGGATGGGCTGAAGATGATTTCGCGCTCCAAGCCCGATCTTGTAATCATGGACGTGCGCATGGGCGGGATGAGCGGATTGGAAACTTTGCGCCGCCTGCGCCAATCGGACCCCAGGCAAATGGTCATCATGATGACCGCCTACGGCACCACGCAAACGGCCATCGAGGCGATGAAACTGGGGGCTTATGATTATCTTCTCAAGCCCTTTGACGTGCCGCGCCTGCGGCAAGTGGTGTTGAACGCGCTCAAGGCCGCGCGCGACATGAAGCAGGTTGTTTCCTACCAGCCGCTGCTGGAATCCGAGGACTACGACCTGGGGATCATCGGCCGCACCGAGGCGATGCAGAACGTTTTCAAGGTCATCGGCCAATTGGCCGGCAGCAATGCCACCGCGTTGATCACCGGCGAAAGCGGCACGGGCAAGGAATTGGTCGCCCGCGCCATTTATCATCATAGCAAACGCAGCGGCCAGCCGTTCCTGGCGATCAATTGCGCGGCCATCCCGGAAAATCTCCTGGAAAGCGAATTGTTCGGGCACGAAAAAGGCGCCTTCACCGGCGCCGCCGCCCAGCGCATCGGCAAGTTCGAGCAATGCAATCGGGGCACGATATTTTTGGATGAAATCGGCGACATGACGCTTTCCACGCAAGCCAAGATTTTGCGCGTCTTGCAATCCGGTTCCTTCGAGCGGGTCGGCGGCAACCAGCCCATCCAGGTGGACGTGCGGGTGATCGCCGCCACGCACAAGCCGCTGGAGCAGGCGGTCGCGGCGCGCGAGTTTCGCGAGGATTTGTTTTACCGCCTGAATGTCGTGCGCATTCACATTCCGCCCTTGCGCGACAGGCGCGAGGACATCTCGCTGTTGGTCAATTATTTTTTAAAAAAATTCGGGCAGTCGCAAGGCCGCCCGCCCAAATCCATAGTGCCCGGCGCGATTGAATCGCTGGAGCGGTTCCGTTGGCCGGGCAACGTGCGGGAATTGGAAAACGTCGTGCAGCGGGCGACTGTCATGGCAAAGGGCGATGTCATTTTGCCGGCGGATCTTCCACCGGAGCTTTTCGCCGCATCCATTCCGGCCGCCGACAAAAACGCCGCCGCGGCGCAGGCGCCGGGTTCTCTTGTTTGCTCTGTTGGCGCGCAGGAACTGGACCTCGGCGGAGTGGGGCGGATTTTATTTCAATGGGCGCGCCAGAACAACAAGTTGAAAGCCCTCCCGGCCGTCGAGCGTGAATTGATCATCCAGGCATTGTTGGAAACCAGCGGAAACCAGGTCAAGGCGGCCAAACTTCTGGGGATCACGCGCGCCACGCTGCGCAAACGCGTCGAGAAATTCCAAATCAAACAACAACTGGCAATCGAATAATGGGGGACGGGAGATGGGAGGTGGAAAAACGCCCAAACACATCTGGAAACCACAGTTCAGCGACGTCTCATGGGCGTTGGAGCACGCGGAAGAAACGGAAAGCCGGATTTGTGGCGCCCAGGCCGCTGACGTTCAGGTTTGGGGCGGCGGCGGCGTTCGTGGCGATTGAGATCCAGTTGCCGTTGGAAGAGAGATCGCCGGATGCCTGGACATAATTGGTTTTGCCGGACGCCAAACCGGACACGGCAAACTGGAATTGGCCGCCCACGGCCGACGGGAGGCTCAACACGATATTATTAGTGACAACGCCACCCGGCGCGGTTGATCTCTGGTACGAAAACCCGCCGCTGCTCATGGCCCAGGAGGTGAAAGTCACGGCCAGATAAATGTTTTCCGCAACCAGGCGCACCACGGCCGCCTTGCCCACCGTGTTCGGCGGGCCGCCCATGATCTTCGCCCAGGCGTTCCAATTGGTATAAGTGAGCGAGGCGTAATTACTGAGCGAGCCGTACGCCCATTGGGTGTCAGCGGGACTGATGGAAGCCGAAAATGCGGTCTCCTGGGCGGCGTTGTAGATGCCCATCGTCGGACCGCGCGTAATCCACACACCCGGTGTGATGCGGTCCTGGTTTGCTGGCAGCGTGGGATCGGAGCCGGCCGTTTTGGTGAATGTAATCGCCGGGCCGTTCCAAATAGTTTGGCCTCGCACACTGGCGCCAATCGCCAGGACCAATAATAACGCGCAACCCAAACGTGCCGTCCATCCTTTGTGGGACAGTTTGACATTCATAAACCTCGGCGGCCGTTGAATTGCTCGTCTATTTCACTCGTTGGACGCGCCGTGGACCTGGGCGGCCACTCTCAACCGCAAGCCGTTCAAGCGAATGAAACCAGTCGCATCATCCTGATTGTACGCATGAGTCGGGTCCGCTTCCATTGTGGCAATATGCGGATTGTAAAGGCTGACTGGCGATTTGCGGCCCGCCGTGATGATGTTTCCTTTGTAAAGTTTGACGCGAATCGTGCCGGTGACATTTTTCTGGCTTTCGGTGACGAGCGCCTGCAACGCGTAACGCTCGGGCGAAAACCAAAAGCCGTAATAAACCAGCTCGCTGTATTTGGGGATCAACGAATCGCGCAAATGCATCACCTCCCGATCCATCGTGATGGATTCCATTTGCCGATGGGCAAAATGAAGGATCGCTCCGCCCGGCGTCTCATACACGCCGCGGGATTTCATTCCCACATATCGATTCTCCACCAAATCGACGCGGCCGATTCCATGCTTTCCGCCGATTTTATTGAGCGATTTCATGATGCCCAACGCGGCCATTTTTTTGCCGTTGACGGCCGTGCAATCGCCCTTTTCAAAATCCAGCGTCAACGTTTCCGGTTCATCGGGCGCGTCTTCCGGTGAGACGCTCAGTTTGTACATCGCCTTATGCTCCGGGGCCGACGCATCCAGCCACGGGTCTTCCAGGATGCCCGCCTCGAAGGAGATATGGAGAAGATTGCGATCCGTCGAATACGGTTTCTTGGCGGTGGCCTGGACGGCTATCCCCTTTTGTTCGCAATACTCGATCATTTGCGCCCGCCCCGGAAACTGCGCGCGAAACGCTGCGTCCCGCCAGGGCGCGATGATGCGCAATTCGGGCGCAAGGGCGGCGGCCGTCAATTCAAAACGCACCTGGTCATTCCCCTTTCCCGTGGCGCCGTGGGCGATGGCGTCGGCCTTTTCGTGCCGCGCAATTTCGATCATGCGCTTGGCGATGAGCGGACGGGCGATGCTGGTGCCCAGGAAGTATTGGTTCTCGTAGATCGCGCCCGCCTGCATCATCGGGAAAATGAAATCGCGGGCGAATTCCTCCCGCAGATCGTCAATATGAATTTTAGCGGCGCCGGCCTTGCGGGCCTTTTTCTCCAGCCCCCTCAGTTCCTCCTCCTGCCCGATGTCGGCGCAGAAGGCGATCATTTCCGCGTCGTATTTGTCCCTGATCCATGACAAAAGCACCGAGGTGTCCAAACCGCCTGAGTAAGCCAGAACAATTTTCATCGCCCCGGATTTAAACGCCGCCGCGCAGCCAAGGCAATGCGGAAGGGCGCAATTTACCTCCTTTTGTTACTGGTAAGGATCGGCTTCGGTTAATCTCACGCCTCCATCAACTTGCCGCCATCCGAAGGGCGGCGAAGAATTTCTTGCCGTCTTCGGCGGCCACCGGCTTTTTGCCCTTTTCGTCTCCCGTTTCGAGTAGGTCCGGCGGGAGTTCGCTTAAAAAAATCGAGGGCTGGCAAGGATGCGCGCCGCCGTATTTCTTGCGCGCGAGGCAGTGGCTCAAAGTCAGGGTTTTCATCGCCCTGGTGATGGCCACGTAAAAGAGACGGCGCTCCTCGTCGAGCGAATTGCCGTCCATTGACCTGGAATGGGGAAGCAAGCCGTTTTCCAAGCCAATGACATAGACATGCGGAAATTCCAGCCCCTTGCAACTGTGCATCGTGATCAGCGTCACGGCGTCGCCCGTCATTTCCTTTTCCTGCTCGCGTTCGCCGTCGAGAGTCACGTCGTCCAAAAAATCCTGCAATTGCGTCAGCGGGTCCGCGGGCGCGGCGCTCAGCGTCAAGACCAATTCCCTGAGATTCCCGACACGGGCGTCGCCCGTCTCCGGGTTCTCTCCGCGCCGCAACTCCGTTTCGTAATTGATCCGGCCCAGCCAGTCCGCGGCCCACTGTTGAAGAGAGACGTTCTCAGTTTGCAATTTGGCCCGCTCGCGCTCGATGAAACCGCTGAAGGCGCCGATGGCTTTGCGGGCGGCGGCGTTGAAGCCATCCAGGACGTCCGTGTGTTTCATCGCGGTGAAAACCGGGCAGTTGCGCTCGCCGCTGGCCGCGAGCAGTCGCTCCATCGTCGCGTCGCTCAAGCCGCGCGCCGGAACGTTGGCGATGCGCAGCAAACTCACATCATCCTGCGGGTTGACGAATACCCGCAGGTACGCCAGGAAATCCTTGACCTCCCGGCGGTCGAAATAACTCTGGCCGCCGACGAGATGATAGCGGACATTGCCCTTGCGCAACGCCATTTCCACGGGGCGCGACTGCTGGTTGGTGCGGAACAGAATCGCCTGTTGCCGCCATCCGATCCCCTCGGCCATCCGCGCAAATTCGATTTGCTCGACGGTGCGGACGGCCTCCTCCTCGTCATCCTGGTAAATTTGCATGAGGATTTTGGCGCCCTCCCCGTTTTGCGACCAAAGATGTTTGCCGCGCCGGCGCGCATTATTTTTGATGAGGGCGTTGGCGGCGGAGAGAATCGTGTTGGTGGAACGATAATTCTGCTCCAGGCGGATAATTTTTACCTTTGGAAAATACCGTTCCATCTCCAGAAGGTTTGCGATTTCGGCCCCGCGCCAGCCGTAAATACTTTGGTCGTCGTCGCCCACCACGCAAAGGTTGCCATGCGCGGAAGTCAGTTGATGGACCAATCGGAACTGGGCGGCATTGGTGTCCTGGTACTCATCGACCATCACGTATCGGTACTTGGCCCGGCAGGCGTCGAGCACGTCGGGATGTTCGTCAAAAAGTTGGAGCGCCAGCAGAATCAAGTCGTCAAAATCCACCGCGTTGCAGGCGCGCAAGGCGCTTTGATAATTGGCGCGCAGATGCCGCGCCATCGCGGCGATGTCCGGCTTGTCAAAAACGTCGGCGCCATTGCCGCCATTTTTCAGGCGGCTCAGCGCCGCCAGCGTCTCATAGG
>VFSW01004380.1_pt1 | contig 21091 bp, 21 predicted proteins | sample 5358111 | NCBI WGS metagenome assembly VFSW01 (sample SAMN11554181, study PRJNA540505) | mine drainage metagenome | isolation source: sediment from site ElyBrook_90M | place: USA: Ely Copper Mine, Vershire, VT | collected 2017
GCGGGGGCGCGAGGTGGGGGTTGTCGCGCCCCATGGGCGGCTGTTCCGAGAGCCCCGACTGGGGCGAGGCCGCGCCCACCGGGGCCGCACCGCCATCTCGTTCGCTACTCATCGATCCCCCTCTCGCCCGTCTACGCGACACGCTATCCCAGCCGCCAACGGCCACCTCGACCACCGCCCGTGGCCGACCGGTCGCCGCGGTACCGACCTCGTCGAACGCGTCGGAGCGACTCGTAACCGTGACGCGACGGGCGACCTCGCCCGATCGAGTCGTCAAGCCGTGGTCGACTCGCCCAGGATCACGTCGAAGCGGGCCTCCACGCTGGCCGAGACGACGATCGCAGCGGGATCGAGATCGACTCGATCGTCCCACGAGGCCGTCGCCCGGGCCGCCGCGGCCGGCGGCGGCCACGGGGTGGTCCCACCCGCGACCCTCCCCGCGCCGCGCCGGCCGGGCACGGGGAGAGCGGTGAGGTCACCGAGGGTGGCGCCCAGTGCGGCGGCGAAGTCGTCCGCGGCCTCGAGCGCGTCGGCCACCGCCCGTCGCCGCACCGACCGGCGGGCCCGGGTCTCGCTGTGCGGGTCGAGGTGCCAGCTCACGTGGCGAATCGACGCGCCGCGTCTGATGAGGTCGGCGACGACCGTGGCGACGGCGTTCGGTTCGACGAGCATCTCGCCGTCGACGAGTGCGCTCCATCCGGTGGGCTCTCGGGGACGGTCGGTCCCGGAGGCGTCGAAGGTCGCCTCGACGCGCATCGACCGAACGCGTAGCTCGCGCACGCCGGATCCGGCGCTCGCGGCGGCGTCGCGCAGCTGGGCGATGAGGTCGTTGCCGGCGACGAGGGCGTCGGAACGGGCCTCGGCGCTGTCCCGGTAGCCGAGGTGGACGGTGGCGTAGTCAGCGGGGAACCCGTCGCTGGCGCTGCCGCGGACGGCGATGGTGGCGGTCATGGAACAGTGTCGCACGCGAGCAGCGGGCCACCGCTACACCGACCACCGCCGACGCTGCCCCGATACCCCGAGCGACCGTGGTCGCCCCTCGCGCTCCGGGCTCGGGGCTGGGCCCCGCCTCCGCGGAGCGGGGCGAGGACCCGGTTCGACGGTTCGTCGTCCACCCGATGATGAACGTCGCCAGGCCGACCAGAGTGAATGACGCTGAGCCGCGAAACTCGGTATCGCGCGTGGTCGGGGCGATCCCGTGGGCTGCGGCCACGAGCCCCACCACCAGCGCGCTCGCGACGCCGACCAGCACGAAGGCGACACCCACCCTCGTGAGCGAACCCCTTGACCACCTCGGAGCCCCCAGCGATGAGCGCGCCGCTTTCGATGAGGGCTCGTCCATCACGCTCCCTTCCTACCAGTGACCTCGACGGTGCCGCTCTACATTGGCCAGCGATCCGTGAACGGGAACCGCCCCCGTGCCACGGCGAGAACCTCGGCGCTCGGTGGGTCAGCCGATCCCCAACGCGCGACGCAGGCGCTGCGCGTCGAAGGTGTTCGCCGGTGCCCGCGCCGAGCGGCGCTCGAACTCGTTCAGCAGGGCGATGAGGTCTTCGCGGCGGCTCGGATCGGCCGCGGCCTCCCTCGGCGTGTAGCCCCCGAGGGCCGGAATCGACTCGTCGAGCCACGCGACCTCTCGTTCGGCGATCAGCGTCGCCAGGGCGGCCTCGAGTTCGGGCGGCGTCGGTAGCTCGTCGCGGTCGAGGTCGGACTCGTCGAACCGAATCGGCGACTCCGTCTCGAGCAGCGCAAGCCCATCGATCTCGCTGAGCGTGGCGACGGTCCGCTCGAGACGCTCGCGGGAGTTCGCCACGATTTCGACCGAATCGCCGTCGAGGTTGATGAACGACCGCACGACGGATTCGCCGTCCAGCTCGACCAACTCGCTCCAGCGGCCACCCGTCGACGGACCGAACAGCCCGTCGAGCTGCGCGGTCACCGCGGACGGCGACGACGTCACCGCGAAGACCGCCCGGCCGAGCACCGTCTCCTCGCCCTCGCGGTTGACCATGTGCGGCGTCGCGAACAGCCCGCCGATCCACATCGCCAGACGCTCCGGGGTCGGGTCGTCGAGCCCCGAGAGCAGCGACGCCCGGTGCGCCAGGGTCACCGTGACCGGCTGGCCGATGAACTGGTGGGACGACCCGACCGGGACCACGCGGGCAAACAGGTAGTCACCGTCATCCACCGCGCCGGACAGCGCCACGTCGTGGACGAAGGTGGTCTCGGCGCTGCGGGTGTCGAAGAGCGTGACCCCCTCGGCGACCACCACGTCGCGGACCTGGTAGAGCGACGGTCCACGGCCGCGCCACGACGCCACGAGCGCCACCTCGTCGTCGGGCAGCAGCGCGCCGCGCTCGACGAGGAAGGCGTCGATCGCGTCGTCGCTCAGGGCCGCGACCTCGCCGAGCAGCGGCAGCATCGCCCTGACGTGGTCATCGTCGATCTCGGCCGCCGTTCGAGCCACCACGAACAGGTCGAAGGTGTCGGCGATGCGCAGCGGACGCATCGCGAAGGCGAGCAACTTGTGCTGCAACCATCCCACGCGCCGTTCCAGCAAGAGCGCCGGCTTGGATGAGCAGCAGACCTTGTACTTGCGCCCCGAGCCACAGGGGCACGGCTCGTTGCGCCCGACCGGGGCCGAGAGCCGGGACGCCGCGTCCTCCAGGAACTCCAGCTCGTCCGAGACGTCGTACTGCGTGATCCGCTCCAGCATCGCCACCGCGCGCGCGGCGTCCCCACGGTCGCAGGCGCACCACGCGAGGTCCTTCAGCGCCGGCTCGTAGCCCGCGTCGGCGACGAGGGCGGAGCGCAGCGCCGTCTCCATCGCCGCGCCGAGCCCGTCGGCCTCGCGCACGCGGGCGAGCAGGTACCGACCGGGGGCCGCGACCGAACCCGACAGGTCGGCCAGTGTCATCGCGAGTGGCTCGAGCAGCCTGGCGGCGCCCGGCGCGTCCGACAGCACGTAGTCGACGAGCGCCGGCGCCACGAGCGAGTGGGCGAGGTCTCGCGCCACCGTCCGCCGGCGCTCCACGGTCAGCTCACCCCGTAGCGAGTCCAGCCAGGCCGACGTGACCCGTTCGAAGGCCGCGTGGCAACACCGGTCGAACGAGTAGCGCTTCGCGACCTCCTCGACGCGGCGCTCGCGCTCGATCGCCCACGGGGGTTCGGCGTCCTCCCCGGCGAGTCCGACCCAGGCACCACGGCACTCGAGTCCGACGGACTCGAGCAGCTCGCCGACCGGGGCGACGGCACGGCGAAAGAGCGACGCGTCGTGCGCCAACGCCTCGAGGACGATCTCCATCGGCTCTTGGGCCACCCCGGGGCGGTAGCGGGCGTCGAAGGCGTCGCGCAGGGCGCGCGCTTCACGGGCTCCGGGGTCGACGTCGTCGGTCCACGAGAGGGTCACCACGCCCCCACGCTGGGCCACGACGACGGTCGACGCGACGGCGCCGCCGAGCCAACCCAACGGTCCGACGAAGGACCCGTGCTCGTCGGCCCCGGGGTTCTCCGACGCGAACTCGACGACGAGACGTCCTCCACCGTCGAGCACGAGCTGGTCGTCGTCGCCGTAGTCGATCACGTCGAGGTCGGGCGTCGCGTGCAGGACCCCGGCGACGCGTTCGCCGTCACTGACGCGACGGGTGAACACCGAGCCGTCGAGCATCGTCGAGACCAGTGCCACGACGTCGTCCTCGCACAGCCAGACGTCCTCCTCGTCGATGAGCACGTCCACGAGCCAGTCGGCGAGCAGCTCGCCGTCGTCGTCGCCGTCTAGTCGTTCGAGCACGCCGAGCTCGACCAGTCGGTCGGCCAGCACCGAGATCGACAGTGGTCCACTTCGCAACTCGGCGCTGATCGCCGCGGCCACCTGGTCATCATCCACGTCTGACAGGGTAGCCACCATCACCCCCAGCCGAAGGCGCGACGTCAGCGCTGCACGTAGCGCACCGAGCAGACCTTGCCGCCCGCCACGGTGATCGTGAAGGTGTAGATCCCGTTGCGCGAGTGCCGCGCCGCCGTCACCCGAACCGTCAGGACCGTTCCGGTGTCCGCGACGACGAGGGCCGAGGTCCCCGGATGGCTGCGCACGAGGGGTCGGCCGACGAAGCCCGATCCGACGATCCGCACGACCACCGTGCGCCCGGCGACGACGTGGCCGATCACTCGCGTCGCCACGGGGGCGATGACCTTGGGCGTCGGCGAGTTCGGGCCGACGCTCACCGTGACGTGGAACGTGCCGGTGTCGCCGGCGGCGTCGGTCATCGTCCCCGTGGTGGCGTAGGTCCCCGGCGTGAGAGCGCCGCTGGTGGTGAGCAGCCCCGTCGGCGAGACGACGAGCGACGGCGAGCCGGAGGTCTCGACGTAGGTCACCGCGCCGCTCGCCCCGGTCACGGTGAGCTGGTCGGTGAAGGTCGCCGACGTCGCGGTCGTGATCGTGGAGCGGTCGGCCGAGCTCTCGGTGAGCGTGCCGACGACGAGACGGAAGGAGAACGTGCCGGTGTCGCCGCTGGTGTCACGGACCGTCCCGCGAGCGACGTAGGTCCCTCGGGCGAGTGCGCCGCTGGTGGTGAGCAGCCCGGTCGGCGAGACGACGAGCGACGGCGAGCCGGAGGTCTCGACGTAGGTCAATGCTCCGCTCGCCCCCGTCACGGTGAGCTGGTCCGTGAAGGTCGCCGAGGCGCCGACCGAGACCGACCCCGACGTGGGGGGACTCTGGGTGAGCAGCCCCACCGTGAGGGCGAAGGTGAACGTCCCGGTGACCCCGCCCGCGCCGCTAGTCCCGGTCGCTGTGTAGACCCCGGCCGCGCGGGTCCCGCTCGTCGAGACCAGGCCCGTCGGCGAGACCGACAGGTACGGCGAACCGGACGACTGAGCGTAGCTCACCGGCGCGCTCTCACCGGCGACGCTCAGCTGGTCGGTGAAGGCGCCCGACGACGACACGGGCACGGTCGCCGAAGACGGTCCACTGAGCAGCGGACACTGCAGGTCACCGTCGAGGCCGTTGGACGGGTACTGAATCATCGCCACCCGACCGCCGGTGAAGGACGACGCGGCGCAGCCCGCCTGGGCCGCGGCCAGCGTCGCGTAGCCCGGTATCCAGACGTCATTGGCGGCGAAGGTGGAGCCGGTCGGTCCGACGAGACCCGTCCACTGCGAGGTCGTCGAGTAGATGCCGACGTTCGACGCGCCAACGCTCGCGAAGTACGCCACCTCACCTTCGACGACGGCGAGGTCGTTGGCGAACTGGACGCTCGTGGGCGCGCTGCCCGTGCGGATCGTCTCCCAGGAGTTGCCCGACTCGACGTCGAGCCACCACGGTACGGACGACGCCGCGGCCGCGGGTGCCGCGGCGCCGAGCAGGGTCTCGGCGGCGACCGCGTCCTGGAACGAGTTCTGCGCGGCGTTCCAGCCGTAGTCGTAGGAGCAGGGGGCCGAGTTGGCCCCGGTGCAGATCTGCGGTGACTGCTGGGTCTGGGGCCAGTCGGCGTTGCCGACCGGACCGGGATCGGCCGTGTTGACGTAGAACGACGGGACCGCGCTCAACGACGACTCGGCCCACCGCAGCTCGACCGCGAGGCAGGGGTTAGCGGTGAAGGGTCGCCCGTCGTTGACGCCGATGACCGCGAAGCCCGCCGGTGCGGGCAGCGATCCCCCGCACTGGGGGAAGCTGATGTCGTAGCCGATAGCCGTGGGTGCCACGACCGTCGTGGTCGACGACGCGCTGGCCGCCGTCGCGAAGGGCGCGACGACGACGATCGCGGCGACCACCACCCGGTGGAATCGGTTGAGCACGACTATGAAGGTTAGACCGACCTTGCGAAATCCTCGCCGATCGTCACGCGAACGTGACGATACCCCGCCACGCTCGCCCGGACACCGAGTCGGGTACGACCTGACCAAGGGCCGCTCGTTCGGTGCGACCAGCGCCGCCGGCACGGTGACGGCCAGACTGGAGGACGTCGAGGGTGGGCGCCGTGCCGGTGCCGGCGATCACGAGGGGCGCTATGGACCTGGAGATTCGAGAGGAACCCATCGGATCGCTCGCCGGTCACGCCCAGCTGCCGATCGCCTTCGTCGTCGACACGGTCTTGGCGGTACTCGTCCCCAACGGGGGTCTCGGTGGGATCGTCCTGGAGGAGCGGGCCGTCGAGGCTCCCTACCTCAAGGACTACGACGCCATCAAGGGTGAGGGCCCGACGCGGTGGTCGAAGCGATTCGACGTCACGAACTGGGGGCTCATCGCCGCCTTCGACGACGGGGCACGCATCGGCGGCGCCGTCGTCGCGTTCCAGACCCCGGACCTCGACCTGCTGGGCGGTCGAGGCGACGTCGCGGTCCTCTGGGACCTCCGCGTCCTAACCGAGCGTCGTCGCGCCGGCGTCGGCTCGGCGCTGTTCCGCGCCGTCGAGGACTGGGCGCGCGAGCGAGCATGCACCGAGGTGCGCGTCGAGACCCAGAACGTCAACGTCGCGGCCTGCCACTTCTACGCGCGGCTCGGCTGCACGTTGGCGAGCGTCGACCGCTTCGCGTACGAGGACCTTCCCGACGAGACCCGGCTCCTGTGGCGCCGTGAGCTGTAGGGGGCTCCACACGCCCGACGACCTGGCTCGCGTCGCCCTGGCGAACTCGGGGGCGTTGCCCCTCGCCATCGTGTTCACCGGCACCGCACGAGTCACCGCGTGATGATCTGGCAGGTCTACACCGCCCACCGAAGCCCGTGTTCGGGTGGGGGGCGGGAATCGAGCTCGACGGGCCAACAGTCGTCGATCGGTTCCCCGCACCGGCGGTCTACGCCGTCGGTGCGGGTTACGCCTCGCCGTACTCGACGTCGGGTAGCGACCTCAGTTCGGTGTGTGCACCGGCGTGCAGCGGGCGCGGCCGGTGCAGCCGCTTCGCGCCGACGAGGGAGCCGGCCACGGCCGCCGCCATCGCGACGAGTAGGGCGCTCACCTCGAAGGCGGTCGTGAAGCCGTGCACGGTCGCTGACCGCGCGACCGACGGCGTCACCACGCGAGCGACGAGGAAGGCCGCCGTCGACGACGCCGCGACTGTGTTGAGGAAGGCGGTGCCGAGCGCGCCGCCGACCTGCTGGGTCGTGTTGACCAGCGCACTGGCGACGCCCGCGTCGTCCTCGGCCACGCCGAAGAGCGCCGTCGAGTTCATCGGCACGAACGTGAGGCCCATGCCGAGGCTCGTGAGGATCTCGGGGGGCAGGACGTGGGCGACGTAGGTGCTGTCCACGCCGAGGCGCGTGAACCAGACCAGGCCCGCCGTGGCCAGTGACAGCCCCACCACCATCAACCCTCGCGGACCGGTCCGGGGCAGGAGTCGACTGGCGACGGTCGCGCCGGCGATGATCCCGAACGAGAAGGGTAGGAAGGCGAAGCCGGTGCGCAGCGCGCTGTAGCCGAGGATCCCCTGCAGGAAGTACGTGAGGAAGAGGAACGTGCCGAGCATGGCCGACCCGACCAGTAGCGACGAGAGGAAGGCGCCACCACGCTTGCGTTCGAGGATGACCTTCAGGGGTAGCAGCGGGTGCGTCGAACGCAACTCGATCGCCACGAACGCGCTCAACAGGACGGCCGCACCGGCGAGCAGCGACACCGTCAACGGCGAGGTCCAGCCGTGCGACGCCACCATCGTGAAGCCGTAGACGAGCAGGAAGAGCCCGCCGGTCGAGGTGAGGGCCCCGGGGACGTCGTAGCCGTGACGGACCTCGACGCGACTCTCGCGCACGAACCGACCGGCCGCGATCGCGGCGAGCAGCGCGATCGGCGCGTTGATGAGCAGCGTCCAGCGCCACGAGGCGTACTGGGTCAAGACGCCACCGAGCACCAACCCGATCGCCGCGCCGCTGCCCGCGATCGCGGCGTACACGCCGAAGGCGCGAGCCCGCTCGTGCGCCTCGGTGAAGGTCACGGTGAGTAGCGACAGGGCGGCCGGGGCCATGACCGCGGCGAAGACGCCCTGCAGCGCGCGAGCGCCGAAGAGCATCGCCGCGTTCTGGGCCAGGCCCGCCAGGGCCGACGCGACGCCGAAGCCGAGCAGTCCGACGATGAAGACCCGCCGGCGCCCGACGTAGTCGGCGACGCGCCCGCCGAGCAGGAGGAGGCTCCCGAAGACCAGCGTGTAGGCGCTCATCACCCACTGGCGGTTGGCGATCGAGATGTGCAGCGCCCGCTGCGCCGACGGGAGTGCCACGATGACGACCGAGGCGTCGAGCACGATCATGAGCTGGGCGACGGCGATGACGGCCAGGGCCCAGTACCGCTTCGGGTCGGCGACGGCCGCCCTCGGTGGAGCGATGGTGGAGGTGTCAGTGGTCATGGCGGCCTTCTTTCACGAGGTTCTCCCCCATCGAGCGATCCGGCAACGCGAATCGGCTAAAATGAAGGGGCTTCAGCGGTATCCGGAACGTTGGTTCCGAATACTGATCATAATAGTAACGATGGTTCCGTTTGTCAAGGTACCGTCGGGGAGACAGTCCATGACCGCCGTGCGTCCAGGGTCCCTTCATCCGGAGGACGGCCCGCCGACCGAGGAATCGGCCGTGGGTGGGCCGTCCGGCGACTTGCGGCCGATGCGGGCCGACGCCGTGCGCAACCACGAGAAGATCCTGCGGGCCGCCGAGGAGGTCTTCGCCGCCGACGGGGTCATGGTGCCCATCGACGTGGTCGCCGAGCGCGCCGGGGTCGGCGTCGGCACCCTCTACCGACACTTCCCCACCAAGGAGTCGCTCTACGAGGCGATCGTCACGACCCGGGTCACCCGGCTCCTGGCGACCGCCGACGAGTTCGTCGACGACCCCGACCCCGCCGAGGCGCTCGACCACTTCATGCGCGCCTTCGCCCGCCAGGTGGCCGACAAGCAGGACCTCTTCGAGGCGCTCGGCCAGTCGGGCATCGACTTCAAGACCCACTTCGCTGAACCGCTGCGCGAGCTGATGGACCGCATCGACGTGCTGCTGCGGCGCGCCATCGACGCGGGGGTCATCCGGGGCGACGTCGAGGTCGACGACATCCTGCGGCTCGTCATGGGGACGTGTCACGCCGCCGGACACGGCGCCGGACACGGGGCTCGTCACGACGGCGCCGACGACGCCGGGCTGCAGCGGCTGGTCAGCATCGTGCTCGCCGGTCTGCGGCCGGTCGTCGGCCAGTGACGTCCTTCGCCGAGCGGTGAGCGACCGACGACGCTGCTCGTGGTGCGGCGACGATGAGCTCTACGTCGCGTACCACGACCTCGAGTGGGGCGTGCCCGAGCGCGATCCCCGAGCCCTCTTCGAGCTCGTGACCCTTGAGGGGGCCCAGGCCGGACTCAGCTGGCTCACCGTCCTGCGTCGTCGCGACGGCTACCGACGGGCCTTCTGCGACTTCGACGCCGCGGCCGTGGCGGCCTTTGACGACGAGCGGATCGAACGGGTCCTCGCCGACCCGGGCGTCGTGCGCCACCGCCAGAAGGTGCGGTCGGTCGTCACCAACGCCCGCGCCATTCTTCGACTGCCCGCAGAGACCGGCGTCGCCGACTTCGCCGAGTACGTCTGGGCCTTCGCCGCCGGCGGCGGGGACGCCACGTCGATCGCCGCGACGATGAGCCGGCGGATGGCCGACGACGGCTTCACCTTCGTCGGCCCCACGATCTGCCGCTCGTTCGTCCAGGCGGCCGGCCTGGTCAACGACCACGACGACGACTGCTTCCGGTGCGAAGAGCTCAACCCACGCGGTCGGCGTTGAGGCCCGTTGTAACGTCTGGGGCGCGGCCACACCGTCGACGCCAACCTGAGCGCCACGATCGGGCCACTCTCAGGAGTAGTCCTGGACCTGACGCCACGATTTCGACCAGGGCCTTCGCAACCCCGACGCGACCATCACCTCGATTCCCTGCTCGTCGTCGGCCACGCCGAGCCCGTTGCGATAGACGAGACCACGCTTGATTCGAGCGAACAACCGGTGAAGCAGTGCGGGGTCCATGTTGACCGCGATCGCGATCGTCGTGGAGTTCGGCGGCGGCCCCCACTGCCAGAAGGAGTTTGCGCCGCTGAATACCCGGTCGATCGGGATACCGAACTGCGCGCCGTAGCGCTCCAGCGCGCCGGCCTCTCCGTAGTTCCCCGCCAGCACAATCGCATGGCGGCGTTGGGGAGCGGTCAGTGCGCGGTAGACCGTGGCGATCTGTGAAACCTCGCGGGGCCACGCGATCGTCTCGGCGAGGTCGTAGTTGATCTTCTGCAGGGCGACCGTGTGCAGCGCTCGCGCGGGTAGCACTGGCAGAGCGATCAACACCGAGAGGAGGCCCGACACGACGAGGGCGGCTCCGGTCGCGCGAGTGCCGACCAGCGTCGCGAGGCCCCGGGACCGACGAGCGGCGACCCTTCGCTCGACGGCGACGGCCCCCGCGGCGAAGAGCAGCACGAAGACGCCGCCCGCGTAGTACGGCTTACCGCCGAGAACGAACTGGAGGACGAGCACCAGGGAGCTCGCCAGAGCCAGCGAACGCCACCGTCGATCGAGTGCGTCGCGCCGCCACAGCAGCCGCAGCCCCGCGACCCACAGCGGCGTCGCCGCCAGACCCGTGTAGAGGATCTGCGCCGGCCAGTACACGGCACGGTTGTGCCCCGCATCGTGTTGGAGTGACCGGAACACCGCAACGTTGGGCCAGCCGTGCGTTGCCTGCCACGCGACGTCGGGCCAGCCCAGCACGACGACGAGCACGACGGCGACCACCGTGGTCCGATTGACGAACAAGGGGCGAGCGGCGGGGTTCGCGACGATGGCGATGGTGAGCGCCACGAGTAGGAAGCCGATATTCCACTTGGCGTCCAGTCCCACACCTCCGAAGAGCCCTACGACCACCAGCCATTGCGGTCGCTCGCTTTCCAAATAGTGGCCCAACGCCCACAGCACCCCGGCCCAGGCCGCGAAGTCGAAGACGGTCGTCGTGAGCAGATGGGCGGTCGCCAGATACTCGCCGCACAACGCCGTCGCCAGCGCCGCGACGCGCGAGGCGCCAGCCCCACCGCCGAGCAGACGCGCGAGCGATCCCGACACCACGACGAGCCAGCCGAGGAGCAGGGCGGGGATGACCCGCAGCCCCACGAGGCTGTTCGCGAAGAGTATCGACGCCAGCCTCGCCACCATCGGCGCGAGCGGAGGCTGGTCGACGTACCCGAGCGCGGGGTGCTGACCGGCGACGAGGAAGTAGAGCTCGTCGCGGTGGTAACCGTACCGGGCACTGACCGCCATCTCCAGTGCCACCGCTCCCAGCGCTATGACCGAGACCCCGTGGTCACGACGCGGTAACGATCGCCATCCCCCAGTCAGTGACACCGTGCACTCCCGACGTCGAACGCCGTAAACCCGCCGGCCGCAACCACCCGCACCGCCCGGTCGCGGTGGCGCGAACGATGAGTGCGACGCTACCGGATTCGTCACTCATCGTGCACCATCGAGGTGGCACGGATCCGTAGTCGGCGACGGCCCGACCGGCGACGGTGGGGCGCCGGGCCGATGAGGCCCCGTCACCGCGGATAGGGTGCAACTATGAGGAGACGGTCGTACGGCGGCAACGTGGAGTGCGCCGACGAGGTGCTGCGACTGCACCACTACTACTTCCCCGTGGGCACCAAGGTGGTCCCGTACACCTCGATCCGGGGCGTCCGACGGGTGACGATGGGGGCGCTGACGGGGCAGTGGCGCCTGTGGGGGACCGCCAACCCGCGGTACTGGGCCAACCTCGACCTACGCCGGCCCGTGAAGAAGGTCGGGCTGATCCTCGACGTCGGCGGGCTCGTGCGGCCCTTCATCACGCCAAAGGACCCCGACGCCGTGCTCTCGATCATCGCCGAGCACGGCGGACCGACGCCGGGCTCGGGCACGGCGGCACCGATCATCTGAGCGACCGACTCGACGCGGCGAGGCGTCGCCGGTACATTCGTCCCCATGACCCGTCATGCCACGAAGCTCCCCGACCGCTTCCGGTGGGGCACGTCCACCGCGGCCTACCAGATCGAGGGCGGCAACACGAACACCGACTGGTGGCGCTTCGAGCACCGGGCCGGGACGATCGCGGCCGAGCCCTGCGGCGACGCGTGCGACTCGTGGCACCGCTACGAGGAGGACCTGGACCTCGTTGCCTCGCTCGGTCTGGACGCCTACCGCCTCTCGGTGGAGTGGTCCCGCATCGAACCGGCGCGGGGCGTCGTCGACGACGAGGCGCTCGCCCACTACCGTCGGGTCCTCACGGCCTGCCGGGAACGGGGCGTCGCCCCGGTGGTGACCCTGCACCACTTCACTCTGCCCTTGTGGGTCGCCGACGCCGGTGGCTTCGAGAGCCCCGAGGTCGTCGGTTGGATGCGCCGCTACGCCGCCGTCGTCGGGGAGGCCCTCGGCGACCTCATCGCGATGGCTTGCACCATCAACGAGCCGAACATCGTCGCCTCCATGGGCTACCTCGCGGCGATGTTCCCGCCCGAGGTGAGCGACTGGGACCGCTTCGTCGCGGTGAACGGGACGCTTCGCCGCTGCCACCGGGCCATGGTCGAGGCGTTGCGCGACGGCCCGGGGGACTTCCCCGTCGGCCTCACCCTCTCGATGGCCGAGTACGAGGTGGTCGACGGCGGCGAGGACGAGCTGCAGCGCTACCGCCACGAGATGGAGGACCAGTACCTGCTCGCCGCCGAGGACGACGACTTCCTCGGCGTGCAGTGCTACACGAAGCACCTCGTCGGACCGACCGGCCTGCGCTGGGGCGGCGACGGCGAGTTGACCGAGATGGGCTACCTGTTCTGGCCCCGCAGTGTCGAGTACACGTTGCGGCGCGCCAGCGCCTTCACGGACGTCCCCCTCGTCGTGACCGAGAACGGCATCGGGACCAACGACGACGCCCAGCGGATCCGCTACCTCGCCGAGGCGCTCGACAGCCTCGCCCGCGCGCGAGCCGACGGCGTCGACGTACGGGGCTACTTCCAGTGGTCCTTGCTCGACAACTTCGAGTGGGTGCTCGGCTACGCGCCCAAGTTCGGTCTCGTCGCGGTCGACCGGACGACCTTCGAGCGCACGCCGAAGCCCTCGGCCCGCTGGTACGCCGACGCCGTGGCCGCGGCCCGCGCCGCGTCGTAGTCCGGGCCCCTTCGCGCCGGGCGCCACGCGACCGCCTCACCGGCGACGTGGCCCGAAGGGGTCGGCCCGCTCCCCGGTACGCTGGGTGGCGTGTCGAAGGAGACCCCCGACGCCGCTCACCGGGCCGAGACGGCCGCACGCCGCGCCCCTCGCCAACCCAGCGCCGTCGCGGACTGCGTCGACGGCGGCGTCACCGTCGACGGTGCGACGCCCACCTGCTCGACCGGGCCGCTCGCAAGACTCTCGTGGGTGCTCGGCGAGCTGGCCGACATCCTGCGCCATCGAGGCTGATCGAGCCGGCCGACGGCGCAGCGGGCTAGGGTGCCGAATCGTCCCCCAGGCCGTCGGCGAAACGGCGCAGGCGGCGCAGGGCGACCTGGTCCTTCGGGCTCATGGTCGCGCCGGCCGCCTCGCGAAGGGCGATCTTGATGCGCGCGAAGGACTCGAGCTGACGGCGGCACCGGTCGCACCGCGTGAGGTGGTCGGTCACCGCCGCGGCCCGGGCCGCGTCGAGCTCACCGTCCAGGTGGGGCTGGAGCCGTCGGCGCACCACGAGACAGGCGCCGCGTGCGCGCAGGCGCTCGCCCATCGATTCGGACCCCTTCATCGTGAACCGGACCTCCCGTTGTCCAGACCGCTCGCGGTCAGCTGCTCCCTGATGCGTCGTCGGCCCCGGTGCAGGCGGCTCATCACCGTACCGATCGGGACGCCGAGGGCGGTCGCCGCCTCGGCGTAGGAGAAGGACTCCAGGTCGACCAGCTCGACGACGACGCGCATCTTGATCGGCAGCGCCCGGATCGCCTCGATCACCGCGTCACGGAAGGCCGCCCGCTCGGTGAGTTCCGCCGGGTCCGAGGGCCGCGCCTCGGGGACCGCGTCGACGTCGTCGGGATTCTCCAGGAGCTCCGGTCGTCGACGACGGTTGCGGTTGATGTGGGTGTGGCGCAGGATCGTGAAGAGCCAGGCCCGCGGGTGCATCCCGTCGAAGGTTGACATCGAGCGATAGGCGCGCAGCAGCGTGTCCTGGACGAGGTCCTCGGCGTCGTCGGGGTCGCGGGTCAGCGTGCGCCCGACGCGCAACAGGGAGGGTATCTCGGGGACGACGTAGCGCTGGAAGGCGTCGGCCGGCGACGGGCGCTCGGCCCGCTCGAGGCTCGCTCCGTCCATCACCGACGTGACCCGGTCATCGTCCCCACTCTTGCACCGGACCGGCACCGCGTCGACCCTCGGTATGATCGCGACAGTGGGCGATCCCTTCCGCCGAGTACGTCTGGCCCTCGGTGCGCTGGCCCTCGTCCTCGTGGTCGGCTCGGTCGGCTACGTGCTGTTGGGGTTCGGGCCGCTCGACGCCATCTACCAGACCGTCTCCACCGTGACGACCCTCGGCTTCGCCTCACCGCACCGACTGGGCGCCGGAGACAAGGTCTTCACGATCTTCTTAATGCTGTTCGGCGTCGGCACGGCGCTGTACGCGTTCTCGACGGTGCTGGCCCTCTTCGTCGACGGCCACCTGCAGGGTCTGGTAAGGAGGCACCGAGTGGAGCGTGGCATCGCACGAATGCACGGGCACGTGATCGTCTGCGGCTGGGGGCGCGTCGGCAGTGAGGTCGCCCGGTTCTTGAACAACGCCGGGCGCGACGTGGTCGTGATCGACCGCGATGGCGAGCGCTTGGCCAGCGTGCCGTACCCGACGGTCCACGGCGACGTCACCGACGACGACGTGCTACGTCAGGCCGGCATCGAGCGGGCGGCGACGCTCGTGGCCGCCCTCGACACCGACGCCGACAACCTCTACGTGACGGTCGCGAGCAAGTCGATGCGCGCGGATCTGCAGATCATCGCGCGGGCGCGCAGTCAGTCCTCCGAGCTCAAGCTCGTGCGCGCCGGCGCCGACCGCGTCGTCAACCCCCAGCAGCTCGGGGGTGACCGGATGGCCTCCTTCGTCACCCAACCGCACGTCGTGGACTTCGTCGACGTCGTCATGCACGACGGGAGCCTGCGGTTCCGCCTCGGCGAGACCACCGTCGCGGCCGACTCCAACCTGGCCGGGACCTCGCTACGCACGGCGCACGTCCGCGACCAGACCGGCGCCCTGGTCCTCGCGATTCGTCGTCGCGACGGCAGCTTCATCACGAACCCGTCACCCGAGGAGTCGATGGCCGCGGGCGACGTGCTCATCAGCGTGGGCACCGACGAGCAGCTGGCGGCCCTCGCGGACTTCGCCGTACGGCGCTGACGCCGCGTCCCGGCCACGGCGAGCGGCGTCGCCACCGACCGGCCGCGGGCTACTCGCCCGTCGCTCCGTCCACCGACTCGCGCAGCAGGTCGGCGTGACCGTTGTGGCGCGCGTACTCCTCGATCATGTGGCAGAGGATCCAGCGCAGGCTCGGCGACTCACCGTCCGGTCCCCTCCGTCGGGCCAGCTGGCCGAGGTCGCCACCGACCAGGGCCTCGTCGACCCGCTGGCGCGAGCGTGCTACGGCCTCGCGCCACCACGCGCGCAGCGCCTCGGGGTCGTCACGCGCGGCCGAGTGCCACTCCCAGTCGGGATCGGCGTCCCAGTCGACGTCGTCCCACCCCGTCGCCGACGGCCGGCCGGCCAGCCAGCGGGTGAACCACCAGTCCTCGACGAGGGCGAGGTGCTTGAGCATCCCGCCGAGCGTCATCGTCGACGCGCCGACCGTCGCGGCGAGACCGGCGGCGTCGACCCCGTCGCACTTCCACGCGAAGGTCGCCCGCTGGAAGTCGAGGAAGCCCAGCAGCGTCGCCGCCTCGTCGCCGGCGTCGGGCGGTCTCGGGCGCCCCTGGTCGTCGAGCTCGCTCACGTCGGCGACACTACCCGTCGTGGCCTCCCGCGTCGAGGCGGTGGACGACCTCCCCGTACGGTGCTAGCAATGTCGTGAGGAGGTGGCCATGGCCACGTTGTCAGTCGAGAACGACGAGTTGGTGCTGAAGCTCACCACCGGTGAGAAGGTCGAGGGGGTCCACGGCGACCTGCGCGTGCCGCTCGCCTCGGTCGCCGCCGTCGAGGTGATCGAGGACGCGCACCACGAGGCCGACATCATCGGGATCAAGGCGGGCACGAGGATCCCGGGCGTCGTCGAGGTCGGCACGATCAGCGCCGCCAACAAGACGATCTTCGCGGCCGTCCACCGCGACACGCCCCGTGGCGTGCGCGTCACCCTGCGCGACGCGAACCAGGACGAGTGGGTGGTCGGCTGCGTCGACCCCGAGGGGGTCGCGGCGGCCATCCAGGCCCGCCGCTGAACGACCCGCACTGACGGGGGCCACGGAACGAGCACGTCCCACTACGGTGGGCCCGTGACCCGCCTGGCGATCGACCCCTCGACCCTCCTCGCGATCGCGCAGAGCGGACGGAGCGTCGACTCCGCCCACCAACTCGTCGCCCCCGACGCCATCCGCGCCGACGCGTTGGACCTGCTGCTCGGCCGGGTGCGGTCCGGCGAGCTCGACGAGGACGACGCCCTCGAGCTCCACGACGCGATCACCGGCGTGAAGGTGCGCCTGCTCGGCGACCGGGTCTCGCGGCGCCTGGCGTGGCGCATCGCCAGTGACCGCGGCGCCACGGTGCACGAAGCGCAGTACGTCTCGGTGGCGCGCCTGCAGGCCGACGCCCTGGTCACCTCCGACCCCCGACTCGCGGCGCTCGCCGCCGGCGTCGTCCGCCTCGCGGAGCTGGGCGAGGTCGTCGCCCCGCGCGACCCGACCGGCTAGGGCTCGCCTCGGATCGCGCTCGCCGCGCCGGCCCGGCTCAGCCGGAGGAAGGCGGCCACGCTCACCACGACGTAGGCGAGCCACGCGACCGCCTGCAGGACGGTCGGCCGGTCGGCGTAGCCGACGAGCGAGTGCAGGACGTCGCCCAGGTTGGAGGACTCGAGCACGGTGCCGCTCGAGTCCCAGAGCACCCGTCGGCCCAGCGGCAGCCACCCGAGCTGCTGGAGGTTCTGGACCGCGTCGACGAGCAGCCCGGCGGCGAAGACCATCAGGACCACGCCGAGCACCCGGAAGAACCGCCGCAGGTTGAGCCTCGCCCCCACGCGGTAGATCGCGAGGGCGATCGCCAGGGCGACCGCGAGGCCGAGCACCGCGCCGACCAGCAGCAGGTCGCCGTGGACGGGGGGGGCCGCCTGATTGGAGTTGGAGAAGACGATCGCCAGCGTGAAGACCATCGTCTCGAGGCCCTCGCGGCCGACGGCCTGGAAGGCGAGCAGCCCGACGCCCCACCGGCTGCCCGTCGAGAGGGCCAACTCGCTGCGCGTCTGGAGCTCGGCCGACATCGTCCGCGCGTGCTTGGCCATCCACAACGTCATGAACGTCAGGGCCGCGGTCGCGACGACGTAGGTCGCCGTCTCGAAGTAGGTCTGGACGTCGGACCCGTCGTACTGGTGGACGAAGAGGTAGACCGCGACGCCGCCGACGACGACGAGGATCAGGGCCGACGCGACGCCGAGGTAGACGTCGGTGAAGTGGCGGCGCTGGCCGATCCGACCTAGGTAGGACAGCAGGATGGCCACGATCATGGAGGCCGCGATGCCCTCGCGCAGGAAGATCACGAACGTGACGACCACGCGCTAGCGGTCCGGTCTCGTCGTTCGCCCGGACACGCAACTGCGCGGCGTCATCGCTTCTCCCACTGGTAGCTCCCGATGATTAGGTTAGCCTAACCAAATAGCCACTGCAATACCCCGCTGCGCCGCGTCGGTGGCGACCCCGACTCACCCCGGGGGCTCGGAGACCTCCGCCCGCTCGACGTGGATCCACCTCGCCGACTCGATCGGCAGCGAGAGCTCGCGCCGCGCCATGGCGATCGTCAGGTGGCCGGGGTCGGTCGACTCGTGGGTCACCATCACCCGGCTCCCCTCGCCGATGCCGATGTCGGCGAGCGAGAGCAGGAGGGGGCGCGCCTCGTGCTCGGCGACCTCGGAGATCCGCCGCACGACGGCGGCGGTGCCCGGCTCGAGGTCGGCCAGGGCGATCAGGTCGCCGTAGCGGGGCTCGCGGCCGGGCACGGCGTTACCGTGCGGGCAGGTGAGCGGCCGGCCGATCGAGACGTCGATCCGGTCGATCACCTCGTCGGAGATGACCGAACTCAGTCGGTCGGCCTCGGCGTCGGCGGCGGCCCAGTCGAAGCCGAGCACGTCGGTGAGCCACCGCTCGAGGATGCGGTGACGCCGAACGATCGAGGCGGCCTTGGCCTCGCCGGCACCCGTCAGGGTGACGCTGCGGTCGCCCGCGATCGTGATCCACCCGTCGCGCACGAGCCGCTGGATCGCGTCGCTGACCGTCGGGGCGCTCACCCCCATCCACTGGGCGAGCCGGCTCGGTCGCACGACCTCGGACTCGCCGGCGATGCAGTAGATGGTCTCGAGGTACCGGTCGACCGTGGTCGTGGTCCCCACGTCACGCGTCTCGGCCGACATGGCGCGAGTTTACGTGGTCACCGCAGGACCGCACCGACGCCGAGCGGGGCTCAGGCGATGTAGAAGGTCTTCACGTTGGTGAACTCACGGATACCTTGGGCCGAGAGCTCGCGGCCGTAGCCGGACCGCTTGATCCCGCCGAAGGGCAGCTCCGGGGTCGACGCCACGATCGCGTTGGCGAAGACCATGCCCGACTCCACCCCGGCGATCGCCTGCTCGATCTCGCGCGGGTCGGTCGCCCAGATCGAGCCGCCGAGTCCCCACGGGGTCGAGTTGGCCACGGTGATCGCCTCGGCGAGGTCCTTGACGACCTCGACGACGGCGACCGGGCCGAACAGCTCCTCGCAGCCGGCCCGCGAGTCGCGCGGCACGTCGGTCAGCACCGTCGGCCGGTAGTAGTAGCCGCGACCCTCGACCATCTCGCCGCCGGTGCGCACCACCGCGCCCTTGGCGACCGAGTCCATCACCTGGGCGTGCAGCAGCTCGCGCTGCTCGGCGTTGACCATCGGGCCGACGACGGTCGCGGGGTCCATCGGGTCACCCACGACCACCTCGCTCATCGCCTTGGTGAAGCCGTCGATGAACTCCTGGGCCCGCTCCTCGACCACGATGAAGCGCTTGGCCGCGATACAGCTCTGCCCATTGTTCTGCACCCGCGCCGTCACGGCCATCGGGATCGTGCGGGCCATGTCGGCCGAGCTCGCGACGATGAAGGCGTCGGAGCCGCCGAGCTCGAGCACGCACTTCTTCAGGCTCGCGCCCGCCTGGCCGCCGACGATCTTGCCGGCGATCTCCGAGCCGGTCAGGGTGACCGCGGCCACCCGGTCGTCGGCGATCATGTCGGCCAGCTCGCGGTGCCCGACGAAGAGGTTGGTGAAGACCCCCGAGGGGAAGCCGGCGCGCAGGAAGAGGCTCTCGAGGTAGAGGGCCGAACCGGGCACGTTGTGCGCGTGCTTGAGCACGCCGACGTTGCCGGCCATGAGCGACGGGGCGGCGAAGCGCACCGCCTGCCACAGCGCGAAGTTCCACGGCATGACGGCGAGCACCGTCCCCAGCGGCTCGTAGCGGATACCGCTGCGCGAGGCCGGGGACGCGATGATCTCCTCGGCGAGCAGCGACTCGGCGTGCTCGGCGTAGTAGCGCATCGTCGTGGCGCACTTCATGACCTCGCCCTTGGCCGAGGTGAAGGTCTTGCCCATCTCCGAGGTAAGCAGCGCCGCGGTCGAGTCGAGTTCGTCCTCGAGCAGCTGGGCGGCGCGCGCCATCAGCTCACCGCGGTCCTTGAAGGGCGTGTCGCGCCAGCTCGCGAAGGCGCGCACGGCCGCGTCGAGCGCGGCCTCGACCTGTTGCGCCGTGTGCGCCGGGTAGGTCGCGATGACCTCTTCGGTGGCCGGATTGATAGCGGTGAACGACATACCCATTCCCTTCTCCTCGCGCGAGTCGATGACCGCGCCGTCTACCCTCATTTCTAGTAGGAATCGGACGTACCGAGCGCCGAGCGCCGTGGCGCCGCCGCCGAGCGCCCGGCGCGGGGGTTCACGGTCGCGTGGCGGCGAGCGCGACGAAGCCCGCACCGTCGACGAGGCCGTCGCGCACCGACCGCTCGACGAGGGGCGACCCGGGGGGGCTCGCCAGAGCCGAGCGGACCGCGACCACGACGAGACCGCAGCGCTCGAGCAATGCGCGGTGCTCGCGCACCGTGCGAAGGCTCGCGTCGCGGTAGAACGGGTGGCCGAGGCGTCCCTGGTCGGCGTAGTGGCGACCCCACGGGCTCTCCGCCGGCACGATCCCGAGGATTACGGTCGTGGGGGCTGAGCACCCGCTTCGCCTCGTCGAGCCGGGCGCCGGGATCCTCGACGAAGCAGGGCGTCAGGAGCATGGGCACCGCGCCGAACCGCCCGTCGGCGAAGGGGAGCCGCTGGGCGAAGCCGAGCGCGTCGAGCGCCGGATCGAGTCCGACCTCGATACCGAGCGCCACGGCGAAGCCCCGACCCGACGCCCACCTCGAGCCGCGGCGCCGTCGGGCCGACCAGGGGCGCCACGCACTCGACCTCGAAGGTGAAGTGGGCGCGGCCCCTCGGCTCGTCGTACCAGGCGTCGTAGGGCGCCGCTCCCTCGTCGACGACCGATCGGGCCGTCGTCACGGCGCCGGTGGCGACCGGCCGTCGACGCCTCGGCCCCGCCCGTCGTCGAGCGCTTCGCGTGACGGGCGCACGAAGGGCAGCACCACGTCGTGCGCGTGCTGGGGGGCCGGACCCGTGCGCAGGGCCTCGGCGAGCACCGCGGCCGTGCGCAGCATGATGCGACGGGCCAGCCACATGAAGAAGATCGCCATCGGCACGTTGGCGAGCAGGGCGGTGAGGATCGTGACGAACTCGTCCTTGGTCCCGAGCGAGGTGTTGACGTCGAACCACGCGTCGCACAGCAGCATCGTCGCCGCCCCCCGCGGGGTGGGCGCGCGGCTCTGGGGCCCGGACCCCCCCCCCCCCCCCGGCGCCGCGCGCCCCCCCCTCAAGGCCGGGTCGACCC
>VFSW01004381.1_pt1 | contig 21086 bp, 21 predicted proteins | sample 5358111 | NCBI WGS metagenome assembly VFSW01 (sample SAMN11554181, study PRJNA540505) | mine drainage metagenome | isolation source: sediment from site ElyBrook_90M | place: USA: Ely Copper Mine, Vershire, VT | collected 2017
ACAGCGCGCGCGAGGAAATGGCGACGACCAGTTTTCCGTCAAAGGATGCGGGCATATGCTGGAGGTTCTTGCTGCAAGGGTTCAGCGTGACATCGGAGGAGCATTGTTGGCCAGGCGCGGGATTTGCACAAGCGGCGCAGGATTGGAGCGGGAGACGAGTCTCGAACTCGCGACCTCAGGCTTGGGAAGCCGGCGCTCTGCCAACTGAGCTACTCCCGCTCATGGGGCGGATTCTAAAGCATTTCTATCTTGTCAACGTTCCGTTTTATCAGTTCGCGCGCCTGCTGGCGGCCTGAAGACCGCGGTCACGATTTTCCGCCCGGAGGTCATCCGCGCGAGGGCTATCGTCCGCGCCGGCCGTGTACCCTGAGCCGATACCCTGACCGGGTAATTGACAAATACCCGGTCAGGGTATATGATTCCGCCATCAACCATCCTGCATTCGACGGTCGCACCCATGGAATCATCCTCTGCACAACGCCTGGAATTGCCGTTGGAAGGCATGACTTGCGCTGCCTGCGCGGCACGCATCGAAAAAAGCCTGAACAAAATGCCCGGCGTGGTCGCGAACGTGAACTTTGCGGCGGAATCGGCCCAGGTGACGCTGCAGCCGGAGCAGAATTCACCCGCTGCCGTGGTCGAGACCATCCGCCGCACCGGTTACTCGGTGCCGCCCCGGGTGGCGGAGTTCCAACTCTACGGCATGACCTGCGTCGCCTGCGCGACGCGCATCGAAAAGGCGCTGAATAAACAAGAAGGTGTGGAGGCGACGGTCAATTTCGCCAGCGAGACCGCCCGCATCCGCTATGTGCCCGGGCTCACCACGGCGGAACAGCTGATCGAGGTCATCCGCAAGACCGGGTACGAGGCGAGCGAGCGCGTCGAGGCGAACGCCGCTGAGGAGAAAGCGCGCCGCGACCGGGCCTACCACGCGGAGCTGCGGCTGTTCTGGATTTCGGTCGCGCTCAGTCTGCCGCTGCTGGTGGAGATGCTGGCGATGTTCGGCCAGGCGCACGAACTGCTCCCGCGCTGGCTGCAGTTCGCGCTCGCCACGCCGGTGCAGTTCTGGATCGGCCGGCGCTTCTATGTCGGCGGCTACAAGGCATTGCGCGGCGGCGGCGCCAACATGGACGTGCTGGTGGCGCTGGGCACGAGCACGGCCTATGGTCTAAGTGCCATCGTTACCCTGTTCGGCCTGCATCATCAGCATGTTTACTTCGAAGCAAGCGCGGTGATCATCACGCTGGTCTTGATGGGCAAGCTGCTCGAGGCGCGCGCAAAGCTGCGGACCTCGGCCGCGATCGAAGCGCTTGTCCGGCTGCAGCCCAAGACCGCGCGCGTGGAGCGGGATGGCGCGCTCATCGAAGTGCCGGTCGCGGGCATGCAGATCGGCGATATATTCGTCGTGCGCGCGGGAGAGAGCATACCGGTTGACGGCCTGGTAGCCAGCGGCGAGTCCGGCGTCGATGAGAGCATGCTCACCGGCGAAAGCCTGCCGATGCATAAGCGGCCGGGCGACAAAGTCTACGCCGGCACGCTCAACCAGCAGGGGCTGTTGCGCTGCCGCGCCGAAGGCGTGGGCGCGGCGACCATGCTGGCCGGCATTATCCGCCTGGTGCGGGAGGCGCAAGGCACCAAGGCGCCGATCCAGCGCCTGGCTGACCAGGTCGCCGGCGTGTTCGTTCCGGTGGTGGTCGCGATCAGCGCGCTGACTTTCGCGCTGTGGTGGGGCATAGGCGGGGAGCTCGCGCCGGCGCTGGTGAACGCGGTCGCGGTGCTGGTCATCGCCTGCCCGTGCGCACTCGGCCTGGCGACGCCGACGGCCATCATGGTCGGCACCGGGCGCGGCGCGCAGGTCGGGGTGCTGGTCAAGAACGCAGTGGCGCTGGAGCAGGCGGAGAAGATCCGCACGCTGATTGTCGACAAGACCGGAACGCTGACCGAGGGCAAGCCGGTGGTGACGGATGTGCTTCCCGCCGCGGGTTTCTCCGCGCGCGACCTGGTTGCGGCGGCGGCGAGCCTCGAATCGGGCTCGGCGCATCCGCTGGCGCATGCGGTGCTGGAATATGCGAAACAGCTCGCGATATCGCCAACACCGGTGCGCGATTTCCGCTCCGTCACCGGCAAGGGCGTGCAGGCAATGCTCGACGTTCCGGCGCTCGGCGCACAACAGACGCTGCTCCTGGGCGCGCCGGACTTTCTCGCGCACTCGGGCCTGGCCATCGACGCCGCGGCGATCGACCCGCTGGTCGCGCAGGGCAAGACCGTGATCGCGGTCGGCGGCGGCGGGCGGGTCCTCGGCTATCTCGCGATCGCGGACAAGCTGCGCGCAAGCTCGCGCGAAGCGGTCGCCAAACTGAAAGACATGGGGGTCGAGGTGGTGATGCTGACCGGCGACAACGCCGCGACGGCAAAAGCGATCGCTGCGGCCGCCGGCGTCAGCAGCTACAAGGCCCAGGTACTGCCGGGCGAAAAAGCCGCTGCGGTGGCCGAATTCAAGTCAGCAGGACAGGTGGTCGGGATGGTCGGCGACGGCGTCAACGATGCGCCGGCGCTCGCCGCAGCCGACGTCAGCTTCGCCATCGGCGCGGGCTCGGATGTCGCCATCGAGGCGGCCGATATTGCGCTCATGCGCAACGACCTGCTCTCGGTCGTCGACGCCATCAGCCTGTCGCGCGCCACCCTGGGAAAGATCCGGCAGAATTTATTCTTCGCCTTCATTTACAACGTGCTCGGCATACCCCTCGCCGCGGCCGGGATGCTGAATCCGGTGATCGCCGGGGCGGCGATGGCGTTGTCTTCGGTATCCGTGGTCAGCAATTCCTTGCTGCTGCGGCGCTGGCGGCGCGGTTGAGCGTTTTATTGTCTGTTCCATCCTGAAATCGAAAGGAGACTTAGATGCAAACGGTAACTTTGGGAATTTCCGGCATGACCTGCGGCGGCTGCGTACGCAGCGTAACCAATGTGTTGAAGGCGCTCGACGGCGTGGCGAAAGCCGAAGTGTCTCTGGAAAGGCGCAGCGCCGTGGTGGACTACGACCCGGGCAAAGTCGGACTCGAGCAACTCAAGCGCAGCGTCGTGGAGGCGGGGTTTGAAGTCGCGCCCTGAAGCGGACGAGTGCGAGCATCACGCCGGACACGCGGTGGTGCAGCCGAACAAGTCGGCCCTGCTCAAGCGGCTGAACCGGATCGAAGGGCAGACCCGCGGCGTGGCGAAAATGGTCGAGGAGGATCGCTACTGCATCGACGTGCTGACACAGATTTCGGCGATCCAGTCCGCGCTGGACGCACTCGGCCTGCAACTGCTCGCGAATCACACCAAGGGCTGCGTGCGCTCCGCGATCCGCTCCGGCAATGGCGAAGCCGCGATCGACGAACTCATGACCGTGGTAAAGCGATTCGGCCGCTAGCGGCTTGGGGTTCCGCGACGGCAGGCGCGCTGGTTGGAAGTTCCGGTACGATAGCCAACCTTGGCTGAAGTCGATCATCCTGTGAAAACGTCGCCGGCCATACCGCGCAGCATCTGGATGCTCGGCTTTGTCAGCCTGTTCATGGACGTTTCGTCCGAGCTGATACACGGCCTGCTGCCGGTATTCATGGTGTCCAGCCTGGGCGCCACCGCCTTTGCCGTCGGCATCGTCGAAGGCGTCGCCGAAGCCACCGCCCTGATCGTCAAGGTGTTCTCGGGCGTGCTCAGCGACTACATCGGAAAAAGGAAATTCCTGGCAGTGATCGGCTATGGCCTGGGCGCCGTATCCAAACCCCTGTTCCCGCTTGCGCTGACGGTGGACTGGGTGTTCGCCGCGCGTTTCATGGACCGTATCGGCAAGGGCATACGCGGTGCTCCGCGCGACGCGCTGATAGCCGATCTGGCGCCAGCGGAGATACGCGGCGCGGCCTTCGGCCTGCGCCAGTCGCTGGATACGGTAGGCGGTTTTCTCGGCCCGCTGCTGGGCGTGGTGCTGATGCTGTACTGGGCCGGGGACTTCAGGATCGTATTCTGGTATGCCGTGATTCCGGCCATTGTCGCCGTTCTGCTGTTGATATTCGGCGTGAAGGAGCCCGGTACGGGCGCAGCGTTGCGCAAGCCGGCGGCTGCGATTCAATGGAAAACGCTGGCCGAAATGGGCGGCGCCTACTGGTTCGTGGTCGCAGTTGGCGGCGTGTTCACCCTGGCCCGGTTCAGCGAGGCATTTCTGATTTTGCGCGCGCAGCAGCAGGGACTGCCGAATGACTATGCACCCTTGGTGCTCGTCGTGATGAACGTCGTCTATGCGCTTGCCGCTTATCCTCTGGGAAAGCTCGCGGACCGCATGAGCCACCTCGCATTGCTCGGCGCGGGGCTGCTGACGCTGATCATCGCCGACCTGGTTCTGGCGCATGCGCAGGGACTGGCCGCGGTGGGCCTGGGCGTGGGTCTGTGGGGTTTGCATCTGGGCATGACCCAGGGCCTCTTTGCAACCATGGTCGCCGCTGCCGCGCCGGCGAATTTGCGCGGCACCGCGTTCGGCTTCTTCAATCTCGCGAGCGGCGTCGCGATGCTCGCCGCCAGCGTGCTCGCAGGTGAGCTTTGGGTCCGGTTCGGCCCGGGCGTGACTTTCTATGCCGGCGCGATATTCGCTCTCGCCGCTGTGCTGATGCTCGCCCTGCGAAGCAGGCGCTCACCTGCGCGTTGACACAATGGCGGTCCGCGCTCCGCCGCTTGCGATTCGATGATGACCTCTGGCGGTAACTGTCGTAAAATCGGTGCTGGCATTGCAGCCGTCTCGCCGCAGAATCCCCCCGCTCATATAGGTTGCGACAGTGATTGAAGTCAACGTTAACGGCGCCGCCCAGCGCTTCGAGTCCGACACCGATGTCGCCGCCCTGCTCGAGCGCCTGCAGCTCGCGGGCAAGCGCGTTGCGGTCGAACGCAACGGCGAGATCGTGCCGCGCAGCCGTTTCGCGCAGACGGCGCTCGCCAATGGCGACCGGCTCGAGATCGTGGTCGCGGTAGGAGGCGGCTGAGCATGGCCCGGAATCATCGATTCATCGCCAACATAGTAAATTTTCCGTCTCCTGCGACGCGCGCGTGAGCGTCGCTGAACCTGTATAGGCATCCCATGGACTCTCTGACTATTGCGGGCAAGCCCTATGGCTCGCGCCTGCTCATCGGCACCGGCAAGTACAAGGACTTCGACGAAACCCGCCGCGCGGTGGAGGCGAGCGGCGCCGAGATCGTCACCGTCGCGATCCGTCGAACCAACATCGGTCAGAACGCGGGCGAGCCTTCGCTCCTCGATGCTTTGCCGCCGTCGAAATACACGTACCTGCCCAACACCGCCGGCTGCTACACGGCGGATGAGGCGGTGCGCACGCTGCGCCTCGCGCGCGAACTCCTCGACGGCCACGAACTGGTGAAGCTGGAAGTGCTGGGCGATGCGAAGAGCCTGTTTCCGAACATGATGGAAACGCTCAAGGCGGCCGAAACCCTGGTACGGGACGGCTTCAAGGTGATGGTGTACTGCAGCGACGACCCGATTCTCGCGAAGCGTCTGGAGGAAATCGGCTGCGTTGCGGTGATGCCGCTCGCCTCGCTCATCGGCTCGGGCATGGGCATACTCAATCCCTGGAACCTGCAGCTGATCCTGGAAAATGCCAAGGTGCCGGTGATCGTCGATGCCGGCGTGGGTACCGCTTCCGATGCCGCGATCGCGATGGAACTCGGCTGCGACGGCGTGCTCATGAACACTGCGGTGGCCGCAGCGAAGAATCCGATACTCATGGCGCAGGCGATGAAAAAGGCGATCGAAGCCGGACGCGAGGCCTATCTGGCCGGGCGCATGCCGAAGAAACTGTACGCCGCCGCGCCGAGTTCGCCCGCCACAGGCATCATCGGCAAGGCTGCCTAAGGGCCGGCCCGGCTCTTAACGGGCAGCGGGCCCCATCCGATGCCCTCATCTCCCCATCCGCCGATACGCAGCTTCGTGCTGCGCCAGGGCCGTGTGTCCAACGCGCAGCGGCGCGCGGTCGACACCTTATTGTCCGTTTACGGCATTGCCTACGCGCCGGGCGCGCTCGCCTTCGAACAGGTATTCGGCCGGCGCGCGCCGACGATCCTCGAGATCGGCTTCGGCATGGGCGAGACTACCGCGCAAATCGCGCAGGCGCACCCGGAGAACGATTACCTCGGCATCGAGGTGCACACGCCGGGCGTGGGCAGCCTGCTCAAGCTCATCGCAGAAGGTCGTCTGACCAATCTGCGCCTGATCCAGCACGATGCAGTCGAAGTGCTGGAGCACATGGTCGCGCCGGCGACGCTCGCCGGCGCGCATATTTTCTTTCCCGACCCCTGGCCGAAAAAACGCCACCATAAGCGCCGCTTGATCCAGCCCGCATTCGTCGCGCTGCTCGCCTCGCGCCTCGCGCCGGGCGCCTACGTTCATGCCGCCACGGACTGGCAGGAATACGCCGAACAGATCCTAGCTGTGTTTGGTGCCGAGCCTGCGCTCGCCAATATCGCAGCGGATTTCGCGCCGCGGCCGGACTACCGGCCGCTGACCAAGTTCGAAAGCCGCGGCCTGAAGCTCGGCCACGGCGTGTGGGACGTCATTTTTCGCAAGACCTAGAAGTCACGCATATCCGAGTTGGGCCACCGATCCGGCTCATCGAGATGGCTGATCGGTAGAGACCTGTGCGGTCACCGTCACCAATATATTCGGAATCGCGGAAACGCAACGGCCAAAAGGCCTCGTCCGAATGGACGATTCGCCAATCACCAATCAGATGTTACACAATGTTACGGGTATCCCTCGTAGGCAGGTGATTCCGGTTACACGCTGTTACAAATTTCTTTGGTAAGGGGGCCATCCTCACTATTGCTTGCCGTGATAATGAGACGACGGAGCAGAAAACATGGACTGACCGGACCACGGTGATTTCAAGGACGAGATTGTCAACGCAATTGCAGCACCAATCTGCGGAGGACAAAACCATGAATCCAGCAAATGCGGGGCCCGATCACAACCGCCTGGTTGCGTTTGTCCATATTCCCAAGACTGCGGGTACCACGCTTAATTCGATACTTGCCCACGAATATTCCCCTGACGAGACTTATGAAATCATGATGCGGGGAATGTCTTTGAGTGTGCCCAAGCCGATGATCATGCCCAGGCCTGTGATCTCGTTTTCAAAACTCCGCCGTTTGAAGTCGGCGATCAAGCACCGGCAGACCCTGCGCCTGATTCGTGGCCATTTCGATCTGTCACTGAGCAAGCTGCTGCCGCCCGATACCCGATTCTTTACGCTGTTGCGCGACCCGGTCGAGCGCGCGATTTCCCACTATTACCATTACCGCAGGCGAACCATCGACCCGATACATCCGCTGGCAATGCGGTCCACCCTGTCGGAATGGGTCAGCAGCTGCGGTCTGGTCGAAATGGATAATGGGCAAACGCGTCGTTTGGCCGGTGAAATAAACCTGCCCTGGGGCCGGGTAACACGGCACATGCTGGACCGCGCCAAATCCAATCTTGTCAGCAATTTTGCCGTTGTCGGACTTACCGAACGATTTGAGGAATCGCTGATTCTTCTTCATCGGGCATTCAATTGGCCGCTTTACCGTATCACGGCGGAAAATGTCGGCAAGGACCGCCCGCAGCGAACCGAGGTGAGCGAGGAAGCACTGCAAGCGATAGAAAATTGCAACCACTTCGATCTGGATTTGTATCAGTTCGCCTCCGTGCTCTTCGAACAAGCCATAAGCCAAATCGACATGGCGGGCGAACTGCGCCGGCTGAGAGCCGCATCTGGCAATGTCGAATCCGATGGATTGACACCGAACTAGCTTCGCCTCCTATAAGGTCTGAAATCCGCATCGACGATCTCGATCATCTCGATCCTCCTTGAGGGGGATCCGAAGAGATGACGAATTGCGGATACTCGAAATTACACACCGAGCTTCGATGCGAGATCGATGAAATCAGCGGCGTTGACGTCGAAATCCTTCTCCGGCTTCAGGTCCTTCTTCGCCGGATCGCCGAACTCGAGCGGCCGTTGCACGAAGGCGGCGCGCAGGCCCGCCGCCTGCGCCGCGCGCAGGTCGTCCTTGTGCGCTGCCACCATCATCACCTCGTGGGGTGCCAAGCCGAGCATGGCTGCCGCCCCCAGATAGGCTGCGGCATCGGGTTTGTAATGATGGAACAGTTCGGCCGAGAGCACGCAATCCCAGGGCAGGCCCGCGTGCTTCGCCATGTTGGTGAGCAGGCTGACATTGCCGTTCGACAGGGTGGTGATGAGGTAACGCTTCTTCAGGCGCTTCAGGCCGCGTCGCGCTTCGGGCCAGGGCGCAAGGCGGTGCCAGGCGCGGTTGAGATGATCTTTCTGCGCCTCGCTTAAGCCACCGAGGCCGGATTCATCCAGGATGCGCTCGAGGATGCGCCGGTGCAGGCCGTCGATATTGGTCCAGGGCAGCCTGCCCGAGCGCACATCGTCCATCGCCGGCCGGTAACCGGCGCGCCAGGCATCGGCGAACGCCGCCCAATCGGCGCGCACGCCTAATTCATTTCCGAGCCTGCGCCCTTCGCGGGTGATGCTCCCGCGCCAGTCGACCACGGTGCCGAAAACGTCGAAGGTCAGCGCTTTTACGTGCTGCAGCGCCGGTGTCAGTCGTTTTACCAAAATGTCTCCTTAGGCCGCATAGGGCATCGCCTCCAGAAAGGGCGGCAGCGGCGAATCCAGCGTGGAACAGATCGCGCGCAGCAGTTCCGCATCGGTCAGGGACAGCTTGCCGTCGGCGAGCGCGCATTGTACCAATGCTTTCACCAGCCGCGGCTTTTGCATCGGCGCGAGCTGATTGAGGCGCGCGAGTGCCGCTTTCACGTCGACGAGGCGGATGGCGGGTGCATCGAGCAGCGCGAGCGGGATGCCGAGTTCCTTCACGCCTTGGTCGAACGAGGCGGCGGCCCCGCCCGTGGTCGCATGCGCAATCAGGGACAAGACCAGCCGGGCGTCTTCGGCGAGCGGCTCCAGCGCGCGGTAGCTCACCGGCACGGCGTGACCGGCACGCTCGCCCAGCGCGGCTTCCAGCATCGTTGCCACGACGAATTCCTCCAGCGTGACGCGCTGGTCGGCATCGATCAGCTGCTCCAGCAGAGCGAGGAACGCCGCACGTTCGGCCGGTACCAGGCTCTTCAGCGTCGGTGCGGCGAGCGCCATCAGCGGCAAGCGCGCGACCTTGCCCAGAGCCTGCACCTCGGCGGCGATCCTGGCCACCATCTCGGCATTTTCACCGCCCGCGCGCAGCAACGCGGCTTGCGTCTGGCGCACCGGCCCGTCCAGAGCACACACCAGTCCGAGCATCGCCTGTTTCGCGCCATCGACGCTGCGCGTGAGCTCGCGCACCGATTGCGGTAGTCCATCCAGCAGGGAAACTGCGTAATCGACATGCCGGGTGGAAACGTCGCCCACCGCGGCGATCACCGCGGCGGCGCCGGTAGTCACTATTGTCTGCGCGTCGGCCACGGTGCTGCGGCGCGCGTCCGCGCTGCGGCCGAATTCATTGCCGCCCGCAAAACCACTGACCGCCGCGCTTGCGGGCGGCGCAGTTGCGGCGGCGGGCGCCGATCGCGCTACGATGTCGTCGATCGCCATCGGGCGGCCGTAGATGCGCTCCAGCCGCGCCGGCACGCTCGGGTGCGTGGCCATCAGATCGCCAAAGCCCGCAGCGACTGCCTCGCCGAAAAACATATGGCTTGCCTGTGCCGCGCGCGGATGGCCGATGCGCGATCCGGCCCGGCCGATTTTTGCCAGCGCCCCGCCGATGCCGTCGGGGTTGCGGGTGAACTGCACCGAGGAGGCATCGGCCAGGAACTCGCGCTGGCGCGACACGCTCGCCTGGATCAATCGTCCGAAAAAAACGCCGATGTAGCCGACTGCGATCAGGCCGAATCCGAGCAGAACGAAGGACGAGCCCTTGCTGTCGCGGCGCGAGGAGGTGTTGGCGAGCATGAGTCCGAGCGTAGTTAGCAGCAGGATCCCGCCGAGCACGCCCATCAGGCGCAGGTTGAGGCGCATGTCGCCGTTCAGGACGTGGCTGAACTCATGGCCGATTACTCCCTGCAGTTCGTCGCGGTTCAGATGCTCCAGCGTGCCGCGTGTGACGACGACGGCCGCCTGGTCTGGCGAGTAGCCCGCCGCGAAAGCATTGATTGCCTGCTCGTCGTCCATTACGAAAACCTGCGGCACGGCGATTCCCGAGGCGATCGCCATCTCCTCGACCACGTCGAGCAGCCTGCGCTCGGCCGGGTCGCCGCTTTGCGCGGCAATCTGGCGCGCTCCCATCATGCGCGCCAGCGCCGCGCCTCCCCCGGCGAGGCCCGCGATCTGCGCCAGGCTGCCGCCCGCGATCAGTGCCAGGGTGGCGAGCGTCACGATCGCGTAAAAAGACGCGGGCGCATTGAGGCGCGCGCCGCCGCTCGCGGTATTGACGGATATGCCGACGAACGCCAGTGCCGCCACGAAATTCACGGCAACGACGATCGCCACCACCGCCAGCAGGAACAGCACGACCAGGCGCATGGTATGGCGGCGCGCCGCATCCTGCTGCTCAAAGAAATTCATCGCGCTCTGGCCGCCCGCTCCCGCTGCGGCAGCCTAACTGAACGATACTTTGGGTGCTTTGCGCTCCTCCGCCGATTCGGTCGCCTGCAGCAATTCCGCGGCCTTGAACTGGAACGTGCCGGCGACGATATTGTCGGGGAAAGACTCGATGCGGGTGTTGTAGCTCATCACCGCATCGTTGAACGCCTGGCGCGCGAACGCGATCTTGTTCTCGGTGCTGGTGAGTTCCTCCGACAGCTGCATCATGTTTTGATTGGCCTTGAGATCCGGATAGGCTTCAGACAGGGCGAACAGGCGTCCCAGCGCGCCGGAGAGTCCGGCCTCCGCCGCAGCGAGGCCCTGGATGGCCGCGCCATCTGCCGGGTTGGCCGCGGCGCGCTGGTTGGCGCCGACGGCGGTGTTGCGCGCCGCGGTCACGCCTTCCAGGGTCTGGCGTTCGTGCGCCATATAGCCCTTGGCCGTCTCCACCAGGTTGGGGATCAGGTCGTAGCGGCGCTTCAATTGGACGTCGATTTGCGCGAACGCATTCTTGAACCGGTTCCTGAACGTGACCAGCGCGTTGTAAATCGACACGGCCCAGATGAAGGGCGCGGCGAGAATGACGAGAAAAATGATCAGCCCGGTCCAGTTCATATCGTTCTCCCTTTAGGCTGGCCTGCCCGGCGGCAGGAACAGTTGCAGCAGATCGTTCAGAAACCGCTGTCCGCGCTTCGTCGGTGCAATGCGCAGATGGTCACGCGTTATCAGACCACGCTGCGCGGCTTCCTGCAAGGGCCGCTCCACGGCGGAGATTGGCAGGCCGGTGCGCTCGGCGAACAGCGCCGTCTCGAATCCCGCGATCAGACGCAGCGCGTTCATCATGAATTCGAAACCCCGGTCCTCGGGCGAAACCGCATGCTCTTCCTGTACGGCCGAGCCGGCTGCCGCCTTTTGCAGGTATTCCCGCGGCTGCTTGTAGCGCATCTGGCGCAGTATTCGATGCGGAGACGAAAGCTTGGAATGCGCACCGGCGCCTATGCCGAGGTAGTCGCCGAAGCGCCAGTAATTGAGGTTGTGCCGGCACTCGCGGCCCGCTTGGGCGAAGGCCGAGGTCTCGTAGTTGCGGTAAGCAGCGCGCGCGAGCCGCTCATCGATCATGTCCTGCATGTCCGCGGCGAGTTCCGAGTCCGGCAGCGGCGGCGGATGGCGGTGAAACAGGGTGTTGGGTTCCAGCGTGAGGTGATAGGCCGACAGGTGGGTGGTGCCGAAGCGCAGCGCCGTATCGATGTCCTCCTCAGCCTGCCGCAGGGTCTGCTGCGGCAGGGCGTACATCAGGTCGAGGTTGATATTGTCGAAATGCGCCTGCGCCATGCCGATCGCGCGGCGCGCCTCGTCGCCGTCGTGGATGCGGCCCAGCGCCTGCAGGTGGGCGGGATTGAAGCTCTGGATGCCGATCGACAGGCGGTTGACGCCGCAAGCGCGGTAGTCGCGGAACTTGGCCGATTCGAACGTCCCCGGATTGGCTTCCAGCGTGATTTCCGCATCGGCGGCGAGATTGAGCCGGGCGCGGAACGCCGCCAGCAGTTCCTCGATCGCGCGGGCGGAGAACAGGCTCGGCGTGCCGCCGCCGAAAAATATCGAATACACGCGCCGGCCCCAGATCTGCGGCAGGGCGAGTTCCAGGTCGGTGATCAGCGCGCGTACGTAATCCTGTTCCGGCGCCTCGCCCCGAACCTCGTGCGAATTGAAGTCGCAGTAGGGGCATTTCCTGACGCACCAGGGGATATGCACGTAGAGCGCCAGCGGCGGCAGCGTTTTCAGGCTTGCGCCGCCCGGAGGCGAAGCGACGCTTATGCTCTCGACGGCCATTGATTAGGGAAAGCTGCGCAATTTTTCCACCAACTGGCGCAGCGCCCGGCCGCGGTGCGACAAGCGGTTCTTGGTCTCGGAATCGAGCTCTGCCGCGGTCTTGCCCAGCTCGGGCAGATAGAAATGCGGATCGTAGCCGAAGCCGTTGCGGCCGCGCGCTTCGGCCCTGATTTCGCCCCACCAGTAGCCTTCGCCTATCAGCGGCTGCGGATCGGCGGCATGGTGCACCAGTACCATGGCGCAATAATAGTAGGCGCGCTGGTCGGAGAAGGCGGTGAGCGCGGCCACGAGCTTGGCGTTGTTGCGCGCGTCGCGCTCCTCCCGGCTAGTCGAATCGCCGGCATAGCGCGCGGAATGCACGCCGGGCTCGCCGCCGAGCGCGAGCGCGCACACCCCGGAATCGTCCGCCAGCGCCGGCAGGCCCGAGCGTTCAGCCACGTGGCGCGCTTTCGCCAGCGCATTCTCGATGAAAGTGAGATGCGGCTCCTCCGCATCGGCGATGCCCAGTCCGGCCTGGGTCAGCACCTCGCAGCCCAGCGGCTCGAGCATGGCCCGGATTTCGCGCAGCTTGCCGGCGTTGCTGCTGGCGATGACGAGTTTTTTCATGAGCGCATTCTACCGCGGCTGCGCCGCCGCGCCGGAAGCGCGCGTTCAGTCGTTGGGCGCAAAGGCGGCTATCGCGCGCACCGCACTGCGCCCGCTGCTCCAACAGGTCAAGCGGCGAAAAATTCCTTGAACGCGGCAATGATCCGGTCCACATCCGTCCGGGAAACATCCAGGTGGAGCACGATGCGCATGTGCGGGTCGACTTGAGCGAGTATGCCCCTGCGTCCGAGCGCATTCTCCAGCGAGAGACACTGCTCGGCCTCTATGTCCGCGAAGACCATGTTGGTCTCGGGCGCGGTCACCTTGAGTTGCGCAATGTCCGACAAACCTCGCGCGAGTCGCGCGGCGTTTTCATGGTCGTCGGCCAGCCGCGCGATGTTGTGCTCGAGCGCGTACAGGCCCGCCGCCGCGAGTATGCCGGCCTGGCGCATGCCGCCGCCCAGCATCTTGCGCCAGCGCAGCGCCTGCCGGATGAACGCACGGCTGCCGCACAGCACCGAGCCGACCGGCGCGCCCAGACCCTTGGACAGGCAGACGGAGACGCTGTCGAAGCCTTTCGCCGCCTCGCGCGGACTGATGCCGAGCTTCACGGCCGCATTGCAAATGCGCGCGCCGTCCAGGTGGGTGGCGAGGCCGCGCCGGTGCGCGAGCCCGGTCGCCGCCTCCATGTAGGCGGGCCGGAGCACGCGCCCGCCGAAGGTGTTCTCCAGCGCGAGCAGGCGGCTGCGCGCGAAGTGGAAATCGTCCGGCTTGATCGCGCGCTCGATGTCGGCGAGCGCGAGGCTGCCGTCGGCCTGGTGGGCGATCGGCTGCGGCTGAATGCTGCCGAGCACGGCGCCGCCGCCGGCCTCGTACTTGTAGGTATGCGCGTCCTGGCCGACGAGGTATTCGTCGCCGCGCTGGCAGTGCGCGAGCAGCGCAATCAGGTTGCTCTGCGTGCCCGAGGGCGCGAACAGCGCCGCCTCGTGGCCGAACAGCTCGGCCGCGCGCTCCTGCAGGCGATTGACCGTCGGGTCGTCGCCGTAGACGTCGTCGCCGACCTCGGCCGCGGCCATGGCGGCGCGCATCGCGGCACTCGGGCGCGTGACGGTGTCGCTCCTCACATCGATCAGCTTGCCGGTCTTATCGTTCCTCACGGTCCCCAGCCATTTCGCATCAGCCCGCTACCAGGCAATCCACGGCCTTCTGCACGCCGTCGCGGCCGAAGGGGATGCCCTGCACCAGCATCGCGGCCTCGACGCCCGCCAGGCAGCCGAGAACCATCGCGGCATTGACGTCGCCGAGGTGTCCGATGCGGAAGGCGCGCCCGGTCTGCGGGCCGAGGCCGCCGGCGAACGCGACCTGGAAACGCTCGCGCGCGACGCTGCGCAGCGCTTCGACATCGATGCCGGGACGCACGTCGATGGTGGTGACCGAGACCGAACGCGCCTCGGGCACGCGGCAGTGCAGGGATACCGCCCCTGCCTGCGACCAGCATTCGACCGCTGCCTGCACCGCGCGCGCGAGCAAGGCGTGGCGCGCATGCACCGCCGCCAGGCCCTCGCGCTCGAGCAGCGCGAGCGCGGCCTCGAGCCCAAACAAAAGGTTTTGCGGCGCGGTGCCGCAGAACTTCCGGTAACTGTAATCGGCCTTGCGCCGTCCCCAGTCCCAGTAATAGCGCGACGTGGAATTGCTCGCCGCAATCTCGCCTGCGCGTGCGTCGATTGCGACCAGGCTCAGGCCCGGTGGACACATCAGCCCTTTTTGCGAAGCGCCTACTGCGACGTTGACGCCGAGCGCATCCATCGCGAACGGCGCGGCCGCAAGCGACGCGACGACGTCGGCCACGAACAGCGCCGGGTGGCCGGCGGCATCGATCGCCGCGCGCATCGCCTTCAGGTCGCAGGTAGCGCTGCTCGCGGTATCGGTATGCACGGCGAACACCGCGACGATCTCGCGCTTATTGTCGGCGCGCAGCGCCTGTTCGACGTCGTTCGGGTCGATCGGAAAGCCCTCGCGGTAAGGTGTGCTGATCACGCGTCGCCCGGTCGCCTTGGCCTGAAGGGCCCACTGCTCGGAGAAATGTCCGCTGCCCGGAATCAGCACCGCCTGCCCGGGCGCGAGCAGGTTTTCGATGGTCGCCTCCCACGCGCCGTGGCCGTTGGCGATGTACATGAAGACGTCGGCGCGATCGGTTTGCAGCACGCGTCGCAGGCCGGTCTCGCAGGCGGCGATAATCTGCTCGAGCCGCGGGTCGCCGTGGTCCATCGGCTGGCGGTGCATGGCGTTGAGCACCTCGGCGGGAATATGCGTAGGACCCGGGGAGTGCAGGAAGCGGTCGCCGGGGATACGCTCAGGGCTGTTGCCGTTCATTTAATTCTTGACTATGTTTTGCAAAAGCGGCAATTTAGCACGCAACCGGTTCAGCCGCGCTGAAGTCGCGATTGTTGCGTTCGTGACCAATGTCAAAGGCGGCGCCGGGAGGCGGCGTAGGGTCGAAGCTGAAGGTAGAATGAGAAGGCGTGCGCAACTCGCCGCATCCGATTGGAAGAAGGGGACACGTTTGGACATCGCAGCGATAGAACAAGCCTACCGGCGCTACGCGCGCTTTAACTTTTACTATGTCTGCTTCGGGGCCGTGTTTCAGCCCGGGCGCAGGGCGATAGTCGACAGAATGGAGTGTGCACCGGGGGAACGGATTCTGGAAGTGGGCGTGGGTACCGGGCTTTCCCTGCCGCTGTATCCGCAGGACGTGAGTGTCGTCGGCATCGATATTTCGCGCGATATGCTCGATCAGGCCCGCGATCGCCTAACGCGAAGCAGGCGCGAAAACGCGGCTCAGCTGATGGTCATGGACGCGGAGAACATGGCGTTCGAGGACGACAGCTTCGACAAAGTGGTCGCCATGTATGTCGCTTCCGTGGTTCCAAATCCGGCGCGCCTGGTCGACGAGATGCGCAGGGTGTGCAAGCCCGACGGGCAGATTTTCATAGTGAACCACTTTCACAGCCGCAATCCCATCCTCAGGCGCGTCGAACGCCTGCTTGCGCCGCTGTCGAAGCAACTCGGATTTCGCCCGGATTTTTCGCTCGACCGGTTTCTCGGTCAAACCGGCCTGGACGCCATGAACATATGCCCGGTAAATCTTTTTGATTTTTCGACCATGGTCGAGGCCAGAAACAACAAGCAAGGCGTGGCCGAAATTCCGGAACCGGCGTTTGCGCCATCATGAAGAGCACGCGTGCGATGACCGTCTAGCGGCGTAGAAGAACGCGCGCCGGAATGCACGAGTCTGCGGCGCGCCCAAGTTGCACCGCAGCGCGCAGGCGTGCGAAGATGTTCCCGGCAACGGTGTGTTACGAATCCGAGGTGTCAGCATGAGCCAAGAGCGAACCCAGGCGTACGCTGCTAAAGCGGCAGGCGCAGGTGCCGATCGTCAAACGCGCGAAAGCGGGTCGCGACCGGCCTTGATCAGCAAGGTTTTCTCCGCGGAAAAGCTGCTGCTCGTGCGGATGATGGAGTCCCTCGGCAATCCACCCCTGGATCTGGTGTTGTGGGATGGGCAGGAAATCGCGAGCCTGGGGAAACCTGCGCTAGCGCGAGTGCTGATTCGCGACCGCGGCGCATTGCTGAAACTGATAGCCAACCCCGAGCTCGGTTTCGGCGAAATGTACACCGCGGAGCGCATCGAGGTGCAGGGAAATCTGGTGGATTGCCTCGAAACGATCTATCGAGCGCTGCCGCGCACCGAGCAGGGCCGGATCGGGCAGAAGCTGTTGGCGCCGTTCAACTCTTCCCTGCGCAACACGCTGCCGCGGGCGCGGCGCAATATCCACCATCATTACGACATAGGCAACGATTTCTACAGGCTTTGGCTCGACCGCGACATGGTGTACACCTGCGCCTATTTTCCCGACCCGGCGATGGGCTTGGAGCAGGCGCAGGCGGCGAAGCTCGACTATGTGTGCCGCAAATTGCGCCTCGCGCCCGGCGAAACGGTGATCGAGACCGGCTGTGGCTGGGGCGCCCTGGCGCTGCACATGGCCCGGCACTACGGCGCAACGGTTAAAGCCTACAACATATCCAAAGAGCAGATTGCTTACGCGCGGGAGCGCGCACGCGCCGAGGGCCTGGACGCTCAGGTGCAGTTCATCGAGGACGACTACCGCAACGCCGACGGCGAATTCGACGCCTTCGTGTCGGTCGGCATGCTCGAGCACGTCGGGGTGGACCAGTACCAGATCCTGGGGGCGCTTATAGACCGCTGCCTCAAGCACACCGGCCGCGGGCTCATCCATTCCATCGGCCGCGATCATCCCAGTCCGATCACCCCATGGATCGAGCGCAATATATTTCCCGGCGCCTGTCCGCCGAGCCTGTCGCAAATGATGCAGATCTTCGAGCCGTTCGGTTTCTCCGTCCTCGATGTCGAGAACCTGCGGCTGCATTACGCCAAGACGCTGGAGCACTGGCTCGCACGCTACGAGGCCAATGCCGAGCGCGTCGCGCAAATGTTCGACCCTGGGTTCGTGCGCGCCTGGCGCCTGTACCTGGCCGGCTCCCTCGCCGCGTTCCGGTCCGGCGACATGCAGCTATTTCAGGTGAGTTTCACCCGCTCCGGCCAGAACCGGATTCCGTGGACCAGGCAATACCTTTACTCCAGCTGAATCCAGCCGGTGGAAACCTGTGACGCGCTGATCGTCGGCGGCGGCCCCGCGGGCTCGTCCTGCGCGTGGAAGCTGCGCCAGCACGGCATGGCGGTGATGGTGCTGGACAAGGCGCTGTTCCCGCGCGATAAGGTATGCGCCGGCTGGATCACCCCGGCGGTGGTGCAGGCGCTGCAACTCGATACCGAAGCGTATGCCAGGGAGCACGTGCTACAGCCGATAACGGCGTTCCGCACCGGTCTGATCCATGGCGCTGAAGTCGAGACGCGCTATCGGCGCACCGTTAGTTTCGGCATACGGCGCTGCGAGTTCGACGCCTATCTGCTGCAGCGCGCGGGTGCGCGCACGCGGCTCGGCGAATCGCTGAAATCGCTGGAGAGACGCGGCGGACACTGGCTGGTCAACGACGCCATCACCACCCCCTTGATCATCGGCGCGGGCGGGCATTTCTGCCCGGTGGCCCGTTTCCTGGGGGCGAAGCTCGGCGCCAGCGAGCCCGCAGTGACGGCGAAAGAAATCGAATTCGAGATGAATCCGCAACAACTCGCCGAGTGCCGAGTCCGCGCGGATACGCCTGAACTCTACTTCTGCCGCGATCTCAAGGGATATGGCTGGTGCTTTCGCAAAGGCGATTACCTCAATATCGGGCTCGGCCGGGAAGGGAACCAGGGTCTGGCGGAACAACTCGGGGATTTTTGCGGTTTCCTCAGACAACGCGGCAGAATCCCGGGGAACGTCCCCGGCAAATTCCACGGCCATGCCTATCTCCAGTACGGGCATTCGCGGCGCAAACTGTTGGATGACGGCGTGCTGCTGGTCGGCGATGCAGCCGGGCTGGCCTACCCGGAAAGCGGCGAAGGCATACGCCCGGCGATCGAGTCCGGACTGATCGCTGCCGCCGCCGTTGTGGAAGCCGGGGAAGATTACCGGCGTCAGCGGCTGCAGGCTTACGCGAACCGGCTACGCGCGCGTTTCGGGCCCGAGGTGGCCCCGACCGGGGACAGGATTCCCGGGTTTCTGCGTAATGCGCTTGCCCGGGCGCTATTGGGCAGCGGCTGGTTTACCCGGCGCGTCGTGCTGGATCGCTGGTTTTTGCACGCGCACCAGGCGGGGCTGACATAAGTCGGCATCCACCGGCGCTAAGCGGGCGCGCCGCGGAAAAGAATTACTTTAAGCACGCATTGCCGGCATTCATTCCGCGGCGGGGTCGAGTTCCCCCAGCGCCTGTTCGAGCAATTCCCGCGCCTTTTTCCAGTTCGGGTGAATTCTGTCGGTCGGGACATGTTTGTGCGCGATGAACGAGACGTTGGCCTCGATCGCTTGCAGCAAGGCGATCTGCGCCAGTTGCGCCGCGAAAAGCTGCTGGAATTGTTTGTCGGTCATGTGTTTCCCCGGATGGTGTTGAACCGCATCGCCTGCCTGTTTTCAATATAGACAATCGTTCCGGTATGGGACAGCGGGAAGCGGCGCTGTCTAGATTAGCTGTAGCGCTTCTTTCTGCTTCGCGATCAGCTGCACGATTCCGTTTTGCGCCAGCACCAGCAGCGCATCCATTTCCTGGCGCGAAAATGGCGCACCCTCGGCGGTTCCCTGAACCTCGACAAAGCCGCCTCCACCCGTCATGACGACGTTCATGTCCGTATCGCAGGCCGAGTCCTCCGCGTAATCGAGGTCGAGTACTGCCGTGCCCTGATACACTCCGACGGAAACCGCGGCGACGAAATCGCGCAGTGGCGTGCTCGCGATCAGGCCGCGCCGCAGCAGCAGAGTGATCGCGTCGTGCGCTGCCACGAAAGCGCCGGTGATGCTGGCGGTGCGCGTGCCGCCGTCGGCCTGGAGCACGTCGCAGTCGATTTGGATAGTGCGCTCTCCCAGCAGCGACAGGTTGGCCACAGCGCGCAGGCTGCGGCCGATCAGGCGCTGGATCTCCTGCGTTCGGCCCGACTGCTTGCCGCGCGCCGCTTCGCGCTCGGTGCGGGTATTGGTCGCGCGCGGCAGCATGCCGTACTCGGCGGTGAGCCAGCCGCGGCCCTGTCCCCGGAGAAATCCCGGCACTTTCTCTTCCACGCTGGCGGTGCATAGCACCTTGGTATCGCCGAACTCGACCAGCACGGATCCCTCGGCGTGTTTGGTGAATCTGCGCGTAATGCAAACCTTGCGCAGCTGGTCGAACTTGCGGTTGCTAGGTCTTGTCATTTGTCTGCCCTTCTATTGCGCTTCGAATCCGGGCGATGGCGTGTTCGATTTCGTCATCGGAGAGATAATCGTCGTGCGATTCGGCCGCGCCCGGCTGCCGCGGCAGCACGGTGACCGGGTCCAGCGGCTGCCGCCGTGCCCGAACTTCCTCCGGCCGCGCGGCCGGGAAATGTTTTTCCCAGGTCACTGCGACCGCCGACAGGTTGTCGCATTCGCGGCCGGCGCGGCGCTCCGCCTCGTCCAGCAGATCGGGAAGCGCCTGCATGATGCCCATTTTAAGCACTGCGCTGCTGATTATTCTCCCTGATAGGGAGCCCCATAGCCCGTCGGAGCACAGAACCAGGGTGTCGCCGGCGTCGAGCGGCGTCGCCTCGGACAAGTCCACCCGCGGCGGCCGCAGCGATCCGAGGCAGTTGAAAATCCGGTTGCGCTCGGGGTGTGTGGCGACGGCCTCCTCGCGTACGCGCCCGCGATCGACCAGCTGCTGCACCATGGAATGATCCTTGGTCTGCGCCAGGATGGTGCCGTTGCGTATATGGTACAGGCGCGAGTCGCCAGCGTGTCCCCAGTACGCGGCGTCGTCCTGGACTACGCAGGCGACGCAGGTGGTGCGCGGTGTCTCGGCCAGCCCGCCCTCGCCGGCGCTGCGGATAATCGCACGGTGGGCTCCGCTGAGCGCCTGGCCCAGGAATGACCGGGGATCGGACAAGCTCGGCTTGGCCTCGCGCCGAAATGCTTGCGTGATGAACCGCACCGCGATCTCGGCGGCCATTTCGCCGTGCAGGTGCCCGCCCATGCCGTCAGCGACCAGCATCAGCAGCGTGGTGCGGCTGTCGCAATAGGCGATGCGGTCCTGGTTCGACCTGCGCGCGCCGCGCCTACTCTCCTGATAGATGGAGAATTGCATCGCCCGGTTCACCGCTCCCCGCGCCGGTTGGCGAGCTTGCGCACCAGCGCGCCGTCGTTGCGGATGTAGAGGTTGGCCGGTTTAATGTCCAGGTGCAGCAGCTTGTTGCTGTGCACTTCGCGCAGCCGGTTCAGCAGCAGGGTGATGACGCGCCGGATGAAGTCCTCACCGATGCCGCCGCGGGAGAGCACCTTGCGGATGCGGTAGTTCTGCAGCTGACACCCGTCGGCGAGCGGCTGGTTGGCTTGCGTGGGCATTGCGCGGGTGCGGGCTCTGCTATGATGA
>VFSW01004382.1_pt1 | contig 21085 bp, 15 predicted proteins | sample 5358111 | NCBI WGS metagenome assembly VFSW01 (sample SAMN11554181, study PRJNA540505) | mine drainage metagenome | isolation source: sediment from site ElyBrook_90M | place: USA: Ely Copper Mine, Vershire, VT | collected 2017
CGGGTATCGCGCGCTCGTACAATCAAAGTGAGAGGGGCATCATGGCAATCAACATCAACCCGAAGAACAAAGGCAAGTACACCGCCCGAGCGAAGGCGCACGGCAACACCGTTCAAGAGCAGGCCAAGAAGGATCTAAGCCCCAATTCTAAAGCCAGCCCGACGGTGAAGCGAGAGGCGAACTTCGCTCGTAACGCAAAGCAGTGGAAGAAGTAACCCATCGCCGCCCCTCCTAAACGACGCGGCTCCATCGCCGAGAGCCAGAAGCGGGCCTACTGGAAGTATCGCAGGCAGGGGGACAGTCAGCGAATCGCGGCACAGAAGGCCAACTTCTCCGACGCCACCGCCGAACGGCTAGAACGCGCCTCTCGGGTAAAGCACGAGTGGACCCCCTCGAAGGAGGTCGGGAACATCGGTCAAGCCCGTCCGGGACTTCGCCAGCAACTCTTGGACGAAGCGGAACTCCCCGGCCCGATTCCCTTCGACAAGCTGAAACCCGAAGCCCGAGACGCGCTGGAGGACTTCGACTACTTCCGCCGTCGTTACTTCGGGCGAATCTCCGCGCCGTGGCAACTGGAGTTCATCGACGACCTGACGAGACTGCTCGCCACTGACGATAGGGAGTTCCTGGATGTCAACGTCGCGCCGGGTGCCGGGAAAACGGCGATGCTCTCGGACTTCAAATCATGGCTCATCTGCAAGGACCGTTCGGTAAGGATTCTCACGGGCTCGGCCACGCAGTCTCTGGCCCGCAGGTCACTCAAAAGAACGATGCGGTCGCTGGAACGAACCATCCCTCTGAAGGGCGACCCGAAACTGATGGCGTTGGGGCTTGCGTTGGACGCAGAAGCCACGCTCCCCATCGACTTCGGACGGTTCAAGCCCATCGACCGGGACCTGTGGAACCAAGACGCGCTGATCGTCATGCAGCACGAGGGCATGGGGGCCATCGAGGACAAGGAAGCCACCCTCAGCGCCTACGGCATCGACACGGAGTTCACCGGAGGCCGGTTCAACTACGTGGAGTGGGACGACTTGGTATCCCCCAAGGAGGTCAGTTCGGTCACCTACCGCGAGAACTTAGAGACAATCTTCGTCCAGACCTGCGAACCTCGCGTGGAACCCGAAGGTCTGCTGGTCCTCTGTGGTCAGAGGCTGAGGAGCGACGACCTGCACCGATTCGTCTTGGACTTCGTGCAGCCCGCGGACGAGGACGATGACGACGAGGAAGAAGAAGTAGTCCTCGAGGCCAACGAGGACCGCTCGAACATGAAGTACAAGCACGTCGTCTTCAAGGCCCACAACGAGGACCGCTGCAAGGGAGAACACAAGAAGACCGCCCCGTACTACCCCGAAGGCTGTCTGCTGGACCCGAGACGGCTCCCGTGGCGGGACTTGGCGACCGCACAGGCCAACACCCCCGGTGAGTTCGCGCTGGTCTATCAGCAGGAGGACGCCGACCCCGACAAGTCTCTCGCCAAGCGCGAGTGGATTAACGGGGACGACACCCACGTCGGATGTCGCGACCCTGACCGAGGGCTGTGGGAGATACCGCCCGACATCTCCTACGCCGACTGCATCGTCTACTGCACTGCCGACCCAAGTCCGACGATGTACTGGTCAATTCAGGCGTGGCTGTGGCATGAACCGAGCCAGAGGCTGATTCTGCTCGATCACATCCGACAGAAGATGCGAGCACCCGAACTCTTGGATAGGGAGGCATCGGGCAGATTCGTCGGGGTTATGGAGGACTGGCAGGACCAGAGCGAGAAGATAGGTTTCCCCATCTCGACGTGGGTCGTGGAGAAGAACGGGGCGCAGAACTTCTTGTTCCAGTACGCTCACGCCCGAGACTGGAGAATCCGACGCGGGATAGAGATAATCCCTCACTGGACCGGCACGAACAAAGCCGACCCGCACTACGGTGTATGGACAATGTCCTCACTTTTCCGTCTGGGGAGAGTACGATTACCTATGAAGACTGGCGAAGCGTCCCTCGCCTCGATGAAACTAGTCGAAGAGGTAGTCGCCTACGACCACGGAAGAACGGACGACTGCGTGATGGCGATGTGGATGGGTCACTGGAATCTGCCGAACCTCACCCGCCCTCAGGATGACGGCGGTAGCGTGGACCGTCCCTCGTGGGTTCTGGAGGCTGCGTTCTGATGCTCTCGAAGAACAACGTCAAGGCCGGTCTGGAAGTCGCGGAACTCTACGAGGAACTGAAGAAACTCAGGAACCCCGTCCTCTTGCGTTGGCAGGAGATGACCAAGCACTTCAACGGGGACTTCGCCCTCCCGCTGCCCGAACTGGACAAGATGGAGAAGCCCGCCGTCGCCAACCTCATCGGGTTGGGCATCGAGCAGAACGCCATGATGATCGCCAGCGTGCGCCCGAGCGTGATTTTCGAGCCGCTGTCCACGACTGATATTGCCGTCACACGCGCTCAGAACCGCCGTAAGGCCGTTACGGGCTGGTGGGACATGAACGACTGGGACCTGCTCCAGCACCGCCGGGCGCTTCATCTGGTGGCCTACGGGGAGACTGTGGTGTCACTCTCCCCCGTCTCAGACAACAACCGTGACAAGCGGAACATCCCCCACTGGAAGATTCGCAACCCCCTCTCGACCTTCCCCGCGCCGAACTCGAACCCCGACGACATGGAGCGCGACTACTGCATCTTCTCGACCTCGCACAACTTCTCGTGGTTCGAGAAGCGCTACCCGAACCGGATGTCCGAGTTGTTCTCGGGCAAAGCCAGCGTCGCCGACGAGTACGAAATCCTGGAGTACGTGGACCAGCATGAAACGGTCTTGGTCGGAGTGGGTGCGGAGTCCACTTCACGAGATGTCTACGGACGCGAGATGGGCAACGGCATCAAATCCGTCACCCTCCTAGAGCGAATCCCCAACCTGACCGGCATCTGTCCGGTGGTCGTCGCGGGACAGGTCGGGCTCAGCCAGTTGGCGGGTCAGTACGAGCAGGTCCTCGGTATCGAGATGCGTCGTGCCACGCTGGATGCGCTGAACACGATTGCCATCTTCAAGAACGTCTTCGCCGACGAGTGGGCTGTTTCCACCTCCAATTCCTCGTCCTCAGCGAGAATCGTCAAGCGAGCTGACGGCAAGAAGGGCGTGATCGGCATCATCGACCGGGGGCAACTCCAAGTGGTGCGTCCTCCGCTCAATCAGGAAATCGGCATGGCGCTGGACCGCTACGAAGCAGCGACCCGACAGTCCGGTGTCCCGGCGGCCTTCGGTGGAGAATCCCCCAGTAATGTCCGCACCGGGGCGCAGTTCAACTCGGTCCTCGGCGCGGCGGTAGACATGAGGCTCCAGAAGAACCAGACCTTCCTCGCCCGTTCCGCCGAAATCGAGGCGTACATCGCCATCAACATCCAGAAGAAGTACTTCGGCAAGTCTCCTTCGTCCTTCTTCTTCGGCAAGGACGGGAAGATTCCCCACAACGACTACGTGCCGAACGAGACCTTCGACACCGACATCTGTCGGGTGAAGTACCCACTTCCGGGCCGGGACGTGAACGGCATGGCCGTCGCGATGGGCCAGAAGCACGGCATCGGGGAGATGAGTCTGGCGACGATGAGGGAGAATGACCCCGACATCTCGGACCCCGAGTTGGAAGCCGAGCGCGTGGAAATCGAAGCTCTGGAACGTGCCTTCATGACCGGACTCGAGCAGGGGGCTGCACAAGCCACTCTCGACCCCGTGAAACTGGCCCGCATCATCCAGAAGCGCAAGTTGGGCAAGGACGTTCTGGAAGCGACCCTCGAAGTCGATACCGAGATGAAGAAGGAACAGGCCGACCAAGCCAACGCTCAAGCACAACCTGGACAACCTCCACAAGCCACTCCCGAGCAACAGCCCGGACTCGCAGCACAACCCGGACAACCTCCGGTCGGTCCTGCTGCACAACCGTCGCTGGAAGACCTGCTCGGTAACTTGGCATCTCAGAAGAACGCCGTGTCACTCGCACCGGCTCCGGCTCCGGCAGGGGTCTAAGTGCCCCGCGCCCGCGCCACGAAGTACGAGAACCGCACGGACCTCAACGCCCCTTCGACCGAACCCATTACTGCGGTGCCCGGCCAAGCGTATGGGAAGGCCACCGAACAGTTGAACGCGCAGCGAGCCGTGCCTATTGGGACTCCGACAGGTCCTCAGGTGGTACCCCCGCCAACGGTGCCGTTGACCTCAGGTACACTCCAGCCTCAGGTGCAACCCGGCTCGCTGCCGTTTCTCCATCCCACCAACCGACCGAATGAACCCGTCACGGCGGGGCTCAACTTCGGCGCGGGTCCTGGTTCGGAGGTGATGAACTCACCAACGCTGGCCTCCCACCCCGTCGCGGACTCGTTCGCTCAGATCGCGCAATCCGCCAACGCTTCACCAGCAGTGTCCAACTTGGCTGATACGGCTCGTCTCTTGGGTCTCTGATGCCAGAGACCTTTGCATCGTCAGACGTACCCAGCCCGCAGGACCTCGCCGCTGCCCAGAAGGCGCAGCAGGACCCTGCGACTCGGGCTTCTGACGCGCTCGCCACCAGCCCGTCACTTGCCCGCGACCCCACGGCAGCGAAGTCATTTCTCTCCCAGCCTGTCGGGAACGGTCGGGCGGTAGGTCAGGCGGCGAACTTCACCGAAGCCTACGGAAAACTTCACAACGGCATCAAGGTCGCCGCGCAGAGCGACAACCCCCACGCGGGAGGCTGGTTGAGTGACCTCTGGCACGGTGTCGCCTCAACGTGGGACGCGGTGGCGAAGCAGGTCACCCCCGGAGCGATAGTCAACGACCTCAACCCCTTCTACCGGCCCCCCGGACAAGCGAACCGAGACAAGGCATTTCTCACCAGCGCCGAGGACCTTGGGAAAGCCGGTATCGCCGGGGCCAAGGGGTTGGGCAAGATGGCGACCGAACTCGGTTCCTTCGGGCAGGTGAACCCCAGCGACCTGTCAAACAACAACCCGAATCTCGGGAAGAACTACTCCGAGGGTGTCCACACGGTCGTCAATGGGCTGAACAACACGGTCAACCCCTTCACGGTCTACAAGAACATGGGCCACACGATTGCCTTCACTGAATCACTGGCCCGACGTAAGGGTTGGGGGGTCGCTCTTTCGACGATGATGCCCTACTTCATCGCCGCGATGGCGACCCACACCGCACTGGTGGGGGAAGGTCTGTCGAGCGCAGAAGCCGCGTCCGCATTCAAGACCGTCGCCACCGAAGCCGAAGCGTCCGGCGCGGTCCTCACCCCCGAGGAAGCCGCCGCGCTGAAAGCGTCAGAAGCCCCCGCGGAACTGCCACAGACCGTCGCTCTCGGGGACAAGACCACGACCTCGATCCCCTTCGAGCAACGCACGGCACAAGCCGAACACGGCACCATCCCTCCTGAGGCTCCAGTTCCACCGACCGGACGCGGCCCAGTATTCAACGTAGCGAGCAAGATTGTCGGCACGGTCACCAAACCTCTTTCTGCGGTCACCAAAATCGCGCGCATCCTCGGCGCACCGACCCGTGACGTGACGCTGAACTCGATGTACGCCCTCGCCCACGCGGGGATAAGTCAGAACACCGAACTCGCCCCGCTGTGGAACGCCACATTAAACGGACCAGTGGACGAGAACGGACACCCGATGGGGAGCGTCGGCAGCAATATCGTCGGTTACCTCGGGCTGCCCGCCGGGGGGTTCGCCAACGCGCTCGCCGCGTCCATCAACATCTACACCAACTACCTCGGCTCGGACCCCCTTGGGGCAATCGGCAAGGTCGTCGGCGCGACCAGAACCTTCGACGGGACAGGAGGGGTCATCGGGAGGATGTTCGGAGGACTGGGTATCCGCACCCCCGAGGACGTGACAAGAATCTCCGATCAGTACATCCGAGTCCGCCGAGCCTTCTCGTGGATGGCGAACCACTCCGCTGGAGAAATCAACGACAACTTCCGAGGGATGTTCGTCGGCCCCGGCAGCAAGGAAGTTCTTCGTCTCTTGGGTGATGCGAAGACCCCCGAAGCGGTGCAGAAGGTCTTCGCCGACATGAGCCAAGGCATCAACTACCTGCACAACACCGCGCCCACGATGTCCTTCTACCAACTGACCAAAGCCTCGTTCAAGTACGGCGACCGGATGTTCAGCGTCGGTGACTCTCTGGCGGGTTCGATAGACCAACTCCACGCCGAAGCCGCCGACATCCAGAAGCAGACGGGCTTCAAGGTCTGGCCCCCCGACTCGGCGAACTACGCAGTGGGGGAAGGGCCTATCGCCGCGCAGGTCAGGGCCCGCACGGTGATGGCCCAACGCTTCTCCGAAGCCTTCCGCGAGACACAGGCCAAGTACGAGGCGGGAGCGCAGAACGCCCTCGGCAACTTCGGTAGAAGGATGTTCACCAACAAGGAGTCCTACTTCAACGAGAGCACCCGCAAACTAGAGAACTACATGATGGACGCAGGTTCCACGCAGCTTTCCAACGCGGTCGGCGACCAACTTCGCGCCTTAGGGATGGACCACGCCACTATTGCCACCGCACAGAACGCGATGGTGAACGCCACCCCCGAGGAGATGAACCACCTCGTCAAGAACATCTACCACGACGCCATCATGCAACGCTTCTACGCGAGTACCAAGTACAGCGTGCTCGACCAAGTGAAGACCCAAGTATCCAATGACCTGAAGACATTCCTCGACGCGACGATGGGCAACGACGGAGCCGGTGAGAAGGGCATCATGGTCAATGGGCCCCTCGGTGAGCAGTTCACGTGGGTCCCCGGAGAAGATGCGTTGTCGGGCAAGAACGCCGGTATCGGAGAGACGCACCTCGGAGTCCTGCACTTCCCTCGAGTCCGTGACCTCCAGGGCTACGCCAAGTTCGTCGGACGAATCGCGGACGAGTTCTCCCACGCCCAAGACGGGATGATGGGGATTGACGACCACTTAGCGGCAGATGCACTTGAGCGAAAGGCCGCCTTCGCCAACGCCACCCTGCGTGGACTCGCCAAGTCGATTGCCGAGAAGTCCGGTACGTACAACGGTCTGCACGACCTCGCCTCCTTCTCCAAGGAAGCCTTCGACACCAAGATCGCCGAACTCCACCAAGAGGTATCACGCGCGTTGGGAGAAGTCTCCAAGGGCGACACGATAGGCCACAACCAAGCCTTCGTCAGTACGTTTATGAAGGTCCGCCAGAACACCGGCGACGTGCAGAAACTGGTGAAACTCGCCGAGGAGTGGAACGCCGGTTCACGAGATGTCGTCGTGGGTTCGGACACCTACAACCGACTCCTGCAAGAGGTGAACGCGAACCTTCCACAGGGGACCATCGCGGACATCCGTTCACTCTCGACCGTGGACCAAGCCCGACTCGACGGTGAACTCTCAGCGTTGAAGGAAGCCAGCGCCCAGATGAAGGCGCGGTTGCAGAAGAACGCCATCACCGTGAAACAACTCATGGACCACGTGGAAGGAAGGAACCCCGGGCTCTCCCCCGAGGCGAAAGATTCCCTCGTCAGCAAACTCCAGAACCTGCGCGAGTCCAACCCCCGCTACCGCAACAAGTGGCAGTACTTCGTCGATGGGGTGAACTACTACAACGCCCACTTCTGGAGCCGTCTGGCCTTGTTCTCGGGTGGCTGGGCCGTTCGTGTCGGCAACTCCGAGATGCTGCTCAACTCCTTCAAGGAGGGCGGCATGCAGATGTTCCAAGCCAAACTCCTCACCTCGTACATCAAGCACGAGACCGGACGTACCGCAGTTACCTCGAAACTCGAAGACTTCGCCTCACGTCATTTCAGCCTCAACCTGTTCAAGGGTTCGATGGGCGACATGGTGAAGCGCACCGACCTGACCATCCCCCAGAAGTTGATGAGTTCTACCGTCAGAACGGTCGGAGGGCTCATCCTGGGTATGCGCGACGCAGCCGGAGGGACATTGCATGGGTTGGAGGGGAACCTCATCAACTGGACCCCGCGCACCGAACGTATGTTCGACCGCGTGATGGGAGCGGTGCAGGACTACGCACCAGGCGGGCTCCCCGGAGGTGTCCACGGAGCCGGTGGGATTATGGCCGACGAAGTCATGCAACAGCACCTGCTCTTGGGCGAGGACGAGAACGGCAAGTCCATCGCCAGTTCGGTGAACCAGAACCGCACCTTCGCCAGCGTCAACGCCGGAGACAAGAACTACTACCGAGGGCTGCGTAGTTCCATGACGCGCATCCACGACGACAAGTTCCTGTCCTCCACGATGAACACGCTGCATGAGATACTTCCAACACTCCCGAAGGTCATGGACTCCGAGGACGTGAACCACCTCATCGAACGCCTGACACAGAGCGGGTTGGACACGATTCAGGCTCAGCCCGCGGGCGACCTCGCACGCTTCGTCCGTGACAGCGCCAAGGGCAAGATGGCGCTACCCGACTCTCAGGTCTACTCAATGCTCAGCGACGCACAGAAAGCCTCCGTGGACGCGATGACCGCTGAGGAGAAGCAGACCTTCTACGCGCACTACGACTGGGCGCGGACGATTGCCTACCACGACGTACACACCGTCCTCGGCAACGTCGGGAACGATCAGTTCATCATCCACGGTTCGCTGGTGCGTCAGACCGCGACCGGAGAAATCAAGCCTCTGGCCGACCTGCGTAAAGAGATTGACGCGATGCCGACCAAGACCGAACCGCAGAACATCGTCGCAGAGACCCACGCAACCTCGTCCGCGCAGACCATGACCCAGAAGTTCGCCCGCGCCTTCGACATCCCCTCCGAAATCGCGGACAAGGGCTTCCACGCCGTCCTCGGACCGATGGTGAACTCCTACGTTCGAGACTCGGTGTACCTGATGAACTACGACCGCGAGATGGAGAACCTGCAACATCTGGTGGACAAGAACCTCATCTCCGAGGACGTGCAGAAAATCACATCGCACACCAACGCCTCCATCAAGATGAGCCGGTTCGTCCACAACCCCCAAGAGCGGACGTTGTTCGAGTCGAACATGCGAGCCTTCGCGCCCTTCTACTTCGCCCAGAACCAGGCGTGGCGTCGTGCCTTGAGAGTCGCATCAGATGACCCCGGCGCGTTCGAGAAGTACCTGCGGGCATCCCTGATGATGACCAACTACGTCTCGGCCCAGAACAAGAGCGGGAACCCTATCCACATCCCTGCTTCGGAGTTCATGGGCGCGGTCGCGGGGATGGGTTCGGGACTCGCCCCAGACCAACTCGGTTCGATGGGTTTCTCCCTCGCGGGGTCGGTCAGTTCCATCTCCTCGGTCGTTCCCACGGGCTCCGCAGCGGGTCTGGGAGTGTTGGAGAACATCATCCGTCCTTCGTGGGGATTCGCCGCCACCCTGCCGCTTCGAGGGATAGAGCACTTCCTCGGTGTTGACCACCAAGAGTGGGCCAACAAGACCACCCAAGCAATCCTCGGGCCTCTCGGAGCGAGCAGTTCGGTGATGAATGAACTCATCCCATCGTCCATCACGAGGAACGTCTTCAACCTCGAGCAGGGTATAACCCACGCGAATAACCCCAGTTTCAACACCGCCATGCTCTACGCCTACAACAACGCTGTGGATAACCTCTCGAAGAAGTTCTATTACAAGGCGTACAACGAACTGACCCAAGCCAAGATTCCTGCGTCAATGGCTGCTTCCCTCGCCCGCGCCTACGCCGAGAAGCAGGTCCCTGAGTTCCTGAACATCAAGACCAACACCCGTCAGGTGCAGCAGTTCGTCGATCAGATTCACGCCGCTGCCGTAGCGATGTACGCCGTCAAGACCGCGCTTGGGTTCTTCTCTCCCGTGGCCCTGTCCCTGCAAGCGACCTTCTCCAAGGAGCCAGAGTTCCAGAAACTGCTCAACGAGAAGAAGCCCGATGGCACACCGAAGTACGACTTCGCCACCGCCATGACCATCTACGCCTCGGAGTACCCGAACCACATCGTTGACCTCGTGGCCCACTCGGTCTCGAACGGCTCGTCCTACCCCGAGACCACCGCGACACTGAACCTGATTCAGAACTACCCCTACGCCATCAGCCACTACAAGAACGCTGCCGCCTACTTGACACCCCACGCCGGAGCGTTCAACTCCACGACCTATCAGGACGAACTCGCCATGCAGCTCCGTTCGCGCTACAAGAACTTCGACGGGGGCAACTCCGGTCTGGGTGACTACATGGACGCGGTCCTCTACGCCATCGGGAACGACTACTACTACAACCACCTAAAGCCCCAGTTCCCCGAGGCCGCTGGGAACGCCGGATACGACAACTACAAGAACTTGACCGCCGCCGCCAAGCAGTACGGGCTCAACACCAACCCCACGTGGTACGCCCAGTTCTCCAGCGGGAACGCCAAGTACACCGTCGAATCCCAAGCCGTGCAGCAGATGGACACGATGCTCCAAGACCCCAACGTCCCCGTCGGGGCCTACGGGAGTGCCAACAACAAGGCCATGTACGAGGTCGTCATGGGCATCTACAACAAAGCCGTGACACAGTACAATGACGCCACCTCCAAGACCGAGAAGTACAACATCGAGACCAATTGGTACACCAACTTCACCAACATGGCGGCTGATACTACTGCCGTCAGTCCTGCTCTGTCATACTTCATTACGAACGTCCTCCGTCATCTACCGACCGCGACGAGGTAAAACATGAGCGACACCAGCACCCAGACACCGACCCCCGCAGCGGAGCCAACCCCCAAGCCGATGACCGAGGCCACGCTGGTCTCTCTGGCCCACGACTACCACGTCCCCATGTCCGAGCAGGCCATCAAGGGCATCGTCGGTGACGCGAAGGAAGTCTCTCCCGAGAAAGCCGTCGCCTTCGAGGACTACCTGAAGAAGACCGCCTCGGGGCTGTTCCCGACGCTGGCGACGCAGATCATGGCCGGAATCCCTACCGCCTACCTCCTCGACCCCTACCGTCAGGTTGGCAAGCAGATTCTCGGTGATGACTTCGAGCCGGACTTCCAGACCGACCCCAAGATGCGAGCAGCCCTCACCGGAGCGACCGACCCCCAGACCGGCAGGGCGGTTCCCATGAGCCTCGATGCGTGGCAGGCCCACCTCAAAGCAGACCCCGCCCTCGGGTACATGGACAGCCCCAAAGGCCAACAGGAGAAGGCTGACGTGATGCGTCAGTTGAACCAAGCGATGCAGGGAGGTCACTGATGGGTGGGAAGACCACGGGGCTTACCAAAGCGCAGCAGAACCTCATCAACCAGTTCGGCGGCTCGACCACCCCGACTTCTGGCGGCACTTCGTTGTTGCTGCCCAACGCCGCCATCTTGGAGAAGGAGGGCGTACCCAAAGCCCTTGCGGAGCAGTACGGGCTGAAGCCTCTCGTCATCCCCACCACCGGGCTGAACGGTTCAACACTGGGGCTGACCGCAGGGCTGAAGACGGCCATCTACGGGCTACCGACAGCACTCCAGGGCGTTGTGGAGAACCGCTTGGGGTTCAACGACACCAAGTTGGGCAAGACCCTTGACGAGCGCATCACCGCCATCCTCCCCGTGCTGCAAGCCGCTCAGGGCCACATCGGGAACATCGACCTGAACCTCGCGCTCGCCAACGCCACGGTAGGGACCTTGCAGAAGACCCTCGGCCAGTACGCGCAGGCCCTCTCATCAGGGAATCAGGCCGCGCTCATCGGGGCCACCGCTACCAACAGATATTCGGCTACGGCCAACGCCGACTCCACCCTGACGAACTGGGGCATTGACACCCCCGAGATGAACGCGCTGGTGAACAAGATGGTCGCCGCAGGGGTGACGAACCAGAACGAACTCCTCCAGAACATCCGTGCCACCCAGACGTACAAGCAAGCCTTCCCCGGACTCACGGAGTTCAACTCCAAGCCCGGACAGGTCCACATGACAGAAAATGAGTACCGGACCTACTCCCAGTCCCTGCAGAACGCAGCCCAGCAGTACGGCCAAGTCCACCTGAATCAGGGCCAAATCGCACAGTTGCTGAACGGGAATGTCTCCCCCGCCGAGTTCCAACAGCGGGTGCAGGACATCGGTACGGCGGTCGCCAACGCCGACCCCGGCACCAAAGCCATCCTCCAGCAGCAGTTCGGCATCAACCCGGCCCACATCTTCTCGTACTACGCCAACCCCAAAGAAGCGCTGCCGGACATGCAGCGGGCCATCGCCTCGGGGGAGATACAGGACTACGCCAACCGCGTGGGCTTAGGAGGTCTCAAGCCAGCCGGTGCGGGGCAACTCGCAGACATGGCGAAACTCTCGGCCACGCAGGGCAATCAAGCATTGGGCTACGGGGTCTCGAACATCGAGAACTCACTTCTCACGGCTTCTAGGGACAATGCGCTGCTCCACGCAGCTCCAGGGGCCAACGCTCCCACCATCGACACGAACCAGTTGATCGGTTCCCAACTGGCCGGATTCGGTGGCACGACGCAGGCCGGAGCGCAACTAGCTGTCGGCAGAGCAGAGCAGGCTCGTACCGCCCCGTTCGAGAAGGGCGGGGGATACGACCAATCAACCGCTGGGGTCACCGGGGTCGGGTCCGCCAAGTCCTGATAAACGTCTGCTACGCTCAAATCAGTTCGGCCCCGCGACGGTGGGTGTGCTGTTCTAAAACTTCGCATCGGCCCGCACGCCCGATGTGCGTAAGAGAGTGCCGAGAATCCGCGTTTCACCTCCAAAAAACGCGCGTAACCTAACAAGGAGCGACTGAATGAGCAACCTGAACCCCGATGAACTGGTCTTTGACGAGAACGGTGACACGGTTCTGAATCCCAAGATTCGTGAGCAAATGCGCAATCAGGAGAAGCAGAACAAAGAACTTGTCGCCCAACTCCGATCAGCGGAACTGCGAGGCATCTACGCGGAACTGGGAATCCCCAGCACCGGACTTGCCAAACTGTTCCGAGACGGCTACACGGGAGAAGCCACGCTGGAAGCGGTGAAACTTGCTGCCTCACAGTACGACGGCCTTCTTCCTTCGGCCACCAGCCAAGTCACCGACGACGTGCAGGCCCAGTTGGAAGCCCTTCGCAGGGTGAACTCCTCCAATGACCCGACGAGCACCAAAGACGCCACCACCGTCCTTGAAGAGGTGAAAGCCAAACTCAAGGCCGCCAAGACGCCCGAGGAGTTCGACGACATTCTGGCCTCTGCCGATGTCCAAGCGCTCAGAAATCAGTCAATTTCCTTCAGTTAGGTACGCCTAAACGAAAGGAATTATGATGGCCCTAACCCTTCAGGCCACCACCGACTTCAACCAAGTCGCCTACGACCTTCGGGCGTGGATGGCACTCCGACCGGAACTCCACTTCGACGCCTTCGCCGACGTGAGTTCCACCGACGAGTCGATTGTCGGTAAGAGTGTGACCTTCACCATCGTCAACGACATGCCGATCAACGCCACAGCGCTGACCGACGGTACTGACGTGACGCCCTTTGCCATGTCCGACAGCCAGCTCAACATCGTCCTCGCAGAATACGGCGCGGCGATGGTCACCTCGGCCAAGATGCGCGGAACGACCTTCCTCGACATCGACCCTGTGGTCTCGAACCTCATCGGGTTCAACGCGGGCATCAGCCAGAACGCAGTCGCTCGTGCGGCTCTCGACTCGGGGACGAACGTCATGTACGCCTCCGGTGCGGGTGCCACGGCGCTGAACACGGCGGTTACCTCACGAGCCGGTGTCGCTGCGGCGAACACCATCGGCGGTATCGACCTTCGCGCGGCTCGTTCGCGTCTGGGTTCGGCCAACGTCCAGCGCTTCGGGAACTACTACACCGCGTTCGTCCACCCCGATGTCGTCTCTGACATCATGGGCGAGACGGTCTCGGGTTCGCAGGTTCTCGGATGGACGGCTGCCAACGTCTACTCGGACCCGGCCAACATCCTGTCCGGTGAACTGGGCGTCTACATGGGGATTCGATTCGTCGAGACCCCGACGGCCCCGGTCTACCAGGGTGCAGGGGCGAGCTCGGGCAACGTGTACGGCTCGTTCATCACCGGTCGTCAGTCCCTCGCCAAGGCGTACAGTAAGGCTCCGGGCTTCGGTCCGACGCCGCACGTGTTCCCCGGCCCGGTCACTGACTACCTGCGCCGCCTCCAGCCGACCTCGTGGTACTGGCTCGGCCAGTACGGCGCGTTCCGTTCGGCAGCGTTGATCCGGATTGAGTCATCCTCGTCTCTCGCGGCTGACTACTCGACCACGCCCGGTACGGGTACCACGTGGGGTCCGGCTATCAACCTTGGTGAGTCTGGTACTCCGCTGGTGTAGCCACCTAGCGAGGGGCTTGGGATTACTCAAGCCCCTCGCAGTGGTACCCCCCAATCGAAAGGCAGCACATGGGCATCAACTCGCATCCGCAGTGCGCTAACTGTGGGAGTTTTGACACGCAGGTCGGCTTCGACGAAATCACGTGTCTCGCGTGCGGTCGTCTCACCAGCCTCGCAGACGGGCACCTCGTCCCCCTCGAGGAGCAGTTCTCACCCTGCAACAAGTAGGAGACCACATGGAACTTCAAGACACCGACGACACCCGAGACGTTTCCAAAGTCGGTACGCCGATTGACACCAAGCCCACCTCGGTCCTCGACGCATCGAACAACCCCGGCGGGACGGGCAACTGGAACGGCCCCGTAGGACCTCTGGACAACGCAAAGGTCAACCCCGGGCTTCGTGGTTACGACAGCGATCACGACGGCGACTAGGCATGAAATTGAACCTCGGCTGTGGGAACTTCCCACGGGAGGGTTGGGTCAACATCGACCGCTCCGAGGGAACTACTGCATCTCCCTGCCGTCCCGACGTGATAGCGGACATCCGTTCCCTGCCCTTCGAGGACGCGTCAGCCGACGCCGTCTACTGCGGGCACGTCCTGGAACACCTGAGCATTGACGACGTGACCGTGGCTCTTCAGGAGGTCTGTCGTGTCCTGAAAGACGACGGGCGCTGCGTCATCGTCGGACCGGACTTCGACCGCGCTACCAATGACTTCCCCGAGATGTGCGAGGCCATCTGGCCCGGTCCCTTCGAGGGGGAGTGGGAGGGCGAAACCCACCAGTGGTGCGCTACGGCCACGAATACGCTGGAACTCGTGCGACAGACCTTCCCTGAGGCGAAAGAAGTCATCTTGTCTAAACTGACCGGCTGGCCGGTCGTCTCCTTCGTCGAGTGGCAGTTCGCGATAGAGGCACGATGATATTCACCCCGCCGACTGTGGCCGACCGACCGCCCTACAACGAGGACTCCAGCGAGATACAGAAGGCACTCTTCAAGTTCGCGGGTAACCTGAACTCTCGCTACGTCATGGTCTACCAACTCTCGGACGGGACCTTCGTCCAAGACACCCCCACCACGGGGCACACGAACACCAACATCCCCCTGCCGTGGGACCCGAGCAACCCCTCCGCCCCCTACGCCAGAAGCGTGTATGTGGACCCGACGACCGAACCCCCGACCCTCACGGTGACGAACACGGCTCATTCGGTGTGGGTCGTTGCCACGTACAACGGACCAACGGTTGTAACCTCAGCAGTAGCGGCTTTACTGACGGCAGCGGGGTACACACTGACATGACAATCGTCCGACACGACGTAGAGAACTGCGAGACAGTCAACTGCTTCCAATGCAAGATAACGACCTTCCACGTCGCCGCCGCTGCCCAACCGACGAGGAAGCCCGGCATCATCGCCCAAGCCGAGTTCGGGCAGCAGGCGACCAAGGACAACGAGGCGTACCGCAGGCTCCGCAAGGAGGGCTACCAGCCGAGAGGCATCAAGAACGCCGCTAGAGCTGAGGCCACGGCGGAGTCACGGTTCGAGTTGGAGACCGGCTACCAATTGTCATCGGTCCCCGTCGGTAAGAAGTACGACGAAGTCCAAGAGTCCATCCACAAGGGCGAGATAATGAGCCCGCTGAAGAAGTTAGACGCATGATTTTCTCTGACCTCATCGAGAACGTCTTTCGCAGGGTCATCGGCCCCGTCCAAGAGCGAACCGTCACGGTGAACATGGTCGGGGGGATTCTCACCTCCACTTCGGGCGGGGTTTCGACCATCACCTTCACCGGACCTCAGGGCAACTCGATTCTCCCCGGGCAGAAACTCTCCTGTGATCTAGAGGACATGCTGGTCCTGACCGTCCCGTCGAGCGTCACCTGCACCGTCAGTCGAGGGTTTGCGGGCAGCACGGCAACGGCCCACGCCAACGGGGCGCTCGTCTACATCAACTCCCTCGTGACCCGCTGGGACGTTTCGGTAGCCATCAACGACGACCTCAACGACCTCTCCGCGCTGGGCCTGTTCAGGGTCGGAGTAGCCCAATTGACCTACAACGCAGTCTTTCAGGGGTATGACTTGGGTGGACTCCCCACGAACTACATCGACATCTTGGGAGTCGAGTACCGCGACATCAGCCCGTCTCGCCGGTATCCCGTCATCACCGAGTTCGACACCCGCCGTTGGAACACCGCAGTCACCGACGCCTCCATCCCCTCGGGGAACGCGCTCATCCTCCAACAGGGGGCCTACCCCGGCCTCCCGTTCTACGTCACCTACTCCGCGCCGTTCCTGCCGTTGGTCAACCTCACCGACTCGGTGACCTCGACGCCGGTCGCCAACGACCCCGCCCCACCGCCGAGCGGCTACGGGTCTGTGACGGCTGTTCCGAACCTCGCCCAGACCATGACCGACATTCCCCCTCTCGGGGCCACTGCGGCCCTGATTCAGCCTCAGGAGATACGCAGGAACGACATGGGCGCTCAGCCCAACCCGCGTAAGGCGTTGGACGTGCCACCCCAGGCCATCTCGAGTTCGACCAACGCTCTCTTGCTGCGACGGGCCGCCCGCATCAACGCTGAGGCCGACCGGCTCTACGTCGCCTACCCCAACCGGAGGTAGCCATGTCACTGATCGGTACGGTCTCAATCACCCGGCTGGACACCGGAGAAGTCAGGACCTACCCCGCCGACACCCTCTTCGAGCCGTTCCGCAAGGAGTTCTACTCCAAGACCATCGCTCCACAGAGGGACGCGGTGGCCCTCACCAACATCGCGGGCGAGGGGATTCTCGCCACGCAGGGGCTGTGGCGCAGGGAGATGACCGAGTTCTCCGAGGGCGCGGGGCAGTTCAGCCTCGACCGCAGGATGGACCGGGACAGTTCCTCTCGCTTCTTCTCCTCCAAGGGGATAGATGTCTTCACCTACCCCGAGCAGGCGAAACTCCTCCCCGACACCCACAGTCTCGTCTCCAACGCCGGTTCCAACCTCATCATGGCGCGGTGCGGGGACTACATGGTCGTCGCTGCGGCGGGCGCGGTGACCTACTACGACCACTCATGGACGGGGACTTCCTGTACATTTGGTACAACTTACGGCGGAACGACCCCTACGGTCGTCAACTCGATAACCACGAACGACACCTACGCCTTCATCGCCACGGACACGGGCATCTGGTTCTGCCAGATAGGTTCGAGTTCGGTCTTCCAGCTCTACGCCGGTAACGACCTCCAGACGGGCTACACGGGCGGCTACGACATGGTGCGGTGGGCGAATGACCAACTCATCGGCTCTCGCGGACCACGGTTGTACGCCTTCCAGCCGAGGGACGGAAGCGTTTCATCCCCCTTCGGGTCAAGCCCCTCCACCTCGAATGGACAGGTCCCGATCACCAACATTGTCGGAGCGGGCAGTTTCCTCTCCACCGCTGGTCAGGCCGAGGTCTACACCCAGACCCCGCACAACTTGACGAGTGGGCAGAAGGTCACCATTCAGAACACCCAGATGAACGGGGACATCACTTCTCTCTACGCCCCGGGGACGGGACACTTCACCGCGACGTGTGCGGTCGCCACTGGGTTGGTCGTCGGGCAGAAGGTCACGGTGTCGATCACCTACACCACGGGGCGGGTCATCACCGAGAACGTCGTGGTCAAGAGCGTTTCGTCAAGCGGCGTGGCGTTCACCTGCAACACCTCCAAAGTGATGACCGCTACCAACTTCTCGGTCGGGACGTTCCTCTCGGGTGAGGACCAGTACGGGTTCAACACCTCCTACACCGTGACCGTCAATCCTCCGACAGCGCAACCGATTACCGCGACGACCCCGTCTTCTCCGAGTGCGGGGTACGTGACCTACACCATCAACCAGACATTCTCTCCGAGCGTCGGTGACTACCTGACCATCGCGGGGCTCACTCCAGCGGGGTACAACGGGACGTTCGTCGTCACCGCAGTCGGGGGGTCGTCAGGCGCGTACACCGCGACGGTGCAGAACTCCACAACCGGGGCTGCGTCTGGTTCAGGAACGGCGCTGAACCTCTCGAGGGTGTTCATCATCCCCGTCCCCAAGACCAACGGCGCGTCGGCCACGGGCGGGACGGTCACGGTCCCTGTCTCTCCCGACACGCTCTACACGCACCAAAACTCCCAGTGGGTGTGGTCTGACGCCACGGGGGGCGAGACGCAGTTGTACATCGCGGGCTACGTCAAGGGGACCAGCGGTTCCTACTCAGGTTGCATCTACCGTTCCAATCTCCTGGGTTCTTCCACCTCGGTGCAGTCCGGTGTCTCCATCATCTCCAACTCCGTCCTCGCGATGCCCTTCGCTCTGGACACGCCGATTCAAGCGTTGCCCATGTCGCCCGACGAAGTACCTACCTGCATCAAGTCCTACCTGAACTTCATCTTCGTGGGGACCAACCGAGGCATACGGATGTGCCAGACGCTCTCCATCTACGACCCTACGGCCACCGCGACCGGCGACTTGAAGGCCGGACCGCTCATCCCCAACCTTCTCCAGCCGGTCACCCATCCCGTGACGGGCATCGTGGGGGATGGAAGGTTCGTGTGGTTCACGTGGTCGAACTACGACGGCACTTCCACAGGGCTCGGGAAACTCAACCTCCAGCAGTTCATCGCCCAAGACCCGCTGGCTCCGGTCTACGCCTCGGACCTCATGGTCACCGGGCAGGGAATCATCAACTCACTGGACTGGGACCCCATCAACTTGGTTCCGATCATGGCCGTGCAGGGTCTAGGAATCTACGGTCCCTACGCCACCAACTCAGGCGGGAATCTCACGGCGACACAGTACGTCCCATCAGGAACCTTGACCTCCTCGTACTACGACTTCGGCATCGCCGAAGCCAAGATTCCCGTGTACTTCGACTACGGCTGCTACCTGCCCGCTACCGGCGGGTCGATGTCCGCGACGGTCGTGATGGACCCGCTCTCACCATCTCCGATTACGTTGACCGCGCCATCCTTCACCTCGAACACTCAGAACCCCGAGGTCTCCATCCTCCAGACCGGAGGCAGCAACGACCGGGGCAAGCAGTTCCAGACGACGGTTACTCTGACGACCACGAACACCGCCTACACCCCCCAGATGCACCGCTGGACGACGAAGGCGTGGCCGACTCCGGTGCAGGGCTCGGTCATCTCGGCGGTCATCTCCCTGTTCACGAGCGACATCGTGGACAACCAGCACGTGGACCTCGACCCGCAGGCCGAGTTCTACTGGCTCGAAAGCCTGAGGTGGAATCAGACGATGATCACCTACACGGCGGGGCAACTCTCGGTCACGGCGGTCATCGACGCGGTGAACGACATCCCCGACGAGCCGAGAGGTCAGTACACCGGAGGGTTCCAGGGGACTATCGCGTTGATGCTCAAGACCATCGGACCCTACGTGTTCACAGCGTCAGCGACAAGCTGATGTCGATGCTCGCCTCACCGGAGTTCACTCTTCGTACGCACAGCACCTACGCCGTGCAGGGGTTAATCGCCGTCCCTTCCGGTGCAACCAACTACCTCCCGCCGTTCTTCTTCCCCGTCCCCACCGGACAGCGGGCGTTGCTGGTCGGGGTCAAGTACGTCGTGCGCGGAGGCACGTCGGTCACCTTCAGCATCAACCAGAACGGCACGGGGGTCACGGGACTCACGGGGCTCTCCTGCACGACGACAGCGGCGGAGACCGACCTGACGGCGTATCTGGACGTGAACGACGGTGACCTGTTCTCTGTCGTCGTTACAGGAATCTCCGGCACTCCAGACGGGATGACGGTCACCTTCTACTGGGACGTGACCGGACCGCTCAGCGGGTGGACGATGCCGAACACGACGGTGAACGTCGCTTCTGGTAGCGGTGGCTTCCAAGGTGGAGGCGCGACAGGCCCAGCCGGTGTCGCAGGGCCTACGGGGCCGACAGGACCTACTGGACCAACGGGCGCGACAGGGGCTACTGGTCCGACTGGACCTACTGGGCCTTCAGGGGCCGTGGCACAAGTCCACGCCGGGACCAACGTCACCATCACCGGCACGCTGTCCGACCCCATCGTTAATTCGACGGGCGGCGGTTCCAGTATCGACTCGTTCTTTCTGGGAGGATGACGTATGCTCGCTCTCGCATCAACTGAAACACTGCAAGGGATCGCCGGTTCGGCCACCGCCGTCACCTACACGGTCAGTGGTTCGCTGGTCGTCTCTGGCACTGGGAGTTACCAGACGCTCGCGCAGGGTCAACTCCCCTCCACAGCGGGGGTTCTCTACACCGTCCCTACGGGTGATTCAGCATTGGTCAGCCATATCCTGCTCTCCAACACCACCGCCTCGCCAGTCACCATCTCGCTCTACGTGAACGGCACCGCAGCGGCCAACAAGATTGTCGGGCTGCTCCTCCCGGCCAACGGCTCAGCGACCTTCGACCGCGATGGTTGGAAGGTCTACGACACCAATGGCTTCCTACAGTACGTCGGCGCGACTGGACCTACGGGTTCTACAGGTCCGACTGGCTCGACAGGTGCTACTGGACCTACGGGAGCAACGGGCGCAACGGGACCAACAGGTTCTACGGGCACCCGAGGTTCACTCTGGTACGAAGGTGCCGGTGCGCCGGGCACAATCTCCGGGCAACTTAACAACGACCTCTACCTCAACACATCTACGGAGGACGTATACCAACTCGTATCGGGTACATGGACGCTCTTGACCAACATCAAGGGGGCGACCGGAGCAACGGGCGCTACGGGGCCGACTGGTCCAGCGGTGTCGCTCGGTACAACCGTCACGGGGCCGGA
>VFSW01004383.1_pt1 | contig 21083 bp, 21 predicted proteins | sample 5358111 | NCBI WGS metagenome assembly VFSW01 (sample SAMN11554181, study PRJNA540505) | mine drainage metagenome | isolation source: sediment from site ElyBrook_90M | place: USA: Ely Copper Mine, Vershire, VT | collected 2017
CGGTGTAGCCCTGATTGTACTGCATCCAGTCGGTGACCGGCCGCAGCGCCGCGCCCGCCGCGAACTCCCCGGGCGCCCGGAACAGCGCCATCAGCGTCATGAATCCCCCGTACGACCCGCCGTACACGCCCACCCGGTGCGCATCCACCGCCGCGTGTGCCACCAGCCAGGCCTTGGCGTCGAGCAGGTCCTCGAGCTCGGGATGGCCCATCTGCCGATAGATCGCGGTTCGCCAGTCGCGGCCGTACCCGGCCGACGCCCGGTAATCGATGTCGATCACGACGTAGCCCCGCCGCACCAGCAGGTTGTGGAACATCTGCTCGCGAAAGTAATACGGGTAGCGCAGATACACGTTTTGGGCATAGCCCGCCCCGTGGATGAACATCACCGCAGGCCCCGGCGCGGATCCCGAAGCCGCACCGCGGTACACCTTGGCGTAAATCACCCCGTCGATATGCGTGGACGGAATGGTGACGATCTCGGGCTCGATCCATGACAACGCCCGGTAGCGCGCCGTGCGCGTATCGGTCAGCTCCCGCGCCGCTCCGGTACCGTCGGCGCTTGCCAAGGCCAGTTGCGGCGGCACGTATGGCGAGGAGTGCGTCACCAGGAGCCGTCCGCCCCGCCGATCGAGCGCGAATTTCTCGACGCCCTTCAGCCGCGTGACCTGCGCGAGTTCCCCGCCGGCGGTCGGCACCCGGTACACGTCGTACTCGTACGGAGCGCCGCGATTGGCGAGCACGTAGAACCACCGTCCGTCCCGCGACAGGGACGGCTTCGACACCTCGAAGCGCCCGCCGGTCAGGGCGCGGGCCGTACCGTTCATGGGCTTGACGTACAAGTGGCCATATCCCGACTCTTCCGACTGGTACCAGAGGGTACGGTCGTCGCGCAGCCAGCCGAAGTCGTTGAAATCCCAGCTGACCCAGGCCGAATCGCTCAAGCGGTGCTGCGGCACGAGCGCGAAGCTTCGCAAATCCACGGTAGCGATCCAACGGTCCTTGCTGTCGAGCGCACGCAGCTCGATCGCCACGGCCGCGCCGTCCCGGCTCCAGCGGATGCCCGCCCCGATCGGACGCTCCTCGCGCGCGATCAGCACCCCGCGATGCTTGGGCGCCGCCGGCTCCGGCGGCGGCACTGCGCCCGCGCCCGGAGCCTCGGGTCGCAGCCGATTCGCCGCGTTCTGTGCCCGGATCGGCGCGAGCGGATCCTCGTCGATGCCCGGCAGCCCGTCGGTGGAGAGCGGGTGCGCGACGTGCTCGGCCAGGTCCAGCAACTGCAGCGACTGCGGCGGCGGCGGATCGCGTCCGACTCGGGACCGCTCCGTCTCGAACTCCTCGTAGCCGGAGTCGGTGACGTAGCGGGTGAGTTTGCCTTGCACCGCCTTGCCCGTCGGCTTCGGCTCGGTCACCACCAGCAGCCAGCGCGCGTCCGGCGAGAGCACCGCTCCCCGCACCACCACCTCGTCGCCGAGGTAAAACGGCAATACCGCGCGCGTCGCGTCGGCACGCTGCAGCTCGCGAGCTTCGCCGCGCAATGCCCGCTCATTCTCGCGCATCCTGCGCAAGGTCGAGAAGGTACGCAGCTGCATGTCGCGCAGATCGTTGGGCGCGGGCGGGGCGTCCGGGTCCTTCTCCGTCTTGAGGATCGCCGCCGGCGCGATCACTCCCGCGGCAAAATCGAACGCATACCAGTCCACGCCCGAACGGAAGCTCAACAACCGGCCGTCCGACGAGAACTGCGGATCGGCCTCGATCTGCGCCGTGCGGGTGATCTGCTGCAGCCGGCCGCCCTGCAGGTCGCGCACGAAAATGTCCCCGTGGCGGACGAACGCGGCGCGCTTGCCGGCCGCATCGAACACGGCGGGTCCGTCGGCATTCGCCTGCTCCGCCTCGAGTACGGCGTCGTGCCCGGAACCCAGCTCGATCCGATGCAAATCGGTGATCGGCGTACCGGGTCGCTTCGCCGAGTAATAGACGGCCGAACCGTCCGCAGACCAGTAGGCATCCGTGACGGGGGCCCCGATCCAGTCCGGATCGGCCATGATCTGCTCGAGGCCGACGTCGCCGACCGCGGCGGCACCGGTGGGCTCGCGGGGCGGGACCGCGGCACTCGCGGCCGCCGCCGCTCCGGCCAGCGCCAGCATGCATGCAGCGAGTAGCGTCGCCGCCACGGCAGGGGGCGCCGGTAGATACACGGCCATCGTCACCTCAGGATTGCAGGATCAATTCCAGATAAACGACATCGGGCAGCGGATTGTAGTAATAGGGTGCGGCCGAGCGAAACCCCAGCGAACGGTACAGCGCCAGGGCGGCGCGCATCCCCGCGAGCGTATCGAGCACCATGCGTCGATAGCCGAGCGAACGGGCGAGCGCGACCAGTTCCAGCGCGAGCCGCCGGCCGAGGCCTGAGCCGCGGGCGGCTTCGCGCACATACAGCCTCTTCATCTCGCAGACCTGCGCATCGAGGCGGCGCACGCCCCCGCACGCCAGCCAGTCGGCGTCGCGGCGCGCAAGCAGCAGACCGCCGGTCGGCGCCCCGTACATCTCGGGCAGCTGCTCGAGCTCGCGTGCGAATCCCTGGAAGCACAGATCGATTCCGAGCTGCGCCGAATACTCCTCGAAAAGAACCCGGGCGGCCGCGTAGTCGTCGGCGCCCGTGGCGGCGAAGATGATTCCGGTCGCCGCATTCTTTGCATCCCGGCTCATGGGCAAAGGAGTATACGCGCGCGGATGGCGCCGACGGTCGACTCAGGCGTATTCGTCGATCCTGGTCGTCGCCGGTCGCGCCGAGCCAGGCGCATCCCCCCGGGATGGGAAGGTCGAGTTCTCTGCCCCGGCCCTGCCGCCGCGCCCGCCCTGGGGACGGCCGCCGTCGGGCTCGCGGCGCCGGCCCTTTTCGGCCATCGGCAGCGCTGGATAGAGCCCGGAGTTGCTCAGTCGGTCGATTTCGCTCATGGACCCGCCCTCGAGACCGGCCGGGTCAACACCGTCTTGTCCAGGCTCTCGGGAGCGACCCTCGGCAGGAGGCGGTTGCCCGCGCTGCTGCCGTCGGCGGTCTCGATCCCCGGAGCGGGATTGTGCGGCGTCTTTTCGCCGGCGACCACGGTGACCGGTTCGCCGGGCGCAACCCGCTCGAGCACCAGGATGGCGACGCGCCGATTGGCGTTGCGTCCCTCGGGGCTGTCGTTCGTCTGGCGCGGATGGAATTGACCGAACCCGACGATCTCCAGCCGCAATGGGTCGAGCCCGACCTTGGTGAACTCGTGCACCACGCTCGCGGCCCGCGCCGCCGACAACTCCCAGTTCGACGGAAACGCGGTGGTTCGGATGGGTCGGTCGTCGGTATGTCCCTCCACCCGGACGGGATTCGGGAAGGGCTTCAGCACCTCGGCGAGCTTGTCGAGCACCGCGGCGGCGGCGGGCGTGAAGTCCCCGGCACCGCTCGCAAACAGGATGTCGGTATTGATTTCGATCTCGAGCCACATGCTCTCGCGACGCACCGTCACCAGTTTCGCGTCGATGAGCGACTGCATCGCATCCTGCACCGCGCGCTCCATGCGAATGAGCGCGCCGGGCGGCGCCCGCACCGACTTCCCTTCGGGCACGGTCGGATCGCGAGGCGCCAAATCGCTGCTCGAGTCCCGGGTCTTGAGCTTTATCAGTGCCGTCGGCATGATGCCGACCAGCGGCTTCTCGCCGCCCTTGCCCTGCTGCCGCTCGCCGATATTCACAGGCTGCATGGTCTTGGGTGCGCCGTGGAACGCCGCGATCAGGGAGTCCGACAGCACGCGGAACTTGCCTTCGTTCACCGAGGACATGGCGTACATTACGGTGAACAGCGCGAACAGCAGCGTCACCAGATCGCCGTACGGGATCGCCCAGGCCTCGGCGTTGACGTGTTCTTCGTGCTTCTTCCTGCGGGCCATGCGCTCGATAACCCCTTAGTGGTGGAAGTAGCCCTGGAGCTTCGATTCGATGTTTCGCGGATTCTCGCCCTGCGCGATGGCGATGATGCCTTCGATCGCCATGGTGCGAATCTGCGTCTGCCCGTGGATGACCGACTTCAGCTTGTTGCCCATCGGTAAAAAGATCAGGTTGGCGAACGCGATACCGTAAATGGTGGCGACGAAGGCCGCCGCGATGCCGTGGCCCAGCTTGGACGGATCGGCGAGGTTCTGCATCACCGCCATGAGCCCCATGACGGCGCCGATGATGCCGAGAGTCGGGGAGTAGACACCCATGGCCTCGAATACCTTCGCCGCCTGCGTGTCGAAGTGCTCCATCGTGTCCAGTTCGATTTCCATGCTCGAGCGAATCGCCTCCGGTTCGCCGCCGTCGACCAGCGACTGCAATCCCTTTTTCAGGAAGCCGTCCTTCTCCTGTTCGACCGCCGACTCCAGCCCGAGCAGCCCCTGCTTGCGCGCAACGTTGCTCCACTCGACGATCTTCTCGATGGTCGCCGCCGGATCGTTCGCGGGCGGCTTGAACACCCAGGAGATGATCCTCCAGGCGCGCAGGAAGGTCGCCATCGGCGTCTGCACCAGGCTGGCCGCGAAGGTGCCGACCACGACGATCACGAAGGCGGCGCTGCCGACCAGCGCGCCGGCGCTGCTGCCCTTCAAGATGGCGCCACCGATGATCGCAAACAGCGCGAGCACGATGCCGATGATGCTCAGGATGTCCATTCGTCCTAGCCCGGGGTCAGCCAGTCACTCAAACGGGCGCGCAGGCGCACCAGCGCCTGGCCGTGGATCTGGCAGACCCGCGACTCCGAAACCTCCAGCACTTCGCCGATCTCGCGCAGATTCATCTCCTCGTCGTAGTAAAGCGACAGCACGAGCTTCTCCCGCTCCGGCAGCAGATCGATCGCCGCGGCGAGCGCATTGCGGAAGCCCTCGTCCTCGATGTGATCGAACGGACCCGGGCGCTCGTCCCGCGCGTGGTCCGCGGGGCTGGATTCGTCGTCGCTGCTGCCCATCTGGTCGAAACTGAACACGCGACAGCTCGCGGCATCCTGCACCAGCTTGTGGTACTCCTCGAGCGAGACGCCAAGACCCTGCGCGATGTCCGCCGGGGCCGCTTCCTGTCCTTTGGCGTTCTCTATTCGGCGCACCACGTCCGCCATCTCGCGCACGCTTCGATGCACCGAGCGCGGGGTCCAGTCGGACTTTCGCACCTCGTCGAGCATCGCTCCGCGCACGCGGATGCCCGCATACGTCTCGAAGTTCGCGCCCTTGGTCGCGCAGTAGTGCTTGGCGGCGTCCAACAGGCCGATCATGCCCGCCTGGATCAGGTCATCCACCTCGACGTTCGGCGGCATGCGGCTCACCAGGTGGTAGGCGATGCGCTTCACCAGGTCAGCGTGCCTCAGCACCAGCTCCGCCTGTGGCACCTGATCGATCGGCACGTCGCCCTGGGCCGTAGGCTTCGGGTTACGCCGTTGCGTATTTGAATATTGTGTGCTTGCTCTCATTGCAATACCGTCGCAGTACCCATCCGGGTCCCCACCATGCGTTCGACGAAGAACTCCAGGTGACCTCGAGCCCCTTGTGGGACTGCCCACTTATCGGCCCTGACCGCCAGATTCTTGAGCGCGAGCGACGAAATCGATGCCGGGTAGGCATCCACCACCGCTGTCTGGCGCTGCACCGCGCGCCTCAGGTAATCGTCGAACGGCACCGAACCGGCGAACTCCAGTGCAACGTTGAGAAACCGGTCACAGACACGAGAGATCTTCTCGTAAAGTGCCGGCCCCTCGTCCGCCCGACGGGTCTGGTTCGCAAGTATCTGAAACCGCCGTACCCCGTGCTCGCGGCTCAGCACCTTGATGAGGGCGTACGCGTCGGTGATCGAAGCCGGCTCGTCGCACACCACCACGAGCACGTGATGCGCGGCCTGGCTGAAGGTCAGCACGCTGTCGTGCAGCCCCGCAGCCGTGTCGACCACGAGCACCTCGACCTTGTGGTAGAGCTCGCTGAAGGCACGAATGATCCCCGCGTGTTCCGCCGGCGACAGATTGGCCATGCTTCTGATGCCGGAGGCCGCCGGTACCACCTGCAGCCCATGTGGCCCGGTGACGATGACGTCCTCGAGCGCGCACTCGCCGCGCACGACGTGGCCCAGGTGAAAACGCGTGTGCAGTCCGAGCAGCACGTCGATGTTGGCGAGTCCGAGATCGGCATCCACCAGCATCACCTCGCGGCCCTGGGCGGCGATGGCCACGGCGAGATTGGCCGAGACCGTGGTCTTGCCCACACCGCCCTTACCGCCGGTGACCGCGATCACCTTCACCGGCCGCGATGCGTTCAGTTCGCGCAGGCTCGCGGCCTGCGAACGGGAAAGCGTGAAGTCACCCATGGGCGTGCGCTCGGCCGAAATGGCGTGCAAGGTAGGCTTCGTTGCCGCCCGGGGGTAAATTCGACTTCAGCCTGGTTGCGTTGCGGGCCAGCCAGACCCGCCGGCGATAGGCCGAATGCATGTCTTCCGGTACGCGCTGACCGTCGCACAGATAGGCGATCTTCAGACTGTGCCGCATGGCGACGGAGAGCACGCCGCCGAGACTCGCCGCCTCATCCACCTTGGTCAGGACGCAGGCTGCGGGCGTGGCTTGCGCGAAGGCGCGTACGATCTCGTCGAGCGCCCGGCCCTCGGCCTGCGCCGGCAGTGTCAGCAGCACATGGGCGCGTGTCGCGCCGAGTTGCAGGGCGGCGAGCTGCTCGGCGAGGCGCGCATCGCGCGGGCCCATCCCGGCCGTATCGATCAGTATCAGCTTCTTGGCGCGCAGGCGCTGCAGCACTTTACCGAGCTCCGCACCGTTGTTCGCCACGTGCATCGGCGCGCCCAGCAGGCGCGCATAGGTCATCAGTTGTTCGCGAGCACCGATTCGATAGCAGTCGGTGCTCACGAGGGCGAGGTCCTGGCTGCCGTGACGCATGCTCCAGCGCGCCGCGAGCTTGGCGATGGTGGTGGTCTTGCCGGCACCGGTCGGACCGACCAGCGCGACCACGCCGGGATTGGTCATCTGCGACTGCTCGACCACAGGCAGGTATTTGACCAACAGGGCAAGCGGCAGATGCGCCGGATCGACCATGTTGGTGCGCCTCGGGGTCAGTGCGGCGAGACCTCGCGCGATGTCCGGAGCGATGTCGTAGGACGAAAGTTCCTCGAGCACTCGTGCCTTCAGCGGCTCTCGCGCGCGTTTGTCGTGCCATGACAGGGTCGCCAGCTCGCTCTCGAGCATCGACCGCAGATCGCTGAGTTCGCGGCGTACCGCGAAAAGGCCGGGCTCGGCGGTGGGCCCGGACGGCGAGACGGATCGGGACGGCGGTGCCGGGCGCCTCGTCGGTGCTACCCCGGGGGCCGACGGCGGCAGCGCCGCCGGATTTGCCGCGGGGGTTGCCGCGGGTTTTACCGCGGGCGTTGCCGTAACGCTCGGCACCGCGGTCGCTGCGGCGGCCGGCGCGATGGTTGGCGGGCGCATCCCCTCGGTTCTGCGCGGCGCCGGCGCCGGTTCGGGCGCCGCCTCGGGCTGCGTGGGAGCCGGGCGCTGCCGGATCGCTCCGACGAACAACGCCTCGTCGTAGTCGACGGCGGCGATCACCTCGATCCCCTCATCCACCCGTCGACTTGAGAGGATCACCGCGTCCGGCCCCTGTTCGGCGCGCACCTGGGCGAGCGCCACACGCATGCTGCCCGCCAAGTAACGTTTAATCTTCATGCTTACCTCCACCATTCATCGGTAATCTCATCGCCCGACCGACGCCACCACACGAATGCGTCGATTCTCGGGAATCTCGTTGTAGGCGAGCACCGCGAGTGTCGGTGTCGCATGGCGCATCAGGCGCGATATCCACGGGCGTATCTTCGGCGCGACCAGCAGCACCGCCGGCTCGCCGGCCGCCTCCTGGCGCCGGGTGCCGTCGCCGAGCGCCTGTTGCACGCGCTCGGCAAGAGCCGGCTCGAAGCCCGGCGATCCATCGCCCCCGGTGGTCGAGTCCTGCAGCCCCTGTTCGAGGGCCGGATCGAGGGTCATCACCGGGAGCTCGTCGCGCAGACCGCCGATGTTCTGCACGATGCTGCGGCCGAGCGCGATGCGCACCGCGGCGAGCAGCGCCACCGGGTCCTGGGTCTTCGGTCCGAGCTCCGCGAGCGTCTCGCATATGGTGCGCAGGTTCCTGATCGGTACGCGCTCGAGCAGCAGGTACTGCAGCACCTTCACCACCACGCTCATCGGCAGCAGCTTGGGCACCAGATCCTCCACCAGCTTCGGCGCGCTTTTGCCGAGCCGTGTCAGCAGCTGCTGAACCTCCTCGTGTCCGAGCAGCTCGTGAGCGTGCGATTGCAGCAGATGACTCAAATGGGTGGCGATCACGCTCGCGGCATCCACCACCGTGTAGCCCTGGGACTGCGCCTGATCGCGCCGCGATTTCTCGATCCACACGGCCTGCAGTCCGAAAGCCGGATCCTTGGTGGCGGTCCCGGGCAGACTTCCCGAAACCTGCCCGGGATTGATCGCAAGTTCCCGATCGGGAAATACCTCCGACTCGCCGACCGGCGCGCCGAGTATGGTGATCCGGTAGGAATTGGGGCCGAGCTCCAGGTTGTCGCGAATGTGCACCGACTGCACGAGAAACCCCAGCTCCTCGGAGAGCTTCTTGCGCACGCCCTTGATCCGCCCCATCAGCTCGCCGCCCTGCGCACGGTCGACCAGCGGGATCAGCCGGTAGCCGACCTCCAGGCCGATCAAATCGACCTGCTCGACGTCGTCCCAGGACAGCTCGCGCTGTTCCGGCGACACCGCAGGCGGCGCCTGCGGCGCCGCCGCCTGCGCCTCGCCCGCTGCGCGGCGCTTGCCGAAGACGTAGGCGCCCGACGCGCACAACACCGCCATCCCGAGAAACACCGCATTCGGCATGCCTGGAATGACCCCGAGCAGCCCGAGCACGCCGGCGGTCACGCCGAGCGCCCGCGGCTGTCCGAGGACCTGCGCCATGATCTGCTGGCTCATGTCGTGCGGCCGCGAAACGCGCGTGACCAGCACCGCGACCGCCACCGAGAGCAACAACGCCGGGATCTGCGCCACCAATCCGTCGCCGATGGTCAGCAGCGCGTAGGTGCGGCCGGCGTCCGCGAGCGACATGCCGTGCTGCGCGGCGCCGATGACCGTGCCGCCGAACAGATTGATGAACACGATGAGGATGCCGGCCACGGCGTCGCCGCGAACGAACTTGCTGGCGCCGTCCATCGCGCCGTAGAAGTCCGCCTCTTCTCGAATCTCCTGTCGCCGGATGATGGCCTCGGCTTGCGTGATGATGCCGGCGTTCAAGTCCGCGTCGATCGCCATCTGCCGGCCCGGCATCGCGTCCAGGGTGAATCGCGCGCTCACCTCCGAGATGCGTCCGGCGCCCTTGGTGATCACCACGAAGTTGATGATCACCAGTACGATGAATACCACCATGCCCACGGCATAGTTGCCGCCGACGACGAAGGCGCCGAATGCGGCGATCACGTGACCCGCGGCATGTGCGCCCGTGTGCCCGTTCATGAGCACTATGCGGGTCGAGGCGACGTTCAAACCCAGGCGCAACAGTGTCGCGCCCAGCAACACCGTGGGAAAGCTCGCAAACTCCAGCGCGCGGCGCACGTAGATCACCCCGAGCAGCACCATCAGGGAGAGGCTGATGTTGAACGTGAAGAACACGTCGAGCAGCACCGCCGGCAGCGGCAGCACCATCATCGCCAGCACCGCCATCAGCAGGATCGGCACGCCGAGGCCGTTGCGCGCGACCTCGCCGATGTTGATCATGGCGGTTCGGGTGCTCATGCGTCCGCGTACTCGCCGTCGAGCGGCGGATCAGGGCGCGCGACCCGGGCCGCAAGGGTAGGATTCAACGTGCGAACCCGGAAGATGTAGGAGAGCACCTGCGCCACGGCGACGTACAGGCCCGACGGAATCTCATGATTCAAATCGGTCGATTTGTACAGCGCTCGTGCGAGCTTCGGCGCCTCGAAGACCGGCACCTTGTGCTCCTCGGCGATGCGACGAATGTTCTGCGCCACGAGATCGGCGCCCTTGGCGACCACCTTGGGCGCCCGCATTCTCGCCGGATCGTATTTCAGCGCCACCGCGAAGTGCGTCGGATTGGCGATCACCACGTCGGCGGTGGGCACCTTGTGCATCATGCGCCGCCGGGCCATCTGCTGCTGCAGCTGACGGATGCGCTGCTTGGTCTCCGGGCGGCCTTCGTTCTCCTTCGCCTCGTCGCGCAACTCCTGGCGCGTCATGCGCAGCGACCGTTTGAATTCAAAGATCTGCAGCGGCACGTCCACCAGCGCGACCAGCGCGAGCGAGGCGCACAACCAGACGAATGCCCACCCGAGCAGACTCGCGCCGTGGCCGATCGCCGCATGGGCGCTCATATGACCGAGCGCGAGCACGTCGCCGAACAGCCAGGCCACCACTCCGGCGCATACGCAACCAATGACCACGCACTTGAGCAGCGCCTTGCCGAGTTCGGAGACGCCATGCAGACCGAAGAGGCGTCCGAACCCCGCGAGCGGACTGAGGCGCGTGAAATCCGGCGTAAGCGCGACCGGCGTGAAATTCCAGCCGCCGAGCGCGATCGACGCCAGCAGCACCAGTACGATCAGCGTGGCGAACACCGGCAGCAGCACCTGCAGCGCCCCGAGCGACGCTGCATGCAGCGCGCTCAGCATCGAGCTCGTGTCGCCGAGCGCTTCCGGCGGGATCGCCAGCCCGTGGCGCATGATTTGCTGCAGGTGGCCCATTATGGTGGTCCCCACCGCGACCAGCGCGCCGCTGCCGGCGATGGACGAAGCGAAGGTCGTCAATTCGCGGGAGCGGGGTATCTGTCCGTGCTCGCGCGCCTCCTGCAGGCGCCTCGCCGAGGGCTCTTCGGTGCGTTCCGATTGTTCGGAGTCGGCCATCAGCGCGCTCCCGGCAGCGGCCGGTCGATGAGCGCGACGACCGCCTGCAGCGCCGAATCGATCAAGCCGTGCACGCCCTGCATGATCCCGTCGAAGCCGGCCAGCAGGACGCCGAAGCCGGCCAGCACGGTGATGGTGAAGCCGATGCCGAATAGATTGAGTTGCGGAGCGGCGCGGGTGACCACGCCGAGCGCGAGGTTGACGATCACCAGGGCAATCACCGTCGGCAGGGCCACCAGCGTGCCGGTCTCGAAGATTCGCGCCCCGGAGCCCACCACGCTCAGCAGGAAGTCCCGGTCGACGATGCTCGAGCCGATGGGCAGCGTCTGGAAGCTGTGGGCGAAGGCGCCGATCAACAGGAGGTGCCCGTCGATCGCCAGGTAAACGAGCATGCCCAGAATAAGAAAGAACTGGCCGATGACCATGGTGTTCGCGCCGTAGCGCGGGTCGATCAGGGTCGCGAAGCCGATGCCCATCGTGGCCGAAATGGTCTCTCCGGCCAGGGTCAGCGCCTCGAAGGCGAATTGCATGACCAGGCCGATCGCGACGCCGACCAGCATCTCCTGGACGGCCGCCAGCGCCCCCGCGCCGGAGAAGATCGACAGCGACACGGGCACCGGGGCGAACGGCGCCAGCAGGAACGCGAGTGCCAGGGTGAACACGATCTTGACCATCGGCGGCACGGTCACTTCGCTCACGGCGGGCGCCGACAGAACGAAGCCGCCGATCCGCAGGGCGGGCCACCACAGCTTGCCCATCCAGGTCGCCACCTCGGTGGCGTCCAGTACTAGCGGCTGCATCTGGGCGACTCGGGGCTCATCAGGCTCAGCCGATCGCGTTCGGTATGCCGACGTACAGATCGTGGGTGAAATCGACCAGCACGCGCAGCATCCATGGTCCGGCCACCATCAGCGTCAGCGCCAGCAACAGCAGCTTCGGAATGAAGCTCAAAGTCGCCTCATTGATCTGCGTCGCGGCCTGCAGCATGCCGATCACGAGGCCCGTGATCAGCGCGACCAGCAGCAGCGGCGCCGCGAGCATCGCGGTCACGAGCAGCGCTCGATGCGTAAGGTCCATGACGGCTTCCGCGGTCATGAGTGGAAACTCGCCGCGAGCGTTCCCATGAGCAGCGTCCAGCCGTCGACCAGCACGAACAGCATGATCTTGAACGGCAACGACACCAGCACCGGCGAGAGCATCATCATGCCCATCGACATCAAGACGCTCGCGACAACCAGATCGATCACGAGAAACGGAATGAACACCATGAAGCCGATCTGGAACGCCGTCTTCAGTTCACTGGTGATGAAGGTGGGCATGAGCACGCTCAGCGGCACGTCGTCTGCGCTCGCGAAGCTCGGCTTGCCGGCTATCTTCGCGAACATCTGCAGATCGTTTTCGCGGGTCTGCGCCAGCATGAATTTCTTCAACGGCTGCACGGTGCGCTCGAGCGCCGTCTCGCCGGCCAATTGACCGTCGAGATAGGGCTTGATGCCGGTGCTGTACGCCTGGTCGATGGTCGAACTCATCACGAAGAAGGTGAGAAACAGCGCCAACCCCGTCAGCACCTGATTCGAGGGGGTCGTCGGCATGCCGAGCGCCTGGCGCAGTATCGACAGCACGATGATGATCCGGGTGAACGCCGTCATCCCGAGCAGCAGTGCCGGCAACAGCGTCAACGCCGTCATCAGGATGAGGATCTGGAAGGTCAGAGAATAGGTCTGCACCCCGTCCGCGGCGCTCTTGATCGCGATCGCGGGCAGCGCCACCTGCGCCGTGGCCGCGCCGAACGGCAGGAGCAGCAGCGCGATGGGCGCGAGCCGGGTCAGCCAGACTCTGCGCATCAGCCGCGTCCCCGGGGGTGCATGAATTCGCGCAATCGCGCGGCGAACGCGCCCGTGTCGAGGCCGGCGCCGCTTGCTCCCCGCGATTGCTCGCCGGCGACGATCGGTACCGGCAGCGGCTTCAGGTCGACCATGCCGCCGGGGCACACGCCGATCAGGATCTGCGTCTCGCCGGCACGCACCAGCAGGATTCGCTCGCGCGGACCGACGGCGAGCTGATCGAGCACCGCGAGATCCCCGCGGCCGCGAGTACCCGTCATTTTCAGGCGTCGCAAGGCCCAGCTCGCCGCGAAAATCAATGCGAGGATGACCAGGAGGCTCAACGTGAGCTGCGTCAACCCGCCGACCGACAAGGGCGAAACCGGCGGCGCAGCCGGACTCACTGCGCGTGCTCCATTCGCTCCGTGGCGCTCACGACCTCGGTGAGGCGGATCCCGAACTTGTCGCTCACCACCACCACCTCGCCGCGCGCGATGCGCACGCCGTTGACCAGCACGTCGAGCGGCTCGCCGGCCAACCGGTCCAGCTCGACGATCGAGCCGGGAGCCAGCTGCAAAAGCTCGCGCACCGGGATGCGCGCCCGTCCGACCTCGAGCGCCAGGGTCACCGCCACGTCCAGAATGAGATTCAGGTTCATCTCCCCGCCCTTCGCGCCGGCCGCGCCGGGGGCACCCGGACCCAGGTCGCCGAATTGCGCGCGCGCCACCCCGGCCTTCTTCGGATCGGTAACGTTCATACGGTGACTCCTGAAGTGATCTTGAGCGCATTGCGCCCTTGGGATACGCCGAAGCGGCCGCGATACAGCGGCACGTCGCCTGCCAGCAACGTCACCTGCTGGGGCGGTTCGATTGGGATGATGTCCCCCGGTGCGAGCCGCACGAGCTCGCCCAGGCTGATCCGCGCCTCGGTGAGCACCGCGCGGGTCTCCAGCTCGGTCTCGGCCACCGCGGCGCCGAGCATCGGCGTCCAGGTCTCCTGCTTGACGGCGGTCACGGCAGTCCCCGTGGTCGCCAGCACCTCGCGCATCGGCGCGAGCAGGCTGTCCGGCAGCAGCCAATCCATGCGTCCGCTGCGGGTGCCGAACTCCACGGTGAAACGCAAAACGAAGATCGATTCGAGGGCGGCACCCAGTTGCATGAGCCGGGGATTGCTCTCCAGTTTCACGATCTCGAGCTCCAACGGCTTCACCGCGGCCCAGGCGGCCGTGAAGTCGGCGGCGAAGCCGCGCAGCATCAATCCGAGGAAGCGCTGCGCCGCCGGCGCCACCGCCGCCTGCCCGTCCGCCATCGCTCGGCCTGAGCCGCCGAAAAAGCCATCGAGCAGCGCCAGCAGCAAAGCCGGCTCGACGCTCACATAGGCGAACCCCGTCAAGGGTTTCAGGCGGATCACCGCCAGGCTCGACGGCACCGGCAAAGCCGCCTGTGCGTCGGCCGCCTTGATCGTCTCGAGAGCGCTGAACTGCATCGCCACGTCGCGCCCGAGCAGAGCGCCGAGCGATCCCTGTGCCCGCTGCGCAAAGGCCTTGCCGATGACCTCGAGCATCGGCAGCTGACTGCGGTTGATCCTCTGCGCCGCCAGCTCGTACGGACGCGCCGCGTCCGTGCGGCCGGGCTCGAGCAGCGCAGACACTTCTTCTTCGGATATCGCCGGGGCCGTCGCGACCGCTTCCTGCGTCATCACTGCACCACGAAGCTCGTGAACAGCAGATCGTCGATGTCCGGTCCGCCCGCCTTCTTCTGCACGGCACGCACCTCGGCCAACGCCTCGAGCCGCAGCTTCTCCTTGCCCTCGCGCGACATCAGGGATTGATAGTCGCGGTTGCTCATGAGCAGCAGCAGATTGTTGCGAATCAAGGGCACGTCCTTCTGCACGCTGTCGATCGCTTTTTGGTCGTGCGCCATGATCTCCATGGTGATTTGCAGGAAACGAACGACCGAGCCGTCTTCGAAATTGACCACGAGCGGCGGATCGATCGCGTAGAACAGGGACGTCCTGGGCTGCGCCTCCGCCTCGCCGTGCGCGGCGGGCGGGACCGGCACGATGACCGTGATCTTGCCGTCCGGTCCGAGTTTCAGATCCGGCATGGGGTGGAGTTTCGCGTTGATGAATCCTCCCGCCACCACGGCCACGAGGGTGAGCGCGAATATGCCGATCCCGTTGATCAGCTTGGCTGCGAGATCACCGCTCTTTTTTGGCGGTGCGGCGGGCGCGTCGTCGGCTGATTCGGCCATGGTCTTGCGATTCCTGACACGGCGTTATCTGCCGTATCGGTGATCTAGCAAAACCCATGCCACGCTCCAGTGAACTATCTTTTATAGTGGAAATTCAACCAGTTAGTGCGCAACGACCACGCGCGACCGCCGACGCCGGCGCCGCGGCGTCGAGAATTTGACGGTGGCCGAGGCCGGCTTGGGTTTTACCAGATGCTGACCCGCTGCGCGGGCGGCAGGTACATCTTGTCGCCCGGCGCGAGCCCGAAGGCCGAATAGAAGCCCGCCTGATTGCGCAGCGGCGCCGTTCCCCGCACCCACGGCGGCGAGTGCGGATCGGTCGTAACGCGCTCGATGGCCAGGGCTTCGCGCATCTTGCCGCGCCAGACCTGGATCCACCCGTAATAGAAGCGCTGATCGCCGGTCAATCCGTCGATCACCGGCGCGGCCCGGCCGCCGAGTGCCAGCTGATAGGCTTGGTAGGCAATGGCGATGCCGGAGTTGTCGCCGATGTTCTCGCCCAGCGTCAACCGTCCGTTGACATGGAATCCCGGCACCGACTCATAGGCATCGTACTGCGCGACCAGGGCTTCGGTGAGGCTCTTGAAGCGGGCGTGATCCTCCGGCGTGAACCAATCGCGCAGATTCCCATCCGCATCGTATTGGCTGCCGGAATCGTCGAAGCCGTGGCTGATCTCATGACCGATGACGGCGCCGATGCCGCCGTAGATGGCCGCGTCGTCGGCATTCGCGTCGAAGAAAGGCGGCTGCAGTATCGCCGCCGGGAAAACGATCTCGTTCATCACCGGGTTGTAGTAGGCGTTGACGGTTTGCGGGGTCATGAACCACTCCCCGCGGTCCACCGGCTTGCCGAGCTTGCCGATCTGCCGCCGGTACTCGAATGCCGCACTGCGCTGCACGTTGTCCCACAGATTGTCGGGGGCGATCGCGAGGGCCGAATAGTCGCGCCAGGTGTCCGGATAGGCGATCTTCGGCCGCAACTTCGCGAGCTTCGCCTGCGCGCCCTTCTTGGTTAGCGGACCCATCCAGTTAAGATGCTCGATGCTGCGCGAGTACGCCGAGAGCAGATTGCGCACCAATTCATCCATGCGTCGCTTGTTCTGCGCGGGAAAGTACTCCGCGACGTACAGCCGGCCGAGCGCCTCGCCCAGCGAAGCGTTCAGCAGCTGCAGGCCGCGCCGCCAGCGCGGCAGGTCCTGCGGAATGCCGCGCAGGGCGGTGCCGGTGAAGGCGAAACGCTCCTCGGCGAACTCCCGCGACAGCTACGGTGCGGCGCTCGCGAGCGGCTGCCACTTGAAGTATTCATGCGACACCGGCAACGGCGTGGTCTCGATGAGCGCGCCGAGGCCCCGGAGGTAGCTCGGCTGGCGCACGATGAGGTAGTCCGTCTTGCCGGCGATGCCGCTGTCGGCGAGATAGCGCTGCCAGTCGAATCCCGGCACCAGTGCCGACAGCTCGGCGACGGCAATCTTGTTGTACGTCTTGATCGGATCGCGGTTTTGCACTCGCGTCCATTGCAGCTTTGCCAGTTCGGTCTCCAACCCGAGAATGTCGGCGGCGCTGCGCTGTGCGTCGTCCTCGCCGGCCAATTGCAGCATGGCCTCGACGTGCGCGAGGTAGCGTGCGCGCACCGACTTCAATTTGGCGTCGTCGCTGAGATAGTAATCGCGATCGGGCATGCCGAGACCGCTCTGTTGCACACTCACCGCGTAGCGGGTCGAGTCCCTGGGATCGGGGCGCACCGCGATCTCGTAGGGAGCGCCGCTGCCGGCGCGATTGGCGCGGGCGATGAGCGCGGCGATGCCGCGCTTGTCGTCGAGCGCATCGATGGCGGCGAACGTCGATTCGAGCGGCTTGAAGCCGAGGGTCTCCAGAAGCGGCTCGTTCATGAAACTCGCATACAGATCGGCGAGCTTGGTCTCGTCGGGGGCGGGCGTGCCGCCGGGCGCGCGCTTCGCCAGTCGCTCGACGATGCCGCGCAATTGCTCCTGGGTGCGATCGCCGACGGCGGCGAAAGAGTCGTAGACGCCCTTGTCCGCGGGTAGCTCGAACGTGTCGAGCCATTTGCCGTTCAGATGGCGGTACGCGTCGTCCTGCGGGCGCACCGCGGAGTCCACGTACCGCAGATCCACGCCTGAGACCAACGAGCCGGACGGCGCCGCCGATTCGCCCGCTCCCCAAACGGTCGCGGCGACCACCGCCGCGACTCCCGCGGCACCAAATTGCAGAATGCTTCGCATACCGACTCCTCCTAGAACTTCAAGGTCACCCGCAAACCGGGCGCGGCATCGTCCAATAGCAGCCGCGCACCGTGCAGCTTCGCGACCGCCGCGACCAGGGACAGGCCGAGACCCGATCCCGGGTACTTGCGCGCCTCATCGAGCCGCACGCGCCGCCCGAGCACGCTCTCGCGCTTGTCCGCCGGAATTCCCGGCCCGCTGTCCTGCACGACCACTTCCGAGCCGGTTCCCGCCGCATGCAGGTCGACCCGGATTCGGCCCCCCGCGGGGGTGAACTTGAGCGCGTTGTCGAGCAGATTGGCGAGTGCCTGGGCGAGCAGCTGACGGCTGCCCTGCACGCCGATTCCGCCCGCCACGTCGCTCGCGAACGCGATGCCGCGCTCCTCGGCCACCGGCGCGTACAAGTCGACGACGCTCGCAGTCAATTCCGACAGATCCACGGCCTCGCGCGCCACCGTGCCGGTCTCGGCAAGCGCGATGCGCAGCAGCGCATCGAGCGTCGAGCGCATGCGATCGACTTCGGCACACACCCGCTCGAGCACGCGCCGCTCCGTCGATCCGGGCGTGAATTGGCCTATGGCGCCTTCCGCCATGGCCTGCAGGCGGTTCAGCGGCGTGCGCAGATCGTGTGCGGCACTGTCGAGCACCGTGCGCATGCCAAGGGTCAATTGCTCGATCTTGTCGAGCATCCCGTTGATCTCCAGAGCGAGCGTGTTGATCTCGTCGTCGGCGTCGCGCACCGGCAGCCGCCGCGACAGATCGCCGCGCATGATCTGGGTCGCCACCGCCGAGATTGCACCCGCCTGCGCAAGAATGCGCCGGCCCATCCAGAACCCGCCGCCGAGACCGAGCAGCATAGTCAGCACCACGGCGGCGATCAGCCCGCGCATCATCAGGTTCTTCACGTCCTGACGCTCCTGCACGTCGTGGCCGACCAGCATGCGATAACCGCCGGGCAGCGGGAAACGCTGGGCGCGCATCGCATGGATCCGGGTCTCGTCGCCGAAGGGCACGGCCACCTTGAAGTTGATCCACTTGCCCTCGCTCGCGTCGATCGTCGGCCAGGCCGGGACGTTGCCGGCGACCGGCCTGAGTTGCGGATCGACCATGAGATACACGGCGCCGCGCACGTCCTGCTCCTGCGAACGTTGTTCGATCAATTCGATGAAGTCGCCGCGCGACAGCACCAGAACCTGCTCGCGCAGGCCCTGTACCTCCGCCTCGATCAGATTGTCGGTGCTGCCGTCGACCACGCGCGACACGGCGAAATCCACCGCGCCGAGCAGCAGCGCAGCGCCGCAGGCGAAGACGATCGAGTATACGATCGCGATGCGAAACGGCGAGGTGCCGAGCACGCCGAGGAACCGCTGCTCCGGGATCACCGCGCCTTCGCGCGTCGTGGCCACTATTCGTCTTCGCGCAGACTGTATCCGGCGCCGCGCACCGTGTGCAAAAGAGGCTTGTCGAAATCCTTGTCGATGGCCTGCCGCAGCCGGCTGATGTGCACGTCGATAACGTTGGTCTGCGGATCGAAGTGGTAGTCCCAAACCCCCTCGAGCAGCATGGTGCGCGTCACCACCTGGCCGCTGTGCCGCATGAGGAACTCCAGCAACTGGAACTCGCGCGCCGTCAGCTCGATCTTCTTGCCGTCGCGGGTGACCCTGCGGGTCATCCGATCGAGCTCGAGGTCGGCGAGCTTGAGCTTGGTGTGCAACTCCGTGTTGCCCGATTCACCGCGGCGCGCAAGCGCGTCCACGCGGGCAAGCAGCTCCGAAACGTGGTAGGGCTTGGTCAGATAATCGTCCCCTCCGGCACGCAGACCGGTGATCCGGTCGTCCACGTCGCCGAGCGCGCTCAGGATCAGCACCGGCATTTTGCGGCCCGTGGCGCGCAGCGACTGCACCAGCGCCAGACCGTCGAGTTTCGGCAGCATCCGATCGACGATTGCCAGATCCACGGCGAGCGAGGAGGCCATGTGCAGGCCGTCGATGCCGTCGGTGGCCGTGTCGACCGTGTGGCCGGCTTCCCTCAGGGCGCGCGCAAGGTAGTCGCGCGCCACCTCGTCATCTTCTACGATAAGGATGTGCATGGCCGCCACATTTTACAGACGTTGAGGTTCCGTGGGACGATCGCCGGGCCGATGGCGGCCCTGCTGCTGCTCGGACCGGCCGGACGAGCCGCCGACGAGCCGCTCTGGACGGTCGGCGCCGGCCTCGGTGCGGCCGGCTTCGAGGACTACCGCGGCGCCGAGGCCGCCCACGTCTATCCGGTGCCGCTGCCCTACCTGGTCTATCACGGTGACTTCCTCAAGTCCGACCGAAAGGGCGTGCGCGGGCAGCTGTTCGACCAGGATTGGTTGCAGGTCGATTTGAGCGGCAACGCCACCGCTCCGGGCCACGACGATTCGGCACGCTTCGGCATGCCGAATCTCAAGCCGACGGTGGAACTCGGCCCGGCGCTCAACCTGCGGGTGTTCAAGAGTGCCGACTCGCACGACACGTTGACCCTCGAGATACCGGTGCGCGGCGCCTATACCGTCGAGACCTCGCCGCGTTTCATCGGCGGCACGCTGAGCCCCAGCCTCAATCTCGACATGCGCGGACCGTTCGGGCTCGCGGGATGGGATCTCGGCCTCGAGGCCGCGGGGCTGTTCGCCGATTCTCGCTACAACGCGTACTTCTACTCGGTCGCATCCCAGTACGCGACCGCTTACCGGCCGGCCTATATGGCGCCCGGCGGCTTTACCGGCACCGAGACCTCATTCACGTTCTCGAAGAGATTTCCGAAGTTCTGGATCGGCGGCTACCTGCGGCACGATTCGCTGGGTAACGCGGTGTTCGATCCCAGTCCGCTCGTCCAGGTGAACCACTACTGGTCCATGGGCGTGGGCTTTGCCTGGATCATCGGCGAGTCGAGCCGCCGCGTCGAGGTTCCGGACTGAGCCTCTCAGGCATAGGCGTCGAGACCGCCCGCCGCGCCGCGCGCGCTCGTCCCGGACACGGCGCTCACGGGCGCGACGCCCGCTTCCGGCTCCTGCGCATCCCCCCAGGCATAGGATTGCGCGGAGGATGATTGATCCTGAAACGAGCGCTGCGAGATGTCGACACTGACCTGCCCGAACCCCTGCGCACCCAGCATCTCGCGCAAGTGCGGCGCACTCGACTCGAGCGCATCACGGGTCGTGGCGCTGTGGGCGCTCATCCAAACCTGCGCATGATCGCCCTGCACCGTCACCCGCAGTTCGATCGGGCCGAGCTGCGCAGGATTCACCTGCAGACGCGCGCCGTTCAAGTCATTGCCCACCATCCACGCGACCCGTTCGGCGACCGCCTGCGGAAATTGCGCGCTGCCCACCGGGACATCGAGTTTCACGGTAGGAATCGTTCCAGTATCGCCGGCGGCGCCGAGCGAGAAAGCCGCCCCGGGATCCGCGCCGCCGGTGACCGCGTCCGCCGGGCGCGTCGACTCCCCGCTCAAGGCGACGGACTGCATCGCGGATTTCGCGTCGAGCGCGCCCATCGATGCACTCGCATCGATGGCTCGGCCGCCGCCGCTCACCGCGAGAGCGCCGGAAATGCCACCGCCATCGGCCAGTGCGCCGCCGGCGGCGCCCGGTGCCGCAGTCGCCTGACCGATGGCACCGGCCTGCGCACCGGCCTGCGCACCGGCCTGGGCGTCGGCCTGCGCACCGGCCGTAGCCGCCAGCTCCGCGCCGGTCGTCGGCTTGACGGGTTCGGATGCCTGCGCAGGCGCGGCCGGCGATCCGGTGTCTCCCGGAACCCAGTTCGACGCGACCGCCGATCCGCCGGCACCGCGAAC
>VFSW01004384.1_pt1 | contig 21082 bp, 14 predicted proteins | sample 5358111 | NCBI WGS metagenome assembly VFSW01 (sample SAMN11554181, study PRJNA540505) | mine drainage metagenome | isolation source: sediment from site ElyBrook_90M | place: USA: Ely Copper Mine, Vershire, VT | collected 2017
GTTCGCACATCATGCACCTCCGCAAGGTCGTGTTTCCCAACGGCAAGGAGACCGTCATGGATCGCGGCGAGGATTACGCGGAATAGTGGCCGCCGGGTGAGTTTCAAGAATGCGCAATCATTTATTGGGTTTGATGCTTGCGGTGGTGACTGCTCTCGCATCCTCGCCCACGATACGCGCTCAGACCGCCAAGACAGGTGTGGCAAAAGCTCAGGCAACAGCTGCGCCTGCGGACCTGTCCGGAGTTTGGAGGCGATCGCGGCGCGCGCCTGACAAAGCTCGCCGGTACACGATTTACGAGCTCGCATTTTCCATTACCAACGACAAGCCCCCGATGACTCCCTGGGCGGAAGAGAAATTTAAGGCCAACAAACCTAACGTCGGACCGAGAGCGGTCTCCTTAACAGAATCAAACGATCCGATCATGCAGTGTGCTCCACCGGGCGTTCCGAGGATCTACCTCCTACGAGGGGAACCTGTGGAGATTGCGAATATTCCTGGCCGTGTCCTCATGCTCTTTGAGTACGACCATTTTGTGCGCAATATCTACACCGATGGGCGCGAGCATCCCAAGGATTTGAACCCCTCGTGGATGGGAGACGCGATTGGCAAGTGGGAGGGAGATACGCTGGTCGTGGACACAGTGGGTTTTAACGACAAGACCTGGCTCGACAACGATGGCCATCCGCACACCGAAGATCTGCACGTTGTGGAGCGCATTCGGCGCGTGAACCATGACACGTTGACGATTGATACGACAATCGAAGACCCGAAGGCGTACACCAAACCCTGGGGAGGACACGCAACCTACGAACTGAAGCCGGACTGGAATATTGGGGAAATGGTGTGCGAGGACAATATTACATACGGCGACATGCAACAAAAATCGGAGGGCAGCAAGTAGATTGACCAAGTAGTAGAACAGGCTTCAGTCTGTCGGTTTAGATTTCCCACGCGCAAAATCGACAGGCTGAAGCCTGTCCTACCAAAAACTCAATTCCCGCTCTTCGACATGAGTTTTGCCGGGGCGCTGACGCGCGCTGGAACGGCCGCATTCGCTCCCGCCTGGATCCCGTTGGGGCCGACAGCGAGCAGTGACGTGTCGTTTTGCGGGCAAGACCAACTGGAAACGCTCTTGGGATTGCCGCTGCCTTTGTAATGAGCCTTTTCGGGAAACTTGCAGAGCGGCATGGTTCGGTCCACCGCGTTGTTTGTCGAGTGCGTCGCTGGTATCGCGTCGGGAGCGATACCCTTTTCCACCCATTGTTCGAGGGCGCTCAAGGTGTCAAACGTGTTCGGTCCAGCGCCGGTAACGCAGTGCTGCATGCCGGGCACCATGAAGAGGCGAGCATTCTGCTGGAGTTTTTCGTAGCCTCCGTTTTCTTGCGCTAGGTCTTCGTAGAACCAGATGCTGCTGTAGGGGGAGATGATCAAGTCGTCGTATCCGTGGTAGATCAGCAGCTTTCCGCCTTTTGCGAAATACGCGCCGTACGCCGATGGATCGTCCGGAATATCCGGGGCGAGTCGCGTGTACACGAGGTTCAACGCATCGGTCTTGACTACGCCCTTGCTCTCGATCGTGTTGTTCATGTCCTGGCCCGCATCGTAGTATCCAAGTTTCATCAGAATGTTCTGAGCGAGGGACCAATTCGCCGGCAGCGCGGCATCACCCCAGGGCTTTGCGGAAGTAGGATCGGCCGGCGGCGTTTCGAGGTAATTCGTTGGGCCGCGGACCGTCATGTTCTCCTGTCCCAGATTGCCCACGGATGCTCCGGGATAAATCAATTTGCCCTGCTCATCGCGGACCGGGTTCATGATCGTCTTGAGCGCGTCGGCCTGCTTCCGCGTGAGGGTTTCGGGAACCAGGGCGTCCGGCTGGAACGCGCACTTCGCAGGATTCTGGATCAGGCCGTCGGAAACTCCGTCTGCCTTGTCACATTGCTTAAGGATCGCTGCGTTGACCACATGGAATTTCGCGGGAGGGATGTAGGCGTCGAGCAGCGCCTTCGCATTTTTCAAACTCCATAGCGATGTGCCGACAGGATCGAGCCAAGGCGATCCGGAAATAATGCCGTCGTAGTCGCTGGGGAAGCGCATCGCCTCCATGAGGCCCATCTTTCCTCCGTTCGAGCAGCCATCGAAGTACGAGCGCCGGATCGTGTTCGCGCGATAGTAACTCTTGACGAGTTGTTTCGCGGCGAGCGTGACTTCATGGACGGCGCGGTAGAAGTAATCGATGATTTTCGGCATGTCAGGCGCGCCCGGCGCGGTGTACTCCCAAGTGGGGTTGGATGCGAGGTGGCCCGTGTCCGTAATCGCGGTGGCGTAGCCTCTGGCGAGGAACAAGGGCTGGTCGGCGGGATTCGCCGAGGAGCTGAGAGTGCCTGCCAGGCCGCCGACCCCGTGGAAAATGAATTTTTGGTTCCAGATGATGGGCAGCATGACCTCAAAATTTGCGGAGCCGGGTTCCGCGCCTTCTCCGGATGTGGCGACAGAACCTTTCACGTCGCAATACTCGGGATTTGGCGCGGCTGCCGGCACGTCCGTCGCCGACGCGATCGTCATGTTGGGAATGCCGAGGGCGCTCAGCGCAGCCGTGTTGCAATCCGCGGCGAATGCCGGAACGTTTGCAAATGCGGCGCAGAGCAGCGCCGCGAGTCCGATCCGCAAAACGAATGCATGAAACGATCCGAAAAGTTCCGCGCGAATTTTCATGTGCGTCCCTCCAGAGTGCGTGGCATCTCACAATTATCTTGAGGCTGTTATTGTTGTCAGAGAGTAGCCCCAAATGGGCCAAAATGTCACTAGAGCGAATTTCACTCGCGCGGAAAATATCCTTTCACATTCAGTAGCGCCCCGTTCGCTCATTGCTTTTAAGGCTTGCGATGACTTAGGATGAGGCCCACAGCGGATGCACAATTTGGATCCAAAAATCAGCGAGAGGATAACCGAAAAAGCATGAACAAGAACTTGTCTGTGCGCGATGTTTCCGGACTCCTGGGAATTCTGGCAATGACGATCGTCGCGCTCGGCATGAGTGCGCCGAGCCTCCACGCGCAAGCCCCGGCGGCTGGTCCTCCTGCGCCGGCGCCGCTAGCAGCTGACATGAAGGACAAAACCGCCGATCAGTTCTATAAAAAAATCGAAGTGTTCAAGGGCATTCCGGCCGAACAAGTTCACCCCGCGATGGAATACATCATCACCGCTCTTGGCGTTGGATGCGGGTATTGCCACGTGATTGGGCATTTTGATCTGGACGACAAACGCGAGAAACACGTTGCGCGCAGCATGATCCAGATGACCATGGCTATGAACGAGACCGTATTTGATGGCAAGCGCGAAGTCACGTGTTTCACGTGCCATCGCGGTGTGGCCAAGGCCGCGGCGACATTGCTGCTCCCCGGGGATAAAGCGCCCACAGAGAAATCTGCCATGGAAATTTTCCCAACTCTGGCCATCACGACTTTCACGAACCTCGATCCCGCAATGTCTCCGAGCAAAGCGCCGGCAACCGTAATGTCAGGCGCGGCTCCGGCGCCGAAACCTGCCGCTGTTCCCGCCGCGCCGCTTCCCTCCGTGGAAGACGTCTTCAGCAAGTACGAGCAAGCCCTCGGAGGCCAGGCCGCGGTCAGCAAGATCACTTCGCTCTCCTTTAAGGGAACCGCCGACATGCTTGTTCCCCCGCCTCCGGGCCCTCCAGGTGGTCCTCCGCCACCGCCCCCAATGATGGGAACAGTTCCGGCGGAGCACTACGTCAAGACCACGAAGGGAGTCATTTCAGTGACATTTCCCGGCAGGCCCCCGGTGGCGATGGGCTTCGACGGAACCATCGGCTGGCACAACACTCCGATTCGCGAAGATACGGGCGATGAACTGCGCATGCTGGTCGAGCTGGGCGAAAAGTTTCCCGGGCTCAAGTTCAGAGACGACCATACAAATGTTCAGGTTGACGCGATGGAAAAAATCGGCGACCGCGATACGTACCGCGTCGTGGGCACGCGAAAGGATGGTTTTCCCGTCATCGACCGGATCAACTTCGACGCACAAACCGGATTGCTCGTGCGGTCCTACACAACCATGCAAAGCGTGATCGGGTCGTTCCCGGAGGATACTTTTTACGAAGACTACCGCGACGTCAGCGGCGTCAAGGTTCCGTTCACCATGCGCATTGTAAGCGCGGAAGGAAACCGAACCTATAAGTGGTCCCAGGTGGATGCAAACGAAGCGGTGGAGGATGCGAAGTTCTCAAAGCCCACTCCTCCAGCGCCACCCAGGCCGCCGGCAGACTAACAGCGCGCAGGCGAATCCGGAGCGGTGCACGTTTATCGCGCTCGCACCGCTCCGGATTCTACGCGAATTCCCTGCTTGTAAGATGCCAACTAAAATGTAAATTTCACTGCAAGTTGCATCAGTCGAGGCGGCGCAGCCATTACTATTTCGTCGAAAAGGGGGCTGGAAATGTTGCCGTTGACCGCCTGCGGCCCGAAGAATTGAGTGTGATTAAAAACGTTAAAAGTTTCGAGGCGTAATTGTAGCGTCTTTGATTCAGAAACGGGGACGGATTTCAACAACGCCAGGTCGGTGTTGAACGACCCGGGCCCATAGAAATATCGTCGCGAGGCATTTCCCGGCGTCCCCAGGGCATTCGGTTTGAACAGTGAAACATTGAAATAATAAGACTGCCCGTTCCGGGTGTAATTCCCCACGTCCAACGGCCCGGGAACGACGTCTGGCAAGTCCAGGTAGCGATTATTCACACCGTTGGGATTGCTTCCTTGAAGAGAATTGTCTGCGCTGCTGGAAAGAGTCACTGGAAAGCCCGTGCTGGCATGAGTAATTCCTGAAATCACCCATCCTTGCGTCCAGCGATTGGAGCGTTTCGATAAGCGTTCCACTGGAAGCGTGTATTCGTAAGTCGCCACCAAGTTGTGCGTCAAGTCGAATGCCGAAAGCGCTCGCATGAGCTGAAGATTGTAAGGATCGCCGGTGTCCGCAAGACTCGACGCGTTGTCGATCGACTTGCTGTAGGTATAGGCAATCATTAAATTGAGGTTTTTCGTTCGGCGCTGAATGGTGGCTTGAAACGAATTGTAATTGGAATTGCCAACGCTCCCGTCGTAGGCATCATTCCCGAACGCGCACCCAAGACCCTGGCGGGTGCAAGCGATTGGCTGACCGGAAGAGTTAACGTACGCGGAATTCTCTCCCCCTGGTCCACATCCTGGCAGGGTGAGGCAAAGGGCCGGGTTGCCGGGGTTTGCCGAATACACGACCAACAGGTGATGGGCTTCGGAGCCGACGTAGCTCAAGTCCAGCACGGTGTTTGCATCCAGGTTGCGTTCGAACGAAAGAAAGTAATTTTCGGTGTACGGATATGTGTTCGTGGGTGGCGGCGTCGTCATGCCGGCGATGGATTGGAACTGCGAGAAATTAACATTGGAGTTCGGATGCGATATGGAAGCGTTGAGCGGAGGAAAGGTGAGCGGAAATGGATTGATGCCAGGCTCGCCGGTCGCGGCCGTAAAGGGTGTGGCAAATAGCGGGGCGGCCGGGCTGGTGTAGCTCAATCCGTAGGGCGGCTGCGGCTGGTCGAATGCAATCGTATTTCCCTGGATCACCGAATAAAAAATTCCGTAGCCGGCGCGGATGCTTGTTTTCCCCGGCCCTCCAAGAATCTTGCCGAGCCATCCGTCCGCCCGATCCGGCGAGTACGCCAGTCCCAGCCGCGGCGAAAAACGATTCTTCTCAGGCACGAGCGTATTCGGAACTCCCGCATCGGTGGGATAGACAATGCCCAGCGGAGCCGTCGGATAGACTTTCGACTGCTCTCCCGGAATAAAGGTGGGAATCTGGTTGTACTTTTCGGACCAATACTGCATCAGGTCCCAGCGGATTCCGTAATTCAGCGTAAGGTTGGACTTGATCTGCCAACTATCCTGCCCGAAACCTCCGGCATATTTGTGTCGCGGATAGAAAGCTTGCGAATCGGCCTGGTTGTAGAGATTGGGCGCTCCAACCAAAAAATCCGCGAAGTCCGAACCGGTCTGGCTGCCGTTAAATGTAAAACCCCCATTGAACTCGGGGTTCGGATGGACATTGATCTGGTCGAGGATCAGCTCGACGCCGGCCTTGAACGTATGCTTGCCAATTACTTTTGAAAAATCGTCGCTCGCCGTATAGGTATCGTTCACTTGCGCCAGGTTGGTGGTGGGGGTGCCCACCACAAACGAGTTGAAGATGAGATTTTCGACGCCCACGATGGCGGGCGCCAGAGGAACGATGCCTTGCGTTCCAACACCGGTGAGGAAACCTTGCGAGGCCAGGCTGGGCCCGACTCCGCCGGCGGGCTGACCCACGTTGTTGTAGCTCCGCATGTAGCTCAAGTGAAACTCGTTCACGCTCGTCGAGCCGAGCGTCTTCGTATCGCCCAGATTGAGCAATTGCGCCGTTCCCAGATTCAAGCCGTTAAACCCGGGCACCGAGGCGCCGCCTTGCCCGGTCGGATATGGATTATTCACATAATAGTTATCATAAAAATAATACGCCGACAATTGCCCCCACCGCGTCGTGCCGGTGTCGGCGCGGACGCTGCCCTTGTCGTCCCGCACGCTTTCCGACGCGGCGCCGGTGGAGAAAATCGATCCGCCGACGTTCGGCGCGGGTATGTATTGCAGCAGATGCTGGGCCGGAGCGGACCAGGCCTTGATGGGAAATGTGGCGTTCGGAAACACGCAATTCGCGTAGCTGGTGCACCCAGCCGTGTAATACGGCTCGCCGGGTGAAACCGTCACAGGGGACCCGGTAGCGTTCGACAGGCTGTTCGAAAGCTGCGTGGCAAGACAGGCGCCTACTTTCGCGCAACCCGACACCGTGCACGGCCCGCCGTTACATCCAGTTTCGAACAGTCGAGCTTCGTTCGACAGATTCCCGGCGCGCGCGGCGAGCGTGGGGACGGGGATCTCGCCGGTGGCAATACCCTCGGTGGTGCGCGTTCCTTGATAGTCGGCGAAGAAGAACAGCTTATTCTTGACGACGGGTCCGCCCAGCGTTCCTCCGAACTGGTTTTGGCGGTACGTTTCCACGGTTGGATCGAAAAAATTCTTCGCGTCGAGCGCGGTGTTGCGCAAAAATTCGAAGCCGCTACCGTGTATCTGATTGGTCCCGGACTTGGTCACGACGTTCACGATTCCGCCGGAATAGTTCCCGTATTCCGCATCGAAATTATTCGTCAATATCCGAAACTCGGAGATCGAATCGAGGTCCGGAACGATCAAGGTGCCGCCATTCATTAATTCCTTGACGTCGCCTCCGTTAACAAGGAAGCCGTTGGCGTCTTCGCGCTGCCCGGAAATGGACTGGTTGCCGGGGTTCAAACCACCCGAGGGGGCAATGGCTACAGAGGCCCCCGCCATCACGACGGAATCGGGCGTTTGCGTCGACATCGGGACGATGCCTGGTTGCAGGGACATCAGGTCGGTAAAACTGCGCCCATTGAGAGCAACACCGGTCATCACATCGCCGGAGACTACTTCGCCAACCTGAGTGCTCTCCGTCTCGACATGCACCGCGTTATCCGAAACAACGACTTCCTCGGATTGTTCCCCCATCGAAAGAGTTATATCTGCCCGGAGCTCGGAATTTACGTCGACGACCAGGCCAGTGCGCTTATACGGCTTGAATCTATCGCGTAGGATTTCGATCTCGTAGCGCCCCACGGGCAGAGCGGTGAAATTGTAAAAGCCATTGGCATTCGTCTTGGTGGTCTGTACCACCGTAGTGTCGAGGTTGAGAGCGTTAACCGTGGTGTCCGGAATCACGGCCCCAGTTTGATCCGTTATTGTTCCTGAAATGCTTCCCACCGTGTCCGCTCGAACGACAATCGCAAGACATGGGATCAGCGCCAACGTCAGCAGAAGACGGACGCGTCGCGCCTTGGCGGGTAGCAAGCAAAATGATATGTGGCGCGAAAAATTGCACCCGCCTTTGTCCAGATGCGCGCTCCAAGCCATTCCGGCTCTCTCCTATAATTTCTTTGACCGGCTAATTCCTTGCTGCAAACTACTCGAGATCATTTCCGAGCATGCGCCTCTGGTTCTTATCGGAAGGAATTTCTTTGCCGTTGACTACGATCTTCAAAGCGAATCCGGGGCTTGAACTTATGCCAATAGGAGCACCATTCCTGGCGGGGTGAGTCTCAACGATGACCTGGTCTCCTCGTTTAAGCGTGTCCTTATCCCATCCGCGATGAGACATGGTAAATGTCGAAGACATTTCGAGTGTCCAGTGCCTGACGTGGCCGCTTTCATCCATTACATCCAAATAGGCGAGACAATGGGGGTTGGCCCAGTCGAAAGCCGTTATCGTTCCAGTGAGAACGATCGTTTTCTTCATGTCGTAGTTCGTAACGCCGTGGTGTGCGGATATCGGAATGGAAACCAATGCAAGACCAGCGGCCACAATCAGAAAACCAAACGCCTTGCTTCCCATGAAGCACCTCCAGCGCTTGCAGTGTCCCACACTATATGGCTCTGAGGTGTTGCGTTCGGTGACGAATCTCACGCTCTGCGCTGATCCAGGATTTCCGGTTTGAAGGAAAGCCGAAATGGCCCGTTGCGTCTCTTGCCCGTTAGGAATCGTCCTCCGAAGCGTTTTCATTGCGTTCAAACCCACATCGATATCGGCGCCGACCAAACATCGCAAGACTCGTAGGGGTGTCCAAAATGGAATCGTGGGGCAAAATCGTAAAACTACACGTAGGCGATCCAACGGCCCGCGGCAACAATGCCAAACCACAGTAAAATCGAAATCAGACCCGCGGCGCGAGCCGCGAGTGGCGCCACCGGATCGTTGTCCCACTTTCCCACACTCTGGTAGGCGATCTCGTGGAAAACAAACGCATTGATTCCGGCGACCAGGATTAGCAGCATTTTGATCTCGAACCCGATATTCCCGTACATTTTGGTGGCCTCGGAGGAAAAAAGCAAAAGCCCCGTAATGACCTGAATGATGAAGCCCGCCCAGGCCCAGGGCAGAAACTGCTGCGCGAGCTTGGAAACCGGCTCGTCACGGAACGTCAAACCCATCAGGCGCAGGTCCAGAATCGAAGTCGCGCCGACCAATAAAATGATTCCAAAAATGTGCACCGTTTCGATGATTGGAAAAAGCCATAGCGATTCCCGAACTGCCGTACCTACGGCCGTTTGCTCCAGCCACTGACAAATCGCAAAAATAAAGTGCATGTTGTAGACCCTCTCCGCAGATCAAATGAGTGCGGCCTTACTTGCCGCAGTGCGGCCTCGCCGACTGCCTTGTCAATAAACCGGGATTACGTTCCGCCCGGCCCTTCAAACGTCAGTTCCCTGCCATCGGGCAGCACAACCTTCTCGATTCGCATGGTATTCGTGCCGTTGCACGCGGGATTCCCGGTCGCTGTAATCTGGTCCCCAGGCCTGATGGTCTTTCTGTCCCAGCCTTCCCGGACAAGCATGTTCGGGCTGGTACCTTCCCCAACCCACTTTTCGATATTCCCTTTGTCGTCCTTCACGTCAAGAAAGAGCTGCACATGGGGATTCGAAAACTGGAAGGAGGAAACTGTTCCCATGATGGTAAAAACCTTCGTTGCGTCATAACTTGCGCGCCCATGGTGCGCGAACGCGGGATAAGACACGCCAAGCAGCGCGATACCGGCAGCCAGCGAAGCCATGATTCTCTTTCGCATCGATCACCTCTGGAGCGGTCCGGGCACAGATGAACCTACCCGCGTCGAGATCTTACGGACTATCGCACATTATCAGGCGCTTCGGCGCCGAGGCGACGTTAAATCGGGGTAAAGTCCTCTTAATATCGATTTAATGGGATTTAATGCAGGTCAGCCCGCGAATTTGTATCCGAAGCCAACCACGGTGAGGATGAACTGCGGATTCTTGAGGTCGCGTTCCAGCTTTTGCCTCAGCCATGCCACGTGCACATCCACTGTGCGGGTGGATGGACGTTCGTCGTAGCCCCACACTTCGCGCAGCAACTCTTCCCGGGAGAGCGTAACATTCGGATGTTCCACAAGATATCGGAGCAATTGAAATTCCTTGGCGGACATCGGCACTACGTGTCCGTCGCGCGTGACCTCCGTGCTCCGCGTGTCAATCGCGATAGAACCAAATTGATGACGAGCCCGCGCGATGCCCGGAGCCGTGGCCGCGCGCCTGAGCAACGCTTCGACGCGCGCCAGCAATTCCGATATCTGAAACGGCTTGGTCAAATAATCGTCACCACCGGCTTTCAATCCAGCAACTTTATCTTTCGTCTGCCGCCGTGCCGTAAGCATGAGGATGGGCGTGGTCGATCCGGCTTTCCTCAGTTTCTCGCAAACTGTCAGCCCATTCTGCCCCGGCAACATGAGATCCAGGAGGATCAGGTCAACCGGCTCGCGCAAAGCTATTTTCAGTCCGGTCTCGCCATCCCTGGCCGCGCTCACAAGATAGCCGCGCTTGCGCAAACGGTCGCGGAGAGTGGTGACCAAGCCCGGTTCGTCCTCGATGATCAGGATCTTCGCAGCCATCCTATTTTTTTCGTTTCTTCCGGGAATCCACAATTCAAAAATACAAATCTCAAATTTGAAATTAGATACTTCCGCTACGCGCCATTTCTTCCCGTACGGGCCGCCAAATCCGCGGCCGGAAAATGCAGGACCACCACGGTGCCGCGCCCGAGCTCGCTCGTAACGCTCACTCGGCCGCCCATATCCTCCATCATCCGCTTGACGAGATAGAGGCCGAGACCCACACCGCGAATCTGATTGTCCCGTACCGACTGGACTCGATAAAAAGGCTTGAAGATATGCGCAAGGTCAGCGAAAGGAATTCCCATCCCTTTGTCTTCCACGCCGATCCGCACTTCTGTTTTCGAATCGGCGGATGCTTCGTAAGCCCGGATCGCGATCCACTTGCTCGAAGTCGAATATTTTATCGCGTTGCTCACTAAATTTTCGATGCAGATGATGACCGCGGAGGGATCGGCCACGATTGGGGGCAACTTGTCGTCGATTTCTTTCGATACAGTGAATCCGGCATCGTGCAGGTTGGCCCCGGACGTGGACAGACTTTGGACGACGATCGGAGCAACTTCAACCGGCTCCAAATCGTAGCCCGAGAGGCCGAATCGTCCCGCGGTAAATAGTAAAACTTCATCCACTAGTCGCCCGAGCCGGCGCCCCTGTGCGCGAATCAGGCCGCCGTACTCTTGCATTTGCTCGGCGTTTTCGACGACTCCATCCGCCAGGTTCTCCGCCGCCGTATTGATGACGGCTAACGGAGTACACAATTCATGGGACACGCCGGCAACGAACTCCATCTGCATTTTGGCCAGCGCCTTCGAGCGGCGCGCCCCGGAAAAGATGAGCGCCATGCTTCCCGCCAGAATAGCGAGCAAGCCCAGACTGATGGCGAGGTTGCGGCGTCTCCACGACGCGACGGCTTCCTCCAAGGATCCGGCAGGATGCTGAGCGACCAATTGCCATTGCTCGCCTGGAGCGCTCGACTGCAATGGGGGGTGCCCTCGCCTTCGCGCTTCTTCTCCCACCAGATCAAACAGATTGACGGCCGCATCGGTGGAAGAAGTTACCATCGGGAAATTTGCATCCGAAAGATAAATCGTTTGGTAAGGCGCCTTGGCTGTCCGAACGGACACGACAAAATTCCTTTGCCCTGATGCACCGAAAAGCCGGTCAACGAGATCGGGAAGATATACCCGCTCGAGATATTCCCGGTTCAACACGACAATGAGAAAACCAATCGTGTGAACGCCCGAACTGGAATCGTGCGTGCGGGGCGCAATTTGGAAGATCGGGCGAACCAGAGCCGGCGCGTCCCCGAAGAACGTCCACGGATAGTAGACCGCTTCACGGTCATCGGTCACCGAAGGAAGGAATTCGCCGCGCTGCGTCAGAAGACCATGCAGGGATTCCAAATCCGATGGCCAATTCCCATCATGGAAGCGATTGTCACTTGAGTTGAAGGATTCAAGACCGGCCGCGTTGGAGGAGCCTGTCCTCCAGATATACAATCCCCCGACAAGCTCCGCGTGAGTGCTCGTCCTGGTCCATCTCGCTAGTTGATGCGCCACGCGGCTGCCGATGGCGGAGGGTTCCGCCTCGGGATCGAGCTCGAAACTCTCGCAAAGCTGCTGAAAATCGTATGAAAATTCCTGGTCAAAATTCCGGACGCTCGTCGCGAGCGAATTTCTCAGCCGCGCTTGCTCGGATCTGCTAATTTCCCCTGTCCACCGATATTGGTAGACGGCCAGGACGGAGACGACCGCGATCATCACAATCACCGCGACCAGTTCCACACCGAATCTTTTTTGCCACATCATAGGGGTTCAGTATCGGGCAGTTTGATAGTCATTGGCTGCCTTTCCGCCAGCGGCCGGACTCTCTATTTGCGTGTACCTGCCCTGTCCTCGCTACAAACATATTCCAGCAGATGCCAGGTGGGCCTCAGTTTAAAGACTTGCCGGCCGGTCCAGGTTTTTTTGTACGCCTTCGGATCTTCGATCGTCAGATCGTCTTGCAAGGTGTCATGATCGATGCGCCGGATGCGCTCCACTACGCGCAACGCATCGGAATGCGGGTGCCCCACCTGGTCAAGCCAGGTCTTGTCGTTCAAACCGGCGGTGTCAACGACGAGCGTGTTTCCCTCCCACCAGCCAATGGAGTCTCCCATCCAGGTCAAATCCAATTCTTTCAGGTGTTCGCGCCGGTCCAGATAAATGTGGCGGATGAAGTGATCGTACTCAAACAGCATGATCATCTCGCCGGGGACCTGAATCACCTGCATCGGAAAAGGGATCAGCATGATTCTTGGCACACCCGGAGGCAGACAATTCAGGATCGGGTCCTCCGAATCCGGAGTGGCGCGCGGCCCATATCCCGGCTTGACGCTTTTGTATTTCTCCTCGGCCCAGGGCATGAAGGAAGGTTCTTCGGAGCTGAAGGTGATGGTGTTCCGGCGTTCCATCCAAACGCCGGACAAGTCTCGTGGAGAAAATCCCGCCGGCGCTCTAGGGATGCTGCGAATGGGAAGCGCTTGCGCGAATGAGGACACCGCAAATACGACGACTGCCGTCAGAGCGAGGCTTGCTCGAATCCACCGGCCACGCAACTTCACACTCTGATGTCCGTCCAAATCTCCGGTCACAACATCGCCGCGGAGCACACAAATCTGGCGCCTTTCCTGGTTTCAATCCAGTCAACTTATCACCAGATTCGCGAAATTACGAGATTCGAGTGGCCAGTAATAATGCCCGCTGGCGCGCTTCAGAGAACTAACGAGGCTCCCCGCGAACGCTTAACACCGGACAGATTCCGCGGCTCACAACTTTGTACGCCGTTGCCGTTCCCAAGTGAGTTCTCGTCCCGGCAAGCGTGGATACAGGTCTGATTCCAAGGACAATCAAATCGACCGCCAACTCCTCGGCTTGCTCCAGGATTCTGTCCCCTGCGTCCCCGGACTCGACAAATGCCTTCGGTTCACACCATAGCTTTGCTTCCGGCGGCACCAGCGCCTTCAAACGAATCATCAGGGAAGCCTCTTCATAATCGGAGACTGGAGCCGGGACAATATTCATGAGATAGAGGCGCGCCTGATTCTCCTGTGCGAGCGATACCGCATAAGGAAGCGCAGCCAGGGATTCGGCGGTAAAATCGATGGGGCACAAAATCGTATGGATATCCGCGACGCTTCCAGGTTCTCCCGAAACATTCGGTCCGACCGTAAGAACCGGGCAAGTGGATTGACGGAAAATTCTTTCCGCGACGGAGCCCATCAGCAGCTTGCTGACGCCGGCGCGCCCATGAGTCCCGAGGACGATCAAATCGATATTCTTTTCTTTGGCGACGGAGGAGAGTTCGTCCCAAATGTCGCCCTTTTTCAGCAGCGCCTCGTGGGGAATCCCGCCAAGCCGTGGCCCAAGCACCTTCATATAGTCATGAGCCTCCCGAAGCGCTTGTGCCGCGAGCGCCTGCACTTCAATCGTCGGAAAGTTTCCCAAAGGCGGTGGGACAAGCACATGCACGGCAAAAATCTTGGACGCGTATTTGTGAGCGATGGATAAGGCAAACGGAAGCGCAACGTTGGATTGTTTGGAAAAATCCGTGGCGAAGAGAATATTGTCAAACGTAATGATCTTCGATGCGGTCTGAGTTGTCATGATTGCCTCCCGACCCACGATTTCTACAACTGGAGACTATCGGTCTTAAAGAAGGACATCGGTGACCGCCCTCACATTCCCAAGTGCGTCCGGTCACACCAAATCCGCCTCGATCCGCAACTCCCGGGCCGCGCCATTAAATCAAGACGATGACTTGACCAACGGAACCGGTCCGGCCGCTTTGCCGGCGGGACGATGGTCGGAATAATGGATCACCCGATCATAGGCATCCCGGATCATGTCCTTGAGGGGGATCACCGTGCCGTTCACGCGGCGCTCATCGAGCAGATCCAAGTCCACGTCCGAAATGACTATTTGTTCCTGGTTTACATTCCCTTCCGCGGCGATTCCGTCACGCGCGAAGAAATAATCCGAAGGCGTGAAAATCCCGGCCTGGCCATAGTGAGTGGCCATGCAGGGCACGTCCGGCAGGTTGCCAACGGTTCCGGCCATTGCGACGTAGATTTGGTTCTCGCTGGCTCGCGCCTGGGCACAGTAACGAACCCTGCAAAACCCCTGACGCTCATCCGTGCAGGACGGAACGAAAAGGATTTGTATCCCCGCTTCGGCAAGGACTCGCGCCGCTTCGGGAAATTCCACGTCATAGCACACCAGAATTCCGATGTTGCCGTAATCCGTGTGGTAGCAATAGAAACCGTGCCCCCGGCTCATTTGGTAGGATTCTTTTTCGGTTGCCGTCAGATGAACTTTTTTCTGGCGAAATACCTGGCCGTTTGGCGTAAACAGATGGGCCGCGTTGAACAATTCCCCGCTTTGAATCACGGGATGGGTCCCGCCGATGATGTAGAGTCCGCTTTCCTTCGACAGCCTTGTAAACAGAGCCTCGTATTCGGGAGTGAGTTGCGCCAGGCGGCGTACCGCTCGAGCAGGACTCGGGTCGCGCAAGAAACTGAGTAGCTGCATCGAGAAATACTCGGGGAACAAGACGAACTGGCAGCGGTATTCCCTTGCGCTGCGCACAAAAAATTCGACCTGGGTAGCGAATTCCTCAAACCGGCTGATCGGACGCAGCAGATATTGCATGGCGGCAATTCGCACGCGGGATGAGGAGCGCGGCTGAACAACGCTGGGTTCTTCCGTAAATGCTCCAAACGATTCCTGTTGCACGCTGGTTTGCAAACTTGTGGCTGCCACGTACTCGGGATTGAGCCACTCCAGCAATGTGGCAAATCCGTGCGACTGTCTGTCCTCGAGATACTCGGGAACCACATCCAGCACGACCATCCCGTTTGCGAGCTGGAAACTGAGCGTGGGATCCTTTCGCTTTCCGCTGATCACTTCCGCCACATATTCCATAGGTGTCATCTCGCTCGAAACTTGCGCGTATCCCGGAATCCGGCCCCCCGTTAGCAGACGTTTCAGGCCGCGCTCCCGAACGAGCTTCTTGCGCGCCTCGTAGAACATCGATCCGATGCCCCGCCGGTGCGCGGCCGGATCAACCCCCATGTCGGCACCATAGAGTGTCTTTCCAAGCGGATTGTGCGTGTCGAAGGTTCCATTCCCGGTGATCGTGGACCATTTGGCATCTTCGGAATAATCGTCCCAATCGATGATGAGAGAGCTTGCCGAGCCCAGAATTTTCCCAGCCTCATCCGTTGCGACAAGCTGCCCCTCGGGAAAAATGCTTAGATGGTGCGCGAGTTCATTTTCGTTCCACGTCGGCATTCCAGGAAAGATGCGCTGTTGCAGTTCCACTACTTGGGGAATATCACTTAGAGTCCTCTGTCGAATAACGATCCGTGGCTTTTCGGCAGTCATTGCTGCTCCCTCCCTTCGGCCGGAAATGAGATCCCTTCCATGTAGCGGACCATGGTTTCAATTTCTGGACGTATTGTCCTCAGCAGCAACGCAACGTGTATGTGACATCGCTCACTTTGGGAAGTGAGATTCGTCACGGCGGTGTCGTTGGTGCAGCATTAATTTGTTGACGAACGAAACGTTAAACTGAAGCGGGTCCGTCTGGTATATAACCACACCAGACTTCTTGAGAAGGTGAACCCCATTCCCGGCGATCTCCATACGAGCAACGAAGAAACGCCAGAAGGCCTCCGCGGGCTTACGAGCCAAGAGGCGCAAGAACGACTGTCCCAATATGGCCCGAATGATCCCACACCTGTGCGCCGGGGCGCCCTTATTCAGGAACTCCTGATCTTATTCGTGAATCCGCTGGTAATCCTCCTCCTCGTTGCCGGCATTGTTTCGGGCTTGTTGGGTCAGAAGGCCGATGCCGGAATCATCATTGTCCTGGTTCTTCTCGGCATCTCCATCAATTTTGCTCAAACCTATCGTTCGCAGCGGGCGATTGAGCGATTACGAGAACACGTCAGCCTGAGCGCGACCGTCCTGCGGGACGGAAAATGGCAGGAGATAAAACGCCACACGGTTGTGCCAGGTGATTTGGTTCGCCTTTCCGCAGGGGACTTGGTTCCTGCTGACGGACGCCTCTTGCAGGCGCGCGATCTGTATGTCCAGCAGGCGGCGCTGACTGGCGAGTCGATGCCCGCCGAAAAACATGCCCACCCCGGAGAAAAAGACACACAAGGGACGCCTGAAGCTCCGGATCTTGTGTTCCTTGGGACTTCGGTGGTCAGCGGAACTGCAATTGCCCACGTGACCAAGACGGGTTCCGAGACTGACTTCGGGGCTATCGCCAAGCGTTTGGTCATCCGGCCGGAAGAGACCGAGTTCGAGCGAGGACTTCGGCACTTCGGCATGCTCATCATGCGCGTCGTTTTTGTCCTTGTGCTTTTCATCATTGTGGTGCGGCTCGCTCTTCACAAGGATGCCTTCGAGTCATTCATATTCGCTGTCGCTCTGGCTGTCGGGCTCACTCCTGAATTTCTTCCCATGATTACTTCCGTGACACTCGCAAGCGGCGCGGTGCGAATGGCCCGAGAGCAGGTGGTAGTCAAACACTTGCCCGCAATTCAGAATTTCGGAAGCATCGACGTGTTTTGCAGCGACAAGACCGGGACTCTCACGAAAGGTGAAATGACACTGAGTCGCTCCCTGGACGTGCTCGGGCAGCCTTCCGATCGAGTCCTCGGGCTGGCATATCTCAACAGCAAGTTTGAAACCGGAATCCGCAGCCCGCTGGATACGGCGATCTTGAAGTTAGAACGACATGACATAGATGACTATCGCAAGATCGACGAAATCCCCTTCGATTTCAACCGCCGCCGACTTTCCATCGTTGTGGAACGCGACGGGGCGCACGGCATCGAGCGTCTTCTCATAACGAAAGGCGCACCGGAAGGAATCCTCGACGTCTGTGAATCCTACGAAGAAGGTGGCCAAATCCGGCCTGTCGAGTCTGGGACGCTCGAAGGCATGAACAAACTCTACAAAGACTTATTTTCGGAAGGCTTTCGAATCCTTGCCGTGGCGTATCGCACTGTCCAGTCGCACGACGGGTACACGGCGGAAGACGAGCACTCGCTCATCCTGGCTGGCTTTCTTGCGTTTGCGGACCCGCCGACCGAAGATGCCGCCGCTTCTGTAGCCGCAATGAAACGGGACGGCGTCCAAGTGAAGATTTTGACGGGAGATAATGAACTGGTCGCTCAGTACATTTGCGGGCAGGTGGGCCTGGAATCCCCGGTGGTCGTTCTTGGAAGCGATCTCGAGCAAATGACGGACCCCGCCCTTACTCATGTAGCGGAACAAGCCACCATCTTTGCGCGCGTCTCACCCATGCAAAAACATCGCATCATCCTCGCGCTCAAACATCGCGGACACGTTGTCGGCTACATGGGCGATGGAATCAACGACGCCCCTTCGCTACATGCGGCGGATGTGGGAATCTCGGTGGCCACGGCCGTGGATGTCGCGCGCGATGCCGCCGACATCATCATGCTCAAGAGCGGCTTGGGGACTCTTCACCGCGGCATCATCGAAGGTCGTAAGGCGTCCGCAAATGTTCTGAAGTATTTGCTCATGGGAACCAGCTCCAATTTTGGCAATATGTTCAGCATGGCAGGGGCTTCCCTGTTTCTGCCGTTTCTTCCCATGTTATCCACACAAATTCTGTTGAACAATTTCTTGTACGACACGGCGCAGATCACGATCCCTTCGGACAATGTTGATGACACATACATCCGCAGCCCGCAACGGTGGGATATACGCCTGATTCGGAATTTCATGATTTTCATCGGGCCGATCAGCTCGATTTACGACTTCCTGACTTTCTATGTCTTATTGCATTTCTTCCATGCCAGCGAACCTCTCTTCCACACAGGGTGGTTTGTGGAATCGCTGGCCACGCAGACGTTGGTGCTGTTTGTCATCCGAACGATGGGCAATCCCCTCCGCAGCCGCCCGAGCTTGCCTTTGGCTATTACGACCGTCGCGATCGTGGCGATCGGAGCGTTGCTCCCGTATTCGCCCTTTGCCGGGATTCTCGGATTTGTGCCGCTCCCAGGTACGTACTGGGCCTTCTTAGTCCTTTCTGTTATCACTTACTTGCTGCTAGTGGAGGTAGCGAAGCGCAGACTGTTCGGGAAACCAGCGCTGAGAGTTTGAACTCGTGCGGTGCGCCTTCTTCTGCATTTCTCATCTGAAGTGGTAAATGTACATAAGTCTCCATGAACTGAAACAGTTTAGTTTAACGATGCTGTCTTGGACGGTTTTTGTAGCGTATGCTTCAGCCTGCGGGGTTTGGAGCAAGCACGCACGAACCCCCGCAGGCTGAAGCCCGCGCCACTCGGCTAGTCATACGCCTCATGTGCCGGCACTCCTTCTTTTTTTTCTTCCGGCTTCTCAGTAAGTGTCGCTTCCGCCAGCAACAAGACGCTGGCGACAGAAACCGCATTTTCGAGGGCGACACGGACCACCTTGGTAGGATCGATGATTCCAGCTTCCACGAGATCCACATATTCAAGGCGCGCGGCGTCAAAACCGTAATTGCCCTTGCCGCTGCGCATCCGGTCCACCACCACGCCTCCGTCCACCGTGGAGTTCTCGGCAATCTGGCGCGTGGGGGCTTCGCGCGCCCGCCGCAGGATCATGAGTCCCGTGCGCTCATCTCCGGAGCAATTGGCCTCCTCCGCATGAACGGCTTCGATGAGCCGCAGCAGTGCAAGTCCTCCGCCCGGCACGATCCCTTCCTCGAGGGCCGCTTTTGTCGCGTTGATGGCGTCTTCGATGGCTTCCTTGCGGTTCTTCATTTCCGCTTCCGAGGGCGCACCGACTCGAATGACGGCGACCCCTCCCGCCAGTTTTGCCAGGCGTTCCTGCAACTTTTCCTTGTCGTAGTCGGAGGTTGTCTTTTCAACTTGTTTGCGCAGTTCGGCGCAGCGGCCCTCGATGGCGGCCTTGGAACCGTTCCATTGAATGATGGTGGTCTTGTCCTTGTCGATCAAGACGCGCTTTGCCTGCCCAAGTTCCGCAATCGTGAGGTTTTCGATTTTCAACCCGAGTTCTTCGGCAATCAACTGGCCGCCCGTCAGGATGGCGATGTCCTGCAACATTTCCTTGCGCCTGTCGCCGAACCCTGGCGCCTTCACGGCAGCGGAAAGCAGCGTGCCGCGCACTTTGTTCACTACAAGGGTCGCAAGCGCTTCGCCCTCGACGTCTTCAGCGATGATCAAAAGTGGGCGCCCTGTCTTTGCGACTTGCTCGAGAAGCGGAAGCATGTCTTTCATATTCATAAGCTTCTTTTCGTGCAAGAGGATCAATGTATCCTCAAGTACAACTTCCATCTTCACCGGGTCCGTAATGAAGTAAGGTGAAATAAAGCCGCGGTCGAATTGCATCCCTTCCACAACTTCGAGCGCCGATTCGGTCGTTTTCGCCTCCTCAACGGTGATGACTCCCTCCGCTCCGACTTTCTCATATGCTTCGGCCACCAGTTCGCCAATGGAAAGGTCGTTGTGGGCTGAGATAGTGGCGACTTGCGCCTTCTCGAGGCGACTGGCAACGGGACGGGAGAGGCCCTTCAACGACTTCACAGCCGCGAGAAGTCCCCGGTCTAGACCTCGTTTGAGATCGACGGCGCTTGCCCCGGCCGCCAGATTGTGTAGTCCTTCCGCGAAGATGGCATGCGCAAGAACCGCGGCAGTGCTCGTTCCATCGCCGACGGCATCGCCCGTTCGCTCCGCTGCCTCACGGATCATCTGTGCTCCAAGATTCTCCTCCGGATCTTCGAGTTCGACTTCTTTTGCGATAGTGATTCCGTCATTGCAGACAAGCGGCCTTCCCCACTTTTTCTGGATCAACACGCATTTGGACTTTGGACCGAGCGTGATGCGCACGGCATCTGTAAGAGCGGAAGCACCAGCCAGAATTTTCTCTCGCGCTGCAGATCGGAAAAGCAACCGTTTCGAAGCCATAAATCCTCCAATTCAAATAAACGCGACTCACCCGGTTTGAGCATGTCGGTTCAAAGCGAAGTGGCGGGAAAACCACTCCGCTGCAACCCTCGTCACTTCTTCCAGAGATCCTGGTTCCTCGAACAGATGCGTGGCTCCGGGGATGACGAACAATCTCTTCTCGCTGCATCCAAGTTCGGCCAAGGCCTGCTCGTTCAAATCGATGACGGGTCCATCATGGCCGCCAACGATCAGAAGCGTGGGTGCAACCACGGAACCTAGGGCATCTCCCGCCAGATCGGGTCTGCCGCCGCGAGAGACGACTGCAGCAATCGTGCCGGATAGCTGCGCCGCCGCCACGAGCGCGGCGGCAGCTCCTGTGCTCGCACCGAAATAGCCGACGTTTAGCCCGCGGAGGTCCGGCTGGCGCAACGTCCACGTTGTGGCCCCGGCCAGCCGTTTGGCCAGCAGTCGAATATTGAAGCGAAGCTGCGATGTTCGCTGGTCGATCTCTTCTTCGCTTGCCGTGAGCAAATCCATGAGCAACGTCG
>VFSW01004385.1_pt1 | contig 21074 bp, 15 predicted proteins | sample 5358111 | NCBI WGS metagenome assembly VFSW01 (sample SAMN11554181, study PRJNA540505) | mine drainage metagenome | isolation source: sediment from site ElyBrook_90M | place: USA: Ely Copper Mine, Vershire, VT | collected 2017
CGGCGGCGAGGGCCTCGGCCGTCAGCCGCAGGTCGTCCGGGCTGGGCGTTGGATCCGCCCCGTGCTGAATCCCGGGGAAAAGTCCGAGCCGGTTTTATGCATCTATTCACGGCCGGCGGGTGGTTTGGGGTGAATCTGGGCTGGTTCGCGCCCGGACCGGTCGTCGCACGGCACCTGGCTCATTGACATCCATCGTGCGATATCGGCGTGGGTTGAGTCGCAGATAAGCGGCAGATAATCCAACATCGCTAACTTTGAGTAGGCCGGGCTCCGGTCTGCGGCCAGGCCGACGCGGACGACGCAGAGCGAGCCGACGAGGGAGTCGCCACAGCCGACCCGGCCCTCAGGCAAGCCGGGTTGCTCCCGAGATCGGGGCGAGTGGCGCTATCCGACTTGTCAGGGCTCTTTGAAGCCGGCTACCAGTTCATCGCATCTGGCCCGAAGGGCGCAGTGCCCCAGGTGGGATCCTTGCCTGGGAAGCCCTGGGGTGGCTCTGGACCGTCGTAGAGCCATTGATCGGGCGGTGCTTTGGCCGCGCCGATGGCGAAGCAGTAGCCGCTGATCGTCCTTCGCCACGCGTACCAGGAGTGCCGATTCTTCGCGACAGTCAGGTGGATCCCGTGGTCCGCTGGCAGGCGCTTGAGCGACGAGTCGGGGGTCAGGATCTTCATCAGATCTGGTTTGTACTGGCCGCCGAGCGTGCGGAACCAGCCCATCTGGCAAGTCGCAATCCACTGCAGCGCGTTCCGCGTATCCGCGAACTCGCGCTGGTCGAGCTGCCTGCCGTCCTCGTCGGTCCCCTTCACGCCGGCGTTGTCGACCAATCGCTGGGCGGCTCGCCGTTCGTCGGACTCCTTGTTCCGCAGCGATCGCCGATGGTCGCCGACAATCTGAAGGCCCTCCCGGATCGACTTCGCGCGCGAGAGCTTCCAGTCGTAGGCCCAGCCTGGGGAGTTCATATCGCGCAGATGGAGCCGGAAGCCGAGAACCAGAGCGAGCTTCACTCTCCACCCGGCCTTACGTCCTTCGGCTATCGAGTCCAAGTGGTTCAAGGCCTGCTGGTACCTGAACAACACACTCAGGACGAAGACGAACGGCAGAGCCAAGGCGGTCAGCCAGACTGGCAACAAGAGCGACAGGGCGATCGAGCCCGGATCCAGAGTCCTCCAGTTCGAGATCAGCCACAGGGCTACGAAGGCGACCATGGCGAGGCCGATGACGGCCTGGAGCCGACGGCCAAAGCGTGTGACGACGGCGTACTGCGCCTTGCCGGAGCCGAAGGCCACGACGAAGGTGGTGCAGGCGATTACCAGCTGGAGAACGATCTCGCCCGGTATCGACAGTGCTGTCCAGTTCAGATAGATGCCCAGCGCAACGCCGACAAGTCCGATCCTTCGAATCTGCAGCCAGTAGAAGGCTGGTTCGGTCGCATCGTTCACCCTGAACACCATGAGGAGCCCGGCGGTCGCTACCCAGATCACCGTGTCCTTGAGCAGGTCCGCGTTCCAGAGCCCTAGCTGATAGGCCCCGGCGATTACCAGGGTCATCCAGGTCGTGTATAGCGCGACGAAGCTGAGGAAGAACCGGCTCCAGACCACGCCAAGAAGGTCGCGGACGATCGACCTCGTCGGCGGCCAGGCGACGGCTGCCGCCAGTACAACCCCTATCAAGATGAGCGATGCGATGTCGCGATTCGTGATCATCAGATAGCCACGCCAACGAGTTTGGCTTCCCGGACGGTCATCAAAGACTACAAACCGTCAAGCCAATCTACTCGCTCGGGAATCCCTCTCCGGTCACTTCTTCGGTCGTCGCCGAGCCAGGAGTCATCGAAGCTTGACTCGGACGCGACCTCGACGAGGCTCCTGCGTCCGACCTGCGGCGTGTCGTCGTGGTGCCGAGGCGATCGTGCAGAGGGGTGCTTATGAATGCCAGCGGTAGGCTCACCAAAGTCGTGGTGGTGGTCTGGGTTCTCGTCATTGGAGTCGTAGCCTTCAACGCCGTCTCCCCGATGCTCGACCGAGCGCTCGCTCCTAGGCCCCCTCTGCCAACCGCCCGGGCAATGGCGGACAAGGTTCAGGCGCAAGGTTTCGTGCTCAATGGCAACCTCGCGGACGGCTACGACATCTTCATCAACGAGTCCGGTCCGGCCAAGGTCGCGGAGCCCAGGGTGGATATCCATGCCAGCGAGATCGCTCTCAACTCCACTGGCCTGGCCGCAGCTCGTTACGTTTTGTCTCTGTACCCGCCACAAGTTCTAGCTGATTTCGACCTCGCGGTTCCCACGATCGAGGATTCGTTTGGCCAGAGGTTGGGCAGAATTCCCTACCACCTCAGCCCACCCGAGACGATCGACTACAACTGGGGCGAGATGATCCTCAATCTGGAAGGCCCGGTTCTCCGGGTTGAGGTGATCCCTTCCTAAAGGTCGCCATGGTCCCTGGAGGCTGCCAGGCTCCCAGATAGGTCGGCTGCTTGCCAGCTCGAGGCTTACAGCGGCGGGATCATGTCCCCGTCGAGGATCTCGCTCACGACCGGGTTGATTTCCGCCATGACCCGGCAAGCGTCGTCCAAGGATCCGGCGATGCGGGCGAGCTCGGCGATGTTGGCACGCGAGAGCGTCCGTCCCTCTCGGTTCTCGAGCCAGAGACTCAACGGCTGGTAGTTGCCCACACAGGTCGCCCACACCGTCGCCGAGACCGGCGTGAGGTACTGGCTGTCGTTGATGTAGAGCCGGTTGCCGGCAGAATGGTGGGGTTTGACGACACGAAGGTCGCCGGTGCCCTCGAGCTTCGGGGTGGTCGTCGGGGCCAGCTTCGCTTGATGGTGGCCTATGAGCGTGGCCCCCTTGCCCGCCAGTAACTCGAACAGAGCCGGATCTGCGGTGAGAGGGATTTTCGGGAAGTCCTCTGTGAGGGCTGCGCCGTGACTCTCGCGATAGGCGTCCGAAGCGATGACGGCGTACAGGTAGGCGGCGAAGGCCTCTGGCGTGAAGCGGTCGCCATAAGTTGTTCGCATCGCTTCGAGCCAACTGGGTTCGATGTTCGGGCTGGCAGCTTGCTCATCTTCCTGGAGTGGCAGCAGGTGTTCGTCGGGCGCGATCGTGCGGACGGCCGCGGTGTAGAGCGGGAAGTAGACCGCAGCGCCGAGGGTCCTCGAGGACAAGAGCGCCTGCATCCCCGGGATCGCGGTCACGAAGGCGTACGAGCTCTCTTCTGATGCGGACCGGGCAGAGACGATGGCGAGGTTGTTCTCAACCCGCTCGAGGTGTCCGCGGAGCACCTCCCGCCGGTCGCCGACGACATTGACATCGTCGTAGATCACCCGCTTGTCGAACGGGCGGTAGAGGAGGGAGCGAACCTTGCCCGGATCAGCGTGGCCGGCCAAGGCCGCCCGACGCCTGTGAAGGTTCCAGCGATCGTTGCTGTCGAGCCCCGATCGCCTGGGATAGGCGTCGTGGATCTCGCGATCGTCGATCGAGATGTCTGCGAACCGACCCATCTTGGCCAGGACATCGGCGGCATCGAAACCGATCGAGAGAGGATCCCTGTGAGAAATCACGCCCGGGGACTTGTATGGCATTAGTTTCTCAAGGGACGGCCAGCTCTCGTAATGCGCATGGAGTTCCCGAGGAATGAACGAGAAGCCGGGCGCGGCCGGGCTCGCTTCGGCCCAGCCGGCATCGTCTAGGGAAGCGCCGGCGAGGTATTGGAACTTGTCGGCCACGGTGCCACGAGTCTCGCGGTAGAAAACCTTGGCGGGGCCTGCGTGCTCCGGCGTTCGGCGGATGAACAGCGTGATAGCGATACCCACCTTGACGGCCGCAAAGACATTGAAGTCCGGGCGGCCCGGCATCACGTCGCGTCGGTTGCCGTGGAGGTCGAGCGTCCAAATCTCGTCGAAGTGGTCGAGCATGAACTTGCGAACGCCCCTGGTCACGGAACGCGACAGGAAGGCCGAGTTCGTCACCATTGCGATCACGCCACGCCTCGGCGCGCCGTCCTGCTCGAGCAGCTTCCAAACCGACCAGCGGAGGAAGCGCAAGTAGTCGTCGTCGAGCGGACGCATGTTTCTTTCGCGCAGCGGCTGGCCGTCGACGGTGAAAAGCTCTGCCATGAGCTCGCCGATGTGCTCCTTGTTATGAGACGACTCCGAGTAGGGCGGGTTGCCGATGATGACCAGGAGCGGGACCCCCGCCTTCACCAGGTCAGCGCTACGGGTCTCGGTAACCAAGGCCCCGATGGCGGGCAGCACGCCGCCGGTTGGCGTTATTGGATCCGCGAGTGTGTTGGTCAGAAAGACGTTCGCGCGCTCATCGGGCCGGAGGGGGCGGCCGTTCTGCTCGTAGAAAGAGCCGAGTTTGAGATGGCAGATCGCGTACGGAGCGGGCAGCAACTCGAAGCCGTAGAGATGGGGCAGCAAATGCTGTTCGATCAAGGCCGGGATGACAGCCCCTCCCTCGCGCTCCCGGACCCGCGATATGGCGCGCTGCGCGGCACCGACAAGGAAGGTTCCTGTCCCGGCTGCTGGATCGAGGAGGCGAACGCGTGTGTCGGCCAGGCCGTCGAGGTCAAACCGCGTGATCAGTGCATCGTCAGTCGCTCGGACGGCGTACTCAACCAGGGGCGGATATGTGTAGAAGATGCCGCGGTCGATGCGCTCACCGGCGTCGTAGGCGGCCAGGAACGACTCATAGAAGTGAATCACCGCGTCGCTTTCGGCTGCCTTGACCGTTCCTGCCTGGCGGACGAGTGCGTCGGCCGAGGCACGGAGGATCGCCACAATATCGTCGATGATCCAGGACAGGCCCGCGGGTACCGTGTCTTCGTCTAGAAGGAAGCGGGTCGCACTTCTCAGGAACGCCGTCGACGTCGGGATGGCCAGGATCGCGCTCGTGCGGTTGAAGGTCGCCGCGGTCAGGTGATAGCGGCCGACGAACAAGCCATAGGCAACGGTCTGGGCAAAGGCGTCGGCGAACTTGTCCTCGTCCATATCGGACATGAGGTTCTCGCGGTAGAACTTCGCGAGTGACCGCAGCGGGCCATCGCCGTGGCCATGGACGGCCTCCTCGGCTTCCTTGCGGAGCTCGGCACGAATGCCATCGCGCAGCCAGGCCGCGCGGCGAGCAAGCTCGATCGCCAAGCGTTCGGACGAGGTGATCTGCGCCGGCTCCGCAGACAGCCACGCCTCGAGAATGTCGGTCGCCGCGTCGCGATCGGCGCGAGTGAGGTGGCCGGCGTCGAGATCAGCCGAGTTGATCAGGGTGCCGCGCCGGACTTCTACGCCGTCCCGCAGCAGGATGAAGTGCAGATAGTCCGTCAGCAGCAAGTTGGGCAATCGTCGGTAGGCGGCGAGCTGGGGCGTGTCGAGGACCGCTTCGAGTTGGCGGATCGTGCCCGGGGCCTTGGTCTCCCCGTAGCCCACAACGAGCGAGCCCCGCTTGACGATGACATCGGGCTGCCCCTCAACCGACGCGGCTTCGCCAAAGATCGTCGTGCCGGCCGGGGCAAGGTCGGTCATGAGCGTCACGAGCGGGTGGCGCAGCGATAGCTCGGGAGTAGCCTCGGGCTGTTCGCGGATGTGCCGAAGCTCGTGCAGGTAGACCCCGAAGTCAGCCGTCATCTTGCCCTCAGATGTTCATGGCGAAATCGCGCGTACGCTCAAGCTATCAGGCTGCGGCTTGCGATGTGGGTTTCTCCGCCCAAGAAGATCTCATCCTGAAGTGTCTCGGGCTCCGTCTATGAGCAGGAACTCAAGAAACATAGGCAACGCTTGTCACCCGCCCGAGGTGCCCCATAGTGGGAGGTAACTGAAGAAACGCGAGGGGACACATGATCGATCAGCTGAACCGCGAATATACCGACGCCGACACAGCCCGTGCCGTTGAGATGGCCGCTTCACTCGAGACCGAAGACTCGCTCGACGCCATCATCGCGGCGCTCGGAGCAAAGGCAGAGGAGCTGAGCGGGACCGATCCGAGGGTCGCCGAGTTGATCGCCGCCGATGTTTGGGTGTGCCAGATGCAAATCGCCAGCGAGGCGCGTGAGGCCAAGGGCGACTCGCCCCTGGTCCCAAAGGTCACTTTCACGGACGGGAGCGCCCTCCCTCCCCCTGTTCGCGAGTGGCCAGATACGGTGCGTCCTTACTTCGTTGCCAGAGCCACAGGCACCACGCTCGAGCAGACTCGGGCCCGGTACAACGATTTTGTCTGGGCCCGATGGGGTCTCCATCCAAACGCGCGTGCGGCTCGCGACGCTTATCTCTCGATCGCGCGCGGTCGGGGCTTCCAGGCCGGAGGAAAGGCTGCAAGGACGATCCTTGAGCTCGGTCGCGCCGTCACGCTTGCCCAGACCCTGGACATCGAGCGCGCTGAGACGGGCGCGATCATCGCCGACGAGATCGAAGGCGCTCTCGCCGAAGAGTCTTTACTCGGTGCTCGTCTGGTCACGCCAAACGCGGCCCGCCTCCTGGCGCTTGACGCAGCCCGAGCCACGGCACTCGTTGGTGCGCTGATGGCAGCCGCTCAGAATCATGAAGACCCGTACTGGGCGCGTGAGATCTACGGAACGGCGGGACTCCTCGCATCCGAGCTTAAGAGCGCGGCCGGCGTTGCCGCCGCTCGGTCTGCGATCGCGAGCTCGTGGGAAGACCAAGCTGCCAACGCCACCGATCCGATGACCCGTTTGCACTTCCTTCGTGGAGCTCTTGTGGCCTATCAGGCCATTCCAGGCAACCGCGAAGCTGTCCAGCGGCTGAGGGGGCAACTCGCAGAGGCCTCGGCCGACACTGCGCAGAACCTGCCTATGCATAAGTTCGAGTTCAAGATCTCGAACGAGCACTTCGACGCGGATGTCAAGGAGTTGCGCGCTTTCCTGGCCCGTGATCAGTTCGGGCTTCTCAAGCTCCCGATTTGGCTGGGCGTGTTGCCTGACTGGGACAAGCTTCAGGCCTCGTTCGACGAGCTCCGGACGGAATACCCCCTTCAGTATCTGTTTCCTCGCGTCTCTGTAGAACGCGACGGTCGGATGCGGGCGGAGCCGGCCGACGAAGCCGAAAGGGAAGAGGCCCTGGTTCTCGGGCATTTCGCCCAGCAGGAACAACTCGGCGCGATCATCGCACTCAACTTCGTCGTCGCCATCCGCGAGTCGGGGGAATGGTCTGCAGGAAAGCTCATCGAGATGCTTGAGGGACTCGACCCCGACATGGCCTCGGCGTGCAGCTCAGGCATCGAAGCGTTTGAGGCGGGCGACTTCTGGACCGCAGTCCATGTCCTGATGCCTCAAGCAGAACGTGGCCTGCGCAATGTTGCTGTCGAGATCGACGGCAATGTGCATCGGCTCATAGGTACCGACGAGGTTCGGGTCGCGACCCTCGACAAGATCCTCGAGGATCCAGCATTCGAGGCGAAGTTCGGCGCGAACACCGTGAAGAGCCTGCGTGGCCTCCTGACGGACCCCCGCGGCATGAACCTACGCAACCTCACGGCTCACGGACTGCTCGATCCTGCTGGGCAACACGCTCCGGCCGCCTTCGTGGCGCTGATGTGTGTTCTGATCGCCGTCTGGCTTCGGGCCTCAGTTGTCGCCGAGAAGGCACAGGCGTCCGCGTCTTAGCCCTGTCTCTTGCCCAAGGCGGCTAGACAAGTCCATTGCCAGGAAGCGCGATCGTGATCGTTTAGTCGACCAGTTCCCGCTTGGTCCATTGCCAGCCGTACCGGCCAGAACTCAGTTTGTGGGACTTTCCATCCTTCGGATCGGGCCACGGGCCCGGGTCGAAGGTAAAGACGAGATCGAGCAAGAAGCTCGTGGTCTCTTCCGGCAGGGACGCGTCGGTGTGAAAGTAGTGGCCGCAAGCGCCGCACTCGGCCTCGATCGCGTTGATTTGATCGCCGTCTTTGTCGCCCTGCTCGGGCTCCAAGCACAGCCCCTCCGGATAGACCCGACGCCACTGTTGGGCCTCCCAAAAAGCGCGGACCATCCAGTACGGGGGCACCACTCCGCATTCTGGACAGGCGGGCAGATCGGCTGCGTATGGCGTATAGGCGGCAGGCATGGCAGCTCCTGGGGATCGATGAGTCGTTCGAGAGAGGGATCGGAGACGACGGCCCGTCGGTGGAGTGCACCCGATAACCGCGCGAAGCCGTCCTTGGGTTCGCCTGCGGGCAGTAAGGCGTCCCTCTGGCTAGACCGCTTTCATGAGCACGAGGACATCGGCGACGCGGCCATGGAGCAGGGCCGATCTGGGGGTAAGTCCGTCGAGGTCAGGGGTCTCGATCTCCACCCAGCGCGACAGGGCCACCAGCGAGCCTGGGAAGCCGGCAAGCATGTCGCGGAGACCCGCAAGGGTGCCGGTCGCAGACTCTGGGTCGAACTGCCAGCGGGGTAACCGCCACTCCCGGCCGACCTTGAGGCCAGCGAGATCCCCGCGACCGATCATCGCGCTCACCGCCTGAGCACTGACGCCGAGGATCTCGGCCGCGTCCTCGCGGGTGATCGATTGCTCGATCAGGGCCCGCCGGCGCTCGACGCCGACCGCGACATTCCAGGCCGCAGCTTCTTCGATGGCCGCGGGAGTGGGCTCGGGACCATACGCCGACAGCAGCTCAAGAACGGCGGCGACCGCTTCATCAGTGGCATGTTCAAGGGCCGCGACCGCCTGGACCCGCTGGCTCGTCATGGCCGTAGCCTACGCAATCTGCGCAACTCACGCAATCCAAGCCAATTAGAACATGCGTGTCATTCTAGCTGTCACAGACCGGTCCCATAGTCCACGTCCACGAATCCAAGCCAAGAGGGACAACGGTCATGAACGAGTTGCAGCTTCACGTCTCATCCGAGGTTGGACCTCCCGACGAACACGGTCGGGTCTCGGCCTCCCTGACTCCTGCGGCGGTCCAAGTACTGCTCGGGTGGCAGTCTGATCAGCAGATCAAGAGCGTTCATGAAGCCTCGCATGCCGTGGCGAGCGCAGTGCTGCGAGGGGCCAAGAGCGTCAAGACGATCGACATCAAGAACAAGTTCGGCGGCTGTTCGATCCTCGACGCAGACGATGACGAGCAGCCCTCGATCGTGCGCGCCTCGACCTATCTGGACCTGATCGTGATCGCCCTCGCCGGCAGAGAAGGCGAGATCCTGATCCTCGGCGAGCCGACGAACGGCAACGCGAGTGACATCAGCGAGGCCACGAAGCGGGCAAAGCAGTACTTCGAGGCCGGCATGGACGTCTCGGCCCTGGCCGGAGGGATCGATTGCGATTACTTCAACCCCGTTCCTACTGCTCTGGCAGAGGCGCTCCTGTCGTCGATGATCGAGACCATGACCACGGCGCGGGAGCGGGCTCGAGTCCTGGTTACCGGGCACCGCGACCAGATCATCGCCCTCGCGCGGATCGTCTACGACGCCCGCCGCTTGTCCGACGACGCCCTTGCCGCGGCCTTTCGCGAGATCGGGCTTGATCCCGACAAGGAAGGCGCGAAGGCGAACTAGACCGTCCGACCGCCATGGTCAAATCGCCCGCTCGGAGCGTCTACGGCGGAGACAGTAGACCGTCGCAGACACAACGGGTGGTCAGGTTTTGACCGGGCGGGCCATGTTCACCAAGGCCGCCTCGACCAAGATCCCGAATGCCCGAACACCAGCCGCCTCAGCCAAAGAAGACCCCGCGCCAGCGGCTCGCCGATAGATCGGATCGGCAGCCATGGCTGTAGCGTTCGGACAGGCCCCAAAGCCCAAGAAGCGACGCGCTCCAGCGAAGATCGGCCGCCCGCGCCTGATCGTCACGCCACCGCACTGCCCGGAGCACCCCAGTTCGACTGTCTATCTGTCGGGCGTCGATCCGCAATGGACCACCTTCTACGAAGGGCGAAGCTGGCGCTGCTATCCCCAGGGGAAGGGCAAAGGGCTGCCGTCACATCGGTTCCATGTCGGAGACGAGCGGTTTCGCCGCCCTACCAAGTTCCTGCCGGTGTCAGGCGATGAATGCGTGCGGTGCGAGAAGATCTACGCCATCGACGAGGGTCAGAAGGTCGGCAAAGGCTTCACGTTCATCGCGGATGAGGCAACGACGCTTCTCTTGAGCGTCAGCGAGGGCAACACCCTCCGAGGCTCCGCACGGAAGGCCCGTGAAGAAGCCAAGCGCTATAAGTTCGACCCGTCTCAGAACGAGTGGGAACGCGACGCGAACGGGCGCATTGTGCGGCTCATGGATACTGGGACTGGGCGCAAGCGGGAGGAAGAGGTCTACAGCAGACAGGGCAACCTTGCCCTCGAGTACCTCGACATCTTTGGCCCGCCGATCATCGGGAAACTCGCCGAGCGCGCCTGGCCACCGGTCATCGTGATCGACCTCCAGCCGCTGCGAAAGCGGCGCTTCGCGCCTGGGCAGCACACCTCGGGCGGCGAGGAGGCGGGTGTCTTGGTCGCGATCGCCGACCGCACGAACCGCACAAGCACACACCTGCTCGCGTTGCAGCTCGTCGGCGGTCGCAACACCGCGGAGATGATCCGGGTCTTCACGCGGCCCGACTTTGACCCTGATACCGCGCCGATGTGGGTCGTCTGCGACAAGGAACCTGCCATCGAGGCCGCCGTGCGGACGGTCTGGCCAAACGCAACTTTCTTCAACTGTGAGCAGCACCTCCGGATGAACGCCGGAGAGCTTGCGGTTGCCGATGGCATCCCTACATGGACACGCATGCCCGGAGCGCCGCTCGATTCGGTTGTTGTCGTCGGCGCGGAGCCGGAGGGCAACCCCGACCGCGACCTCCACCATAAGCCAATCGATCTTTCGACCAAGAACTATGTCCGGCACCCGCTCCACCAAGCGATTCACAACATGTTCGACTCGCTGATGGCCTGGGACAACTTCAAGGCTCGAGTCGAAGAGATCGTGCCGGCCGACAAGCTCGAGCTTCGTGGCTGGATCACCAAGAACGAGCCGTTGGTCCTGCATCAGCTCGAGCTCGCGATCAAGAACCGCGGCTTTCCGGTCTCAAATGGCGGCGTGGAAGACGACCTGACCTGGGCGAAGGAAAAGCTCGCCTGGCGAGCCAAGTTCTTTGGCAATGCCCGCCGGCTGCAGATCGTGCTTGATCTCATGGTGCTGCAGAGAGCGGGGCGCGCCTCGCCCCTGCGCTTCACGCGGATCATCCGGGAGGCGATGCTCAACCAGGGCGGTGGCTCTGGCTACACCCGCCGGGATCGAGAGCAATTCTGGGACCGCGGCGACATGAGCTCGATCGACGCCATGATCGCCCGCTCGGACCACGAATCCGGAGCAGACCGCAGCAAGGCGCAGAACGAGTCCAAGGACGAGCGCATCGCCGAGCAGGCAGCCGAAGAAGAGGCTGCGCGCCTCGCCGCGAACCAGCGGCCCGCTCGAGGTCGCAAGCGACGGCCCGCGCCACCGATCAAGACCCCATCGCGGGCCAAGCGGATGATCTCTGACTACCCCGACCTCGCGACCCAATGGGATTACGAGGCCAACGGGGATCGCCGGCCTGAGACCACCCGGGCGATCAACACTGATGCTGTCTCTTGGGTTTGCCACGCCCATGAGAAGGAGCGCGAATCTCACCTTCATCGTTGGACAGCGCAGCCGTTGAGTCGAACACAAAAGGGCGGGACCGGCTGTCCGTATTGCATGAACCGCGAGGTCTGTCCGTCGAACTGCCTGGGCGCAGTCCATACCAAGACCCGGCGCGAATGGGATTACGAGGCCAACGGCGAGATGACGCCCGAAACGATCCTGCCCGGGCACGACGGCTACGCGATGTGGAAGTGCCTCCGACCCCACACGAACCACCCGTCCTACCGCCAGGAGGTCGGAGCCCACATCAAGCAGTTCCAGGGCTGTCCTCTGTGCGGTCCGATCGTCTCTGCGGAGAAGCGCCGCAAGAAGGCCGAGCGCCTGCAGGCCAGGGCACTGGCAGGGTTCGCGGCGACGCGCAAGCGAATCGAAGAGGCCGAGGCGAAAGAAGTCGAGGAAGCGGCCAAGAGCCGACAGTACCTCGAGATGGTCGGCGGCTCAAAGACCGAGCAGAAGACCGTGATTGTGCCCAACCCGCTCAACAATGTGGTCGGCCTTGATGGTCGTCCGCTCTCTGAGCTAACCGAGGCGGAGATCGAGGCGCTGCCGGTCGAGATCACTCCTGTCGATCGGGTACTTACACCAGAGCAAGTGGAAGAGGATCTGCCGTTCTAGGGTTGCCGTTACAACTCAGTTGATGCCCAGGGATCTGTGTAATCGGAACTGATGTTGATCTGACCAGCTCTAACCCTCGCCGCGACCTCCGGCGAGAAGATCCCAAAGTCAAACGAGCGTCCTCCGCGGCCCGCTGTACCAATCCCCCGGACCTTCGCCCCCGTCCAATAGTCTGCAATTGGGCCCAAGCCGGGGAGATCTAGAGCGAGCCGCCGGTAAAGAATCTGGAGCATGTCATAGAGCGGATTCGGAGTCGGAGAGCCCTTTCTTAGTAGCTCTTGCGGTGTCATGTACAGGACCTGAACCCCGCCTTCAGCCGGGAGTTTGAGCGTCTCGCGCAGCTTCTCCCAAGAGCGGGGCGCGGTGGCCGGATTCACCAGGTTCTTCATGTTCGCCCAAGTTCCGAGACTGGCGATCGTCAGAAAGTCGAGAGACTCGCGCGGGTGGGCGATTTGCGCCAGCCCCTCGTCGAGGGTCTTGAGTATCGCCTCGACACTCAGCCGTTGGCTCTGATGCGCCAAGAGTCCGTACAGAATCGGCGGCACCAGTTCATCACGGAGGTTCTCGCCCTTACGCGGGCCGACGAGCGCCCGGAGGCTACGACCGCGTTCCACGGCATCGGCGATGTGGGACTTTCGAAGGGTGAGTTTGCATTCAAAGACGGCGAGGACGCCGCCCGCGAGGTAAATCTTCTTCTTGGCCAAGTGGGGCGGGTAAGTGTCTCGCAAGACGATCACATCGAGTTGCTGGCTCAGGCGACCGTCTAGGGCGGCAATCCGGCCCTTGGTCACGACTTGAACAGAGGCCGGCAACCACTGCCGCAACAGCTCGGCCCATGTCGCCTCGGACTGATCCCCGGCGGTGCCCGGATCTGAGCTGGCCGACTTGCGAATCCGGGCGTAGTCAAGCTTCAGCCCGGATGCAACCTCATCGAGGAAGCTCTCGAGGTCGTGGGGCGCATCAGCTACGGGTTCAGTGCTCATGCTGCTCAGCGGTCACCCGTTCCAGCACGACGCGTTCGGCCTCAAGGTCGAGGTTGGTGGCTCGCCACCCGACATCCTTGATGGCACGAACGACGGCGCTGCCCTTGTAGCCGCTCCAGTGCGACGCCCACTCACGAGACGAGGGCGGAAGCGGGAACCCGAGGACCTCCTCGATCTCATCGAAGGACACCTCGATCCGATCGCGCTTCTCGCCTACAAGCCAGTTCGACAGCGCTGCGTACTTCCTGCCGCTGACCTCGTTCGTCTCGGGTTGGGTCGTCTCGACGGAAAGCCCATCAAACAGGTCTCGCAACTCTGTGCCTCCGACCCGGAGCGTCTCGACCTGGGCCTCATCCCAGATCGCAACCCGCGCGCCGTGCCGTTCGACCAGCAGTCGAGCGAATGACCTGGTCGACTCCACCTCCGGCCCATCGCCGGCGAGCACGATGACGCCGAGCGCAGGCTGCAGGTCCATAAGGTTCATGAGGTCGCCCTTGAGGTGCTTCCGGGACCGCCGGCTCGACTCGATCTCGAAGCCGACGAGCGGGAGCCTTACCGGAAATCGCTCCGGGTCCTCCCAGAACCAGACAACATCTAGACGCCCGCCCGGAACTGGATACTCGCGCCTCGTGCTCAGACCGAGTGCCTGGCCTGCGTCCAGAAGGGCCACCGTTAGCCGTTCGTTTCGTTCTCGTGCCGGCTCCTCGTCCATGGGTCGAACGATACGCCGCAACGATCGCTTCGAGAACGCACTCTCCGCGCTTGACAAGGCCGTCGCGCCGTTACCGACTTCCTGATCGTTGCCGCACAACTGCGACGGGCGGCCCCTGGATCAGCATTTCGGCCTCGTTCTTGACACCGGCATACGAGCGCCAAAAGTCCCCTGATGCCATCCGGCACCGACCAAGGATCCGTGAGGGGACATCGTGGAAATCGTCATCGCCGCTCTTCTACTCGCCTACATGGCCGTGTCGGCACTCGTCTGCCAGGGCATCGCCAAACACAAGAACCGTGGAACCGATGAGTGGTTCGTCTGCGGCGTGATCTTCGGCATCTTCGCCATCGTGGTCGTCGGTCTGCTGTGGGCGCTTCCGGCCCCGGTCGAGGTTGTTGAGTAGACCCGCGCGTCACGGCTGCGCCGCCGGAAGGGTGGCCTGGATCTGCTCGGAGCACCCTGTCCCGGCACCCTCGGCTGTCCCGACAGGGCTGCCGGGATGCCAGAATGAGCGTGACACGAGGGGGATGAGATCAACCAACCCGATTTCGGTCCAGACGAAATAGCCGCGGCGCTGGCGGCTGCTCAGGAAGCCGAGACCTCAATGGTGTTTGCCGACCTCGGCAGCTTTGCCGCGGGTCTGCGGCAGGTCTCGGAGGCATGTCCGTCCGGGGCGCGCGAACTCTTGCAGCTCGACGCATCCCTATGCTCGCTCTGGCTCGTCGGACCATCCGGGAGAGCCTTCGCGGGGATCTACCCATTGGAAGGTTTCGAGCCCGGAGCCTACCCAGACTCGACGAAGCCGTACTTCGAGCAGCGGGCGGACATGACCGCCAATCCATTCGCGCGTGCCCGCTACCACGAGGCGATTTGGACGAGGTGGCAGGACCACACGCATGCGTGGGCCGCTCAGGCTGACTACCTGGAGATTGCCCAGGCTACAGATCTCGAGGCCGATGATCTCGTCGATGTGTTTGACATGCCCGCCAGAGCGGCCCAACTAGCACTCCACCTCAAGCACGACCGGGAGGCTACTGGCGCTGTCCTCCGGTCGGAGATCCGACGGAGTGTCGGTCTCAGCACTATTGGCTACCCCTGCGCGGTGGCCGAACATGGAGGGCAGCTCATTGCCCTTGACCCGACGGATGCCCGAGGACTGATCGCGGAGATTGACGCAGAGGCCAAATCCAGCCGCGAGGCGGGCGACTTCCTTCGAGAGCGGGGGCTCCTCGACGCGTGCGCCGAGATCGCCGAGGGCTTGAACGACAAGCCTCTCGCTCGCGAGTTCCGGGTGCGCCACGCCCGGAGCCTAGAGGCTCAAGGGCACGAGGACGAGAGCGGAACAGGAGCCCTCTTCGTCCTTACGGAAGCAGCCGAGGAATACAAGAACCTGGGTCTCGGCGACGATGCTCAACGGCTCAAAGCCCACCTCATCGAAGCCAGCCTTAAGTCCGAGGCCGAGATGGTGACGATCAGTGGCCAGGTTGAAATCCCGATTGCGGAGTTCGAGGCGACCGCGCGGAAGCTTCGAGCCTGGGACGGAGAGGGCCCTGGTCCAATCTTGTCTCTACCCTTTGAGCTCGGCGTCTGGCGGCCGATGGCCCAACTCGTAGCCGGGCAGAAGAAGGAGGAGGGCGGCCACGGGGTCGTCCTGTCGCTGTTTCGGCACATTCAAATCGCGCACGACGGCCGCAACCAACCTGAACCCGAAGATGAAGGGCCTGCACGGCTCGACTCCTACATCTCGAGGACCATCTGCGGCGACGCGAGCCTTTCCCAGGCCTACCTGAGATGCCTCCGCGGGCACGGCAGTTGGACGGTGTTGCGCGTCGCTGCAGCCCTTCACGGGGTCGATGCAGAGCTCGCCGGTGCGATGCTGCCGGGACTCCGAGCCTTCGAGGCTGGCGACCACTGGACCGCGCTCCACTTGTTCATCCCCCAGCTCGAGCGCCTCGTCCGCGAGCTCGGGCGAACGGTTGGGGCGACGATCTCGAGCTACACCAAAGAGAACGGTCTGCGATGGGCAGACATGTCCGAGGTGTTGGCCCAAGACCAAGTCAGAACGGCCATGACCGAGGACCTGGCGAAGGAACTCGAGGCCATCTTCTTGAGCCGGTTTGGAGCGAACCTGCGGAACAACTTCGCTCACGGAGCGCTCGAGCGGGCCAACATCGGCAACTCCCAATCGACGGTCACCTTGTACGCGATCTTCGCCGTCGGGCTGTACCTGATGATCGCCCGGGGTCAGGCTAAGTTCGAAGACGCCCCGGCTGGGCGCTAGCCATCCGACATGGACGACCTACCCGGACGGCTCAACCAAGAGCGGCACAGAACCCAAGCCAAGCGAGACTCGGCCTCTCGCCGGTTCGCAGAACTTATCTCTGGCTATGACCCCGCCCTTCTCTCGGCCGCTCTGGCTGCATTGACCATTCGCCCAGAGAATGCCGACTTCCAATTCCGGCTCGAGTCGATGATCGATGTAGCCTCGTCGCGGCCTTCTGAGGCGCGACTGGTTCCAACGGTCAAGAAGATCCGCGGCTTATGCACAGGCAGCCTCTCGCATCAGTTAGTTGCGCCCCTCGAGGACCCCGCGGAATGCCCCACGACACAGATCCTTCTGTTCGACGATCACGCCTACACCGCGTTTTCAGGCCAGCAGCCTGAGCTCGTCTTCAGTTGCGAAATCCTGTTCGGGGCACTCATCGGTCTGGCCGCCGATCGACCCGATCTCCCGCTGACGCCCACGCTGGACCTCATCCGAGCCGTCCTGACGCTGGGGGAATCGGTCGCCAAACGTTCGAGCATCGATCCTGACGCACCCGCGCTTCACCAGAGCCAGATCTTGGTACCAGAGACGGGCCTCGAAGAGCTGATTGGGCCCGTCCGATGGTCCCGCGCAGAGGTCGAGTCCTTGTTGGTCGCGGCAGGACTCCCGGTCGCAGTGTTCGACCCCCTCTGCCGGCCCTATGGAGAGTCATCCGGGGAGCGTTTCGTCCCGTTGCTGAGGAATGGAGACACGGTCATCGTCCGGCCTGGTCGACTGCTCTTTGGGCTAGCCAGGGCGGTGCTGCGATTGGCCGAAAAGGAAGGCTTCCTGCCGCTCGTAGCCGAACGCTATGGCCGAGAAGTCCATGGGCAAATGGCGGCATCGATCCTGGTCATGGACGCTCGGCCGATACAGCTTCCGTTCGACGATGTCGGCGGTCAGCCCACGGTCTCGGAAGCAATGTTCGAACTGGACCATGACGCGGTGATGCTCTTGGTCACGATTACCGACGGGATTGATAGGCTCGATCTTCCCGACGGAGAGGACCGCATCTTTCCCTCTGACGCCTTGAAGACGGCGCTTCTGGAGCGGTTCCGCGATCTGGTCGGGGCAGTCCAGAAGCAGGCCGCGGATCGCGAGATCCTCATCTGTGTGTGTCGGGCGGTACTCCCAGGCATTGAATACTGGCTCCGCGAGTTCGACTTCGGTGGTGGTGCTGATCTCCTGTTCGTGACACCGGAAGCGCTCAGGGTCATCAGTCACCATGAACACGATCCCTTGACCCTGCTGCGCTTCGCCCAGGCGTTGAAGAGTCTCTACGAGGGCTCACGCGTCTTCTCGTGGAGCGCCCTCGATGAGTTCGCCGTCTATCGCGGGCATGGCTACTCGTTCCACTTGAACGAGGAAGGCGTGCCGCCAGCGGTCTCGATCGTGCCCGGCATCGGGCTTCCTCTCCACCAGCAGATGCTCGACGACCTTCAACGACAGTCGGCATTTGCGCCGAACGGGGCCGGCGAGATGGAGCTGGTGTGCGCGTCGTATCCCGGCGTCCCGATCTTCGTGCCGACGATCTCACGAGGCCAGGCCACACGAGTCGTGCGCCTGCCCAACCTGGATATCTGGATCGCGGGCGAACCGTACGAGGAACTGCCCGACGGTATGACTGGGTTCTCAGAAGGTCTGATTGATGCCGTGGCGTACTGGGCTTGGATGGCCGGATCGGCCATTCAGGACGACGCCCCGCCCGTAGGCTCAGCGCGATCAGTGGCCATCGGCATTGGGCTGGGCGAGCACAAGGGCGAGGGTTGGGTCCTCAACCGGCTGCCGGCGATCGGTTCCGAGGATGGAATTCTGGGCCGACTTGATCGCGTCGGCGATAGGGTCATCTTGTGGCTACCGCCCGGATTGCTTCGGACGATGGCCAGCCCGGGCAACGAAGGAGAGGCGCATCTGGCCAGGGCGATTACGGGCAGCCTTCTCCAGCTGCTCGGTTTGGGCGAGGAGCATCTGGACGAGATCGCAAGCCAGATAGCCCCAGCCGGCGAACGCCGGATGATACTCGTCACCAACAGCGATACAGCATCGATGCTCGGCCCCGACGACGGCCTGCCTAACTGGCGCAAGGTCTCGCAATGGGATCTACATCGGATCCGCGACGAGCTGGCCGAGGGGTTCCGTACCCGAGGATTTGCCCCTGGACCAGCCGGTTCCAAGGCCGATCAAACCTCGCTCCTCAACTTCGCCGTGGAGTTCTGTTATGAGCGGCTCGTTGCGGAAGTGGCAGAACTCGCGCCTGATGGCCTGCTCGAGGACCTTCTCCGGCGCAATGAGGGGCTGCTCCTCGCACGCGAGAAGCTGCGGATGCTCGGAGTCACCCGTCGCGCTTGCTTCGGTGATCGGCGCGAAATCCTCGAGCCTCTCGTCCGTGAGGATCTCGAGTGGTCCGATGCGGACGCGAGCCATCGCTTCCTGATCGAATATGTCGCTGCTCGGCCCCCGAGCGGGTCACGAACTCTGTCGCTGGCTCGCTACGATCGGATCATCGCGCTCGCGTGTCTGATCATCCAGCTTGGGATGCAGAGTGACATCATCAAGAACGAGCTCGACGACATCGAGGCCAGAATCGCCCCGAGCGGACGGTTGTATTTGTCTCCGGGCAAGTACTCGGCCGCGGTTGTCCGCTGGTTCTCCGGGGTCTCGCGACGAAAGCTCGAGATCGCAAAGGAACAGTTCCCCGAGCATTGGGAACCCGCCCGCGAAGGTCCGATACAAGCGCCTGCCGCGTTCGAGGCGGCGTTCCTGGCCGAATACGGCTTCTCCGCGACGGACTACGGGAGCGTCCTCTATGTGCTCCGCGATCTGGCCGCGGACGGACAGGCTTCACTGGCGGTCTTGCCTCGAGCCGTGGTTTTGGCCGAGTGCACCCGACTGCGCGGAGTGACGGCCGACGCAGCGGATCTGATTCTGTCCTCCATGACCCTCGAGCAGCGGGATGACTTCCTTTCGCCTCCGCCTCCATTCAGCCAACTCGATGTCCGTCCGTGGCGCTTTGGCCGAGGCTTATCTCTGCTTGCGCGGCCTCTTGTTCGCCGTAGCGATGATCTCGTCTGGGGTCGGCGCGCCGTCAATATGTCAGCTGAGTACCTCCAGATGCAGCTCGGGAGTGGCCGTTTGAAGGCCAGGTCCAAGGCGCTGCAGAAGATGCGTTCGGATATCTCGACAGCCGCAGGCAAAGCCTTCGAGGCAGAGACGGCTGAACGCGTCAGGGAACTTGGCTTCCTCGTCAAGCCGAACACCGCCGAGGTGGGTGGAGTTCCAATCAGCGATGCGAGAGGGACCTTGGGCGATGTCGATGTCCTCGCCGCAGATACGAGGACCAAGAGGATTTGGGCCATCGAGTGCAAGGCCTTCGCGATGGCGCGGACGCCTTGGGAGATCAGCCGCGAACTCCTCAAGTTCACTGACCCGTCGCATGGTGTGGCAGCTCATCACACCCGGAGGATCGAGTGGCTTCGCGCGCACCTAAACGACACTCTGCAAGAGTTCGATATCGCTGACCAGAAGGGTTGGAGAATTGAGCCGCTAATCGTCCTCGAAGTCGATCTGGCCGCGGCGCACCTGCACGACAGCCCCATGCCGATCACGGATCTGGTGGGATTGCCGGCCGTTCTCCGGCCCGCTAAGAGGCCTTCTGTGTCAGAACCTTCTGCTTCGCGATCACGCGCGCGTGGATCTGGTCGAGCATGAAGAGCACCCTCGCCGAGTTGTACTCCGTGCCGTAGCCGGTCGAACGGCCGTGAAGAACAAAATGACGGTTGAGCTCGCGGCTCGTTGGCTGCACGGTCGAGAAGTCGATGTTTCCGTATAGGTGGATCGCGACATCCACGATCACGGTATCGATGTCGATCGCGCTGGCGATGGCCAGAGCGTCTTTGGGGTTGGCATCCGTGCTTTTGGGCTTGAACTCCTCGATGGCGATCCCTTCGATCAGCGGGAGGAGCGTGGGAATGCTTACGCGGTAGCGGCCGTCCCGGTGATCCTTGATGCCATCGAGGATGAAGCGCCGACGATTCTTGAAGCTCTCCGCGTCCATCCAGCTCTCGCCCAGATCGCGCAGCAGTGGTCCTCGAGCGAGCTTGGTCATTTCCTGCCGAACGGACAGACGCTTGCGTTCCACGGCGAGCTGTCCGATCCGAAGGAAATCTTCGTGGTACATCGCTCGCGGAAACCACCAGCCCATGTCGGCTAGAGCCGCGTCGTGCTTCCGAGCAGTCTCGCGCAGTGATCTCGCGCGCACGCCGAATTCGACGGCCGATGCGGCGGCGATCGGCTCGACCATCTTGGCGATCCAAGCTCGGAACGAGTCGGCCATCGTTTCGTAGGGCGCGGTCACCTCTGCGATGGCCTTCTGGATCTGAAGCAGCTGCAGTCGAAGCGGCTCGGTGTAGGCGTTCATCGCGGCCTGAAAATCGGCCGCCCAAGAGACCATGTCTGGAATCCGATACGCCGCGAGGAGGTTGAGCCCGGGATTGACCAGGACCTGCCTCTGCAGATCTTGGAGCTGACGCACGGACGCAATCGTGTCGGCGAAGCCAGGCGGGATCAATCGAGCAGGAGCAATTCCCTCATCCACCTCGCCAGCTTACGCTCGGGTTTCGACCGGTGTTTGGCCGCTGCTCACTTCGGATCAACACCTCCAGGTCGAGGCTCCAGCACATTGGCCTGCCATCTATGCTTCTGTCTACTGGTGGCGGATCGGCCTAGCGAGGCCCTGCCCGGTGCATAGTCTCGCTTCTATGCGCGACCTATCCAGCCCCTTCTGCGCGACTTTTCCCCGGGATTCAGCACGGGGCGGTTGGATCGCCGGAGGGATGGTTGTGGACGAGGATGATGCCGCTCGCGCTGAGCC
>VFSW01004386.1_pt1 | contig 21070 bp, 19 predicted proteins | sample 5358111 | NCBI WGS metagenome assembly VFSW01 (sample SAMN11554181, study PRJNA540505) | mine drainage metagenome | isolation source: sediment from site ElyBrook_90M | place: USA: Ely Copper Mine, Vershire, VT | collected 2017
ATGTTCCTAAATTGCTAAACCACGTTCCAATTCCACTAATTTGCTGTTGTATCCAGTCAAGAATGGTAGTTAAAATATGCTTTACTGCATCCCATGAACTATTCCACGTATTGACAATCCAACTTATTACATCGGAAAATATCTTTTTAGCGTCCGACCATACTTTATCCCATAATTTTTTAAAGAAATTTAAATGATCAACAATAAGCGCAAACAAACCAACAAGAATCATAATAATTCCGCCAATTAACATTAATGGAGAGGCTAAAGCCCCAGTTATAACCGCACCAATTGCAGTAAGCGCTCCAAATATAATTAGCATTATGTTCATGTGAGCTGCAACAAAAGCAAATGCTTTACCTAAGCCTTCCACAATTAAAGTTAATGCAGTCATTAAGCCTTTGTTGCTAGTTATAGCCCCAAAACCTTTTACCACATCAATAATAGCCGAACCTAAACCTGCCATAAAACCGATTGCGTTAGCTATGCCTGTTTTAAATTCATCCATTCCTTTTTTGGATGTAAGAAACTTAATTAAAGGTTCAGCAAAATCTTTAATAAAACCTGCATTAAAGGCAGAAAATACACCCGGTAGTTGATTCAAATAAGGTTGCAATGCTGGCAAAATTCTCATTAAACCATCAAGTAATGTCGTAGACGCTGCTGATGAAATATTGTGAATTATTGGCCCCATGTTTGCTTGCCACCAAAGAACAAATTTTTGCCCTTCAGGAGTCAAACGTGCCATTGCGGATTGAACTTGGCTTAATGCTCCTACAGGTTGTGCGCTAGTAAGGGCTATTTGTCTCAATGCAAATGCTTGATTTTCCAATGACAAATTCAACTGATTTTGAGCCTGCGTAAGATTTTGGCTAGCTTGAACTTGTGCCTGAGCAAGATACATTGCCGCATCCGCTGATGCTACTTGAGCGTTATATACAGCGTTATTCGCTTGAACAACATTCTGCTGAGCTTGTCGTACGGCATCGCTACCTTGAACGCCTTTGGCGCTTTGATATGCTGCCGTTTCTTGCAATTGCCCATATTGAGTTTGCAAATCTGTAATTTGTTGCTTAGCTTGCTGATATGTAATTAATGCCTGTTCACGCTGCAACTGCGTTGCCGCTGGGTCGCCCATAGTTTGAGCGAGCGAAAGTTGAGCTTGTTGAGCTGCTACCGTCGCTGCTTGAACTTGCAAGTGCATGTCCGCTAATTGTGTTTGATAATCCTGCAACTGAAACTTGGCCTGCATGGTAGCTTCAGTAAGTTGAACCTGAGACATGTATTGACCAAATTGAGCCGCCTGCAATTGTTGCGTAGACATTACAACTTGCTCTTGCGATTGGTGGACTTGATCGTAAGCACCAACCTGAGTTTGAGCTAATTCCACGTACGCAGATGCAACCTGAGCCGCCGAGTTTACCTGAGTTTGCTGGCTGCTTAGTTGAATTTGAGCTTGTTCGTTGCTAATTTGTTGATGCTGAGCATTTGCAGTGACCATCGCATTAATGGCTGCCGTAACGTTTTTTACGCCTGCTAAAAGCGACATAAAACCGCCTGCAAGTCCTGTCAAAACGCCGGGTGCAACGGCAGACAAAGCTATCATTGCAACTGGCAAAGCGCTTATTTTTTGACCCAATTCGCCAACGGCTTCTTTTGCAGCACCAGTATCTACATTAGGTCTAATTGGCTCACCCGATTTTAAAGCTTCTAATTGAGCTTTAAGTGCCGCTATTTTTTCTTCAGCACCTGCCGCTTCAATTTCAAGTTTAATTTGAGCAATTTGGTTTCTTAAAGGAACTAAAGATGCTTCTGTTTCCGCTATTTTATCTAAAGCATCAGCATTATCAACTTTGACTTTGGCAATAACTTCTTGACGATCTAATTCTTGAAGTCGTAATTCAAATTGATTTAAATGCGCTAAACCTGCACCATCATCTACATCGATTAAAGTAGAAACACGCTTGCTTTGAAGCTCTTCTATTTTGGCATTTACTGCTGCTAATTTTGCATCTGCATCAGCGGAATCGACTGTTAATTGCAGAATTGCTCTAGCATTATTTAACGCAGTCATTCCTGCTTGAAGATTAGCTATTTTGTCTAAAGCATCTGAATCGTCAAGTTTGGCTTGCGCTATAATTTCTTTGCGTGCTAATTCATCCGCCGCCAATGCAACTGCGTGAATGTTTTGCAAAGCACCGCTAGAATCAATTTTAATTTTAGGATTTGCTGCAACTTTATTTAGATTTTCAACTTGCGTAGCAACCGCTGCTAAATTATCTAAATTATTACTGTCAACATTAACATGAACGGTCGCAGATTGACCTCGAAGAGCTGCTAAATAAATTTCAGTCTCTTCAATGGCTGTAACTGCTTTTGAATTATTAGCTAATATTCTAACAGTTGATTGTTTGCCACTAAGTTTTTCTACTTTGGCTTTAACCTCATCAAGAGAAGCTTCCGCCTCTTCGATGTTTGCTTCAACATGGATGCGAGCCTCTTTGCCGTCTAATGCGTCAATTTGTTCTCTAACTTCATCAAGTTGAGCATCAAAATCACCTTTATCTAAAGTGATTTTTACGACTGGACTATTAGCACTAAATTCTTCTAACTTGTTTTTTGCTTCTTCAAGTTTGGCAACAAAGTCATCGATGTTAAGCTTTAAAGAGCCTATAACTGGGGGAAGTTCACCTGCCATTTATGCCCTCATTCCTGCGCCCCATCTATCAACAAGCAATGCACTTATTTGTGCAATAGAAGCGTCAACGCCTCTTTCTAAATAATGACTGCCTGTTTGATAAACGGTACGTCTAATGTGCCATCTGCCATCTCGAAACCAACGCAAAGTTAAGTGAGTTGTATATTTACCAAATAATTGTCCACCTAATTCACGTTGACGTGCATAAATAGTGTGAGGTGCAAATTTAATTTCCCACGAATATCCAGTGGATTTAGAATCGTAAGCATATACCGATTCTCTAAGTTTTCCCGACATTACAGGAGTGGCGTTTTTAACAGATTGAACCATTACATCGCCACCCTCTCCAATTAAATTTTGGGTAGTTTGGATAATGTTGTTTTTTAAAGATTCAAAACCTGCTAAAGTTGATTCTATATTAAAACTCATTCTATCGTCGCACCTGCCAATTTAGCCTGCAAGATCGCATTTTCTTCTTCTTCCATTTGGATAAAATGAATTACCCAATCAGTAAAAATTGCATCTTCTTCCATATATTCATCGTGAGATAAATGCAATGTAGACCTAATCTTATATTCTTTGTATAATTCTACAAGTTCAGGGTCTACAGATTTTGAAGATATGCGACCTTGCCTAGCTTCTTTGAAGATTTTTAAGCGACGGATTGGGCTTTTAAATCCGTTATTTCATCCTTGTTTATGTTTTGAAAAACGGTATTAATTTTTGGCGATACTATCGTGCTTATTTCGTCAAATAAATCTGCATCCATGTCATCTATAGTTGCCATAGTTGGAATCGGTTCAGGAAAACTCCATGACTTTAAAAATGCAATAATTGTTGCTTTTTGCAAGTCGGTAAATGCAACCATCATTTCTGGCTTGAAAAAATCATCAGGAAGCTTTGACAGATCGTTTACATTTTGAATTTCGTCAACAGATGCTACTGTGCCATTCTTTAAAAGAATTTCATTTTGAATTGACAATTGCTGAGCGCCAACAACATATTTTGCGCTTTCAAACATGGCTAACTGCAAGAGCTGTCTAGCCCCTACAGTTAGCTTATCTTTTAATTCAATTGTTCCACCAGTAACCTGATGAATGGACATATTACTCCTTAGTACGAAGCAGAAACGCCATTTGTTGCGATAAACTTCAATGGCGAATAACCAGTTGAACCATCGGTAACATTAGCGTGTGATTGGTAATCTACTTCTATTGTAATATATTCTTTTCCAAAAGCAACAGTTGGGGTTTTGAATTGGATATTTGACATTTGGAACTCGACACTATGAGATGAAACTGGGTCAGTAAACGTCAATGCCATTACTTGTTGTGCTCTTGTAAGCGCATTACCGTAAGCAGTTTCGTTAGCTTCAGCAACAAAAACTAGCTTTCCAGAAACCATTAGAGGGCCGCTCCAAATGCGATATGGTGCCTGTTGCCCAATCGTAGGAATCGAAGTAGTTCCACGCTTAATATCAATGTTACCCGAAATCAATACCTGAGATGCAAGGCCACCAACAGATACAGATGCCGACCAAGAAGGAATAAACACTTCAGTAGAAAAGGAAGGCGTAGGAGCAGAAACATAGCTAAATGGATTGCTCATCATCTTGGTGCTATAAGTAAGTGCCGCATCAACAGAAAACGTAACGGTAGTGTCACCAAATTGACCTGCGGTAAATTGCTTGGCGGAACCGCCTGTTTGCGTCACATTGTCCACATCGATACCAGTGTATGAAGCTGGCTGAGAACCACTAGAAGCGGCTTCTAATAGCGTCATAGTATGCGTATAGGGTGCACCTGTACCAGTAACAGTATCAACACCTAATGTGCCCATCATTACAACAGGAAATGTATCTGCGTACAGATTGCCCTTAAAATCAAATTCATCATGACGAACACCGGGCACGCTGTCATAAATCGAAGTAGCAGAACCTCTAATGCCCTTATCTTCAATCCACGTGATATTAGGCTTTAAACTAGCATCTTGATCAATTGGGATAAAATAAGTTGGTAACGCTGCGGTTCCTCTTGTGACTTCTTTGCCTAAAGCAAAAAACCTATTAGCAGATAAAAAAGGCATTTATTATTCTCCCTTTACTTGTTCCGTTGGTTCTTGTGGCTCAACCACTTTTTCCAAATCTTTATTTGCGTCTATATTATCAGTATAAACTTCTAATAATACATGTTGAGTTGGTTCTAAAAGTTCGACAATATCGTTTGGATTTGCTACAAGAATATTTGAATTTTTATCCAAAACAGTTGGAAAAATTCGAACTTCATCACCTAGAAATTTGTACTTGTAAGTCGTAATTTTTTTAGCCATTAATGTCCTCGATTCAAAATTCTATTTCTTAATCTGCGTTGAGTCTGAACACGCAATTCAGTTTTTCCTAACTTGACTACCGAAACAGGTTGCTTTTGTTGTTGGCCTTGTTGCTTTAGTTGTTGATTGCTTTTCTTTATTGAAGCGTGTATAGTTTTATGTTGTTTAGCCATTTTATACCTTAAGAATCTATAATTTCAACAGCCATTAATTCGATTGTGCTAAATACATAAGCGCCTTGTTGATTGAATACGACAGGCATACCAGCGGAAACATGAATGTCATCGCCACCAGTGTCGGTACCTTCACCCCATTGAAATATAACGCTAGCGTTGCCCGCATTTCGATCAGCAAGAATGTAAGACACTAAAGCATCTAACAACGTATCATTTTCTTGCCCAATTACTTCACTTTGAGTATTGACACCATACTGATATACGACTATACCAACGTTATATTCACGCCATTTGCGACCATTATGCAGTCCACCAACGGCTATTCTTTTTTCATCTTGACTAATCAAATGAATATAACAAACAGCACCTGAATCTTGACCAGCAATTGTAAGGGGCAGCATATCCGTTTGTGGAGTTACCTTAGGAGGATATGGATAAACTTTATTTAGATATGGAATGCTATTAGCGGTAATACCATTTGACAAATATGTTGCAATTGCATTTCTTACTTCGTATCTACCCATTAGAAAAAACCACCTTTTGTTCTAATTCTATATGGGTCTAGAAATTCTAAAGCATAAGCCACATCGCTTTCAACGTCACCTACTGTTGAGTTTCTGTGCGTTGGAGCGTTCATTTCATTTAATGTAATTGAAAAATCGCCTCTAGTTTTAATAAGAGCTGTAGTTAGAAATATAATACCTTGTGTCACGTCATCAGGTATCGATGTAACAGGTATAAAATCAGGTGCAGTAGGAACGGTATGTGCATATTGCAATGGAGCTGTGGTTGTAACTACGTTGCCCGATACAGATTTTACGGTAATAGATTCCGTATATGCGTTGTCTAAAATGTTAAAAACAGTTCCGGGATAGACGCCTAATAAGCCACCGTTATTGTCGGTAGAAGTCAACGTAATTGTCGTTGAACCTGCCAATACATTAGATGCTAAAGAAGTATGAGCATAACCATTTACATACGACCATACGGCATACACCTTGCGTCCATTTGCGAATCCACCAGTGGGTGCAAATATCGGATATGGTGAGTTGGTAAGTGCGGCATAAGATGCAGGTACGTGAATAACTTGATTACCAAATCGAACGCTTGCAGCACCGTTAGTCGAGTAAGGAGTAGTGCTAGAAGGGTCAAAGCCCACTTCTAAACCAACTAATTCCATTATCGGCTTGTAATCACAATAAAGTCTTAGTTCGTTATTGATTACAGGTATATAACTATTTTGAACTGTTAAAGTAGCCGCTAATGAAGCACCTTTACCAGCAGGGTCAGACCCAAACAAATACCGATCAGCCCATCTTGAAGCACGACGAATTGTATCAGCCAATGATTGTGTTTGTTGTGTCGCAGACCCACCGGGCACCAATGAAGATGTGGACATTGCAGTAGGGGCATAATTGTACATCGAAACGCTAATGTATGGTAAAAGTAATCCATACCCACCAATTGCAGGGTTAATTACAGGCGCAGTAAACGCTTGTGGTAGGTATGGCTCAGACATTATTCAGCGTCTTTCTTGGGACGACCTCTGCGCTTAGTATCTTCAACAACTTCTTGCGGAATCTCATCTTTAATGTCTTGAATATCTTCTTGTGGAATCTCATCTTTGAGATTTTCAGTAGCTTCTTCTTTGACATCTTCAAGAACTGCATTTAAATCTTCTGCGATGACGATTCTTTCGGGTTCGGGCTGATCATTAGATGGCATTTTTGTGTCATTTACTGCAAAGTCAGAAGCAATTGCTTTTTGAAGATCAAATGGAGTAAGCCAATTTGAACTGCCAAGCTTATTTGCTAAATCATCAAAAACAAAAAACCAACCGTTAGAATCTGCAACAAAAACTTGATTATCAATTACTAAAGTTTTAATATCAATAGCAGTATATTGAGTAATCTTACGCTTATGGCGATCTGTGCCAAAATTTTCACGAGTTATTACAAAATTTTTTACAAACATTACATTCCTTTAGGCTAAGGGATAATACTATCCCTTAGCCTTTAGTTTAGCGAGTTATTGTTTAAATAACTCCTGCACCAATGTTTTGGATTATACCCATAGTTGCAGCAGCCTTGTTTCTGAAAGTCTCGATTGCACGGACTTCAAAGTCAAAGCGAGGGCCACCATTAGCGGTATTTGTTACACGGTTTGCACCGTAATCAAACCTTGCATAATCCAACTGAGTCTCGACCGATAGCGGAGTATCGATGTTTGCACCCGGGAAAGGAATGGTGTCGGTAACTGCAATAACCGTGCCGGGCGGAATGTGTGGATGAAGCTCAATCTGAATTGGCGTTCCACCAGTGGTTTTGTTGAGGTAACGAGTTACAGTTCCACCCATCGTGATCGCGTTACGACCGTCATTAGCCGAAGGGCTAAGAAATGCGACAGCCTGAGGCGTGTCAAGAAACGCATTCGAAAGGTCGTTGACGGACTGAGAACCCATAAGGTAACGAGTTGGACTAATCTGCCACTTGTTATAAATAGCCTGATTAAGCTCATCAAGTTCAAGAACCGCAGTTCCAGAAACATGAAATGCAGAGCCGTTATTAGAAGCCCAATACGCACCTTGACTTGTTCCAGTTCCGGGCGTGGTCAAGAATGGCAGCGCACCAGTTCCAAAATCGCCCAAAATGGACGCAGCAAGTCCGTTCATCCAGTTGGTGGCATAAGAGCTATCAACGGTTGGAGGCGTGCTTGGAGACACGTTAGAAAGCAGCGGTAGGCTTGGAAGTGGCTGAGCTACAGTCGGAATCGATGTAATTGTTACCGAGTTTACGGTAGTGGTGGTGTAATACACCATATCGGTAGCGGTAGAACCTACAAACCAGTCGTAAGCAAATGCACCCTTTACAGCGGTAACGCTTGCGGTAACTGAGTTGGTAGATCCAGAACCAGTGGTAACATTAGCGCTAGCAGCGGCAATTCCACTACCACCGTAATAGTAATTAACACCAGAACGAGCGGCAACAGTTACATAAACAGGTAGAGTTGCGCCTATTGAACCACCAGTAGTTGCCGTTGCTAGAGTCGCAGCAGAGATTGAAGGTAGTGGGAAATTCTGCCCCATAAGGAGGTTAATGTCCTCACTAATCATAAGCTGATTTAGCGTTTGAACGGTATTGATAGCAAGAACGTCAGCGTAACCCATCGACTGTGCCTGAGAATCCCAAGTCACCGTTCCGCCCTGAGCCAGAGGGGCAAAAGACGCATAAACATCTTGCTCCTGAATCAAGGTTAGGGGACCAGCATAATCAAACTTAATCGCAGCATTAGCCTGTTGGTTGTTTACGTTAAGTAGCGAACGCCAGTAAGCATACTGTGCTCCCTGAGAAGCCTTTACGCGAGGCGTAGCGTTACGAAATGGAGTCGAAACAGGTACGAGAGATACCAATGGTTGCAGGTCAACGCCATAAATACCAGTCGTAGTATTTATACCGCTAGTAGCAGCCTTTAGCATGTCAAACGTTTCCTGAGTGACACCCAAAATATCAGCAGCAGTACTCATTATTTATTCTTTCTAATTAAAACGAATTCTTAAGACGAGCCACAGTTAGTTCGTTACCCAACTTTGACTTCTTGAATGGGTCTGTCTCTGCATTGAAACGATCTTCCAAAGACTTGATCATATCTACAGATTCAGGCGTAATTCCTCTAGCAACTGCGGTCAAACCAGCAGCATTTACGAATACCTTAGAGCCAACATCCGACTTTTCAATGACTTCAATACGGTCAATTAGAGGCTTAATTGCATTGCTAAGCAACTCATCTACACCCTTCAAAAGGTTTGTATTAGATTCACTTTTTGCCATATCACCATCATCAGAATCGTCATCTGAATCATCGTCAGCATCGGAAGCTACGACCTTAGAACCCTTAGCGTTCTTACTGGCCTTCTTGGCCTTCTTCATTTCTTGGCGTGTAGCTTCTGCCTGTACAATTGCATCCGCTATAGCCTTAGCTAGCTCTTCACTTGTCATATCTATTTCCTTTTCTATTGAAGAATTAGGCTCTTCATTTTTTACCAGACTTTGCAAAGCCTCTATGGTTTCTAGAAGTGCAGCGTTTGTCTTAATGACACTTTCGCCGCTTATCGCCGCCACATCCTCAACAGGGTTAGCGGTATCGTCATTCGACGAATTTTTATAAATCTTGCTAGCAGCCACTACATCAGCTTTTTGTGCAGCAACTAGCTTTTGAACGACGGCAACTAATTCTTGTATAATGCCATCTACAACTTTGTCAGTGGGCGGTTCTGCCTTAGCAACCGTTCCAGTGCCGTCTACGGACGGCATAGACTCTCCAGAAATCTGCGAACCATCACCACTACCTTCATCGCTTGAAAGTCCAGTTCCGCCGCAGTCAGGGCAAACACCGATTCCAACTATTTCAAAATCTATTTGTCCAGTTCCGTTGCAAGTAGTGCAATTAGGCACAATATCGCTAGCTTCTTTCTTCATTGAACCATCACTTTGCCAGTTATCAGGAATCATATTTGATTCACCTAGCGCTTTAGCACGACGCATAATATATGCCCTTAGGGCGTTGTGGCTAGCAACTTTTCCACGTCCTACTGCGTGAATAGCATTGCTTAAATCTTCTTTATCTGCAATTGGATAAGATGTAGAGCCGGGATATGTTTGACCTTTGCTCTTGAGTTCACGCAATTGTTCTGCGTTATATTTTGCCTTAACTAAATCTTCGTATTCGTCAGATGACTTAGTAAGTAAAAATGGTATTCCGTTAGCAGGAGAACCAACTCCATCAACTCTATCGGGTTCCATATCGATCAATTGAGTTAGTGTAATTCCATTATTCATTACGGCCTCTTTCGCAAATTTTGCATTTTGGTAGGGTCAGGCAACTGTCGCTTAGCTTTACCTTGTGGCGAAAAACCGTTAATCGTTCCCGATTTGACAAGTTCCCATCCCTCTTCGTTCCAAACAACACCGATAAGCCAGTCACCTGATTTGACTACATAGCCGTTATCTTGTTGCCAATCTGGGCCTCGGTATATGTAAGATTCAACTATCTTGCCAGCGCCGCTAGTTCCTTCTTGATGGTGAAGGCCAACCGTTCCACTCTTTTGCAGGTAAGTCCATGCAGCCTTTTCAAGCTCTTCAGTTGAAACAAAATCTTGAAAACCATCAGCGGCTCTTCCAACGTCAGGAAGATTAGCGGCGTAAGCCACGCCTAGTGTGTAGCGTTGCTCTGACTGACTTTTTACGATATTCATATCAACGTCACTTGCAGGAGCTGAAGGTGGCGTTCCGGGTGTATCATCTAATTCTTCGTCTGTCGCAAAAGCGTGTATAATATTAGATAAGACTTCTGATAAAGGAATATCGGCAGCATTAGCAGCCGATTGAAAATCTAAATCAGTTAAATTACGAGAATCGTCATGTCGATTATCGTAATTATTACAACCGCAAGTTACACACATATTTTGAAATTATAATTTATATTTTTAAAGAGGTTAAGAGACAAAATGTTTTTTAGACACGTTTTATCCACAGGAATACGCCATTACGCTCGAAAAACACGTAGAAAAATGCGTAAAAAAATATTTAGACTTTTTTAATATTTTTTATTTTTCCATCGATTAATGTATTCCACGGCACTAAAACCAAACAATGTTTAGATGCTAATTCAGCGTTAGCAGCCGAATTGTCTACAAACAAATCTACTTTATTTTTCTTTATCCATTGAGCTTTAGCTTGATGCGGAGGGTCGCCAAAACACACAATTTGGTTGTAACATTTTCCCAAACCTATTGAATTAAGATATTGCTTTTTAGTAGCAACATCTTGTGGTGAAACAGTAGAGTTGGACACACCAGTCAATATGATAACTTGGTGTCCAGCGGCTTTTAGTGCAGATAAAAGACTTTGAAATACGGCAGGGTCGCTATCGACAGTGCCATCTATATCAAAAGCTACTTTCATAATCGTCATCCAAACTTTTAAATGCCGTTACATAACTGGATGCTAAATGCCCATTCATGCAACGAATAGTAATTTTTTTTATTCTAATAGAGCCAATAAAATATTTGTAAACGCTTACAACTTCTGAAATGTCATTACATTTAGGACAGTCGTAAATTATTGCCATATTGGTTCAATCGAGCATCGGCAATTATGTGTTATAATGGAGTCAGCAATATACCAACCATTTACAGTTTCGAGGTTGTAAACATGGCCACTAAATGGATACCGTCGAATCTCGACAATCTTATCAGACGCTATCTCGGAGGCGAAAGCGAAAAGGCTTTGGCAGAATCCTTCAATGTCAGCCGTTCTGTCATTCGACGAATTCTCTTGGAGCAAGGCATCAAGCCACGCAATCGTAGCGAGGGAATGGTCGTTAGAATGAAAAACACTTCTGTCGAAGATAGACAGCGCCTCACTGAGAACGCTCATAAAGCTATCCGAGGTACTACCGTCAAAATTGAATCCCTTGTCAAGCGTGCTTCTACCATCGAGAACCGACCCCAACATGTTTCCGACAGCGAACGACAGTTCTTCAACATGATGTTCACACAAGGCTATTTGGGCATTTCTCAAAAAGCTGTTGGCCCTTACAATATAGACATTGCCTTCGATTCCGTCGCCGTGGAAATTTTGGGCGGTGCTTGGCATACTAGAAAGAACCACGGGGAAAGACTCGGCTACCTTTTGAATAGTGGGTATGATGTTATTTTCATTTGGGTCAACGAAATCCATTTCCCACTCAGCGCCAGTGCTGTAGAGTACGTCATCTCCCACATTGAGTTTAGAAATAGCAACCCAACCGCTAGGCGTTGCTATAGGGTGATTAGGGGTAGCGGAGAGCTTATTGCCGTTGGCGAGAACGATCTCAACCATATCCCCAACAAAATCCCTTACAGTAGCAGAAATTATCCCATCCAAGTTCCCTATGGTTTTTGCCATTGTGGTTGTGGAAACAGAACTTTCATTTCCAACGGAAGGCATGGAATTCCCAAAGGTTTGCCCAATAAATTTATCAGTGGGCACAACAATCCTTACATTTTCAGGTAAGCAATTAGGATGAATCGGAGGCATACTAGCCATATCATCCATCGAATGTGGGTTTTCTAATTCAATACCAATACATATCGGACATGCGCCCTTTTGAGTAATCAAATTAAACATGGCACTTCCTTGTGTTTGGGCTAATTCAATTTGACCTTGTGTGATTCCGCGATTAATTTCTGTGGTTGCAATAGTTTTTATTCTACTACTGTTATCCATCGCATCAACAATCAATTTTTTAATCTGATTACGAGACAAATTACTTTGATGACCATCGATAATTATTTTAGCAATAATCTTTCGGGTGGTATCATCGATTTCATTTATCCAATTATTTTCGTCATTAATAAATTGAGTAATACCGTATCTAAGCAGCAAATCAGAGGCATTTAAATCGCCAGCTTTCCAAGCCAACCAATCTCTGTCAACCGCCATTGCTCGAACCATTTCAGGATTCTGGTTCCTATTTGCCATTAGGTAAGCTACCATCGATCTAATTCCTACAAAATAAGCATCAATTACCATTTGTTTAATGGCTTTATCAGTAGAATTAAATTGAATGTTACTAAAGCTATTAGCCAACATTAAAACGGTGGCATCTAGATTTTGAGCATAATCAGGTGATTGAGAACTTTGGACAGGTGTACCTTGATTATCAACACCAATTACAGGATTTAGATTTAAAAATTCCATGTAATGCTTAACGGCCTCTTGCGAGAATATAGAAGATAATTTAGGAATCCAATAAGCTATTAAAGCTATTTCGTCTTTGTTGGCATTATCTGGCCTGCCGTCAGGCTTTTCTTGACTTTTAAATTAGCACCACCTGCCTTGGAAAAAGCAGTTTCTCCAATCTGATTAGCTAATTTAGCTCTTTCGGAGTCAAGGTATTTAAATTCAAAATTACGCCACGACGCATTTCTTTTAACTCTATTCTCAACGTATCGTTCAAATGCTTTGAGTTCGTCGATAACTTCTTTGGTGATTTGATTGTTTTGTTGAACTTGGTAATTACCCTTGTTCGGGTCAAGCGGTGCAGGCGGTTCATAATTTGGATTTCCGCCTTCGCCATGCGTGCGTGTGGGCTGAGCATTAGGTGCTTCAAATGGTAGCTTGTGATCAGGATGAGGTGGTTGAGCCGTATGGATACTTTGCTCTTCATTTGGGTCAGGCTGTTGCATGCCGGGCCATATATAGGCTTGAGGTACAACCGAGCCAGCGAAAGGAGCACCCGTTTCAGGATTGACGTTTCCAGCGACTGCGATAAGAGCTGAAAGCGGAACAGGGCCAGTTCGTGACGTGTAAAATCTAGGAACTCTTTCATCCTTATTAACAGGTAAAGCAAGAACATTTTCTCGAACTTCATCAGGCGATTCAGCGCCCATTGAAACGTAAAGTTGGTGGGCTTGTGCTTCAATTAAACGATCTTCCTTTTCACGTCCAGTATCAAATTTGATCTGTACAGGCAATTCTAATTCGTTTTGCAAAATATCATTAATGATTGCTGTAAAGTGAATTACGTTTGGAGTAGAAGAAATTCTGTCTTGAACATCCATTTGCGTATCACCTGAAGCACGGTTTACATCGGTAGTAAAGCCTAAGTTGTGAGGTACCAAATTAAATGCTGCAACGGTACGTCTAAGAACGTATTCTGCAACACCAGGATCAAACTCGGTAGGCTTATACGGCTGCAATTTGCTATCGCTAGGCAAGAATTTAAGACCTCTACGACCTTCTTGATTACCATATAACATCGCATCAAAGTACTCTTGAAGGTTGCGCAGTGAATCAGGGTCAGACATATCGCTAGGAGCCGTAATAAATGCCTCTGGAACGGTGCCAGCGGTAAAGAATTGCAAGAAATACATCTGCAATCTAACATCAGTATTAGCGTTGATTAATACCGATTCAATTGGAGGCATGCCGTAAGGAGACTGAGAAACAGGCCATTTAGGTTGATAAACTAAATCTTCAGCCCTAATCCAATCCCACGGTACGCCCATAATAAACTGTTGGTATGCAGGAGCGTCACCCACAGGTTGATCGCCAAAATAATCGACTACAGGCGCAATTGTGGTACCATCAATTACCTTTAAGCTAATAAGCTTTCCAGCCTTATTTCTTTGTTTGTAAAGCGCACCTGCATCAAACCTAAATACATCCCACATCCATTTAGAAAGCCATGCGTGAAATAGGTTTACACCATCAGGTTTGTGAAAAAACTTCTTTGCTTCTGCAATTTCAGATTTTGCATTTCCCTCATAATTATCCATAGGCAAAAACAACGGTCTAAATGAAACCATGTCGTTGATGATGTAACGAATACAAATTTGCGCTACATCATAGCCTTGAATGATTTGGTTAAGCGTTTCAAATGGGATTCTATCATGTCTAATTTCAGTAGACGTGTTACGGCCAGTTGTGTAATTGTAATTACGTGGTCGCTTGTTGTACCCATAAAAAGGTTGAAGTGGCGTGCCGGGAGAAAATGGTTCAGCCCAATTTATACCTTGAAGATTTAATTGAGTTTCAATCAAATCAGGCAAATTACCAGCTTGTGGAGCTAGGTTTTGTGCTGCAATTCTAGCTATATCTTTAGACGAAATAGGGTTTACAAAACTTCCAGTAAAAGGCGAATTACCTTTATTAAAATCTTGTGGCAACGCCGCATCTTGAATTGCTTTTACAATTGGTTGCAATACTTCTTGTTCTTGTGGTGAAATTTCCTTTGCTGTTTTACTATTAGTTGCCAAAAGAACAGCCTTTTGAATTTCTATAGGGGTTGGTACGTTCGTACCTTTGCTGCGTGGAAATATAGCCATTTACGCCTCTGCACTTTCTTCAATATCTTTCAATTGTATATTGCAATAAAGGCAATATTCGTTGCGCCAAAAGTGTTTGCACGTAGAAAGCACTTTTTTCTTTTCAATGCTTGAATTTTTTATGCCAGCCAAATATTGCATATAACCTTCAGACGAATTAGGTTTAAATTTTAATGCAGTAAATCCCCAAACCATAGCATCTAATCTGTTAGGTGACGTATTGGATTCAGGAGTCCATGCAGTCATTTCATCTTCTAATTTGGGAAATGACCCAACATGATGAATACGACCCTTTGTAAGCCACGTATCGGGGTTTGTAGGGTCACCATAAAGCGTGGCAATAGGTTCAGCTCTTTGTTGCTTTCCACGGCTTGCCCTTACTTTTTCAAACGCACCTACGTACTTTTCAGCACGTAATGTGTTTTCAACCATATCGCCACCAAAGTTGATTTCTGCAACAATCTTATTGGCTTGCCAATCTTCGTAAGCTTTAATGGCTACCTGCGCCCATTTGCTAGGCGAATAACGCCCTGAGAGGTCTTCTAAGACGTATCCATGACCATCTTTGTCTTTACCTACTACAACAATGCCAACTTCGTCACTAGTGACCCTATCACCACCTGAGGGGTCTACAGCGACTATTATTTGAACTAATTCCAATGGCAATGAAGGACTAATTCTAAGAGCATCGATCTGAGCCAATTTCCACAATGCACCTTCCATGTCCTCTAGTAACTCGCCCATCAACTCTTGGCGGCCAATTCGGGTACCTTCGTAAGAATCAATAACATCTTCTTTGAAGTTTGCAGATAGATTCTTTAAGTTGGTATATGTAGAAGCAGTTGAAATAACAGTTCTTCGATGGTTTTTAATTTCTTTAATTAGCTTTACGTTCTTAGGCGTAGTAGTGACAATCGCTTTAGGATGCTGTCCTAATCTCAATCCTAATTTGAGGTTGTTCCAACTGGTATCGAGAACATCACCTTTGATAGCATCTCGCCATGCAGCAGTCTCATCGCCCCAAACTAAATCGTGTTCAGGGCCTCGAAGTTGGTTAGGTACTTCAGCACTATAACTTGTCGCAATGGCTCCATTGGGCCATGTAAGCCTTCTTTTGGACGATTCCCACTTAGGTTCAAATCCTCTAAGTGCTCCAATGTTTACTAGCCCTGATTCACCTTCAATCATAATGTCTCGAACATCGGCAGGAGTACGACCTACTAAGGCTATTCTGCGTGCTTTTCCTTGCTTTACCATTTCGGTAACATACTCACTAGCAGATCGAGTCTTTCCAGTACCTCTGCCAGCCAGATAAAGCCAAACAGTCCAGTTATCACCTTCAGGCACCATTTGGTCGGTTCTAGCGTGCCTACAGTGCTTATCGTGCTGATCTGAATCAATGGGGTGGTCACACCACCATGCACCGTAATGAGGGTCGCCAGCGCATTCGGCTAACCCACAATACCAAACTTTAGGTTTCTGAGAAATTAGGTTAGAAAGTTCTCCAAGTAAACTCATAGATTATCACTCAAACTTACTAGAATATATATATGCAATCATACAGTCCATTTACATTACCAAAATCGACGTTGGCCGAAAATAGAATTATCAAGAAAACAATTCCTTATTTCGCCCAAACTTTATATGGACGATATAACCAGCCTTACGTCTTTTCACCAACATTTTCAGATGGTGATATTGAAACTTATCTTGCTAAAAAGCATAAGATATTTACAACGGCTTTATTCCACGCAAATTCATCATTCATATTTTGGAATGAAATATCTACTCCATCTAAGAATCATCTAATTCGCTATGAGTTGATGAGATGCTACCCATTTACCAGCAGAGCAATCCAAGATGCAAACATAGAAGAACTAGACGTAACAAGTGTTGTAAACGAATCTATATCTTACTACACAAATATGCAAGCTTACTATAACTCTCAAACAGGGTTAGAAAATGGCTATCCAGATAAGCCAATTCCAAATATTGATATTGCTCAAATAAACAAAATCGCTAAGTCAAGTTATCACAAAATCAACTTAGAATTTTTAGCCGATCTTAATGCTCCTGAAGAGTATGCAGATCAATTTATCTATATCGATCTAAGAAACATCAGAAATCAATTCAATTTTAAAATTAAATCTGAAGTTATTAGCTACTTAGTTGAACTAATTGACATAGCAGATCACTACTGCATAATAGGTGCTGCCGACAACTATCTAGTCGATTCTCTAAATATCAACAACACTCTAAAAATTTCTTCAAAAAACTTGCTATTTATGTCCGATTCAGTGATGAGTTTGTACATGTAGGTGCTATACTTATAAGTAGCTTCTTGATTCTTTCAAGACAATTGATTGGATAGGTTAAGCTAGTCAAGGCATTGATTAGTCAGGTTACTAACCGCCTAGAGAGCCACCACGTAGCCTTGTGGGTGTAGCGAGAGCGAAAGCAGTTAGGCCGTTCGAGAGTAAGGACGTTCGTTAAAGGACAGCCCGACCGAACCTTGATAACTTAAGCTACTTATCTTGTCATCTCTGAGTACCTTACTTACATCTCCGGCCTGAGATAGATTAATTCCCTATCTGATACTGAAAATAACGACAGATGGCTCCAAACAATAGCCTTTTCATGTATTTCCTGTTCTAGTAATTTATTGTTGCTAGAATAGGAGATACATCTATGTTCACTCTAGATTCACCAAACAATAGTTCGGCAGGTTAGGGTTAAATTCCATAAATTAATAAATAAAGATTCTAAAGCAATCAACAAAATCAAATCTATAACTTAACCCTCCCAAAAACCTAGATAAAATCTAAACAAGTTAAATTGACTTAATCAACAAATATCTAAAAAACTTGACTTGTTTTTTTGTTTTTGTGCTATAATGTTATATATAACGTTATAAACAAACGATAGCAAACTACGTAAAGTTTCTGAGGTGAAAGAATCTTTTGTTTGTTATTTGCCAAAGGTGTTAGTGGTATGCACGCAAGCGTTTCACAAACGTTTGAAGCGATGGTTCGATTCCAGTCTTGGCACTAAAGCGGTGTGGTGTAGTGGTTTAGCATAAAAGGCTCATATCCTTTTGACATGGGTTCAAATCCCATCACCGCCTCTAATTTGAATGTACTTATCGGCCGCTCTTAAGGGCTAAAATTTGGCTAGGGGTGTGAGTAGGTTAGGTGTCACAAAATGTCATTACTTTGGTACATTTCCAAAACCGCCTTAGTATAGTCGAAATTTACTCAAACACTGTCAATTTCGAACAACTTTATAAAATACATCTTTGACCTGCACAAACTTTGTCAGAGCCTCTATAGTGGGTTTCTAGGCGTAGTTTTATTAAAACAACTGATTACACTGCTCTAGAATTTAGAGCGTCTAAAAAACGATTCTAGCAAACACTCTTTGTGAGATTATTTCAATAAACTACTACTGAGAGTAACTATCGGTAGCTGCAAGGCAGAGTCACTAAGAGTAGTCATTTACTCAAATAATGTCACTGAGAGTAAAGTTCATCAGAGACAAAAAAATAACCACACCAAGTGAAATTATCACTCAGTGTGGTTATTTGAAACAAGGCTACAAATAAATCGCCTTGTTCGCGGCAAAGTCCCATATGGCAATTTGCCGATATTGTTTGGCGATGCGTAGAGCCTCGCCAATGTCGTCGATGACCTTGATTCGATCCACATGAATTTGACCATCCTCGATCCATAGCCCGATAGGATTACCTTGCAACGCAGAGATCATCGACGATAGCTCAGCTTTAAATTCGATGCCATGGGAGAACGACAAGGTATCGAGGCCTACTGAGTAACCACTGCTCGGAGACAGTATTTCTAAATTTGAATCGAGGGAAATTCCCTCGAAATTCGGCACCAACGCTATTTCAACTACTTTTTCTATTTCCAATTTTACCCTCCTAATAGGCTATTTACAAAAATAGACGCCGATTTTTAAAACTAAGTCAATTTTTCAAATTTATTTCAAAGATTTTTTTGAAGCGCTAACCATAGCCGGTAATCTCTCAAACTCCGTCATCAAATTTGATCATTTATAGTCGCACTACTTCCACGGACTAATTACACGCTCGCAATTCATGGGCTCTGACTAGGGCAAATCCAATTCTAGCCTTACTTTTAGTTGAAGTAATATAAATACCTATCAGAGACTAAAACACGTCTAGAAACGGCTCCTAGAGGCCTTAGAGCAGAAATTAGGTTTATAAGCCTTTATAAAATTTTATAACTAGTCAGACTGACTATAACAAAAGTCATAATGTACGTACATTTAGTCGTCTCTGCTAAACGTTTACCAATTTACTAAACGTAGAGTAGTTAGCTAAACGTTTACCAATTTACTAAACGTACCCCCAGCTCCTAAATGTCATAATGTACGTACATTTAGTTATCTGGGAGCTCAAAAAAAATTCTAAATTATTTTTTCAAATTGACCGAAATTTGACAAAGAGTAGGTATGATCGAAGATAGCTTTTCGATCGAAGGGCACCCTACATCAGGTGTAGGCAGAACTTAGGAGGCCAAAAATATGGCATGGAATTATCAACTTCCAACATGGACGCCCGTCAGGATCTCTCATGAGACTAAGCGTAGAATTCTAGCCCGCGCGGATACCGTAAGGAAATCGCAGCTAGGAAGCTACGTAGTGGCTACGTGGGACTCCCCATTAGGGGAGATATCCTACAGGTTGGACTATGCTGCGTATGATCCCGCTAGTGGGACATACGCCATAGGGCAAGCGTATCGCCTTGAATATAAGGCGCAGTAAAAAAAGAGACTGATTACCTTAGGGTAGTCAGTCTCTTTTTTTTGTCTCTTAATAGACGAAATTTTTTTCATAAATTGAATTTCGTCTATCTTTCAGGAAGCTCTTCGCTAATAGGCGAAAAACTTTTCGTATATTTCGCAGCTACCGGAAATTTTTTCGTTATGCGAAAAACTTTTCGTATGTCCGAGTATAGACGAAAAGTTTTTCGTGTATAGGCTTTGACCTGCACTTCCGCAAAAAAGGTGAAAAGTTTTTCGTCATACGAATTTTTTTTCGTCATACGAAAAATTTTTCGTGAATTTTTTTCGCCTGACAATTTTTCGGCAGAAAACTGCATCAAAATTTGATTGACAAAATTATTTTGGCTTTTTACCAAGAGATTAGCCTCGACTAGCAAGACTGTATCGACTAGCTCTTAAGACAAAAAAAAATACCCTACCTAAGCTATAGAGCCTAGGCAGGGTATTTTTTTGTTTGGGAAGAGTGTCAGTCTTCCCAATAGTATTCAAGATAAGGGAGATGACCAGTATACTCTTTCATATCTTCGATGCCCCATATGGCATCTTGTAAGAGGCCATAGGCCACTATTTTTTCGACCCCTTGAACACTGTCCAAAAGGACTTCGGCCCTTCTAGCTTGTGCCTCGAAGGCCCTTAGGGCCTCGAAGTTGGTAAAAGACGGCTCCTCGCCTTCGAAAGAAAGGGACATCTCAAAATTTATTGCCTGCACCTTATTCATCGTGACCTCCTAAGTTGTTTTTGTTTGATACTTATATCTTATAGTGAGTTTGGGAAAACTAGGTCAGTTTTCCCAAACTTTCTTACAAATTTTTGTAAGAAATTTTTGGATTACGATCCAAATAGCAACTCTTCCAATTTTTGGCTAGAAAATTTTCTAGCCAATTTAGGATTGAGTGGCTATCTGCGCTAAGAATTAGAATTATAGCGCGGCCGTTACCGATCTCATAGACGGCCGTTACGCCATCCCTACTGAGAATTGGATAATCGTGAACCCCCTCCGGGTAGTACCCGGAGACTTTGACGTCGTCAAACAGTTTCCACTCACGCTCAAGCGCGTGGAAAAGACTTTGATTACAGGTAAAACTCAAAATTTCCACCGTGGCCTCCTAAGTCGGCTTGTTTTTGTTTGATACTTATATTCTATAGGGAATTTCAAAAACTAGGTCAGTTTTTGAAATTC
>VFSW01004387.1_pt1 | contig 21070 bp, 19 predicted proteins | sample 5358111 | NCBI WGS metagenome assembly VFSW01 (sample SAMN11554181, study PRJNA540505) | mine drainage metagenome | isolation source: sediment from site ElyBrook_90M | place: USA: Ely Copper Mine, Vershire, VT | collected 2017
ACTCCATCGAACTCTATGCCGACTTCTCCCTAACGGGCAAAGCGTATCTGCCCTTTGTGCCTTAAAGCATAACTTTGCCGCTTTGAAAGCATGACCTTGCCGGCTTCGCGCATCGAACTTATTCATTCGTCGATCGGGCACAGCCACATGAACCCGGAAGCTGAAAGCATATCTTTGCCGTGAGTGCGGTCCGACGCACAGCCAATCCGAACGATTACGTGTTTTCGGTTATTTGGGCCAGGTCGCAAGGTCCCGCAGGCGTTAACGGCAGGTCCATGAAACGCGCCTTGGATGCGCCTCGCCGATTACTTAGAGCAACTTAAATCCACTTCCCGACTCCACACTCCACCGATAAGGTCCCGATACGCGGCGGAAGTAAGCTCGACCATCTGAGCCGCTGAGTACTTCGACACGACCCGTTCTCTGCCGATTCGTCCCATCTCGTCGAGTGCGAAAGGGGACTTACGGAGGAGTTCGCAAATCGCTTCCGCAAGTTGGAATACATCAACAGCCTCTGCATTCCCCCCGGTTCTGGGCACAATCCTGCCATTTACGCCGTCTGTAACCATTGAATTCAATGGTTCCACATCACTCACGACTAAGGGCCGGCCTGCAGCCATCGCCTCAATCGCCACCATCCCAAAACATTCGGACCGCGACGGCATGACCACAATATCGGCTGCCGCGTAGTACGTCGGCATCTGTTCTTGGGTCACATTGCTCAGAAAGGTTGCACCAGAACCGAGGAAATCCGACAACCCAGAGCTTGCGAGAGACTGTTGAGTGAGATTCCCCAACAAGAAGACAAAGTGTGCCTCTGGGATCGTGCGGTGAACGAGAGACCTTGCCATAAGCAACTCAGCGAACCCTTTACTCCCGCAAGCACGTCCCGCGAACAGAACCAGACGACCACGCGCACCGGAGAATTTCAACTTGAGCTGAGCGGCCTCTCGATGATCGATCTTCGCAAAATAATTAACATCAACGCCGTTGCAAATAATGCGAATTGGGGGAAGCGACACGCCACTCAGTCGCAGTTCCGCTACGGCGTTTCTGCTGACGCAGATCACAGCATCCGCTACCTGTAGGCACCGTCGGTTTCTGTCGCATAATTCCAACATCACTGGCGACGGAGAAGCTCCAGCGACCGCACCTCTGCGAAACCGCTCGATATCGGTCGTAAAGGTGCTGTGTTGCGTAAGAAGAATCGGGATCCCCATTTCATGAAGAGAATTGATCGTGTCAATCGCGACGGGCTCGTGAAAATGCGCCAGCACAAACGGCCGTTTTGTCAGCTCCTGGCGGCAAAGTGCCGTGAGCACCTCGCCTTTGAAGGTTAGTCCAGTTGCGCCTTCGTCGTATAAGGGAGCGCGTATAACGCGCACTCCCTCCTCCTCAGTGACGTTTTCTGCGCACCTCCCGGCAGAGATGACGGTCGGGTTCCAGCCGCTTTGAACGAGTCCTACTGCCAGCTGGTGCACGTGAGCTCCCACCCCTGCGGAGACGCGCGGCGGATAATCGGAGGAGAAAATGAGTACATTCGCGCCTTTACCATGGTTCATAGCAATTTACCCTCGTGCATGCGCACTGAATTGACTAGGAGCCGGCGAATACCGTTTTCCCGAGCAAAACATCTGGCCTTGAGGAGGTTCGGCAAACACGTGCTCGAAGATGTCCGTCCCTGTAGGGTTGTTCGCTCTCAGGTCCTGACGGAATTTGAGCAGATCTCAGGCGTCCATGCTCCATTGAGCAGGTCGCGATAAGCAGAGGATGTGCGTTCCACCATTCGAGCCGCGGAGTATTGCGATTGGACCCGTTCCCTCCCAATTTGTCCCATATGGTTCAGTTCGCTGGAGGGCTTCCTTGCGAGTTCACAGATTGCCTGTGACAACTCCGCTACATCTATCACACCGGCACGCCCGTTGACCCTATGCACAACTCTCCCATTGACACCGTCCGAGATCAGTGAGTCTAACGGGTCTATATCGCTGACAATCAAGGGCCGGCCTGCCGCCATCGCCTCAAGTGCAACCATTGGGAAGTAATCTGAACGCGACGGAACTACCACGATGTCAGCTGCCGCGTAATAAGCCGGCATCTGCGCCTGCTGGACATTACTCACTACAGTGCTTCCGCCCGGCAGGACATCAGACAGTCCGGTCCGTTCGAGCGCCAACTGATTGAAGTTCGCTATGAGAAAAGCGAACTGGACGGTGGGCATCTTGCTTCGAACAATGCTGCTTGCCACCACCAGTTCACCGAATCCCTTATTGCCGCATGCGCGACCAGCGAACATCACCAGGCGACCGTCTGGGCCCACAGTCAGCTGGTCTCTGATACTCTTCACCTGGCAACGATCTACTTCTGTGAACCGTTTCACGCTGATCCCGTTCTCGATAATCCGGATCGGCGGGATCCGTCTCCGCGTTTTGAGCAGTTCCTTCGCGATTCCTGCATTCACGCAGATTACAGCATCCGCGATTTCAAGGCACTGTTGGTCCCTTCTGCACAATTCCAACATCGACTCACTAGCTACCGCCCCAGGAATGCACCCGCTGCCGACACGCACCGAATCCTCGGCGAACGCGCTGTGCTCAGTTAGCAGCACAGGAATACCGAGTTCGTGGAGAGCGGTTAAGGTCCTGACTGCAATCGGCTCGTGAAAGTGGGCGAGTGCGAACGGACGTTCGCGCAATTCCCGTCGACAGATGGACGTCAGAACATCGTCATTGAAAACGCCGAAACCATCCTCGGAGTCTTCATATAAATGCGCACGGATCACACGGACACCGGCTTCATCGACAATGCTTGAATCGCCTGGCGGGCCGGACGAGATTACAGTGACAGACCACCCATGTTGTCCCAGTCCGACTGCGAGTTCATGCACATGTGAGCCAACACCGCCTGTGACTCGCGGCGGATAGCTGGACGAGAAAAGAAGGACATGGCTGTACGATGGGACCTGCATTACGCATCCTTTGCACCGGCGGAATACAAACACGCAGGGTCAAGCCCTAGAAGCGATCCAGTGGCACTAAACGCCAAGGCGCGGCAGCCACCTCGGCAGAACACGTTATAGGAACACCCCCCGCACTCGGGAATTACTGTAATAGGCGTCTTCCGAAGTTGCCGGACCCGCTTTAGTCCTTCAGAGGTTCGCCAGATTTCAGCGAAGGGCTGTGTTCTAACATTTCCACAGCGAAAGGAACTCATCGAGTTACACGGCACGACCCATCCGTCTGCGGTAATTGCACACTGATCGACTGCAGCACTGCACGGCAGCAGCATTGGTTTGTCAGGTGCGACCTCTTTCCGCTTTCTGATTCCCGCCAACGCCTTCTCAAATCCGTGCCATTCATCGCCAGGCACAATTTGTATCCGTTTGCCCGCAGACGCAAGGCTTGACACCACCGCAAAGAGATCCTGCCTTTCAGTAACATCCAGAAACAAATGTGGATTCTGTTCTGCGCAACCAATCGGCTGCAGTTTGCCGAGGTACACATGACGAAGTCCACGTTCCGAGAGGAACGCAACGAGTTCCGGGATAGCATTTTGATTGTGCCTCGTTACGACGGTATTAACCTTCGGAATGATCCCAGCGTCCAGCAAATAGTCCACTGCACGCATCGTCCTGGCCAAAACGTTTGCACCTCGAGTAGCCGCATTCACCTCGTCCGTAGCTCCATCAATCGACAAGATAATGGTGGGAACTCGTGGTAGCTTGCTAAACCTCTGCGCATCATCTTTCGTGAGCATGGTCGCATTGGTAAATACCGTTGTGTCCCCCTTCGACTTCGTGCACTCGAGGATCGAGAACAGAAGCGCACGGCGTAGCAGAGGTTCACCACCAGTCAAAAGAAACCGAAAGACTCCGAGGTCGAGGAGATCGTCGACTAACGCCATTACCTCTTCGTCCCTCAGCTCCGTTGTGCCTCCCTTCCCCGGCGCTACAGCGCTTGCGGAACAATAAACGCAATGAAGGTTGCACTGCTGCGTTATGTTAAGGAATACAGAAATCGGTGCAGAGTATTCGAGTTCCTGGCCTGATGCGAAATAACTCATACATGCTCCTTGATCGCGCAGACGGCCTCATCAATATGCAGATCGTATTGAAAATGAAAGAGGTTGCGATATGTCGGGCAAGTTGCGAGAAGCGAGGAATGACTTCCTGACCCGATGATCAGCCCACCCTCTAACACGTGGATCGTCTCTGCTTCTCTGACAGTCGTTGAGCGGTGTGCTATGAGAAGTACCGTGGTTCCATATGTCTGGTTGAGATCACGAATTGCCCCGCAAATCGCTTTTTCGGCGACGCCGTCAATCTCGGACTCTGCTTCGTCCAGGATCAACAGTTGAGGGCGTCGCAATAGAGCGCGCGCAATCCCAACCCGTTGCCTCTGGCCACCCGACAGAGTGGAGCCGTTTTCACCTATGATCGTGTTGTAACCTGCTGGCAGTTCACTGACGAAGTCATGAATCTGCGCGCGGCGAGCGGCCTCGACAACATCGGCATGTGACGCGGTTTTACTTCCTAGCCGGATGTTGTCTTCGATACTCATGGAGAAGAGGAATATTTCTTGTGGTACCAATGCGATCAACGAGCGGAGTTTCTGACGCTCCACGCCCTGTAAGTCGACATGATCAACACGGATCACTCCCTGGCACGGCCGGTAAAGTCCCATCAACAAATGGGCGATCGTCGACTTTCCTTCTCCGCTTTTTCCGACCAGAGCGGTAATCTCACCCGCCGGAATCGTCAATGTGATATCCCGCAAGATGATGCGATGTGCATCGTAGCTAAATTGCACGTGCTCGAATTCCGCTGATCGAGCGCTGTGCATTCGTACAAAGCTTCGATGGTCCGGCATTACATCGTCATCCACGTCAAGGATTTCCATTATGCGATCAATTGCGACTGCGACCCTTGGTAGCGAAATCTGTGTCGCCGTCAGCGATTGCGCAGCATTAAAAACGTAGCCAAATACCCCGCTGAATGCGACTAGCTGCCCGATGCTCATACTCCCATGGATGACAGCAAGGCCACCGTACCACAGAATGAGGATCGGCCCGGCTGACGCTACGATGCTGCGAATGAAACTAACCTTTAACCCGACCTTCACCTGGGCTACTTGCGCCCTTGCAGTTTCCTTTTGCTGCGCAAAAAAGCGACGGGATGATTCGCGCTCTGCCCGGCAAATGTTAATTGTGTATGTGCCAGCAATGGTCTCGAGCAAAGAGCGCGATAGCTGCGCTGTGGTCTCAGCGGCCTTAACGCTCAGATCGCGCAGGCGTGTAGTGAACTGGTTGCCGATAATGGAGTAGAGTGGGATCACGAGCACAGACAGAAGTGCCAACCGCCAACTCAACCACAGCATGGTACTGAACGCCACTACGAATGTGCCCGCGTTTTGAAGCACGGTCAGCAATTCGCCTGTCATGAACTCGCACGCTGTACTGGGATCATCCAGAATACGTGATGCGAGATATCCGGCCTGTCGTTGTGATGTGTAAGTAAAGGAGAGTCGGTGTAGCTTGCACAGCAAGTCTTGATGCAAGGCAAGCGCGAGACGCACCTTTACCCGTAGCAGCACATATGCGCGCAGAAGGTTTGCGCCGAGATATGCAGCTGTTGTGCACACAATAAGGGCAATCACCCCATGAAGCAACCCAGGCCTGTGCTTGATGAGCACCTTGTCGATAACTATGCCAGTGAGCACGGGTGTCATAAGCTGAAGGGCTGTTGCGCTCAACAAGAGGAGGGCGGCACTACCCAGGGCTGGCAGAAATCGAGTTAGATAATGCCGCGACCACCGACACATCAGCCCCCAGTCATGTCTAGACAACCACTGCATGCGCATCATCGCTGCACCCTCTGTTCTCAATCCGAAGCGAAGGGGAACTCAGTAGAGGTGTGAGGTAGGTTGGGTTGGTCAATACGGTGGTGCACAGATCGCAACGCCCGAAATATCTTCTCTGAAGGAGATTTATGGGCTCTCGGCCAGATTCCGACAGGCGCTCGTACAACCCGCCAATTCCGAGCGAAGCAAGCGCGTTAAGCAGTGAACTGTCCTGGGCGGCGGCCAGTATTTCACGCAGCGAGTTCTTCGCTAGCCAACCAAGGCATAACGGACACAACTCTGCGGTAGTCCGGGGGAACCACTGGGGAGGAGCACAGCAGATGGTCACTCGTCCATCAGGTCCGACGGTAGGAAAATACAGATTCTCGCAGGGCATTGCGGCTTCTGCAAATGAGCAAGTAAGCATCGAGGCCGCGGGGATCGTAACAGCACGTCCAACCGGCACGATGGACTGCAGCTTTACTGTGATGCCGCGCTCCCGCAAAGGCCATACCGTGTCGAGCGCCTGATGATCATTGGCCAAAACACAAATGGTCACCGAACAGCCAATCCCGAGTTCCCTGGCCGCATCGATGGCATATAGGACTCGGTCCAGAGGAACGAATTTCTGATGCCATCGGTCCGTGCTTATGACTATGGATCGGAGGCCGGCTTGTCGCAAAAGTTTAAGACGGGCCAGGGCGGCTTTGTGTGTTAACGCCCAGAAGGCGTTCGTGTCCACGATAGACACCAGGCCCAACTCTGTGGCGCGGAGGATAATATGGGTCAGTTCGCCGGAGGCCAGGAATGCCTCTCCTCCGGTAACTTCGATCGTCGCCAAGCCGAGGCTGGCTGCATCGCTGATGCAATCAAGCACGGTTGGCAGCCCGAGGTGCTCCACACGCCTCGGACCTGCAGCTACCGCACAGTGTTCACATGCAGCGTTGCACTTCCACGTTTGCGCGATTTTCAAGCCTCGGAAGCGCAATGGAGATCCCGAAATCGAGGTCCGCATGATATACATCCTGGCTCCCATCGGAGCATTTCTCATTAAGCGGATGTCAGAACGCGCGCAGGTTCATGATCGGGCCGAGCACCGCCGGGCTCGATCCAATTACGAAGCAGGTGTTTTGGGAAAAGGCCGGCATCGTAGAGAGACTGGCACCAAAGAGGAGCAGCTGATAGAGATTTTGAACACTCCAGGGCGAGAGCTCGACACCCGCCGCGACACACTGGCTGGAACAAACACTCTCGACACACGCCCTCCAAACCATTCTGAAGAATCATTCGAACTCGCTTCAGTACCGGGTGGTTGTGCCAGATGTCTGCCAAGTCATATGGCTCAGTGATATTCCCCATCGTGTAGTCCGGCTCGGCATACCCGACACCGCAAAAGCTGATGCTTCCGTCAGCTAGCACAGACAACAGTTGGGCGAATCCACAGTGCGAGGCTCCTATGAGGCCATCGCCCCGCGCAAGCCCGCGAATATCGAAGAACGGCATCTCTAGCTGTAAGGCAATTCCAATTCGATGTTGTGTATAGATCGGTACGAGTTCTTCTGTAACGTAGGACGCGAGGGAAAGGAGTTCTTCGGGGGACAGAATTTGCCCTTTAGGTCCCAGCTTCTCTGCTCGCCCGACTGGGATGATCGGATTTATTTTGAGACAGAGTTGCCCCCTCTCACCTACAGACCGAAGCCGCTCCAGGATCTTTGGTATCTCTGCCACATTTCGCCGAGAGACTGCACAGATGATCACGAGCGGAATGTGAGCGGCCGCCATCTCCTCGATTGCCTTCCAAGTGAGCTGAAACGCGCCTTTGACACCACGGGATGCGTCGTGCACCTCCGGCGATGCACCGTCTAAACTCACGGACACCTCAACCGCGAAGCGTCTGAACAGTTCAGTCCAACGAGAATCCACTAGCATCGCGTTCGTCTCGATCGCGATGTTCAGATTCTTTCCCGTGCTGTATTCGAGTACTTGCTCCAGCTTGTCGCTTAGCAGCGGTTCACCGCCCGTGAGCTTCAGTGACTTCAGCCCGAGGGGAAGCGCAGAATCGATCAGGCGGAAGTAGTCCATGCACGATGGCATGAAGTTGTTGTGCAGACCGTTCGGACGTGCATTAATCCAACAGTGTCCACAGCGCTGGTTACAATTGTGCGTGAGGTAAATGAACAACGATTTCAGTTCGGGGCACTCTGTAATCACGCGCATAGAGATGTACTCGCTTTCGCGTGGTCCGGCACTGCCTTCTCGCTCAGGTCCCTTGGTAGGAGCGGTCCATCAACAGTTTCGATCAGCTGTGCCTTACACATAAGGTCCAGATGCGCTTTTACTGTTGTCAGGAGAACCTCACCGTCAGCCTCAGGCGGAATCGTGAATTCGGTGCGAATGCGGTCAGTTATTGCTTCTGCAGACATTGCACTTTCCAGGCAGTCCCAGATGAACCGCGAACTTGGATTGAGAATGCAGATCCACCCAGTCTGCTGATGGAACGCGAGCGCCTTGTCGCCCTCGCGACGCGCAATCACATCTTGGCTTCTTTGATAAACCATGTGCTTTCTCCAAAGTCGTTTGCCTCGTTAGCACTCGGCAGATGAAGCGGTTACCTGCTCTGCCCAATGAAGGCCGGGAATGACAAGCATTCCCGGCCGGGGCAAAGGCCCAAGCCAGAGGGCGTAACAGATCGTTTACGGCCGCCGGCAGTCAATTATGAAGATGGCGGCCTGTGCCGCCCAGCGCTAGACCAAGGCGGTATTCGCGCCGCCACCAGTGCAGCTATTGCCGCCCTTGAGGCACGCGTTCCACATGGGATGGACTTCGGAGAGCAAAGTGTCTTCTGTCACTTCATGTCCATCCAGGGTGATGAGCTTCGGCAGTTCAAAAAGGGGCTTCTGCTTAAACTCCATCTGCGTTCTCCTTTCTGGTTGTCCGGCCGGAAACTGCGATCTTTGCACTCCGGGCACGAGCTACCACGGACAACTATCACCCTTTGTGTGGCATTCTGCATTGATGACCAGCAGGAAACCCTCTTGATACTGCTCAACTCAGTTGAGACTCGTGCACCAATGCGTGACCTCTCTGGGACCGGATGCAAATTTCACCGCAGCGGCTACCGAGCGCCAGATAAGAAATTGCCTTGATGCTCTTGCTTCGTTGCATTACCCCTCTTTTAAAGCCGCAACAGGGTTCAGTCTCGACGCGCGTAACGCTGGCAGAAGCGCCGCCCCAAGCGCAATTGCGATCAGGAGCGCGGCAATCGAGCCAATTGTGAGTGGATCGTGGGGACTGATTCCGAAGACCAGGCTCTGCAGAATACGAGACAGCAGCACAGTTGCGAGCACACCGATAGCCGCGCCACATGACACTGTGCGCAGTATCCCTGATAGGAACATCCACAGAACATCTGCGCGAGTCGCTCCGAGCGCCATCCGTATTCCAATTTCACGCGTACGGCTGGCGGCTAGAAACGACATCAACCCGTATACACCGACACTCGCCATCACCAATGCTACGGTAGCGAAAACCCCGACTAGCATCATCAATAAGCGCCTCTTTGCGCTTGATTTGGCGAGGACCGTTTCCATCGCATTTGCATCATAGCTAGTAACGCCGGAAGTCATTCTGCTTAGCGATGTCCGAATAGACTCAAGGCTTGCAAGCGGAGGCTCTGCCGTTCTCACCATAACAGCTATGTCGCCGGCGATTAGTGGAACAATTTTGTCAGGTACTTGGTAAACCGAGAGGTAGCATTGCGGCTTGACCGTGGATTGCGCATCCCATTCTGGCCCCCACTGCTTCACATGACGGACTGTCCCGACAATCTCCGCTGTCGTGTCAAGAAGGTCAAAACTGACATGTTTGCCGATTGGGTTTTGATTGGGGAATGCGGCTCGCGCGAACTCCTCGTCTATGACGACAACTATTCGAGAATGCTCGTTGTCCTGGCTGGATAAGAACCGCCCTCCTGTCAGTGGAACATTCATGACCGTGAGGTATTGAGGATCGGTTAGGTAGAGAACCGCGAGCTTCATGTCCCCTTGCTTTGTTGGCTTCGGTTGGCCTTCTATCCAAAACGGCAGTTCCGTATCGTTTCCCATAGGCACGGAGGCGGCTGAAATCGACGCTTCCTGGACACCAGATGTACCATTCAAGGTCTCACTTAGCCGTCTCCACATAGCTCTAGTCGAGCCTGATGTTCCATTTCCAGGAGATGATAACCGTAGGGTTAGTACATGATGAGGATCAAAGCCCAGTTCTACAGCCCAGAGATTTGCGAGGCTTCTGAGGAGCAATCCGGCGCCAATTAGCAGCACCAGCGTTATTGCCACCTCGAAGCCAACCAGAACCGCACCCGTTCTAGAATGCGAGCGTGTTGTTGCCTGCCCCGTGTCTTTGAGCGCATCGTTCAGATTTGCACGGCTAACAGCAACAATCGGGATGACACTCACAAGAACGCTTGTTAACAGAGACACAGCAAGAGTGAATAGTAGCACTCCAGCATCAATTCGAACCTCGTCGGTCCGCGGCATCCCTTGTGGGAGCCAATGTAGAGCTGTGCGCGTTCCAACTAACGCCACCCCTATACCAACAGTGCCAGAGATCAATGATATGAGAAGGGTTTCTGTAAGCAACTGCCTAAGAATTTGCGCACGCGAGGCGCCTAAAGCGCTGCGAATAGCAAATTCACGCAGGCGCTTCCTGGCGCGGGCGGCGTGCAGGTTGGCGATGTTAGTGGACGCAATAAGGAGAACGAAACCCACCGCGCCAAGCAATTGGAGCAAGGCCGGCCGCACGCTCCCAACAACGTCTTCTTGAAGCGACACCACGGAGACGCCTTGTCCCGCGTCTGCTTCCGGATACATACGAGCCATTTCGCGCGCTATACTTTGCATGTCAGCGCCTGCTTCGGAAAGAGTCGCATTCTTCTTGAGCCGCCCTATTACACTCATTCCCATCGGCGCACTGCGGCTGCGAAACGTTGGATCTCCCCATTGCCCAAGGAGGGTAAACACCTCGTAACGTGATTCCTTTCCGATCTTGGCGAAGTCATCTGGCACGATCCCAATGACCGTATACTGCGTACCATTTAGATCAAGCGTTGTCCCCACCGCACCCTTTGATGCTGAGAGTCGTTCTTTCCAAAACTCCGAACTAATGATCGCCACCGGAGGTCCGCCCAGATGGTCTTCATCACTGAAGAAGAGGCGACCCCGAAGTGGTTTTGCACCCAGGACAGAAAACAGGTTGGATGTAACCATCGCTCCGCTCACTCGTTCTGATCGCCCCTGATCTCTGAGATTGAAGTCTGCAGAGCGGTAGGCAGCCAGAGCGTCCAGTGAGCGGCTCATTCCACGCCAGTCAAGAAAGTTCGGGTACGATACGGAAGACACAACGCCATTTTGCGTAGTTTGGTAGATGGCTATGAGACTGCTCGACTCGGGGTAGGGAAGCGGGTCCAGTACCACTCCCTTGAATATCGAGAAGACAGATGAAGTTGCGCCGATACTGAGGGAGAGCGTGACGATGGTGATGAATGCGAACAACCGATCACGCGCGATCATTCGCATCGCGAAGCGTGCGTCATGGAGTACCGCTGTCATTTCTTTTCTCCTTGTGGAATATTGCGTGTGCCACCTTTGACATTGTTGAGCTTCTTCAGCTCACGGCAGATCGTTTCCTGTGACACGCCAAGATATTGAGCAATTTCCCACTGTTTGAGCGTCTGCCTGCATGTCAAAGATCCTGTATGATGGTCGCCACGCAGCGTCCCGAAACGCGCAAAAAACTGCTTGAGGCGCCTTTGGACGCAGTTCCCCGACAGTTCGAGTTTCTCGATATCGGACGCGTGGAGCAGTTGATTCGCAACGAGGAAAAGCTGCCATGCGTGCTTGTCGCATTTTCCAACATCTTCTGTGAATCCAGTTGCATCGACGAAGCACATCTGACAGTCTTCCCGAGCTATTGCAGTTGACACGTGCGTGCGGTGGGGGAGGAAGGCGTCAAGTCCACATAATTCCCCAGGACCAACGAATCTACTGATGCGCGTGTTTCCACGCGAATCCGAAACGGTAAGACTGAGGCTTCCCTTTTGGATAAAGAAGAGCCCGTCTGCCGGCAATCCTTGAGAGTAGACGCGATCCCGCTCCGAAAATCGGAATTGCCTCACAGCAGCACAGTTTGTCATTGCGATTCTTAAGACACATGGATGAAAACTGCAAAATGAACAATTGGATACCCCAGACATTGCTCGCCGTCCTATCATCCTCGGAACGCACAATGTTGCGACCACGCTCACACACGGTGCGATCTTCCCATCCGAGAGTTCGTGTCGTGCAGATCAAGGGAACTTTGGCGAATCTATCACCGCAGCATCACTTCAAAGCGTTCTGAACTGGGGTCGTGCGCGCCCCAGAAGACGCAACGCAAAAGTATACGCCAATTCCTAGAGCGTGGATTGGGAATCTCTTTCAATTGCGACCTCTGGGTGATTTAGAACACATCGCCGCGATCCACATCGCCACCAGGGGTCCATGCGAGCCCCCTCCCCAGTCGTCCGAACAGCTTCTACACTTGCCGCACTCAATTCGCTGTACAATGCATGATCGGAGGCGCGTGATGGCGATTCCAGACGAGTACCATTTCATCTGCGGGATGACACCTACTGACCGGCCCTTCTCGTTCATTCACTACATCGCTGTGAAGTCGTGCATCGAAATCAATCATCCGTCCCGCGCCACGGTCTACTACACGTATGAACCCTCTGGGAGGTGGTGGGGATGTGTCAAGAAGCTGGTCACGCTTGTTCGCGTTCCGGAGATGAGAGAGATTTACTGCAGACCACTACTCAGACCAGAACACAGGTCCGACGTGCTTCGCCTCCAGATTCTCCATGAATATGGGGGCGTTTATTTAGATACAGACGTGCTTTGCATCAAGCCGTTTTCGGAACTCCTAACGCATGAAGTGGTGCTAGGAGAGGAGTACGGTCTTGGCATCTGTAATGCTGTCATCCTCGCCAAACCGCGCTCGCCTTTCATTGCGAGGTGGCTTTTAGAGTACCAGTCCTTTGATCCGACAAAATGGAATGAACACTCCGTACTGCTGCCAAAGCGGCTTGCAGGCGGGGACGAGTCGGTAACCGTTCTAGATCACACACGTTTTTTCTGGCCTATGTACCGGGACAATTGTGCAGACCTCCGCGCGTTCTTCTTCTCGGAAGGTACGTCCTTTTGTCGCGAATCTTATTGTGTTCACCTGTGGGAAGGGTTAACGGGATCCTTCACCAGGCAACTAGAGCCTGGTCTCTTGTGGAAGCTAGACAGTGAGTTCTTTCTGTTGGCAAGACGCTTTCTCGGAGAACGGGAGACTGAAGCTCTTCCCTATTTTTCATTCTGATCCGAGGAGTTGGCTGAGTTCTTTGCTGGCGCGCTGGCGACGTCGCGGGCACTTTGGGAGGTGCTCACAAAAGCCCTTTCCCGCTTTGCTGGCAATTTCTGATGGGCTGCGGCGAACCGATTTTTCCGACGCGGCGCCCGACCTATGATCCGAAGGGCATCCTCCGGCATCGCGGGCGTTTGGGCTATGGGTGCCCTTCGTGTCAAACCGTAACCAAACTGATACCCCGCCGGATGAGTCTTTTGTGAGTTTTCAGCAAGCGTGCGTGACGAAGCTCTTTTGAGTTGGTAACGTCGGAGGTAAGGTCCCACAGAGCCAGGAGGATCGACATGGCCACCCATTCGCGCGCAGAGATACCAGCGGGTATGCAAGGGATCTGCCGTCGTTTTGAGCGATGGCGGAGTTCGCACCCGGGACGGTTACCGATTCCCGAGGTGCTGTGGTCTGCGGCAGCGGAGACCGCCCGGAAACATGGAGTGTCCGCCACCGCGGAGATTTTGGGGCTTGAGTATAGAAAGCTCAAGAGGATGGCAGCATCAGTGGTCAACGCGCCAACGCCGCAGCCCAGATTTCTGGAGCTTGCTCCACTGCCATCGGCAGGCCGGTCTGAGTGCGTGATGGAGCTTGAAGGACGACGAGTCAAGCTGCATCTTCATCTGAAGGGCAGCACGGCGGAGGATATTGTCCGCTTGAGCCGCGCGCTGTGGGAGGTGGCCTCCTGATCCAGATCACGCCGCAACTGCGCATTCTCGTGGCGATCGAACCCATTGATGGACGCAAATATGCGCCGTCCACGGTTACGCGGAGTCACGCAGCGGAATCCGCGTAACCGGCTATCTTGAGAGGTTTCGGACGGCGCATAACGGTGTTACGGTTGGTGTCGGAGCATGGCAAGTAATTTGTCCGGCGGTCGGAAATGACCGCGGCGCAAGGCTGGTGGATTGAGGGACGCCATGGCCTCCAGCTTTTCGGTGGGATCGGCTCGGAGATAGACTTCAGTGCTTTGTAGACTGGCATGGCCGAGCCAGAGAGCAACTTTCCGAATGTCGCCAGTCGCATGCAAGGTGTGCATGGCGCACGAATGTCGAAGGCTGTGTGGCGAAATTCGCTTTTGAGCCAGGGAAGGTTGCTTGGCGCTTGCAGTTCGAACGTGCTGATCCAGGATGTATTCGAAACCCGACCGGGTCATGGCATCACCGCGAGCGTTCAGGAACATGGTCGTGGTTTTCGATTCTCCCCGAACCTTCAACCAACCGCGTAGTGCCGCGGCTGTCTCCTTCCATAGCGGCAGGATTCGCTCTCGACGCCCTTTACCCATCACATGAACGGTTGCCTGAGGGTGGAGGATAAGATCGGTCAGGAGCAGTCCGACCAACTCCGACACGCGCAGCCCGCCTGCGTAGGCCAGATGAAGCATCGCACGGTCGCGCAACCCGGGTCGAGAACTCGGGTCAGGAGCATCCAGTAAGGCCTGAATCTCTTCCCGATGGAGATATCCGATGATCACCTCGTCGGTCTTCTTCACCGGGATCGCACGAATTCGCCGGGCTTGCTCAAGGCAATACGGCAGCCGGTATTCCAGGAAGCGAAAGAAGGTCTTGATGGCTGCCAACCTTGAGTTCCGCGTTCTGGCGCAATTCCCGCGCTCCTTCTCGATGTGTTCGAGGAAGGCCAGAACAAGCGTCGCGTCGAGTTGCTCGATGGAAAGTGCTGAGGGGGTCGTCTTCAAGCGGGCAGCGGCGAAACAGACGAGCAACTGGAATGCATAGGCGTAGGTGTCGGCAGTTTGCACGCTCATTTCGCGCTGACTGGGAAGATACTCGCGCAAGAATACGGTGAGGTGAGGACCAAGGGGTGTCATCGATCACCTCCACGGTGCAAAGTCTCTGCAGCGGCCGCCACGTCGCCCAGGAGCTTCGCAGTCGCCTGAAGATACCAGTAGGTGTCGGAGACGTGTGCGTGGCCAAGATAGGTGCTGAGCGCGACCATGTGTCGCGCCACCGCTTTACGATCCCCTACACACTGCTCCAGTGATCTCACGGCAAAGGAATGCCGCATGTCCTGGATACGGCAGCCGCCAAGTCCTGGACCCAATCGCAGACCGACGGACCGCGCGAGATACAAGAACGTCTGGTTGAGTGTCGAATAGGGAATCGCTGTGCCGTGCCTGGAGATAAAGACGGTAGATGCCGTTGCTTTGGTCCGCTTTCGAGCAGCGAGGTAGCGCTGTAATCCGTGGCGGGCACTCTCGTGCAGAGGAACAAGTCGATTCTTCTGGAACTTGGTGGCTCGAATGAGCAGCCCGTCGTCCGTGATATCGGAGAGTCGGAGCTTCAATGCCTCCGAAACACGCAGTCCTGTGGCCGCGATGAGGGATATCAAGGATGTGAACGTGACTGGCTGGATCGATCTCCGTGACGTGAGCTGTGTAGCGGCTCGCAGAAGACGACTGATTTCCTCGTCAGTGTAGATGTGACAGGTCCGCCGCCTCCTTGGCGCGTGCCCGAAGGCATCGGCCGGTGGCACTTGGTGGCGTTCGTTTTCTGCATTTAGCGCGCAGGCAAGATGGCGAACGGTGAGCAGGCGATCATAACGCTGGCGGATCGATGGAGCGCCTGTCGCCCAGTCCAATACCGTTTCCGTTCGGATGAACTGCTCCGACCGGCCTTCAGCGAAGGCAGCGAAACTCTCCAGCATGTACGCCTGGACTCTGTACTTGTAGCCCATGCTCCGGTACAACTCAATGTGGCGTTTGATGGCATCGCTCAACATGCTCCGTCCTCCTTCGGCCAGGGCTGCGCGATCTGCTGAAGCGCGGCGACGTCGACCTTCGCGTAATGCGCGGTGGTGTCCGGTGACTTGTGTCTCAGGACGGTTCCGATCTCTTCCAGGGTGGAACCCGCACGCAACATCGTCGTTGCGGCGGTGTGGCGAAGCAGGTTGGCGCCATACGAGGGAGGATTTTGAATACCTGCGCGCCGCAGTGCGGCTCGAACGATGCCGGAAACGATCGGTCCGGATCGAAGTGCGCGGAAGGGCGCCTTGGTGCACAGGAATACGCGGTCGATCTCTACCCGCGGACGCGCATTCTCCACGTAGTCCAGAGTCGCGTCCCCTGCGTCCTGTGGCAGAGGCAAGCGTACGTCCCTGCGTCCTTTGCCTCGTACCAGCAGTGTCCCTTGCTGCCAGTCGATATCTTTCGGACGCATGTTCGCAATATCGCCCGCTCGCAGGCCAAGCCGCACGAGCAACAGGACAATCGCTCGATCCCGCCAGCCTTGCGGCCCATCGCTCCTACAAGAGTGGATGAGTCGAGATGCCTGCTCGGCATCAAGATAACGCGGCAAGGAAGAGAGCCTCCATTCTGCAATGCTTGGCAATACATGGTCGAGGCCGGGTTGGCATGCACCTTCGGCGGCCAGAAATCGCAAATATATGCGAAGGGCTCCAACCATGGTTTTCGCATGAGCGGGGCGACAACCCCGTATCCGCTCCAGAATGACCTTCTTCACCAAAGTTGCGTTGTAGGCGGCGGGGTTCGAGCCAAGCGCGAGTAGCATGCTTGTAAGGAGACGATGATGGCGCTCTACCGTGCGTGTAGCCAGGCCGCGGTGCTGCAGAAGCCAATCGCAAAACGCATCAAGCGGCGAAGCGATCTCTTGCGTTGGCATCGATGCGGTGGTGATTACACCATGCCTTCGTAAGTAATCCACGAAGCGCTTTACGCGGGCCGTGTAGTACTGCGACACGCATCTATTCTTCCGGCGTCGTCCAGGACACTCGCAGCAGTGCTCACCAAAAGCCTTGATGATCCGCTCGTCGATATCGGAGATGTTCTGCCCACCAGCCTCCATCCACCCTCCGAAGTGGATAGCCGAGTCCAGATAACCGATGACGGTAAACTCAGTGTGGCCAAGCCGAACCAACTCCTCGGCGAAACCCTCAAGGAAAGGCGCTGCGCTTCCAGGCTTCATGTGATGGGAGCGCGACAACAGCTCAGAAGTGTTCATGTAGTCCTCCCTCGGCTGCCAGTCTTGGCAGCCATTCGAAAGGCTACGTCATGCGGAGTTCTGTTCCGCGCACATACAGCCAAAGTCTTATCGGCAAAGGTACTTCGCAGCTTCCTTCAAAACAACTCCGCGTAACCGTGGACGGCGCATATTTGCGTTTTTGCGCTGCAGCGCAAAAACGCAAGGGGATCGACTCTCTGGCTCAGCTTTGCCGTGACAAGCTCGATTCCGATCCGTTTTCCGGCTGCCTGTTCTTCTTTCGCAGCCGGAGCGCAAAATCTATTCTTGTTCTTGCCTACGATGGCCAGGGCTTGTGCAAACCCTCGACAGAAAACCCACGAAATCTCTTTTGATCCGCGGGAAGTTACTTATCCGTGGCACCGTTGGTTTGGGCTCACCATTGCGACGCGCAAAGCAGGCGGCCCTCACTCGGAGCGGGCGTACTTGTGTAAGCTTCCTGAATCTCCCCCTCATACGATGCTGGTCGAAGTTCCGAAGTGGATGTTCGACGCAGCCGAGTGCGCGCAAATGAGACTCGAGGCTTTTCCGTATGTAGATTGCGAGACGCTGCGCTCTCTCGAGCAAACGCTCATGGAGCAACGTGTCTCCTTGCGGTCAACAGTGATACAACCGCTGCCAACCGGCCATGCCGGTTCTGGAGATACGGATGGCAGCGATCCCCGAAGCAAGATGGAGAAGGCAGTTGGTGCTGTTCGACGGACAACCCGTCGTTCCGCACTGGAGCGATCTGTCAGCACAGACACGAGTCGAAGTAGTAAGCCTGCTGGCGCAGATGCTCATCAGCACGCGGACCGGCAGTCTCGATTGCGCCCCGCAAGAAAGAGGGGGGCGTAATGAGTGACAAGATCAGGCCACAACACATTTCCCGCAAAGCGATCTTGTACGTGCGCCAGTCATCTCCGTACCAGGTGTTGAACAACCTGGAGAGCCAGAAGCTGCAGTACGCCATGGAGGCGCGTCTACGCACGCTCGGTTGGGCCGAAGTGGAGATCATTGAGGAAGACCTTGGCCGATCGGCAGGAGGCAGCGTAACGCGGACCGGCTTCGAACGGATGGTGGCTCAGGTTTGCCTGGGAGAAGTGGGAGCGGTATGCGCCCGGGAAGTCTCTCGCTTTGCGCGCAACAGCCGCGAGTGGCAACAACTGGTCGAAGTGTGCCGCATCGTTGACACGCTGCTTGTCGATCAGGAGACCGTCTATTCGCCAAGACTGGGCAATGACCGATTGCTCCTCGGATTGAAGGGAACGCTCAACGAATATGAACTGGACCTGCTTCGTCAGAGGGCCAGCGAGGCACGCGTGGCAAAGGCCCGACGCGGCGAGTTGGTTTCCCACTGTCCTGTTGGATTTGTAAAAGACGAAGACGGAAAACTGCAGAAGGATCCGGATGAGCGCATTCGGCGGGCCATTGAATTGGTCTACGCGAAGTTGTTTGAGTTGGGTAGTGCTCGCCAGACCCTGCTCTGGTTTATGGAACACGATCTGATGCTGCCTGCCCGCACCCTTCGTGGCGCTATTCATTGGCGGCGTCCGGCCTACAGCTCTGTCCACAACATCCTTACCAACCCCGCGTACGGGGGAGCCTATGCCTATGGAAAGACGGAAAACATCGCAGTTTACGATCAGGGCGTGTCGGTGCAACGCACTCGCCGCAGGCCACGTGAACGCTGGGTTGCCTTGATTCCCGGCACACATGAAGGGTATGTGAGTTGGGAGCGGTTCGAGCGCGTTCAGCAAATGATTATCGGCAACCGGCTCAGCGATTATGAGCCGGCGGGCGCAGCCCGTAAGGGCAGCGGGCTTCTCACCGGACTGTTGCGCTGTCGGCGATGTTCCCGTATGCTGCGGGTGTTCTACAAGGGCCCGGATGGCGAGACCGTCCGGTATGCTTGTCCGAGAGCATATCTGGACAACAAGGAAGCCCGCTGTGTGGCATTCAGCGGAAGAAATGTCGATCCGGCGGTCGCGCGGCAGCTGCTTTCCGTGGTTCAGCCGGCAGCGTTAGAGGCGGCGATTATGGCGACCCAACAACAGGCCAAGGCACATTCCGATGTTCTTGCTGCGTTGCGTCGTGATCTGCAGGCGGCACTCTACCGGTGCCAACGCGCAGAACGGCAATATGAGGCCGCAGATCCAGATAATCGCCTGGTTGCGCAAGAACTGGAGCGCCGCTGGAACGTTGCTCTTGAAGAAGTGCATGCCATCGAAGCACGCATTGCTAGTGAGAGTGAGTGTGCAAAGTCTGCAACCGTTGGCTCGATGGAAGAATTCGCCAACTTGGCCAGCGATCTGGAAGCTCTATGGAACGACCCACACGCTGATGAACGCACTAAGAAGCGATTGCTGCGAGCCTTGATCCGCGAAATCGTCGTGGACATAGACGAGCAAACCAGCGAGGTGGTCTTGCTGATTCACTGGAAAGGCGGCGTTCACACGCCGCTGCGTTTACCGCGGCGCCGCCGTGGCGACAGGCGCGGAACCGTTCCCAAGGATATCGTTGAAGCGGTTCGCGTATTGTCCCGTATCTGCAACGACGAAATGATTGCCGGTTTCCTCAATCGCGCAAAGCTATTGACAGTCAACGGAAATTACTGGACTCGTGACGCGGTAGCGCAACTGCGTCATCGCGATCAAATCGAGTGCCACAGTGCTGAGCGCCAGGAATCAGAAGGATGGATGAATCTCTCCGACGCTGCGCGCCGTATGGGAATATCCAAAGACACTTTGCAACGCGCTATTCGGCGTGGTTCTATTTCTGCAGAACGGCCAATATTTTGCGGCCCGTGGGTGCTCCAAAAGGAGAATATCGAGAACGAGCAGGCGGTGCGCTTCCTGGAGCAGGTCCAGGCGAACAAATCGCACCCCACGACGGCTTCTCCACTCCAGGCGGATCTCGATTTATCAATCACATAGCGAAATGGGGCATTATGAAGATGGCTTGTGCCTGGCAACGAAGCGGCTATCGAAGGGGCGCTTCCGGTGGTGGCCGACTGGCACGGAAGCAGCGAAGGCCCTACGTGCCCATCAGGCGCAGTTGTTACTGGCTGCGGGTAATCCGGAGACTGAAGCGGCGCCGGTGTGGCGGCGGGTGAGCGCATAAAAAATGCCGTCAGGGTCTTACGTTCCGGTTTGGATTCTGCCACACTGGACCGCAGATGGCAGATGAACGGAGATACCGGGGAAGGATAGTGAGCGCGGAAGACATTCTCTTCATCCGCGAGTTTATTGCGCGTCATCCCGATCTGAGTCGGCGCGGATTATCGATCAAGCTGTGCGAGGCGTGGCAGTGGCGGCAGGCCAACGGCGTTCTGCGCGATATGGTTTGCCGGGGTCTTTTGCTGATGCTCCACCGCGCCGGGGAGATCGAATTGCCTGCAGTTCGTCAGATCTCCTTGAACCCACTTGTGCGACGCGAGCGGCCGCCGGCCGTGCCGGTCGACCAGGCAGCGGTAGCGGGCACACTGGATCGGATCCGGCCGGTCGAAGTCGAGCAGGTACGGCGAACCGCGGAAGAGCCGCTGTTCAACAGCCTCATCGAACACCACCACTATCTCGGATATGAACAGCCGGTAGGAGAACACCTGAAATATCTGGCCTGGGCACAGGGCCGGCCCATCGCCTGCCTGGCATGGAGCTCGGCGCCGCGCCACCTCGGCAGCCGGGACCGTTATATCGGCTGGAGCGCAGAGGCTCGGCGGTCGAACATCCGATTCATCGCCTATAACACGCGCTTTCTGATTCTTCCGAAGTTAGGGAACCTCTGAAAAATGCCGAGTTATGAGGGCCTGCCTGTGGGATTTCA
>VFSW01004388.1_pt1 | contig 21068 bp, 21 predicted proteins | sample 5358111 | NCBI WGS metagenome assembly VFSW01 (sample SAMN11554181, study PRJNA540505) | mine drainage metagenome | isolation source: sediment from site ElyBrook_90M | place: USA: Ely Copper Mine, Vershire, VT | collected 2017
CCCTTCGGGCCTTGTTCGATCGTAAATTCTACTTTTTGGCCTTCTTCGAGGGAATGATAACCTTCGCCGATGATAGCAGAATGGTGGACGAAGACATCCGGGCCATTATCCTGGGCTAGAAAACCATAACCTTTGGTGTTATTGAACCATTTTACAGTACCGATTACACGTTCAGACATTTTGTTATTCTCCATTTCGATTTCTAATTAAAATTGACTTTAGTAACGGCGAGCTCCGCCGCGACTTTTGTGCGCTGGGGGACGGCCAGATCCCTTTTTATCGTAACCACCCCGCCCAGAGTCTTCGCGTTCGTGGGCAGTGCCGACCTTGATTTCGCGGTCGTCTAAATTGTAACCATTGAACATTTGGGTAGCCTTTACTGCATCCTGTTGCGTGGCCATCACAACAAAAGCAAACCCTTTCGATTCGCCGGTGGAACGATCTTTGATCAATTCACAAGAGGTCACCGTACCCGCTTGAGCAAGCAAAGTACGCAGATCGTCCTCCTTGGTGGCAAACGAAAGGTTGCCAATAAACAATTTCACTTCCATCTTTGTTCGTTTTCCTTTTCTTCCGGCTGTTTCAGGCCAAGAAAAATAAAAGCTGCCATTCCCATAATAGGTCTGGCAGCAATTTCAGACAAGCCTAATATCTACTGACTGTATTATAACACACATTCTGGTTTACGCTCCCGGTGAAAACGATTTACTAGCTCTTCCAGCCAGACAGTTACTTGGAGTAAAATGATCTAATACGATAAATAATCAAGAGGACCTTATGGAACCACTGCTCAAAGATACCATCGTCGATATCGCCAAAAACAGGGAAAGATCGTTAGGCGCTTCAGGAAAAATGCTGCTGCCCTGCCCTGCAACAGTCGAAGCACTGCTCAATAAAATACCTCAGGGCAAACTCATCACGATCGACCTCATCCGCAAGGCACTGGCCGGCCAGTTCAACGTGCAAACGACCTGCCCTTTCAATACCAAGCTGTGCCTGCGCGCAATTGCAAACGACCCAAGTAAAAGAGTCGCTTATTGGCAGGTTGTCAGAGGCAATGGAGAGTTGATCGCTTATTTTCCGGGAGGGGTTGCCGGCCATGCCGCTCTTTTAAGCGAACAAGGTTTCGCCATTGATTATGACAGCCAGCCACCAAAAGTTAAGCGCCTGAGAGAATACCTGGTGCAATTCGGCAATTAAAAGAGAATAAAGCAACTGAAGGAGAATTCTTATGTCAACCGTGAGCGTTCGATATATCGTCAATGACGTCGATGTAGCCATTGCTTTTTACACTCAACTCCTGGGATTCTCGATAGTCATGCACCCGGCTCCGACCTTTGCAATCCTCTCAAAAGGCGACCTGCACCTGTTGCTCAGCTCGCCCATTGGGCCGGGAGGCGGCGCGCAGGTCATGCCGGATGGGCGCAAGCCCGAGCCGGGTGGATGGAACCGCTTCCAGATCGAGGTACCCGACCTGGCCCAAACCGTCGCCACCCTGCGTAAAGCCGGGGCCCACTTTCGCAACGAAATCGTCATCGGCATTGGTGGTAACCAGATCCTGCTGGACGACCCCTCCGGCAACCCCATCGAGCTGTTCGAAGCGCCCAAAAAATAAAGGTTCCCGGAATTAAGCGATTAAGCCGGCGTACGCCGGCTAATCGCTTAATTCCGGGAGTAAATACGACTTTAGGAGGATGAAGGCCAGATTTATTTATTCTATAATGACGTAATAAACCCTGTTATGGCTGAATTCTCCCAGGGAGGAAAAAATGACTCAGACCCGCAAAATACAAAAAGTGATCAAGAGCAAACCCACCCTCGAAGGCGCCGGCGTACACCTCAAACGCGCCTTTGGGTTTGGCCAGACGCGCCTCTTCGATCCTTTCCTGCTGCTGGACGATTTCCGGGGCGACACTCCGGCCGATTACATCAAGGGATTTCCCTGGCACCCGCACCGCGGCATTGAAACCATCACCTACGTGCTGAAGGGCGTGGTCGACCATGGCGACAGCATGGGCAACCGCGGTTCGATCACTGCCGGCGACGTGCAGTGGATGACCGCCGGCAGCGGCATCATCCACCAGGAAATGCCCCACGGCGACCCGGATGGGCGCATGTACGGCTTCCAGTTGTGGGCCAACCTGCCGCGTACACACAAGATGATGGACCCGCGCTACCGTGACGTCAAGGATGCCACCATCCCCGAAGTCACCCAGGCCAACGGCGTAAAAATCCGCATCATCTGCGGCCAGGTCGACGGCCAGCGCGGCCCGGTGCAGGATGTGGTCATCGACCCACAGTACCTGGACGTGACCGTCCCGGCCAAAGCCGAGTTCATCCACCCCACCCCGCTCGGCCACACCGTCTTTGCCTACATCATCGACGGCAAGGGCATCTTTTGCGACGAGATGAACCCCTATTCCTACGAGGAAGAGGGCAGCAATTACTTTGACCTGCAGCGCGAGACCCTGCTAAGCAATACCGAACTGGTGGTGTTTGGCGACGGCGAACAGGTCAAGGTCACCACCGAAGACTATCCCATCCGCTTCCTGCTCATCTCCGGCCGGCCGATCAACGAGCCGGTGGCCTGGTACGGGCCGATTGTGATGAACACGCGGGAAGAGCTGCAGACGGCCTTTGACGAATACCAGAACGGGACGTTTATTAAGGTTCAGAAAAAATAAACCTTTGTGGAAAACCCCGGCCCACCGCCCCCCGAATTGGTGAAACGCGCTCAGGATGCCTTTGCCGCCACAGGTCTTAAGGGAGACTTGAGAGTCACCGGCGAAGGCGAATACACTTGCAGGGAATTCCACCTGCGCAGCGTCAGCTTTGAGTTTACTTTAGACGTTGCAGACCTAAAAGACTCCGCCATGGAAAAAGCGATTGCCGATAAACTAAAAGTGTACCCGGTCAAAGAAGTCTTGAACAATACCAATCTGGGAGACATCCGGGTGCGTTTCCGCTCCGGCAAACAGTTCTGCTGGTGGGATGACGTGCAGGGCTGCGGGCCGGCTATGCCGCTGCCATAGAATAAAAAAGTGGAACTCCGACAGCTGACGACTCTTCCATACCCTGGACGGGATTATGGTGTTATATATTACTGAACGCGGCAAATATACCTATGCATTCGCTACAAAAACGGCGATATTGGTATAATATCCTTTCCGCATTTCCTTACACAAGCTGACCAGCGTCCTGTAATTCACGAGTTTACCAGCGGTACGGGCTGGCCTGTGTAAAGTATTTAACAAGAACTCATCCGAAAATCAAGAAATCACTTTTCTATGTTCAAAAAAACCTACGTTTTTATTGAACATAGAAAAGGAAACCTCTAAAGGTGCCTAAATTATGGAATTTCTGCAAAATGTGAGACTGGTTCAGGGGGGCATGGGGGTTTACGTATCAAACTGGCGTCTATCAAGAGCCGTGGCGATGGAGAGACCAGGCGTTACGGCCGGGACGATTTCCGGCACCGCCCTGGATGTGGTATACGTGCGCCTATTGCAATTGGGCGATACCGGCGGGCACCTGCGGCGCGCCCTGGCAGCCTTTGATGCCCAGTTCGGCGCCACGATTGGCCAGAAAATTATCGACCGTTTCTACATTGCGGGTGGCAAAGCCCCGGCGGCGCGTTTCAAAAATGCGCCCATGCAAATTGCCCGCGCCCTGGATGGCAGTGATACTTTCCCCCTGCCCGGACCGCAAAGTCCCCCGGCGGCCCTGACCCTCGACGAAGATACCATCGAGCTGCTCATCGCCAGCAGTTTTGCCGAAGTCTGGCTGGCCAAGCAAGGCCATAACGGCAAAATTTTCATCAACTTCTTGCACAAGGTCGAGCTGCCCCTGATCTATGCCATGTATGGGGCCATGCTGGCCGGCGTGGACGGTGTGGTGGTCGGAGCCGGCAATCCGGATGGCCTGCCCGAAACCTGTACCCGTTTCACCCGGCACGAACCGGTCACGCATAACCTTTCGGTGCTTTACCGTGAGTCGGGCGAGAGCTTTAACCTGTCTTTCGACCCGCGCAAAATAGCCGGTGGAAAGCTGGCTCAAAAGCCGCTCCCCCGCCCGGCCTTTCTGGCGATCGTGTCGCTCGAAAACCTGGTCAAGGCCCTGGCGCAAAGCCAGAGCGGCGCACCGGATGGCTTTATCATCGAGCACCACACCGCCGGCGGCCACAATGCCGGCCCCCAGGGACCGCTGGCCAAGGATAGCCTGGGGCAGCCCATTTATGGGCCGTCCGACGAGCCCAACCTGCAGGCCATTCGCGACGTCGGCCTGCCCTTCTGGCTGGCAGGCGGCTATGGCAGCCGCCAAAAGCTCCAGCAGGCCCTGGCGCTGGGGGCCACGGGCGTACAGGTGGGCTCGAATTTTGCCCTGGCCGAAGAATCCGGCATGAAACCCGGCTACCGCACCGCCATTTTGAACCGCCTGAAGAAGGAAACCGAGGATGCCCCGCTGGTATACACGACCCTGTTTTCTCCAACCGGTTACCCGTTCAAAGTGGTGCAGATCGAAGATACGCTGGCTGACGACGAAGTGTACGCCGCCCGCCGCCGGGTGTGCGACCTGGGCCTTTTGCAGCAGCGCGGCCTCAGCCAACCGTCGGCCGACGGAAAGCGCAAGCTTTTCACACGCTGCCAGGCTGCTCCGATCGAAGATTTTGTCAACAAACGCGGTTTGCCGCGCAATACCGAAGAAAAACGCTGCCTGTGTAACGGGCTGCTCGCCTGCGTGGGGCTGGGACAGGTTGGCCTGACCAAGGGCGAATTGACCGAAGAACCGGCCATTGTCACCCTGGGCAATCACCTGGACGGCATCCGCCGCCTTTCCAGTCACGGCCAGTCCCGCTATTGGGTCAAAGACGCCGTAATCGATATCCTCGGAGATGCCTGAGCTACCGGAACTCGAAGTGATAGGCGAGGTGCTGCAGCGGCGGGTCGTCGGGCAGACGATTACGACTGTAGAAGTTATCCCGCCGGGCGGGGTGATCGTGACGCGCGATCTGACCACGGCCGGATTCGCGGCTGCCCTGACCGGGGCAACCATCACCGCTCTGGCGCGGCGGGGCAAATACCTGGTCTTTACCCTCCAGGCAGCCATGACACCCCTCTTCCTGGTGCTGAACCCCAAACTCAGCGGGCGTTTACAGCTTGCCGGGCCGAAAGAAAAGCGCAAGGCCAGGACCTGGGCGATATTCGAAATGTCAGGCGGCGGACAGCTGCGCTACCTTGACCAGAAACAAATGGGCCAGCTTTACCTTACCCAGGATTTGGCCCTCATTCCGGATTACGTGGCCATGGGACCTGAAGCCCTGGAAATTTCGTTGGAGGATTTTCGCAAGCGCCTGGCGCCTTATCGCGGCGAGATCAAGGGCGTGCTGACACGCGGCGAGTTCGTGGCCGGGATTGGCAACGCCTATGCCGACGAAATCCTGTGGGAAGCGCGCCTGCATCCCTATCGCAAGCGCACCCAGTTAACTCAAGAAGAGATCGAGCGCCTGTACCAGGCCATGCGCGACACTTTACTGGCATCCATCGACAAAGTACGCCATGAAATGCAAGAACACATCGAGCTCGAACCGCGTGAGTTCATGGCGGTTCACATGAAGACCGGCGAACCCTGCCCGCGCTGCGGCACGCCCATATCATTGGTAAGCGCCAACCAGCGCATCACCAATTTTTGCCGGAAGTGCCAGCCCGGCGGGTTATTCCCGGATTTCAGGAATTGAGACGGGTTACCCCGCCTCAATTCCTAACCACCGGTTTTATGGGCAGAGCGGGTCGCGCAGGATCGGGCAGGTCATGCAGTGTCCGCCGCCGCGGCCCTTGCCAAGCTCAAAGCCGGGGATGGTGATCACCTCTACACCGGCCTGACGCATCCTCTCGATGGTGTGCGTGTTGCGCTCATAAGAAATGACCACACCCGGCTCCAGGGCAATGGTATTGTTGGCGTCGTCCCACTGTTAGCGTTCCATCTGATACTGGTCACCGCCTGTTTCCACCACGGTCATTTTCTTGACCTTGAGCGCATCTGCCACGGCTGACAGCAGATCTTTCTCCATCGTAACGTGGAAATCACCCGCTTTGATGCCCGGGCGCAGGCTGATGGCTCGAATCTGGTTGACCACTTTAGGGAAGGCGGTAATTTTGTCGCAGTCGAGCATGGTAAACACCGTGTCCAGGTGCATGTGGGCCCGGTCACGCGTCATCACGCAGGCGATCACCCGCTCGGCGCTGCCGTGTGCAAAGAGTGTTTCGGCGATCTGCTCGATCATGCCGCCGCGGGTGCGCTCGGACATGCCAATCAACACGGTGCCATTGCCAATCGGCAGGACGTCGCCTCCTTCGAGAGACGAACGCCCGAAATTCTCGATCTTGAACGGGCCATCCTCCGCCTGCGGATACCAGAAATTAAAATTTTCATCTTTGAACATGGGGTGGTAGCGGTAGATGGCGTACATATTCAGCGACTCCCGGCGGCGCGCCGGCCAGTACATAGGGTTTACCGATACACCATCGTAGATCCAGCAGGAAGAATCGCGGGTGAAAAGCGTATTAGGCAGCGGCGGCAGCAAGAAATAATTCATATCCTCCAGAGAAGCCGCCGAAAGCGAGATCTGGCTAAATTTGCCCCAATCCAGGTCGACCTCACCCGCCGTCAGGCCCCCGATCAGGTGGCGGGCCAGAAAATCGGCCGGAAGGCCCCACAGGAAGGCGCGGATTTCGTCGACCAGCGACCAACCGACCGTGTAATCAGTGGCCACCTGTTCGATGATCAGGCGTTTGGCGTCCTGGCTGACTGCCAGCGTTTCGATCAGCAAGTCTTCTACGTTGAAGATCTCGATGCCGCGCTCGCGCATGCAGTTGGTGAACTGATCGTGCTCCCATTGGGCGCGCTCCACCCACAACACATCGTCGAAGAGCAGTTCGTCGTGGTTGGCCGGGGTGAGCCGTTTCAAACTGAGCTCCGGCCGGTGTACGATGACCTTACGCAGTTTTCCAACCTCGGAATGAACGCCAAAAGCAGCCATGCTTTTTGCTCCTTAATTCCATTCAGGAAGACAGAGTTAATTATAAAGGGTTCTTGATTAAGAGGGTCCACTTTTTTATGTGTGAAAAGCTACGCTTTTCACACATAAAAAAGTGATTTTTCGATTATTCGCATAGTTCCTGCCGCACCTGGTCCAATAAGCCTTCAATCGTTTCGCTGGCGATGCAGCCCTGGCAGTAACCGATGGCCAGGGTCATCTGGCCGGCGAAGGTGCTGGCGGTTAGCATCACACCATGCCCGAACATAACCGGCCCCAGCATATACGCTTCGGCGATTTCCAGGCTGCCAAAGGCCAGGCGTTTTGCGTCGAGCAGGCCAAAGTTGCTCAGCAGCAGCGGGGTTATCCGGTTGCTGCGCACCCTGGTCATGCTGCCGATCATGGCTTTGGCTTTCGCAAACCCCTGCAGCATGGCCATTTCGATCAGCATGGCCCCGGTGAGGCCCGGTTGGCCCGTCTTCAGGCGGCTCATTTCGGACTGCACACCCGCCAGGGTCTGCTCGAAGGTTTCACCAGAATGATACACCACTGCCGGGTAGAGTGCGCCGGACAGGTTGCAAATCGGCTGTTCTTTGCCCCTGGGCAGCAGTGGGCGCAAGTCGAGAGAGACCTGCACGGGCAGCGGCATATCCGCCGGTGGGTTGCCCTGGGAGAACATGGTCCGGTAGAGGGCGGTCAGGATCAGGTCGTTGATCGTTGCCCCGTACTGTTTGGCAAAGCTCTTCAGGGCCTGAAAGCCATCCGGGGCGATTTTCCGCACGGCAAAGCTGCGCTGGTTCCCCTCGACGCCTATAAATGGCAGGCTGAACGGCATCGGTGGTAGGCTCAGTTTGCGTGGACGGTACTTGAGCAGGTTCTTCAGACCTGCCTGGCGGAAAATAGCGGCCTGGCTGCGCCGGCCAAATTTGGCCATGCCGGGGTTATATAGCGGGTTTTCTTCAAGGCGGCGGTAGGTGTCGGCGACCAGGTAAGCCACTTCCTTCACCCCGGCTCCATCGGCGGCCACGTGGTTGACCTTCAAGCACAGGGTGTCACCCGCCGGGCTGCGAAAAATGCGCGCCTGCATCAACGGGTCGACGCAGGGATCGAAAGGAAGCACAGCAAATGCATACACGTTTGCCTGCACGTCGCCGGTCTCAACCACCCGGAGCAGTTCCAATTGGTCCAGGTCATTACGGCGTTCCCATCCGGCCCGGTTACCCTGTTCGACAAAGCGGCAGCCCAAAACGGGTTCCCGTTCCATCACCAGGCGTAAAGCTTTGGCCAGGCGGAGTTCATTGATCTGGCTGTGGAAGGTAATCACGACGTGCAGTTGCTGGTCGGCGTTCAGGCGGGTGATGTAATTCATCTTATCTTGCGAAGAGGCTGGGAAAAGGTGCGAATTTGCAGGCATGGTGCTTTCTCCGGGGAAATGGTATGGGGGGTGATTGGTTTAGCGACGTTCGCTGTAAATTTCGCCGCTGCAGGGTTCGGTAAAGAGCAGGTTGTGCGATTCGGCCAGCAGTTCAGCCGGCACGTCCACACTGTAATGCCCATTCCGGTAAAGCCTGGCGGGGATGCCGGCTTTTTCAAGGGTATCGCAAACTGCCGAAGCGAAAAGCATCGAGGTGGTTTCGAATACCGGGCTGCTGGCTTTTTCATAATTTTTGATTAGCTGGTTCATTTCTTATCTCCTGTTGGTCTTGTTTGATCTATTGTTAGAATACAGCCGCAGCGGGTGAAAGCGTGTCACCCTTTGTGGGTGTATGTGTGGGTGAATCAACCGGATCAGTCGTTCACCCTTCAAGGATTTTGTGATTGCCGCAGCGCTCTTCGTTATCGCTTTTGCCGCCTTTAGCCGGGTCTTCACTGCAGGTCATTATTTGACCGAGGTGCTCACCGGTTATTCAGTTGGAATGGCCTGGACCGGGGCGATATGTTTTTTAGGTTTTATTTAGCTCGTTTTAGGGACGTTGATAGTCCTTTTGGATAGGATTGAAAGATAGCAACATTGAATCAAAACAGAATGGAGAGATTCTATGAGTTCCAAACATAGTAATGTAAGATCGATGGGGGACGTAAAAGGAGAGGTTAGAAGGGCAGGTCACAAGGCCGCCTTTAGCCCTTTGATGGAGAGTCTGGCACGCCTGGGTTATGGCGTGCGCGGGTTTATTTATATAACCATAGGCATGCTGGCATTGAATGTCGTGCTTGGAAAAGGCGGCGCGCTGGTAGATCCACAAGGCGCTATAGCCGCTATCGGCAGGCAGCCGGCAGGTTTATATCTCCTATGGGTAGTTCTGGTCGGGCTGGTCGCTTACGCATTGTGGGGTGTCATCCGCGCCGTATTCGATCCGCTCCGTAAAGGGAATGACACCAAAGGCGTGTTGGCACGCGTCGGATTTCTATTAAGCGCAGCCGGTTATTCCTACCTGGCACTGTACACCTACACTCTGATCTCCGGCCCAGTAAGCTCAGGCCAGAATGGCGCCCAATCCTCCCTGGCATCCATCATGTCTGCGCCCTGGGGACGGTTGCTGGTCGGTCTGATCGGGTTTGGAATCATAATAGATGGCCTATACCAGATTACCCTGGGATTCAGCGCCCGATTCGATAAGCAGTACAAAACTTATGCGATGACAGCCGAAGAAGTGCAAGCGGCCAGGCAGCTCGGGCGGATCGGCACAGCTGCACGCGGCGTCGTCTTCGCTATGGTGGGCGGGCTGATCCTCGTGGCAGCCGTCCAATCGAATCCAAACCAGGCGGTTGGGGTCGGCGCTGCGCTCTCCACCTTAATGCGCCAGCCGTACGGTATCTGGCTTCTGGGCCTCGTCGCCATAGGATTGATCGCGTTTGGGCTCTATTCAATGTTGAGCGCAGTTTGGTTCCGCTCCAGAAGATAAGTAAGGATCTGGATAGATGCCCGAATTCAGAAACAAGAAGGGTTTAAAATGCTAACCAGGCTAAAATTTATTCCAAAGCCGAAAATGATGAGGATGGATGAGGTCTCCCCGGACAGGGTTCGGATGGCTAACCATAAAAAAAGATTGCGGAGACGCAAGGATAGTTATAGCGGGGTCGGCTTACCTCCAATAAAAAAGGTGTACAATGGCGGCCCAAAAAAACGAAGATCCAATTGATGAACTCCAGGATGCAGCACAACAGGCAGCCCGCGCCGAAAGCGAACCGGCGCCAGTCCGCCGTTATCGAGCCGTGCTTTTCCGGGGCACGCTGATCTTAATTGCAGGTGCTTTTGCCGTCCTGACTTTTATCATCAAGACCATGCCGCTGTCGGCGATTGACGTCCAGATCACCAGATCTATCCAGATGATTAAATTCCCATCTTTTGAATTGTTGATGAACTGGATTAGCTGGCCGGGTTATACTCCGCAAAATTTTATCATTGTGGCCGTGATAGTCTGGGTGATTTATGCTTTTGGCCTGCATTGGGAAGCCGTGATGGCGTTAATCGCGGTGGCTTTTACTGAGTCAGTCAATTTACTGGTAAAGAATTTGGTCCAGCGCCCGCGTCCGAGCTCAAGCACGGTGAACGTGTTTACGGTCCTCAACAGTTACAGCTTTCCGAGCGGGCACGTGATGTTCTATCTCGGTTTCTTTGGTTTTATCGGGTTTCTGGCCTATACGTTGCTAAAACCATCTTACAAACGCAGCCTCCTCCTGGCATTCATCAGCTGCCTGATCATCTTGATCGGCGTCTCGCGCATTTTCCTGGGCGAACACTGGGCCAGCGACGTTTTGGGCGCGTATTTACTTGGCAGCCTGGCCCTGGTGGCGAGCGTGCAATTTTACCTGTGGGGTAAGACCCGCTTCTTCTTGCACCAACCGGTAGCCGCATCCAAACCTGACCAACCGGAGAAAAAAATCGGTAAGCTTTCGCATAATTCAACAAAAAGAACCCTTGAAAACAGGAAAAACAAACATGTCGAAGAAAAATAAATTGATCCGAGTAAAATTAATTGCCAATCCGGGCGCAAAGCAAATCAGGGAAAATCCTTCACGAATAGAAGAAGCTCACCGGCATTTGATGGATTATGGAATGCAAGTGGATGTGGCGATCACTCATCCCAAAAAGGAAGCCATCCCAATTGCCCGGAAGGCGGTCAAGCATGGCTATGATGTGGTCATCGCTATGGGCGGAGATGGAACAATTGATGCGGTAATTAGCGGAATTGCCGGTTCAAAGCAAAGGTTGGGAATCATACCGGCAGGCACTTCCAATGATATTGCCAGAAGCCTGGGAATTCCGGATGATCTGAAGGATGCCTGTGCTTTGATTGCAGAAGGCCGCCCCCGTAAACTGGACCTTGGCCAGATAAGCACCCGGAAAACCAAAAAGTCCTTTTTCTTTATGCTGACCGCGATTGGGTTGACTGCTACGATATATCCGATGGTCAGTGAAGTCCCTGAGGGTAAATTGACCGGGATTAAAGAGGCTGTCAGAGCTTTCTTGAATTACGAAACAAAGCCAACCGTGTACCTGACCCTGGATGATGAAAGCAAAATAAAAATAGAGAGCATGTTAGTGACCGTGGCCAACACTCCCCTTATCGGGGTAAAAAACCTGGTTGCCCCGGATGCCTCGCTGGACGATGGCCTGCTCGACATTGCCGTTTATCCGAATTACACCAAGGCTGATTTACTGGCTTACTTCGCCAGAACAGCGAATGAAGGTGAAATTGCTGATGGCAGGATCCAACGCTACCAGGCCAGAAAAATAAAGGTGAAAACCTCTCCAAAACTCGATGTGGCTGCGGAAGGCATCATCATTGGAAAAGGCAAGGCGTGGATAAAGGTGCTCCCCGGCGCGCTACGGGTCATTTGCCCTGAGTCAGGCAATGGGGTGGAAAAAACGAAAGAGATGACTTTTTCAGGTGTGAATAGTTGAGCTTTTCACACCTGGAGCGCCTGACATGTAAGAAACTGGAATTACAGGCCATCTTAAAATAGGGGTATTAAGATAAAAGGAGTCAAGTATAGGGCTTATGGTTTCAGTTTCCTCTATTTCAACTTTATTTGTAGATATTGGCGGCGTTTTGCTCACGAACGCCTGGGATAACCATATTCGTAAGCACTCCGCTGACAAATTTGGCCTGAATTACGACGAAATGAATGAGCGCCACCATCTGACCTTTGATACATACGAAGAGGGCAAGCTCAACCTGGACGAATATTTAAACCGGATCGTTTTTTATCAGGAACGTCCATTTTCGCGCCAGGAGTTCAAGGCATTCATGTATGCCCAGTCGCAACCTTTTCCTGAGATGATCGAGTTAGTGCGCCGGCTAAAGGCACAATACAGCCTGCGGGTCGCCGCGGTGAGTAATGAAGGGCGCGAACTTACTGAATATCGTGTGCAACATTTCAAATTAGGGGCCGTCATTGACTTCTTTATTTCATCATCCTTTGTACATTACCGTAAACCGGATGCCGATATGTACCGGATTGCGCTGGATATCGCTCAGGTGGATCCCCAGCAAGTCGTCTACATCGACGACCGGCCTATGTTTGTCGAGGTAGCCCAAAGCCTGGGGATCCAGGGCATTGTCCATACGGATTACGAATCCACCCGGAAATTTCTGGAGCGTATGGACATTGCATTGCAGCAATAAAAAGAAAAGCGGATCAAATGGCACTTTCAGTGAAACCAACTATTATGATGATCTTTGGCAGCATGGGGGACCTGACCTGGCGCAAACTGGCTCCGGCTCTCTACAACCTGCTGCTGGATAACCAGTTACCCGAGCTATTCGGCGTGATTGGACTGGATATGAAGGAGCAAAGCCCGGAAGAATTCCGGCAGCGGCTGAGAGACGGCGCCAACACTTTCTGCGAATGCGGGAAGATGGGCGAGAAGACCTGGAACACCTTTGCTAAAAAATTGTCTTATCTTTCCGGTGATTTTTCCGACCCGTCCGTCTACAAGGCTTTAAAAAGTAAACTTGCTGCCCTGGAAAAAGACTGGGGAAGCCCGGCAGAGCATATTTTTTACCTGGCTACTCCGCCTGGCATCGTCGAAATGATCGTCCGCGGGTTAGGTGCAGCCGGGTTGGCTGACGATAAGCGTCGCGCCCGGATTGTCGTGGAAAAACCTTTTGGCCATGACCTGGCTTCGGCGGTGGCGCTCAATAAAATGCTCACGACCGTCTTTGACGAAACACAAATCTACCGCATCGATCATTACCTGGGCAAGGAAACCGTTCAGAACATTCTCGCCTTTCGCTTTGCCAACGCTCTATTCGAACCGATCTGGGACCGCCGCTACATCGATCACGTCCAAATCACGGTTGCCGAACAGGTGGGGGTCGAGCATCGCGGCGCCTATTACGAGCACGCCGGCGCTTTGCGCGACATGATCCAGAATCACCTGATGCAGATTTTAACCATGATCGCCATGGAGCCGATGGTTTCATTCGACGCCAACGAAATCCGCAATAAGAAAGTGGATGTGTTGAAGGCTATCCGTCCGATCACCAATGATCTCATCGAGCAGGTGGCTGTGCGCGGCCAATATGGGCCGGGCACTGTGGAGGGTGAAAAGGCGCCTGCCTACAGGTCCGAACCCGGCGTGGCGCACGATTCACCCATAGAAACCTTCGCAGCGATTAAATTGTTCATCGACAATTGGCGCTGGCAGGACGTCCCCTTTTACTTGCGCACGGGTAAACGGCTGCTGGCGAGAGCATCAACAGTAATCATCCAATTCCGCCCCGTACCGCACCAATCCTTTCCAAAAACGGCTGCCGAGGCCTGGCAGCCCAATTACCTGATCATTGATATTCAGCCTATGGAAGGGATTTTATTGCGTTTTCAAGCCAAACAGCCCAGCGCAAGCCTGCATTTGACCCCCGTAGATATGCATTTTACTTATCAAGAAACCTTTAAATCAAAAGTACGTGAGGCGTATGAAACTCTGCTGTCTGATGTGATGATGGGAGATGCAACCCTCTTCATGCGCGCCGACCAGGTTGAGGCTTCCTGGTCCGCCCTCACCCCCATCTTGAATGCCTGGGCCGAGCAAAAACCGTCCGATTTCCCCAATTATGCGTCGGGCGCCTGGGGCCCGAAAGCTGCAGAGGCGCTGATCGCCAAAGATGGTCGAAGTTGGATGGAGCCGGTCCCCACAGGGCGGGGATAATATCCCCCGAGAACGGGGGGTTATCATGCAACTGCCCGGCCCAAACCAGGAACGACAGAAGCCGTTACTCCATTTTCTGGTAGTGGCGGATTTATCCGCTCTTTCCGAAAGCCCGGGGTACAATATGGTCCTGACTGTAACAACCTGATTGTTTAAACCGGCACGGAAACTTTTTCGTCTATAGTAATGGCCGAAAACTTCACTATCCCGGTGATACTATGCAAGTGAACGACGACCAATATATAAGCGAAGCCCTGGCCTGGTGCGCTTCTGTCCTGGGCCCGGTCGAGGTGGTGACGGTTACCAGCCGGGAGCATGCCGGCCTGCGCGCCGCTGCTCACCGGCTGCGCACACCCTCCGGCGGTTGCTATCTGAAAACCCACCGCGACCGTTCGCACTGGGAAAACGAAGTCCATGCCTACGAGCACTGGGCGCCGGCTTTCGGCGATTTTGCGCCCCGGCTGCTGGCGGTGCATGCTGAAGAGCCGCTGGCCCTGCTGATCGGCGAACTGCCCGGGACCGTTCTGGAAGAGGTTCAGCTTACACCTACCCAGGCGCAGGATGTATGGCGGTCAGCCGGCCGGGCGCTGGCCGACCTGCACAGCCTTCCTGCAGGGGAATATTTTGGCTCTTGCCGGAGGGATGGCGCCTGTTCCGGAACTCCGGTCTATGATGCCAGGCAGTACGTTTCGTCAAAGATTGAGGCACAGGTAGAGCACGGCCTGAGGGGCGGCTTCCTGAGTGAAGACGAGCTGGCCGTCGTGCGCTCTGCTAGCGCCTTGCTGCCGGCTTTTGAAGGTGAACGCCCGCGGCCCTGTCACCGGGACTACTGCCCGGCCAACTGGTTGGTCAGCCCTGAAGGCGCCTGGACGGGCGTGATCGATTTCGAGTTTTCCGGTTGGGATGTGCGCTCCGCCGACTTCTCCCGCTATCCAAACTGGGATTGGATCGACCGGCCCGAGCTGGCCGAAGCTTTTTTTGAAGGGTACGGGCACACCTTTCCACCCTCCGAAGAGCAGCAAACTCTGGTTGCACACGTACTGTATGCCCTCGACGCAGTGGTGTGGGGCATGGAAAATTCCTATTTCGGTTTCGCGGCGGACGGGAGAAAAGCATTCAAGCACTTGAGAAAGCTGCTTGGCTGACCGGAGACTACACTTTGCCCCATTTGTGATAAAACTGTCATATAAAATGAACCCACCTGGACCCACTCCTCTGCAACTGCTGGGCAGCCTGCCGCGTATCCAGCGTAATCCATTACGGTACCTGGGCGACTGCGCCCGGGAGTTTGGCGATCTGGTTCATTTTCAGGCCGGGCAGGTGTCAGCTTATTTTGTTAATCATCCCGAAGGCGCCAGGCGCGTCTTGCAAGAGAATAACGTAAACTATTCCAAGCAAACCTTACAATATAACGCCCTCTCAACCATCACCGGCCACGGCCTGCTGACCAACGAAGGGCCATCCTGGCTGCGCAACCGGCGCTTGATGCAGCCGGCTTTTTCCCGCGCACGCCTGGAAAACATCTACCCGCTCGTTACCGGGTCTATCCAGCCAATCCTGGAACATTGGCAGACTTCCGCAAAATCCGGCCAACCGGTTGATCTGGACCGCGACATGCTGCGCCTGACCCTCGACGTAGTCGCCCGCGCCCTCTTTTCCTTCGACTTATCGACAGAAGCCTACACCCTGACCGGGGCCGTCATGCAAGCGCTCGACCACATTATCGGTCGCGCCCGCAACCCTCTTTCATTGCCGGATTGGTTTCCATCCAGTGAAAACCGGCGCTTTCATCGAGCTGTAGGCACGCTCGATACCGCTATCCAGAGTATGATCCAGCAACGGCGCTGCATGCCAGGAATGCCCGACGACCTGCTGACCACCCTGCTCAGCGCTCGCGACGAGAACGGCCAGGGACTCGACGAGCGCCAGGTGCGCGATGAGGTCATTACTTTGCTGATTGCCGGGCATGAGACTGTGGCCAGCGCGCTCACCTGGACATGGTACCTGCTCTCACTGCACCCAGAGATGCGCGCCCAAATGGAAGAAGAGGTCAGCCGGGTGCTGGACGGGCGCATGCCTCAACCGGCCGACCTGCCGCGCCTGGAGACAACCCGCCGTATCTTCATGGAAGCTCTACGTCTTTACCCGCCGGCCTGGTTGATCACGCGTTCTGCCATTGCAGAAGATGAAATCATGGGCTGTCGCATTCCTGCCAGGGCCTTGATGATCCTCAGCCCGTACACCCTGCACCGCCATGCCCGGTTCTGGCCGCAGCCTGAAGAGTTTAATCCAGACCGCTTCATTTCTGAAAATCAAATACGTTACAGCTATATCCCCTTTGGCGGAGGCCCACACCTGTGTATTGGCAATAACTTCGCCATGATTGAGGCTCAACTGGTCCTGGCGATCACCGCCCAGCATTTCCGCTTCGAGCTGCAGCCCGGCAGTTTGATCGAGGCAGAACCCCTGGTCACTTTGCGCCCAAAATATGGGTTGCCGATGCTAGTGGAAGCGCTATAGCGTGAGCTGTGATCAAGCATTATGACTTCATTCTTGCGGGAGGAGGCGCAGCCGGGTTGAGCCTGGCCTGCGCCCTGGCGCGCAGCCAATTGGCTGACCGCTCCATGTTAATCGTCGATCTCAACGCCAAGGACAGGAATGACCGCACCTGGTGTTTCTGGTCTGACCATACCGATCCTTTCGACGACATCCTTCACCGCCAGTGGGATGCAGTACGCTTTACCGGCCATGGCTTCGACCGGCGTCTCGATTTGGGTCAATTCCGCTACAAGATGATCCGTGGCATCGATTTCTACGAACATACTCACCGGCTGCTGGCAAATTTTCCGAACGTGCATTTCCAACAGGGTCAAATCGAGCGCATCGATGAAAACGACAGTGCAGCTTCAGTTTCAATCGCAGGCCAGACTTATACGACCGATTGGGTCTTCGACAGCCGCGTCCTGCCTGGTTCGATCACGATTGACCGCTCGCGTTACCACGATCTCAAACAACATTTCAAGGGTTATCTTGTGGAAAGCGAAGCGCCGGTCTTCGACCCTCATACACCGACATTGTTTGATTTCCGCGTTCAACCTCACGGTGACATGCGTTTCTTTTATGTGCTGCCCTTCTCTGAACGAAAAGCCCTGGTCGAATTTACCCTTTTTTCAGCCAGGCTGCTTTCCGAAGAAGAATACCATTCTGAACTGAAAGACTACCTGAAATACACACTGGCGGTGGGGCCTTATTCCATACTTGAGCAAGAAAGTGGCATCATTCCCATGACCGACCTGCCCTTTCCTCGCCGCCTTGGGAAAAGAATTATGGCGGTTGGTACGCTGGGCGGGAGGGTCAAACCCTCTACAGGCTACGCCTTCGCCCGCATTCAGAAAGATTCAGATGCGATTGTCGCCTCGTTGGTAGATCAGGGACATCCTTTCGCCGTCCCAACCGGGTCGGCTCGCTATCGCTGGTTCGACCGAACCATGCTGCAGGTCATGTACCGCGGCGGGGATGAAATGGGAGACATTTTCACGCAGATGTTCCGACGCAATTCCATCCAACGCATCTTCCGCTTCCTTAACGAAGAAAACACCTGGTCAGAGGACATCCGCTTGCTGTCCAGCCTGCCAGTTTGGCCGTTCCTGAAAGCCTTTCTGAAGGTGAATCTGTTAGGCCGGGTATGATGTTTGCACAGGGGGAAAATCCTGAGGGTCTGGCCCGATAAACATTATACATAAGTATAATGTTATCTCGAAATTTAACTTTGAAAACCGAGCCTATCCTTATACAATTACCTTATACATTATGGTAAATGGAAGGGTGATTCAGGTTTTATTCATGGCTAAAAAAGTGATTGTTATCGGGAGTGGATTTGGGGGGCTGGCAGTGGCCTGCCGCCTGGCTTCGCGTGGATATGATGTAGAAGTCTTCGAAAAACGCGACAAACTGGGAGGACGCGCTTATGTCTACGAGATGGGCGGCTTCAAATTCGACGGCGGCCCGACCGTCATTACTGCCCCCTTTATGTTCGACGATATATTCAAGGCTGCCGGACGCAACCGGGCCGATTATTTCAAGATGGTTCCGGTAACTCCTTTCTATCGTATTTTCAACGATGAGAAGCGCTCCTTCGACTATAACAGCGATCCCAACTTGATCTACGATCAAATTGACCGGTGGAGTCCGGAGGACAAAGCCAACTATCGCCGCTTCATCGAAACCACCCGGGCCATTTTCCAGAAAGGCTTCGTCGAGCTCTCAGACCAGCCTTTCCTGCATGCCGGCGATATGCTCAAAGTCGCCCCGGATCTCATCCGCCTCCAATCCTATAAGTCGGTCTACCAGTATGTTTCCAGTTATATCAAGGACGACTTTCTACGCCAGGTCTTTTCTTTCCATCCTTTGCTGGTTGGCGGAAATCCGTTCGACACGACCAGTATTTACACCCTCATCCATTATCTCGAACGGGAGTGGGGTGTGCACTACGCCATCGGAGGCACTGGCGCCATCGTCCAGGCCCTGGGTAAATTGTTTGGCGAGCTGGGTGGCAAAGTCCACCTTTCAAACGGTGTCCGGCAAATCCTGGTTGAAGGCCGTAAAACCACGGGGATTATGACCGATGACGGCCAGACCCACCTGGCCGACGCGGTTGTCTCCAACGCCGATGTCGCGCTTACCTATAGGAATCTAATCCCGGCCGAGTTCCGGCGAAAATACAGTGACCGCAAATTAGCAGGAATGAAGTATTCCATGTCACTGTTCGTCATCTACTTTGGCACCGACCGCCGTTACAACGACAGCGGCCTGGCCCATCACAATATCATCCTTTCACGCCGCTACAAAGACTTGCTGGACGATATCTTCAACCGTGGCGTGCTGGCTAAGGATTTCTCGCTGTACCTGCACATGCCGACGATCACCGACCCATCGACTGCACCCGCAGGCCACGAAAACTTTTACGTTCTCTCACCCGTGCCAAACCTGGGCGCAGACATCGATTGGACGAAGATGGCGCCGGTCTACCGTGACCGTATCCTGGACTTCCTGGAGAAAAATTACCTGCCCGACTTGCGCAAGCATATCGTCGCCTCGCATTATATAGACCCGCTGCACTTTCGAGATACCTTAAACAGTTATAAAGGGGCAGCTTTCTCCTTCCAACCTGTTCTTACCCAATCTGCCTGGTTCCGCCCGCATAACCGGTCAGAGGATTTTGACAACCTGTATTTTGTTGGCGCAGGCACGCACCCGGGGGCCGGTATTCCCGGCGTTCTATCTACCGCCATTATTACCGACAGGTTGGTGGCTGAGGCAATATAACAAATTTTAACCGCCCGTATGAACCCTTAAAGAGTACGAGTATGGCAATTACAAGTGTAACCTTCCCAATCTCTCTCCAACCAGCCTATACTGAGGCGGAGAGAGTCATACGCAACCACTCCAAAACTTTCCACATGGCCTCGAGCCTGATGCCTCTTGAACAGCGCCGGGCCATCCGTGCCCTTTACGGCTTTTGCCGCGCAACGGATGACCTGGTCGACCGCCAGGGGGCGACATTAGCAGAGGTCGAAGCCTGGCGCGCCCGTGTTATCGCTCCCGTTCACGAATCCGATCCGGCAGTCCTCAAAGTCTGGAAGTGGACTCGCCAGCATTACAACGTTGATCCGCGCTATGAATCCGAACTGATCGATGGCGTATGCATGGACCTGGAACGCAGTACTTATGATACCTGGGAGGAGCTCCAAAAATACTGTTATGGGGTCGCTTCCACGGTTGGCTTGCTTTCTACACCGATCATTGGTCTGGTGAAGGGTGTTACTTTTGAAAAGGCTGCCCCGTACGCCATCAAACTGGGGATCGCTCTCCAGCTCACCAACATCCTGCGGGATGTTGGTGAGGACGCCTTGCTCGGCCGTGTCTACCTGCCCAGCGAGGATTTACAACGCTTTCGTTTGACCCAGGCTGACATTCTCAACGGTGTGCAGGATGAACGTTTTATCCATGTAATGCAGTTTGAGATCGCCCGAGCCCGCCGGCTTTATGAAGAAGCGTGGCCAGGCATCGCTATGCTGGCAAGCAGCGGCCGGGTAGCGGTTGCCGCAGCAGCTATTTTCTACAAAGCCATCCTGGATGAAATCGAGACCATCCAATACCAGGTCTACCGCCTGCGCGCCCGCACCTCCAAATGGCGCAAACTGGCCCTTCTGCCCGAAATCATCTTACGGGTGTGGACCGTTTTCCTGATCGATTTTTAGCATCACCTGTAAGAATTTTTCCGGCTCCTCGAACAGGGTGCCGTGGGCCGAATTTTCAAAGGTGAAAAATTCTTTCTTCGGCGCGACGATCTGTTCGAAGTATCGTTTGGCTACGGGGTAGGCCGCCTGGTAATCGTAGACTCCCTGGCAGATATAAAAGGGCAGGTCGAATTTAGGCGCCTGGTTGAAAAAATCCACCGCCAGTACGTCGTCCCACAGGAAGTGCATTGAGAACTTTTCTCCTTTAAAGTAATTCAACACCTCAGCAACTGTGTAAATCGAGGATTTAATCAACACCCGCGTGAGCAGCGGCATGGACGATTTCCCGTGCAAGGCGCCGCCGAACTCCTTGACCCATTTACGCTCTTTGTGCAATCCGGCCTGCCCATTTTTATAGGCGCCGTTCACAGGTTCTCCAAGCGCCTCCAGCTCCTGGATGGCTTTGGCATTGCTGCGCTCTTTCGCCGTGGCTAACGCCCATTGGTAGGAAATACGCTCGCTCTCAAACGTGTTGGCGACTTGCCCGACACCCACATAGGCGTAATAATCCTGGGGAAACCGTTGGACGATGCGGGTGCCGAGCAAGGCGCCAAAAGAGTGCCCAACCAGGTAAATTTTC
>VFSW01004389.1_pt1 | contig 21067 bp, 21 predicted proteins | sample 5358111 | NCBI WGS metagenome assembly VFSW01 (sample SAMN11554181, study PRJNA540505) | mine drainage metagenome | isolation source: sediment from site ElyBrook_90M | place: USA: Ely Copper Mine, Vershire, VT | collected 2017
GATACGGTTTCCCGTATACACGCTTTCCAAGCGTGCGCCTTCAGCCACTCGGCCACCCCTCCGGAAAACGGAATACCCGCAATATAGCCGGCCCGCACCGACTGACAACCTGCGCGAAAATTCCCGCCATGCGTGAGCGCGCAAGCGCCGCGCATTAACCGTACATCCCCGGCCGGATGCGCCGCCGGTGTTGTTTCGCGAACGCGTCGCGCGGGCTTCCGGCATTGTACGCGCGTTTACTCCTCTGCTACGGTCGCAACGCGAAAAGCGCAGCGATGCCGAAGCGGACGGGGCGGAAAATATGATCGTGCGGGAACGCGCCGACGGTTCTCTTATCTTGATTGCCCAGACCGATCACGCCAAGCTGTCCGGCCAATGCGCGGCCCATTGGGGCAATCGGAATTTCGCGCGGCTGCAACCCTATGAAGCGGTGGTTCGCGCCGCGATGTTCCACGACAGCGGCTGGTATGATTACGAGGCAAGTCCGTCGACCGACCCGGATACCGGCCGGCCGCTCAACTTCATGCAAGTCGCCTGGGGAAAGCCGCAGCGCCGCGCCTTCGAATGGGCGATCGAGTGGATGACCCGCATCGACCCGTACTCCGGCTTGCTCGTGAGCAAGCATCGCACCGGACTGCAACGCGGGCGCTACGACAAGGTCGCGCATCCGAAATTTTTCAACACGCAGAATCTGCCGGAAGACAATGAGGACTTTTTGGCCCGCAACGAAGCGGCGCAGGCCGAACAGCTGCACAATTTCGATAAAGGCGAGTTCTGGACCAACTATCAGCTGCTGCAGGCGTTCGATTTCATCTCGCTGTTTCTCTGCAACAAGGACATCGTCGACGATTACATCGAGCCGGTGCCGACCTGCTACGACGGCAAATCGTTGCCGATCCGGCTCAACCTGAAGACGATCGAAGGATCAAACATCGAGGTTGATCCGTTCCCGTTCGACATCAATCCGCTCCGGGTGCAGCTGATCCGGCGTCAAATCAGGCAAACCACCTTTCCCGATTCCGCGGCGTTCCGTGCCGCCTATTTTCAGACGACGCCCGAGGCCGTCGATTTCCTCCTGTGCGCCCGGTCGTAGCGAAGCACCGGAAATTGCGGCGGTGAAGGCGATCCGCGTCCACCAATGTGGCGGTCCGGAGGCGATGCGCCTCGAAGAATTGCCGCGGCCTGCGCCGGGCCCAGGCCAGGTTGTGGTCGAGGTCAAGGCTGCCGGCGTCAATCTCTTCGACACTCAATTGCGCAGCGGGCTCTATAAGCGCGACCTGCCGCTGACGCTTGGACTTGAAGGCGCCGGCGTCGTTTTGGCCATCGGCGACGACGTAGCAGACGCCAAAGCCGGCGACCGCGTCGCTTTCATCTTCGCGACGGGCTCATATGCCACGCATGCGCTCGTTGCGGCGGAACGCCTTGTGCCGCTTCCCGACGGCATCGGTTTCGATGAGGCCGCCGCCGTGCTGTTCCAAGGTCTTACCGCGCATTACCTCGCGACCTCCACCTTCCCACTGACCGCTGGTTCGAGCTGCCTCGTCCACTCCGCCGCCGGCGGCTGCGGCATCCTGCTGTGCCAAATCGCAAAAATTCGCGGCGCTAGCGTGATCGGCGCCGTCTCCACGCCCGCCAAGGCGCAAATCGCCCGCGAAGCCGGTGCGGATCATGTTGTGGTCTACGCGGAAGAGGATTTCGAACAGGCCGCAAAGCGCATCACCGGCGGGCGCGGCGTCGACGTGGTGTACGACGCCGTCGGGCTCGATACTTACGTCGGCAGCATGAATGCATTGCGCCCGCGTGGCGTGCTCGCGCTGTATGGCGAAGCAAGCGGCGACGTGCCGCCGATCGATCCGCGCGAACTCCTGTTCCGCAAATCGCTTTACCTCACGCGCACCGGTCTCGATCATTACGTCGCCGACCGCCGCGAACTCCGCGCTCGCGCCGACGAGATCTTCGCGTGGGTTGCGCAGGGTCGATTGAAGCAGAGGATTTTCGGAAAATACAGACTCGAACAAGTCGCGGAAGCCCATCGGGCGCTCGAAACGCGCGCGACGATCGGCAAACTCCTGGTGATTCCATGACTGGCTCACTGCCTGTTCTGCCGCTGATCGAAACATCCGACGATCCACTGCTGCAGGAGGAATTCGCAAGGCTCGCCGCAGGCCGTGGCATTCTCAATCTGCACAGGATGATGGCGCACGCCCCGGCGCTGATGCAGGCGTCGGGCAACATGGCCATGGCGCTGCGCAACAAGACCAAGCTCGCGCGTTCGACCGCCGAACTGGCAATTCTGCGCACGGCGCAGGTGGTCGACTGCGACTACGTTTGGGGGCGGCACGTGTCGCTGGCCCGCGCGACTGGCGTGACCGAACAACAGCTCGAACAGATCGCACGCTGGCGGGACAGCGCCGCCTTTACGCCGGCCGAAAGGCTTGCGCTCGGTTTCGCCGAAAAGGTCGCCGGCGGTACGCGCGTCGATGACGAAACATTTACCGCGATGCGACGCGAATTCTCGCAGCAGGAGATTGTCGAATTGACAATGCTGATCGCGTTCTATGTATCGACCGCGACGTTCATCAACACGCTCGCGGTTCCCGACGAATTGGAGTAACCGCGGCCTTCCGGCAAGGAGACGTTTCATGCGCCTGCCTTTGATCGATCCCGCCACGCTCACCCCCGAACAGCGCCCAGTCTACGAAAACATGCGGGCCGGCATCGAAAAGAATTTCCCGGGTTTCAAGAGCATCGCCGGCAACGGCACGCTGCTGGGACCGTGGAATCCATGGCTGCATGAGCCGAAATTCGGCAAGCCGATCTGGGACCTTACGTTAGCGCTTTCGGTGTCGCCTTCGCTGCCGCGCACGGCCCGCGAAGTAGCGATCCTGGTCACTGGAACGGCATTCCACTCGGCTTACGAGCTTTACGCCCACGTGATCGCCGCCGAGCGCCGCGGCCTGTCCGATGACAAACTGGCCACCATCCTCGCGGGCCAGCGCCCGGGCGACCTCACACGCGAGGAAGCGGTCGCCTACGACGTCGCGGCCGCCCTCCTTCATCACGGCACTTTGCCCGAGCTGATCTATCGGCAAGCGGTACAGGCATTTGGGCAACACGGAGCGGCCGAACTGATCTATCTGGTCGGCCTTTATTGCCTCGTCTCGGTGACGCTCAATGGCTTCAACGTGCCGGTCCCCGAGTCCGAAGCCGATTAGGCCGATTTACGCCGGTTGCAGCGACGGCCCGATTTGATCGCGTGGCAGCGCTTCCGCCTGCAGCACGCTGGCGATGGCTTCGACATCGTCGAGCATCAGCACCGGCAGCTGCGCTCGCGGTAATGGCGCGTCCGTCGCGATGGCGACGATGCAGTCGTCCTCGGGATAAATCAGCGGCTTACCGACGTTGGCGCGATAGATTTCCAGTTTTGGATGCGCCAGGCGCTTGAAGCCCTCGATGATCACCAAATCGACCGGGCTCAGTTTCGCCAGTATATCCGCGAGCGGCGGCTCAGGCTCGTGGCGCAGCTCGTGAATAAGCGCCCAACGGCGGCTCGATACGACGGCTACTTCGCTGGCGCCAGCTTCGCGGTGTAGCCAGGAATCCTTCCCCGGCCGATCAAGATCGAATTCAAGGTGCGCGTGTTTGACGGTTGCGACCGTCAAGCCGCGCCCTCTCAAAACCGGAATGACTTTGGTGATCAGCGTCGTCTTGCCGGCCCCGCTCCATCCTGCAAGTCCAATAACGCGCATCGGCATGAATTAAGGTTTTAGGTCCGGCTTCTCTGATGGCTGTATGATAAGGATCGTACCCGGCATTTGCGACCCTCATCATGGCGGAAAAAACTCTCGATTTGCGCGGTCTTAAGTGTCCGCTGCCGGCGCTCTGGACCCGCAAAGCGCTTGCCGGAAGCGAGCCGGGCGACTTCCTGACCGTGGCCTGCACCGACCCCCTCGCCGGCATCGATATTCCGGCCCTGCTGCGGGAGACCGGCGACGCGCTGGAAGAGGCCCGCAATGAAGCGCGCGGCATCACCTTCCGCATTCGCAAACGTTGAGATGGCCGACCTTATTCGGCGGCGACACGATGTGCGGCAACGCCGCGCGCTTTCACCACCACCTTGATTGCATTGTCGACGCGATCCTTGGCGTAGCGGATTGCGGTCGGCAAGTCGTCCAGCGCGAAGGTGTGAGTGTGGATCTTGGTGGCGTCGAAGCGCTTTTGCGACATGAAGGCTTCGGCGCGGTGGGTGGCGCTCCGGCCCTCACCGCGGATGCCGTTGAGATGAATGTTGTTGCGCACGATGTGCGCGACATCGACCGGCGTCTCCTGGTGCGGAAATGCCGCGAGGCAGACTTTGCCGCCGCGATTGACCATGCGGATGGCGTCGTTCACGGCGTTTGGCGCGCCCGAACACTCGATAACGTAGTCGACGCCCTTGCCGCCGTTGAGGCGGCGCACTGCCGCGACCGCATCCTCGTTGCGGGCATTGACGACGTGATCGGCGCCAAGCTCGCGCCCGATCTGCAGGCGGTTGTCGCGCGTGCCGGTGAGGATCACAGGTGAGGCGCCGAGCGCTTTCGCAACCGCAACGCCCAGCAGGCCGATCGGGCCGGGCCCGGTGACAACGACACTCTCGCCGGCGACGAGGCCGCCGAGCTCGGTGAGTCCGTACATCGCGGTACCCGCAGTCACAACCAGCGTCGCCTCTTCATCCGACATCGCGTCGGGAATGGAGACCAGCGTGTTGACGTTGTTGACCTGATACTCGCAAAAGCCGCCGTCGGTGGTGAAACCGTTGGCGCGATGGCCCTTGTCCACGTCACCGTAGTTGAGCCCGTAGTTAAGGCACGCCGTGTACATGCCTTCGCGGCAGCGCTTGCATTGGCCGCAGCCGGTGTGGATTTCGACGGTGATTCGCTGACCGATGCGGTATTCGTCGACGCCGGGGCCGAGCGCGACCACGGTCCCCATATATTCGTGGCCGGGCGTAAAGTTCTTGTTGAACGGCAAGCCGCCATGGATCAGCGCCGGCGAACCGTGATCGATGATTTCAAGATCAGTGGCGCAGATCGCGACCGCATCGATCCGCACGAGAACTTCAGCGCGCTGCGGCGTCGGAACCGCCTTTTCCACGAGCTTGAGTTCGCCGGGATTGCCGAGGACCCACGCTTTCATGGTCTCCGGAAGGGGAAAATCCGGACTCGTTTTCACGCCTGCTGCAGCGCTCATCGGAGACGTCCTTTCGGGCGCAGAACACTAGCACAGATCGCGCGGCCCCGGCCCCTACACTCCCTCACACCGGCACCGCCGTCGCGTCGTAGACGAACAGCCAGTCGTAGCGGTCCCTGACGCGGTCCGCCTGCCATTCGCGCGCAATATGGGCTTGCGCTCCTGCGGCGTCGGCCAAGGTCGGACTATGGAGACGTGGAATCATATCCGCCGAGGCATTGACCACCTTGTTGGCGCGAGGCACCCGCGCCGCCTCGTAGCGTGCAAACGCCGTGACGTGGTCGTTGGGATATTTTTCCAGGCAACGTGCGAGAACGAGGGCATCTTCGAGCGCCATAACGGCGCCTTGGGCCAGAAACGGCACCATCGGGTGGCAGGCATCGCCAATGAGCGTGCAGCGCCCCTTGCTCCACGTATCCATGGTGGGTCGCAACGCCAGCGCCCATTTGTACGGCACGTCGACGCTGCGGATGATCGCCTGGATGTCCACGTGCCAGCCGGCAAAGTCGTTGGCAAATTCTTCGGTCGTGCCGCGCACGTTCCAGCCCTCGACCGTCCAATCGCTGCGCTCGACGATGCCGACGAAGTTGAGAAGCGTCCCCGAGCGCAACGGATATTGCACGGCGTGACCGCCGGGCCCGGCCCATTGCGTGGCGACTGTGCGCGAGACCGTGGGCGGAAGCTTTTCCATCGGCACCACGCCGCGCCACGCCGTGATGCCGCAGAATTGCGGTTGCGGCGTGCCGAAGAGAATGCCGCGCAGGACGGAGTGCACACCGTCGGCGCCGATAACAAGCTTCGCCGTCACCGGCGGCTTGCCTTCGAATTGAAGCTCGACGCTGTCGGCGGTCTGCGTCAGTCCGGTGCACTTGTGGGCAAGGTGGATGGCGTCAGGTTTTTCGTGCAGCAGCGCGCGCGCGATGGCGTCGTGCAGATCGGAGCGATGCAGGGTGAGGTAGGGCGAACCGTAGCGTTCGACCGACTCCATGCCGAGGTCGAACATCTTCCAGGTCTGCCCGGTATCCCAGAGCCTGACGGCTTTGCCGGCGGGCTCGACCTGCACCTTCTCCAACGCCGCCGCGAGCCCCAGCGTGTGGAGTACGCGGGAACCATTGGCGCTGATCTGCACCCCGGCACCGAGTTCGCGCAGTTCCGGCGCCTGCTCGTAAACATCGACGTCGATGCCGCGGCGGATCAGTGCGAGCGCAGCCGCCAGGCCGCCGATACCGCCGCCGACAATGGCGATATTGTCAGGCATTCACGTGTTCACTTTTGGGGCTACGCCGGCTCGCCTGCGGCGGTGCGCTTGAGATCAACGAAAATGTCATCGTCCTTCGCCACGACCTGGTAGGTGCGAAGGGCAATTTCACAGGGCGCCTGCACGGCTTTACCCGTGGGCACATGAAATGAACCGAAGTGCATGCAGCATTCGATGACGTCGCCATCGAGCATGCCGTCGGCAAGGCTCGCCGCCGCGTGCGTGCATTGGTCATCGGTGACGTAGTATGTGCCGTCGATGTTATACACCGCCAGCGTGTCGGAACCGACCGCGAAAGCCTTAACAGACCCCGGCTCCACATCGGCCTTCGCGCACACGCGCACGACACTGTCAGCATTTTCCGCCATCAGAGATACCTCCCTCGCAATTTGCGCTTACAATAAATGCAACAGGAACGGAAGCCATGCAGGTTCTCGTGGTTGGCGCTGGTGTCGTCGGGTTAGCGGTCGCCCGCGCGGCGGCGCTGCGCGGTCATGAAGTGGTCGTGGCCGAAGCGACCGGCGGCGTCGGCAACGGCGTATCGTCGCGCAACAGCGAGGTGATCCATGCCGGCATCTACTACCCAACCGGCTCATTGCGGGCCCGTCACTCCACCCGCGGCCGGCGCATGCTCTACCAATTCTGCGCCTCGCATGGCGTCGCCCATAATAAGTGCGGCAAGCTCATTGTGGCGACCAATGCGGAGGAGCTTGCCAGGGTTGAGACGCTCAGGGTGCAGGGCGAGATCAATGGCGTCGAAGGGCTCGAACTGATCGGAGGCAATGCCGCGCGCGCTCTCGAGACCGAGCTGTTCTGCATCGGTGCGCTGGCATCACCGGAATCCGGCGTCCTGGACAGTCACGGCTATATGCTGGCGCTGTGGGGCGAGTTGGAGGACCGCGGCGGCGCCATCGCGTTCGAGACGCCGGTCGAGCGCATGTCTTTTGTCGCGCCGCAGTGGCGGGTCCAATTCGGCGGCCGCGACGCCGGCATTGCGACTTTCGACGCGGTGGTCAATTCGGCCGGCCTTGGCGCGCAGGCGCTGGCGCGCCGCATTGACGGGTACCCCGCCGACAAGGTGCCGCCGCTGGTCCTCGCCAAGGGCAACTACTTCGGCTTCGCCGGAAAGCCGGCGTTTTCCCGGCTGATTTATCCAACGCCGGTCGATGGCGGGCTCGGCGTGCATGTCACTCTCGATCTTGCCGGCCGCATGCGTTTCGGCCCGGACGTCGAATGGATTGATCATGAAAGCTACACCGTCGATCCGCGCCGCGCCGATTCCTTCTACGACCGCATTCGCGCCTATTGGCCGGGCGTGCCGGAAGGCTCGCTGGTCCCCGATTATTGCGGCATTCGGCCGAAACTCACGGGGCCCGGCGAAAAGGCGGCCGATTTCATGATTGCCGGCGAGGAAGCTCACGGTATGCCTCGACTGGTGAACCTGTTCGGCATTGAGTCTCCGGGGCTCACCTCATCGCTGTCGCTGGCGGAAGAAGTCGCCGACCGGCTTGCGGTCTAACGGCTCGCGGGAACTAGAAGTAGCGCAGCCACACATAGAGCTGGCAGATGGCGATCGACACCAAAGTCATCGGCAAGCCGTAGGCGAGATATCGAACAAAACCGAAGCGGATGCCATTGCGCTCGGCAATGCCGGCGATGGTGAGGTTCGCCGAGGCGCCGGTGAGCGTGCCGTTACCGCCGAGACAGGCGCCGAGCGACAAGCACCACCACAGCGGCTCGATCTCGCGCGGGCCGCCGTAGGCCCCCGCCATGCCTTTAATCAGCGGAATCATGGTGGCGACGAACGGGATGTTGTCGAATACGGCGGAGAGGACAGCCGACGCCCACAGGATGATCGCGCCGGCGACGGCGATGCGGCCACCCGTCAGGCTCACGAGGCGGTCCGCAGCGACACGAAGCACCCCCGATACCTCAACGGCGTGGACCATAACGAACAGGCCGATGAAAAAAAAGATCGTCGCCCAGTCCACTTCCGCAAACGTGTTGCGCACATTGTCCGCCTGCCTGGTGCCGCGATGCGTCCAATTATCGAGCAGCATGAGAGCCGCGGCGCCGGCAAGCGCAATGGTCGCGGGCTGAAGGTGCAACGGACCCGCAAACACGAACGCGATTAATACCGCGATCAGGATGACGGCCGACCGGCACAGCAGCACCCAGTCGGTAATCAATCCCGGCGCGTTCATCCCCATCACCAGGACACGGCTCTCCGGGCTGGCGCTAAGCCCGCGGCCCCAAATGAAATGCACCATCGCCGCCTGCACGGCCATGACCAGCACCGTCACCGGCGCGACATTGACAATAAAATCATTGAAATCGAGGCCGGTCGCTGTTCCGATAAGAATGTTGGGCGGGTCGCCGATCAGCGTCGCGGTGCCGCCGATGTTGGAGGCGAACACTTCCGCGAACAAGAATGGAAACAGCGGAACTTCCAGCTCCTCGACGATGGCGAGCGTCACCGGGACCATCAAAAGCACGGTCGAGACATTGTTGAGGACGGCGGAGAGGAGCGCGGTCGCAATCTGCAACATGAGCAGAATTCCGGCCGGATTGGCCTTCACCCGTTGCGCCGACCACACGGCAACGTACTGGAACATCCCGCAACGGCGGGAGATCGCGACCAGGATCATCAGGCCGGTAATCAGGCCGATCGTGTCCCAATCGATGCCGCCCACAGCGGCGGCCTGATCGAGCGCCCCGACCATGATGACGAACACTGCGCCGATCAGCGCCACCACCGCACGATTGAAGCGGCCCGCAATGATGAACCCATAAGTGACGGCGAGCACCGCGAGCGTGACCCACATCGGATCAAGACCGAACGGAATGCGCGGCGTGAAGCTGTCGGTCATGTCAGCGGCAGGTTACGGGATGGCTATCAATACGCGAAGCAAAACCGGGGGCACGACGGCGCTTGATTCGACCGGCGGATTGGAGCTTACCGTCGGGCGAGAATTATCAGAACAAGACCGACGACGGCTATTCCAGCCCCGTAATAAACCCATCGGGTCTGGGCGATCATGAAGCTTGATGCGGGATAGGGGAAGTATCCCGACCCCTGCCCCATAAAGACGACGCCCGCGAGCAAAAGAATTATTCCAACGATCGTCACCAGCGTTTGCATTGGTCCGATCCGCCAATAAGCAAAGTCCTTCGACGCTAATGCGCGGCGTCCCAATTGTCAGCCGCATGCGCCTCCACCTGCAACGGCACGGAGAGCGTCACCGCCGGGAACGGCGCGTCCTCCATTACCTTCTTGATCACCGGCAGCGTTTTTTCGACCTCCGCGTCCGGTACCTCGAAAACGAGTTCGTCGTGCACCTGCAGCAGCATCTGCGCGGCCAGTTTGTACTTCGCCAGCGCATCCTCCATGCGGATCATGGCGCGGCGGATGATGTCGGCGGCGCTGCCTTGCAGCCGTGCGTTAACCGCGGCGCGCTCGTTGAAGGAGCGGACCGACGCGTTGGACGCACGTATTTCCGGGTAATGGCACTTGCGGCCGAACAGCGTGAGCACGTAGCCGTTCTGCTTGGCGTAGGTCTTGGATTCCTCGATGTAATCGCGAATGCCGGGGAAGCGCTCGAAATATTTTTTGATGTAGGCGCCGGCTTCTTCGCGACCAATGCCAAGCTGATTGGCGAGCCCAAACGCCGAGATGCCGTAGACGATGCCGAAATTGATCGCCTTGGCACGACGGCGGATTTCAGCCGGCATGCCTTTGATAGGCACGCCGAACATTTCGCTCGCCGTCATGGCGTGAATGTCGAGGCCCTCGCGGAACGCCTTTTGCAGCGGTTCGATGCCGGCAATCTCGGCAAGAAGTCGCAATTCGATCTGCGAATAATCCGCGGACACAAGCTGCGTGCCGGGCGCGGCAATGAAGGCACGGCGAATCTTTCGGCCGTCTTCGGTCCGCACCGGGATATTCTGCAGGTTGGGATCAGATGACGACAGCCGCCCCGTCGTCGTCGACGCCAGCGCGTAATTGGTGTGCACGCGATGCGTGGTTGGATTGACGAAACCGGGAAGTGCGTCGGTATAAGTCGATTTCAGTTTTGAGACCTGCCGCCAGTCGAGAATCATTTGCGGCAGCTTGTGGCCCTGCTCGGCAAGTTCTTCGAGCGCACGCGCTCCCGTCGCCCACTGGCCGGTTTTGGTCTTGGTGCCACCCGGCAGGCCGAGCTTTCCGAATAGAATATCGCCAAGCTGCTTGGGGCTGCCCGGATTGACCGTTTCGCCGGCTTCACGATTGATTTCGGCTTCGAGACCGGCGGCTTCCTGGGCGAACTCGCCGGAGAGCCGCGACAGCACATCACGATCAATCGAGATGCCGCGCCGTTCCATGCGCGCCAGTACGGCGAGGAGCGGCCGCTCCAGCGTCTCATACACCGTCAGCACCCTTTCAGCGGCAAGCCGCGGCTTGAGCACGCGGTGCAGCCGCAGTACGACGTCAGCTCGTTCGGCCGCGTACTCGGTGGCCCGATCGATGCCGACCGCGTCGAACGTAATTTTTGTCTTGCCGGCCTTGATCAGCTCGTTGATGTCGAGTGCGGCGTGATTGAAGGTACGCTCCGCCAGCGAGTCGAGCGCGTGGCTCGCGCGGCCGGCGTCCAGCGCATAGGACATAAGCATAGTGTCGTCGTAAGCCGCGATCTCGATGCCGCGCAGGGCAAAAATCTGCCAGGCGAATTTAAGGTCATAGCCGACTTTGAGCACGCCGCTATCTTCGAGCAGCGGCTTGAGCGCATCGAGCGCGGCACTCTCGGCAATCTGATCGGGCGCCACATCGCCGCGGAACAAGCCGGCGCCCTCGCCGCCTTGCCGATGTCCGAGCGGCACGTAGCAGGATTCGTTCGGCGCGACCGCGAGCGCCAGACCGCACAGCTCCGCCTGCATCGGATCGAAACGCGTGGCCGCGGCATCAAGTGCGACCAGGCCGTTCTCGCGCGCGCGCTCGATCCAGGCCTTGAGCCGCTCTACGCTCCGCACCGTTTCGTATTTCGTGCGGTCGAACCTCGCAGTGCGCGCGGCTTCCATGCATGCAGCGGCGAGAGATTGCGGCGTGCCTGAAAAATTCACCTGCCCTTCACCGCTTCGCTTGCGGGCAAGATCACCAGGCTGCGCCGGCCGGCCGAGGGGAAGTTGCGGCGCCGCGCTAGTGCCCTGCCCGCTTGCGGCCGTTTGGCTTGGGACGCCGGGCGGCGGCGAAAGGGATGCGACATGGCCGGCAAACCGCGCTTCGGGCTCGATCTCGCCGGGGTCAGCGCCGGAATATTCCGCGACGCGCCGCATCAGTGAGTTGAACTCCATCGCCTTTAGAAACCCGATCAGGCGCTTGTAGTCCGGCTCATGCACGGCGAGATCGCCGATCGGCACGTTGAGCTTGACCTGATCGTCCAGCGTGACCAGTTTTTTCGACAGCCGCGCCTTTTCTGCGTTGTCGATCAGCGATTGCCGGCGCTTTTCCTGTTTAATCTCCGGCGCACGCTTGAGCAGCGTTTCGAGATCGCCGTATTCGCCAATCAGCTGCGCCGCGGTCTTAACCCCGATGCCAGGCACGCCGGGCACGTTGTCGGTCGAATCACCGATCAGCGCCTGCACCTCGATGACTTTTTCCGGCGGCACGCCGAATTTTTCCATCACCTCGGGCCGGCCGATTTTCTTGTCCTTCATCGTGTCGAACATGACGACGCCATCGCTGACGAGCTGCATCAGATCCTTGTCCGATGACACGATGGTCGAGGTAGCGCCGGCCTCGTGCGCCTGGCGCACATAGGTTGCGATCAGGTCGTCGGCTTCGAAGCCGTCCTGCTCGAGGCACGGCAGATCGAAGGCGTGCACCGCCTCGCGGATGAACTTGAACTGCGGTTTCAGGTCGTCCGGCGGATCGGGCCGGTGCGCCTTGTAGTCGGGGTACATTTGCGTGCGGAAGGTCTTTTCCGACTTGTCGAACACCACCGCGAGGTGGGTCGGCTTGTCGTCGTCCTTCATGTCGCGCAGGAGCTTCCACAGCATGTTGCAGAAGCCGAACACCGCGTTGAGCTGCAACCCGTCGGATTTGCGGTTGATCGGCGGCAGCGCGTGATAGGCACGGAAGATGTAGCCGGAGCCGTCGACCAGAAAGACGTGATCGCCTTTCTTCACCGGCCTGGCGGCAGGCGAGGCGGCTTTCGGCGCGGCGGCATGTGACTTTTGTGCGGCGGGCATGATGTTGGGTAATATATGGGATCGGTGTCATTGCGGAAGCCGCGAACGAGCCGACCGGAAACCCAATCCACAGCGTCGCCGGGAGAAGCTTATGCGCCGGTTCCTGTTCGCATTCCTGATGATTTTGGCTGCCCTGCCTGCGATCGCGGCCGAACGATGGGAAACCTTGCCCCCGACGCCGCGGCCGCTCGCCACCGCCCGAAGCGGCCAGAAGCACGCCAACGGCATCGACATCCATTACGCGGTCTACGGCCACGGCTCTCCGGTGATCTTTCTCCACGGCGGGCTCGCCAATACCGAATACTGGGGAAAGCAAGTGCCGGCCGTCGCCGCCCGTCACACGATCATTCTGATGGACAGCCGTGGCCATGGCCGCAGTAGCCGCGACGCGCGGCCCTACGGCTACGATCTGATGGCGGACGATGTCGTGGCGTTGATGGACGAATTGAAAATCCGCAAGGCCGATATCGTCGGCTGGAGCGACGGCGGCATTATCGGCCTCGATCTAGCCATGCGTCACAAGGAACGGGTCGGCAAAGTCTTCGCCTTTGCCGCCAATACCGTGACATCGGGCGTGATCGAGGGCGTGGAGAAGAACCCGACCTTCGCCCGCTACATCGAGCGCGCCGGACACGAATACGCGGCGCATTCGGCGACGCCCAAGGACTACGCCGCTTTCGTCGACCAGATCAGCAAGATGTGGGCGCAGCAGCCAAACTGGAGCGATGCACAGCTCAAGACCATCGACGTGCCGGTCCTCGTTGTCGACGGCGACCACGACGAAGCGATCAAGCGCGAGCACACCGAATATATCGCGGCAACGGTCCCCCACGCCGGCCTTTTGATCCTGCCGAACGTGAGTCACTTCGCATTTCTGCAAGACCCCAAACAATTCAACTTCGCCATACTGCATTTTTTAGGTGACGAGTAAGCCTCCTCGCCAAATATAAGGAAAATGGACTTTTCGCCGCTTCCGATTGATGCAGCTCTGCCGGGACTGACCGCCGCGCTGCGCGCGCAGAGTACGGCCGTTCTGGTAGCGCCGCCCGGCGCCGGCAAGACGACGCGGGTGCCTCTCGTTCTCGCGGACGAACCGTGGGCGCAAGGCCGCCGCATCCTGGTGCTGGAACCGCGCCGTCTTGCCGCCCGCGCCGCGGCCGAGCGGATGGCAAAAACGCTTGGCGAACGAGTCGGCGACACGGTCGGCTTGCGGGTGCGCTTTAACTCCAAAATATCGCGCAAAACGCGCATCGAAATTATCACCGAAGGCGTTTTCACCCGGCTCATCCTCGACGACCCGATGCTCGACGGGATCGCCACCATTTTGTTTGACGAGTTTCACGAGCGCTCGCTCGATGCCGACCTCGGACTCGCGCTCGCCCGCGACGTGCAACAGGGATTGCGCGAAGATCTGCGGCTCCTCGTCATGTCGGCGACGATGGACGGCGCGCGCGTGGCAAAACTTCTCGGTGACGCACCGGTGATCGCCTCGGAGGGCCGCGCCTTTCCGGTCGAGACCCGTTACCTCGGCCGTGATGCACGGCCGATTGAGCGGCAAATGGCCAACGCCATTGTCCGGGCCACGGGCGCCGATCCGGGTTCGGTGCTGGCGTTCCTTCCGGGAGCCGCCGAAATCCGCCGCACGCAGGCGCAACTTGAGGGCCGCCTTGATGCCGCAACGGACCTCGTCGCGCTCTATGGCGCGCTCGCCGGCGACGAGCAGGACCGCGCCATCGCCCCCGCCTTATCCGGCCGGCGGAAAGTCGTGCTCGCCACTTCCATTGCCGAGACGTCCATCACGATCGAAGGCGTGCGCATCGTTATCGACTCGGGGCTAGCGCGGGTGCCGCGCTATGAGCCTGACGTCGGCGTGACGCGGCTCGAAACTGAGCGGGTCACGCGCGCCCCGGGCGATCAGCGCCGCGGCCGCCCCGGGCGCACCGCGCCCGGCATCTGCTAGAGGCGCTGGGACGCCCCGCAGACCGCCTCGCTCGAGGCCTTCTCGCGGCCGGAAATCCTGTCCGCCGATTTATCGGGCTTCGCTCTCGATCTGGCCGCGTGGGGCTCCGGCCCCGACCAACTCGCGTTCCTCGAGCCGCCGCCGCGGCCGGCACTCGCCGAAGCCAACCTACTGCTCACCGAGCTCCATGCCGTCGACGGCGACGGGCGCCTCACCGAGGAGGGACAAAAGCTGCGGCGCTTGCCTTTGCCGCCGCGGCTGGCGCGCATGGTCATCGACGCCGCAACCTTTGGCGAAGCGCTGCGCGCCGCCGAGATTGCCGTCCTGATCGGCGAGCGCGGCGTTGCCGGCGACGACGTTGACCTGACTCATCGCCTCGATGCTCTTCGCCGCGACCGATCGTCCCGCGGGCGTGAAGCCCGCGCCATGGCGCAACGCTGGGCGGAGATGGCGAACTCCACCCCAAGTCGCTCACCCCGGGAGGGAGGGGAAGCCAGCGCCGGCGCACTTCTCGCCCTCGCCTATCCCGAGCGGATCGCCAAAAATCGCCGCGGCGCGACGGGCGCATTTCTTCTGGTCAATGGCCGCGGCGCGCAGATCGACCCTGCCTCGCCGCTCGCCCGCGAGCCTTATCTCGCCGTGGCCGAGCTGACCGGAAGCGCAACCGCGGGCCGCATCTTGCTGGCGGCGCCGATCACTCTCGCCGAAATCGAAGCGCTCTTTGCCGACGATATTGTCGCTAGCGAAGATGTCACCTTCGATCCGGCAAGTGCCGGCTTGCGCGTGCGCCGGCTGAAACGCCTCGGCGCGATCACGCTGAGCGAACAGCAGCTGCCTTCAGTCGCCAACGATGCCGCCGCAAATACCCTTGCCAAAGGTATTGCGCGCCTGGGTATGGACCGGCTGCCGTGGACAAATGCGCTGCGGCAATGGCGCGACCGCGTGCTGTTTCTGCGCCGCGCAGAAGACGGCGATTGGCCCGATCTGTCCGACCCAGCACTTGCCGCCGATGTCGACTGGTTGGCAGCGATCTTTGCGGGAAAGACTTCGCTCGCCGAGCTTTCTACCGACGAATTCGCCGCCGCATTGACCGCGCGCTTGCCCTACGCCTTGCAGCGCCGGATCGATGCCGAAGCGCCGACGCATTTTGAAGCACCAACCGGCACGCAGGTTCCCATCGACTACGACGCGGAAGGCGGGCCACGGATCGCGATCCGTGTGCAGGAGCTTTTTGGCCTCGATCGCCATCCGGCAATTGCCGGGGGAAAAATCCCGCTTTCGGTCGAACTCCTTTCACCAGCGCATCGCCCCGTCCAGGTAACGCGGGACCTGCCAGGATTCTGGCGCGGCAGCTATGCCGCCGTGCGCACCGAACTGCGCGGGCGTTATCCCAAGCATCCCTGGCCCGACAATCCCCTGACCGCGCCGCCGACGCGGCGGGCCAAGCCGCGCGGCGGCTGATCGTGGTCATGAACTTGGTGCTTCCGTCTTATTTGATCTAAACTGCGCAAGCCGCCGCGAGCGCGAGTCTCTGCAATAGCGCGTTCAGCCTCAGACGGGACGGCTTGCAGAGCTGAGCATTTGCGCCTCGTCAGGTGTCCAGTCGGCAGCCAATCCCCGGCCAGGCAAGAATGTCTCGTCCCCAGCATGCTGCGTAAACTCTACGAGCAAAGCTGAAGGCGGCAGCGCCAGCGCCTCGACGCAGGCGGCAACAAGCGCCTCGGCCAACCGCGCGCGTTGGTCGGTTGGACGTCCACGCCGAATATCGCACATGATGACAGCGGCTGGCGTAGGCTCGTCAATACAGCAACGCCACAGACTACCTTCCCCGAGTTCACGAAACGCAACAACGACTTTGGTTGGAACCGTCTGCATCACGTCGGCGTAAATGCGGCCGAGACGTCGAGCGAGCGATCGCTTCACCTCGGTCGTGTAGCGCTGTGAGATATCCAATTGCAGATATGGCATACGTGCCTCGGCTTTACTCGGTCGCTGCCAAGCTGTCCGGTGATACTCAATCCATCTTCACGCCGGTGGCCTTTATGATCGCCGACCACTTTTGCGTTTCCATCGTGATTAAAACCTCGAAATCCTTGGGGGTTCCCGGTGTTGATTGCCCCCCAATTTGATTCAAGGCGAGTAGTGCCTCTGGAGCACGCATGATATCGTTGATCGCGAGGTTGAGTTGATTCACGACAGACACGGGCGTGCCTGCAGGGGCGAGAATACCCGACCAGAATTCCGCTGTGAGACTTGGAAACCCGCTTTCAACCGTGGTCGGAACATCGGGCAGTGGCGGAAACCGCACGGTGTTAGCGACCGCGATAATTCTGACTTTACCGTCGCCGATATGGGGAAGGATGTCGGCGGGCGTTGCAAAATAAATTTACACCTGCCCTGCCAGCAGGTCTGTGACGGCGGCAGCGTTTCCTTTGTAGGGCACGTGAACAATGTCGATACCCGCCGCCGATTTCAACATTTCCCCGAGCAGATGCGGCTGAGTTCCATATCCGGCGGAGGCAAAATTAATTCGTCCAGGCTTGCTCTTCACGTAGCTGACGAGTTCTTGAAGAGATTTCACCGGAAGTGATGAACTTATCGCCAACAATTGAGGGCTCGTGAAAAGCAGGGCGATAGGGGCAAAGTCGTGACTCGGCTCGTAGCCGAGATTTTTGTAGAGCGCTGCTGCCGTCACCAGAGGGCTTGGCGCACTGGCTAAAAGTGTATAGCCGTCTGGCTCTGCATTCGCGACAAATGCTGCGCCGACTGTTCCGCCAGCGCCGCCGGGACGGTTTTCTATGATGACCGGCTGTCCAAACTTCGTCGACAATCGATTCGCGACCAAGCGATAGACGATCTCGCTAGGAACGCCGGGTGGAAATGGGACGATCACTCTGACGACCCTGATCGGGTAGGTTTCCGCAGCGAAGCTGGTGATGTTGAGCCCGGTGGCCAACGTCGCAACAACAAGCATCAACAATCGCCTTGTAAGCATTGCTGCCTCCAATCGCGTCATTCTTCGCGATTTCGCAACGAAAGTTGCGCGCTTTTGATTAGCCGGCAAGTTCGCTTTATTGATATGTACATAGCCATTTAGCTAAGGAACAAAGCGATGCAGGTTTCAGATCGCATCGGCCGTCGCCTAAAGCTGCGCGAGCTTCACGTCCTGCTGGCGGTCGCAGAGCGTGGGAGTATGGCGAAAGCCGCACGCGACCTGGCCGTTTCCCAGCCTGTCGTTTCGAAGACGATTGCGGACCTCGAGCACACACTCGGCGTCCGGCTACTGGATCGCAGCCGCCAGGGTATCGAGCCGACACCCTATGGCCGAGCGCTGCTCCGGCGCAGCTTTGCGGCGTTCGACGAACTGCGGGAAGGCGTTAAGGAGATCGAGTTTTTGACCAAACCGACAACGGGTGTCGTGCGCGCTGGCGCATTGATCGCCGCGGTCGGCGGGCTGTTGCCCAGCGTTATCGATCGGATGCGCAATCGATATCCGCGTTTCACTATTCACGTAACGCAGTTGCTCACAAGTCCGGCCGTTTACGAGACGTTGCGAGATCGCTCCGTCGATTTCATCGTTGGACGTATCCTGAACAGAGTGCACGAGAAGGATCTGGACGTCGAAATCTTATTCGATGACCCCCTGTTCATCGTGGCCGGAGCGCAGAGCCAATGGGCGAGCCGTCGCAAGATCACACTTGCCGATCTCCTCAATGAGTCGTGGATTCTTCCAGACCCCAAAACCGAAGTCGGATTACTCGTTGCCGCTCTATTCCAAGCGAGTGGGTTGGAAATCCCGCGGCCAGCCGTCGTTGGCAACGCGCTAGAAATGTACTGGGCTCTGCTCGCAACCGGCAAATTTATAACGGCCCTACCTCGATCAGTGCTGCAGTTCAGCGTCCAGCGACCCACGATAAAGGTGTTGCCGATTAAGCTGGCGGTTCAACCGAAGCCCGTCGGAATTGTGACCTTAAGGAATCGAACTCTCAATCCGGCGGCGCAGCTTTTCATTGATTGCGTGCGTAACGTGGCGAAACCGCTCGCGAAATCATAAGCGAACGGAACTTATCGCCTTGCCCTGGGCCTTGCGAGGTGGGCAGTGAGTAGATGTCGCTGTAAAGCGACTATCATGTGTCGTTGGATCGCAACCCGACGCGGGGGGCACTCGCCGCTCGCTATTCCCTATGCGCTCTTGTATGGAAGCTGCATTCTCGAGGATTCCATGTTCCCCAAGCCGAAACCGCTCCTGAAGCCCAACACCTATGCCTATGAGTCCGAACCGATGGTGAAAGCTACCGGCTTTCGCGAATACGACGCCCGCTGGCTGTTCGGCAGCGAGATCAATTTGATGGGTGTCGAGGCACTGGGGTTGGGGCTTGGCACGCTGATCCACGAACTTGGGCGCGGTTCCAAAATCGTTACCGGGCACGACTTCCGCTCCTATTCGGCGTCGATCAAGATGGCGCTGACGAACGGGCTGATCGCATCGGGTTGTCAGGTGCACGACATCGGACTTGCGGTCACGCCGATGGCCTATTTCGCGCAATTCGAGCTCGACGCGCCATGCGTCGCCATGGTTACGGCCTCGCACAATGACAACGGCTGGACCGGGGTGAAGATGGGCGCCAACCGCCCGCTCACGTTCGGCCCCGACGAAATGACCCGTCTCAAGGACATCGTGCTCAGCGGCCACTTCAAGATGCGCGCCGGCGGCTCTTACGCCTTCGTCGAGAATTTTCCGGCACGTTACATCGCCGACCTGACCAGGCGGCCGAAGCTCAAACGCCGGCTCAAAGTGATTTGCGCTTGCGGCAACGGCACCGCCGGCGCATTTGCGCCGCAGGTGTTGGAAGCTGTCGGCTGCGAAGTCATCCCGCTCGATTGCGAGCTTGACCACACCTTTCCGAATTACAATCCGAATACCGAAGACATGAAAATGCTGCACGCCATGCGCGACGCGGTGCTGGCGCATCAGGCGGACATCGCCTTGGGCTTCGATGGCGACGGCGACCGCTGCGGCGTGGTCGACAACGAAGGCGACGAAATCTTCGCCGACAAGGTCGGCGTCATGCTGGCGCGCGATATCTCGGCGCAGCACAACAACGCGCTGTTCGTCGCCGACGTAAAATCCACCGGGCTGTTTGCCACCGATCCGGTGCTGATCAAGAATGGCGCTAAGACCGACTACTGGAAGACCGGCCATTCCTATATGAAGCGCCGCGTCAACGAGATCGGCGCTATTGCCGGTTTCGAGAAGTCCGGCCATTTCTTCTTCAACAAGCCGTTCGGCCGCGGCTACGACGACGGGCTGATCTTCGCGCTTGCCGTCTGCGACATGCTCGACCGCAATCCGGGAAAAAGCATGGCCGATCTGAAAAATGCGCTGCCGAAGACCTGGTCGTCGCCGACGATGTCGCCGCACTGCGCCGACGAGGAGAAGTACGGGGTGGTCGATGCCGTGGTGAAACACTTCGAAGCGGAACGGAAGAAGGGCGGAAAAGTCGCGGGCCAGCCGATCCGCGATCTGGTAACGGTCAACGGTGTGCGCGTTACCGTCGAGGACGGCACCTGGGGCCTGGTGCGCGCCTCATCGAACAAGCCGGAACTGGTGGTCGTGGTCGAGAGCCCCGCCTCGCAGGCGCGGATGCGTGAAATGTTCCAGGCGGTCGATGCGGTGCTGCGCACGCACAAGGAAGTCGGCGAATACAATCAGACGATCTAATCGCTCTTCCCGGTTACGTCCTGATAGACATCGACTTCAAGCGCGCCGGGAAGCATCGCGCGCCAAGCCTGGATGAAAGTTTGAAATCGCATGTCGCTCGCCAGCGTTTGCCGGTTGAGTTCGAAGGCTTCGGGGGTCTCGTATTCGATCACCTGGATGTATTTGGTCGGATCGTCGGCATTGCGCAGCAGGCGAAAATTGGCGTTGCCGAACAGCTGATAGAACGGCGCCGCAGCCCTCATCATCGCCAGCAGATGCTCGGACTCCGCGCCCGGAAGCGTGAACTTCAAATGCAGCGTTCGCCGGACTTTGACATCCTCGTTACTCATCGCCTGCATTCCTCAGCTTCTGCCGAGCGCGCCGTACGAAAACGGGTTTGCTGATTCGCTTTAAGCATGGTGTTTTTCGAAAGCCAGCGAGCCCCTTACGGCATTATGCTCTATTTTAACGTCTCGCGGAATGAGTGCGCCGGGTAAACGCCGAGAATCTTCAGCGACTTCGGCCGCGAGACGAACTCCAGCTCTTCAAGCGCCAGTTCCAGCCCGCGGTGCTTGGGGTGGCCCTGCACATCGGCGTAGAATTGGGTCGCGGCAAAGCTGCCGTCCACCATGTAGCTCTCCAGCTTGGTCATGTTGACGCCGTTGGTGGCGAAGCCGCCCAGGGCCTTGTAGAG